>WBZM01001880.1_pt1 | contig 19249 bp, 19 predicted proteins | sample 5204271 | NCBI WGS metagenome assembly WBZM01 (sample SAMN12344346, study PRJNA552823) | activated sludge metagenome | biome: Activated sludge suspended growth; feature: Nitrification reactor; material: Wastewater; isolation source: activated sludge from nitrification reactor of wastewater...
GGTGCACACGCCGATCATCGACAAGATCGAGGTCGTCACCCGCGGTGACGTCCGCCGCGCCAAGCTCTACTACCTGCGCGACCTGCGCGGCAAGGCCGCCAAGATCAAGGAGAAGCGCGCGGACGTCTCCAAGTCTGACGCCTGACGGCTTCGGCTGGACGCCACCCGTGCAGCACTCTGCGACGCCGGCCGATCGGGAACCCTCGATCGAGCCGGCGTCGCCGTATGTCGGGGGCGATAATGCCGGCGCGCCGCGCAGCAGGCGCGAGGCCAAGGAGTTGGCCCGCCGGGAGAGCGAGCGGGAACGTCGTCGCAGTCGCGGGCAGGACCGCGCCGAGATCACCCACTGGTTGGCCACTTTCGCTGTCGCGATCGTCGTCATGCTGTTGGTTCGAGGTTTCCTCGTGCAGTCGTTCTCGGTTCCCTCGGGCTCGATGGAGCCGACCTTGCTACCCGGCGACCGCATTCTGGTCAGCCGACTGCAGCGGGGGCCGTCGATCGAACGTGGTGATGTCATCGTCTTCGACGGCACCGGCACGTGGGGTGCGCCTGCGGGTGCCGACACTCCGAGCTCCGGAGTCAAGGGCATCCTCAAGTCCATGGCCAGCCTGGTCTCGTTGGGATCGGGAGCCGATTACGTCAAACGAGTCGTCGGCGTCCCTGGCGACCATGTCGTGTGCTGCTCGGTGGATGGGCGGATCACCGTCAACGGCACTCCCGTCGACGAGCCCTACGTCTATCCCGGCAACGCTCCCAGTCTGCAGCCGTTCGACATCACGGTGCCCGAGGGACGGATTTGGGTCCTGGGGGACCATCGCAGCTCCTCGGCCGACTCCCGAGCCCATCTCGGGTCACCCGGTGGCGGGCTGATCCCGCTGGATGCCGTCGTGGGTCGCGCCTGGGTGCGGTACTGGCCGCTGGATCGGCTCGGGGGCCTCACTCCCGCGCCGACGCTGCAGCAGGTCCCCAAGACACCCAGCCCGTCGCCCTAGGATGGCGGCCTCATGACAGCGCCGGACCCGGGGATGCGGCACGACGACGGGGGCACCCTTCGTCGCGGCCTCGACGACCCTTCCGCGGAGGGTGAGCTCATCTCCAGTGAAAAGCCCAGCCCGGCCGAGGCCGAGCGGCCCGAAGCGGCGGTGACCGGACGGCATACCTCGGCCGAGACGTCGGGAGGGACGTCGGGTGGGACCTCGGGCGGGACCCCGGGCGGGACAGGAGAGACCCGGCGGTCGTTCGCAGGCTGGCTGCTGTCGGCCGTGCGCGAGGTGGTCATCGTCGTCAGCCTGGCGATGGTGCTGTCCCTGGTCGTCAAGACCTTCCTTTTGCAGCCCTTCCACATCCCGTCCGGATCGATGGAGGACACCCTCATCAAGGACGACAGGGTCGTCGTCGGCAAACTGACCCCCGGCCCGATCGCGCTGCAGCGTGGCGACGTCGTGGTGTTCGCCGATCCGGGCAACTGGCTGGGCGACGTGCCGGTCAAGCAGCGCACGCCCTTGCAGAGCCTGTTGATCTTCCTCGGGCTGGCTCCCGACGATTCCGACGAACACCTCATCAAGCGGGTCATCGGCCTGCCCGGTGACAAGGTCGCGTGCTGCGATGTCCAAGGTCGGGTCACCGTCAACGGGGTCGCGATCGTCGAACCGTACGTGAAACCGGGCGATACCCCTGGCGGTGGTCGACCGGACTTCTCCATCGTCGTCCCCGCCGGCAAGGTGTGGGTCATGGGTGACCACCGCAGCGACTCTGCCGACTCGCGCATGCACGACGACGGCACCGGCGCCCTGGGTTCGGTGCCGATCGACAAGATCCACGGCCGGGCGCTCGTGGTCGTCTGGCCCCTGTCACGGCTGAGTTGGATCACGGCGCCGCAGTCGGTCTTCGGCTCCGTGCCCGCGGCCACGCCCTGAGGCCATGACCGGCGTTCGCGCGACCCCGGCTCGTCCGCGCCGCTCCACCGCCCCGACGCTGCGGGTCGAGCGGGCACTGCAACGCGGCGGACACCGCCTGCTGGCCGGGATGGACGAGGTAGGTCGTGGCGCCCTGGCCGGCCCGGTCACGGTCGGAATTGTCGTCATCGACGAAACCTGCCGCAGTGCTCCGACCGGCGTGCGCGACTCCAAGCTGCTGACCCACGCCGCCCGCGAGCGGCTCCTCCCTCGGATCGAACGCTGGGCCCCCGCGTATGCCGTCGGGCACGCCAGCGCGCAGGAGATCGATCTCGTCGGGATCATCGCCGCGCTGCGGCTGGCGGGGCTGCGGGCGCTCGCGGCGCTTCCGGTTCGCCCCGACCTGATCGTGCTCGACGGCAATCACGACTGGCTCACCCCTCCCGAACGAGTCGGACTCTTCGAGTTCGCCGAGGCCGGGTCGGGGGAGTTGTCCGTCGGGTCGGAGGCGTCGGCTCGCGGCGCGCACCTGTTTGCCCCGTATGCCGTGTCGCCGCCGGTGACGACGATGATCAAGGCCGACCTCAGGTGCTCCTCGGTGGCGGCCGCGTCGGTGCTGGCGAAGGTGACCCGAGATCGACTCATGATCGAGCTGGACGGTGACCACCCGGCATACGGGTGGGCTGGAAACAAGGGGTATGCCGCCCCAGACCACCTCGCCGCCCTCGACCGCCACGGGCCCTGTGAGTTGCACCGGCGCTCGTGGCGTCTGCCCGGAAGCGCTGCCGACGGACCGGGTGCAGGTGGCAACGGCGCCGAGGCAGAGGTGATAGAACGGGACGACGCCGACCCGAGCGCGACCAACGATGATCCCGACGATCCGGCGCGGAGCGATCCGCCGCTGATCCACCAGTGAGGACGACCCGATGAGCTCCGAGGACCTCGAGAAGTACGAGACCGAGCAAGAGCTTGCGCTCTACCGGGAGTACCGCGACGTCGTCTCGCTCTTCTCCCACGTCGTCGAGACCGAACGCCGGTTCTACCTGTGCAACTCGGTCGACATGAAGGTGCGTTCGGACGGGGGCGAGGTGTTCTTCGACCTCACCATGACCGATGCCTGGGTGTGGGACATCTATCGCCCGGCGCGGTTCGTCAAGTCGGTGCGGGTCGTGACGTTCAAGGACGTCAACATCGAGGAACTCCCCAAGTCGGAGTTGCAGCTGCCCTGACCCGACGGGCTATCCACATCCTGCGTCGCTGAGTCCCGTCGTCCACAGCTGCCGGGGCAGGGGCTGCGGGCCGTGACGTGCGGAGCGCAAGCTTCCCCGCATGGTCAGTCCATCTCCACGGCGAGCCACATCTGGTATGCCGCATCGTCTCGCCGCCGCTATCGGGCAGTACGGCGAACGCCTCGCGGCCCGCTACCTGCGCGACCTCGGGTATGCCGTCCTCGAGGTTAACTGGCGCTGCCCGCTCGGTGAGATCGACATCGTCGCGCGGGATGGTTCGACGCTCGTCGTATGCGAAGTCAAGACGCGGCGTGGGGCCAGTTTCGGGACGCCCCAGGAGGCGGTTACCCCGCTCAAACTGGCCCGGCTGAGGCGGCTGGCAGCGACCTGGGCCGATCAACGGCCAGGCGATTACGGCGACGTGCGCGTCGATGTCGTGGCCGTCTCGCGGCCGCCCACCGGGCCGGCCGTCGTCGAGCACCTGATCGGGGTGGGCTGAGATGGGCTTGGGTCGCACCCGCGGGGTCGGGCTCATCGGGCTGGAAGGGCTGCTCGTCGACGTCGAGGTCGACGTGTCGCAGGGCCTACCCGCCTTCACGATCGGTGGCCGGCCCGATCCTTCCTGTGCTCAGGCACCGGACCGCGTGCGGGCTGCGGCCTCCAACAGCGGGTATGCCGTGCCGCAGCGCCGGGTGACGGTCAACCTCTCGCCGGCGTCGGTGCCCAAGATCGGGAGCGGTTTCGACCTGGCGATCCTCGTCGCCGTGCTCATCGCGGAGGGTGACATCCCCGCTGGCGCGGCCCAGGACGTCGTCCACATCGGGGAGCTCGGGCTGGACGGCTCGGTTCGGCCAGTCCGCGGCGTGTTGCCCATGGTGTTGGCTGCCGCCGGCGCAGGGGCCCGTCATGTCGTGGTGCCGATCGGCAACGCCGGCGAGGCTCGCCTGGCGACCGGCGTCAAGGTGCACCCCGTCGCCGAGGTGGCTGAGTTGGTGACGCGATACCGCGCGCTTGCCGCAGGCTTGGCGGTCTCGGCTGTCGAGGAGCCCATGGTCGTGGAGGGCCCGGCTGCGCTCCCGCCCGACCTGGCCGACGTCGTGGGCCAGGCCGAGGCCCGCCTGGCGTTGGAGATCGCAGCGGCGGGCGCTCACCACATGTTCCTCGTGGGGCCACCGGGTGCCGGGAAGTCGATGTTGGCCGAGCGGCTGCCCGGTCTGCTGCCGACCCTCGACACCGCCCAGGCTCTGGAGGTCACGGCGATCGCCTCCCTCGCCGGCCGAGTGACCAGGTTCGACACCCTGTGCCGGCGACCGCCGTTCGTCGCCCCGCACCATGGCGCGTCCATGGCGGCCATCATCGGCGGCGGTTCGGGGATGGTCACCCCGGGGGCCATCACCCAGGCCCACCGTGGGGTGCTGTTCCTCGACGAAGCCCCGGAGTTCCGCAGTCACGTGCTGCAAGCTCTGCGTCAACCCATGGAGTCCGGCACGGTCGTCGTCGCGCGGGCGGCCGGGCGCTTCCGCTATCCCTGTCGCTTCCAGCTCGTCCTCGCCGCCAACCCGTGTCCGTGCGGCTTCGGCTTCGGTAAGGGAGACCGCTGCCAGTGCTCGATCGTGCGCCGACGGTCCTATGCCGCGAAGCTCGCCGGTCCACTGCTGGATCGCGTCGACCTTCAGGTGCTCGTGCCGGTTCCCTCACGAGCAGCGCTCTTGGGGCCACCTGGGGAGTCCAGCGCCGTGGTCGCCGCTCGGGTGCGAGTCGCGAGGAGCATCGCGGCCGAGCGCTGGTCAGGCAGCGAGTATGCCGTCAACGGAGAGGTCCCGGGGGCCGTGCTGCGCTCGCGTCGGTTCCGCCTAGGGCTGTCGACCACGGTCGACATTGACCGCAGCGTCGACCTCGGCACGCTCTCCCTGCGTGGCTATGACCGGTGCCTCCGGGTCGCGTGGACGGTTGCCGACCTCGCGGGTCGGACCGTGCCGACTCGCGACGACGTGGGCTTGGCGTTGTCGCTTCGCCAGCAACAGGCGGTGGCAGCATGACGGCCTCCCCGGGTGCGGCGACTGGAGTGAAGGATGCGGCGGCCGCAGAGCTGCTCGACGTCGGCACCGAGCGCGGGGCTCGGGCCGCCCTCGCGCACCTGGTCGAGGCGGGTGAGCTGACCCTCGCGGCGCTCCTGGAGGCACAGTCGGCGCCAGAGGTCCTCGCCCACGTCCTGAGCGATCGATCGCCCGAGTTCGTCGCGGCTCGCCTTCGAGCCAGCCGCGTTGATATCCCAGCAGCGGTTAGGTATGCCGTCCGGCAGGGCATGTCGGTCCTCATCCCGGGCGATCCGCAGTGGCCGGAGGGACTCACCGACCTGCCAGCGCCGCCGGTTTGTCTGTGGGTCCACGGACCCTTGGACCTGTCCCGGCTGCGCTGGGGAGCGGTGTCGATCGTGGGGTCGCGAGCGGCGACCCCATACGGACGAGACGTCGCGACCAGCCTTGCCGCCGGACTGGGGGAGCGCGGGTATGCCGTGGTGTCCGGTGCCGCGTTCGGGATCGATGTCGCGGCACATCGGGGGGCTCTTGCCGCGGGACGAGGAGGCACCGTCGCAGTGCTCGCCGGCGGGATCGACCGTCCCTATCCGACCGCGCACGCGCCGCTGCTGGCTCGGCTGCGGGAGGAGGGTGCCGTCGTCAGTGAGTCCCCGCCCGGCTGGGCTCCGCAACGACACCGCTTCCTGCTGCGCAACCGGCTCATCGCGGCGCTGACGTTGGGCACTGTTGTCGTCGAGGCGGGCCTGCGCTCGGGGTCCCTCAATACCGCCCGACATGCCGCCGACATCGGTCGACCCGTGGGGGTGGTCCCGGGTCCGGTGACCTCGATGCTCTCGGCGGGATGTCATCAGGCGGTGCGCGATGGGGTGGCGATGCTGGTCACCGATGTCGCAGAGGTGGTCGATCTCGTCGGACGGATCGGCGACGATGCGGCGGCCCGACCCAGTGCGCCGGTCACGGCTCAGGACCGGTTGAGCGAGGGCGACCAGGTGGTCTGGGCGGCACTGCCGATCCGAGCGGCAACGTCGATCGACGCGCTCGCCTTCGCAACCGGCTTTGCGCCGGGGGCACTCATGGCTGCGCTGGTCCGGATCGAACTGGCCGGCCTTGCAGTCCGCGTGGGCTCCGACTGGAAACGCGCGAGGGGGTGATCGTCATAAGGGGCCGCGGGCGTCACGACCTCCAGGCGCCAGGCCGGGCGCCGGCGGACGGCCGAACGATCGATACGGCGCGCACCGAAGGGATCGATGCGGGGGCCCGCGCCCGTCGTCGCCGATCCTCGTGACACGCCCACGTGGAGCGTCGGTCGGCGATCGCTGCTGTGTGTCAGGGTGAGCGGGTGACCAGTCCGGCCGAAGCACGCTCTGCGACCTGGTGGCTGCCCGAGTTCCGCACCCACCTCGCGACCGAACGTGGGCTTTCTGAACACACCTGCCGGGCCTATCTCGCCGACGTGAGCGCGTTGGCGGGCTTTCTCCACGGCGAACGTCCGAACACACACCCCGGACACTCGGGCGGTCAGAGCATCGTGGACACGCCGGGGGACGTCACCCTTGCCGACCTGCGGGCCTGGCTGGCCAGCCTGGCCCGATCCGGCAGTCGCGCCACCGTCGCTCGCCGCGCGGCTGCGATACGCACGTATTTCGCCTGGGCCACTCGCACCGGGCGAGTGAGCGTCAACCCTGCGCTCCGTCTGGTCGCTCCCCGGCGCCATGCGTCGTTGCCGGCGGTCTTGCGTGCCGAGGATGCCGCTGCCCTCATGGATGTGGCGGGCGTGGCCGCGGATGACGGTGACCCGATCACCGCGCGGGACCGAGCCTGCCTGGAACTGCTCTATGCGACCGGCATACGGGTCAGCGAGCTGGTGGGCTGCGATCTCGACGACATTGATCTCGATCGCCAAGTCGTGCGGGTGCTCGGCAAAGGGGGAAAAGAACGGATCGTGCCTTTCGGCGCGCCCGCGGCTCAGGCGTTGGCCGAATGGGCGCAGGTCCGCGTTCAGCTCGTCACGCCGATCAGCGGTCCCGCGCTCTTCCTGGGGCGACGGGGCCGTCGCGCCGATGCCCGGCAGATCCGTGCGGCCGTTCACCGACTGTTGGCTCATGTGCCAGATGCTCCCGATCTGGGGCCGCACGGCTTGCGGCACAGCGCCGCAACCCATCTCCTGGAGGGCGGGGCCGACCTGCGGGTTGTCCAAGAACTGCTCGGCCATGCCAGCCTGACGACGACCCAGCTGTATACCCACGTGTCACCCGAACGCCTCCGTCGCTCCTATGAGCAGGCCCACCCGCGCGCCTGACGGCAGCGTGGACTCGCTCAATGACGACGCCTCTCTGACACCATGGATCGACCCACGTCAACCCTGGCAAAGGTGGCCTCACCCATGTCTGTCCCGTCCCAGCCGCAGCGGCGCGCTGAGGTGCGCGCGCGCTCCCGGGTCGAGGCGGACGTGCCGATGACCCGCCGGGCGCTGCGGCATGGGAACGCCGCTCATCGGCGTCGAATGCACCGACTCAGGCGGTCGGTCCTCGTGGCGATCACCGCCTTGTTGTTCGGCACGGTCGTTGCTCGGGTGACTCAAGACCCGGCCGTCGCCCTACCTCGCTCGCCTGTTGCTCCGACGGCACGGACCGGCGCCACGGATCAGGGCAATGCGCTGGGATCCTCCGGAGCGCCCTCCGCAGGGACCACTGGTGCGACGAGCGCCGGATCAGGTCCACGGACCAACGCATCTGCGAACGGCGCCTTGGCGGCTTCGGTGGCAGCGGCGGCTGGATCGCCGACCGCGATCCCCGCGACCTCGCCCAGCCCCACTTCGCCAGTGCCGTCACCGGGCGACGCCGAGGAAGGGGTGGCCGAACCCGTCGCGTCTCCGGGAGCGACTCTGACCGACGTCCCGCAGTTCGCCGCGGGAACCCTGCACTCGGTCGCGATTCCCGACCTGCCGGCACATAACGGCGGGCGCGTCGTGCATTTCGCGGTCGAGATCGAGGATGGCCTCCCTGTCGTCGACAGCGACTTCGCCGCAGTAGTGGCCCGAGTGCTCGCCGACGACCGCGGGTGGCAGACCTCGGACAGCGTCCACTTCGTCCCCGTGTCGCCTGCGGATCTCGCCGCTGGTGCGCGCGTCGACATTCGGGTGGCCCTGGCCACGCCGACCTTGACGGCCAAGCTCTGCGCACCCCTGGACACAGTCATGGCTCAGGTTTCCTGTTGGAACGGCTCCCGGGCCGTGCTCAACCTCCAGCGATGGCTGCGTGGATCAGCCACCTACGGGGACGACCTCGACTCCTACCGCGTCTACCTGGTCAATCATGAGGTCGGCCACGGTCTGGGCCACCGCCACGCCTCCTGTCCGGCAGCTGGGGCACCCGCGCCAATCATGGTGCAGCAGACCAAGAGTCTGGACGGATGCACCGCCTGGCCGTGGCCCACCCGACCTTGACGACCGTTAGGGGACGCTGAGGGGGAGCAGCACCACCCGTCCGCGAAGCCATGCGAGCGGATCGAGATAGGTCTGCCCACGCAACACCCCCCAATGCAGACACGACGTGGCACAGTGACCGCTGGCCGCGGCGAGGTTTCCCACCTGCTCACCAGCCCGCACCACAGTCCCGGGTGGCAGCCCGGACTGCACGGGTTCGAAGGTGCTGCGTAGCCCCCCAGCGTGGGCCACGACGAGGACCGGGCGCCCGGCGACCACCCCCGCGAAACTCACCACTCCGGCCGCGGGTGCATACACGGCGTTTCCCTCGACGGCCACCAAGTCGACGCCGCGGTGCCCCGATCCCCACCGGGTGGCGGGTGGATCAAAGCGGGCGAGCACCTGGTGGGGTACGTCGACCGGCCAGGTCCGTCGGGCATTTGGTGCCACGCCGATGTGCCATGCGCCCCGGGAGAAGGTCGCGGTCGCCGCTGCCGAGGGTGGGGCCCCCATGACCAGGGCCAGCCACACCACCAGGCCCGGCACAACTCGAAGGAGGGGGGTTCGTCGCATCCCACCACCTCATCCCAAACCCCCAGCGCAGGTCCGGGGTGGATCAGCGGGCTGTGGATCGTGGGATCAAGACGGAGAGGGTGTGGACAGCCGGGCTCAGTCGGTTATGCGGCCCTGTATGCCGTCCAGTCCTATCGGCTAGCGGGCCCTATCAGCCGGCGAGTTCGATCAGCCGCCTAGCCTGGCCAGCCGCTCCGCGGCCTCGGTGAGCACCTCGTCCCGTTTGCAGAAGGCGAACCGCACCAGGGTCCGGCCGGCCTCGGGATCGTCATGGAAGACCGACACGGGAATCCCCACGACACCGACCCGTTCGGGCAGTTTACGACAGAACGTCATCGCGTCCCGCGCACCGAGCGCCGCCGCATCGGCCACCACGAAGTACGTCCCCGCCGGGTGACTGATCGGCAGCCCTGCCGCCGCGAGCCCGGAGCAGAGCAGGTCCCGCTTGCGTTGCAGCGAACTCGACAGACCGGCATACACCTTGTCGTCGAGACCCAGTGCCGACGCAACTGCCGGCTGGAACGGCCCCGACGCAACATACGTGAGGAACTGTTTCGCCGACCGCGCTGCCGCGACCCCCTCGCGCGGGCCGACCACCCAGCCGACCTTCCAGCCCGTGGCTGAGAAGGTCTTCCCGGCCGAGGAGATCGTGAGCGTGCGTTCCCACATCCCTGGCAGCGACGCCACCGGCACATGCTCCAAACCATCGAAGACGATGTGCTCGTAGACCTCGTCGGTCACCACCCAAGCGTCGAATTCCCTTGCCAGAGAACAGATCAGATCCAGCTCGGGCCGAGTGAAGACCTTGCCGGTCGGGTTGTGCGGAGTGTTGAGCAACACCAGCCGCGTCCGCTCCGAGAAAGCCGCGCGCAACGACGCCTCGTCCACCGCGAAATCGGGAAACCGCAGCACCGACGTCCGGCGAGCTGCCCCGGCCAAGGCGATCGTCGCGGCATACGAGTCGTAGTACGGCTCGAAGGTGACGACTTCGTCGCCGGGCTCGCACAACCCGAGCACCACCGCGGCGATCGCTTCGGTCGCCCCCGCTGTCACCAAGACCTCGCTGCCGGGATCCACCGACAGCCCGTAGAACCGCTGCTGGTGGACCGCGATCGCCTCCAAAAGCTCCGGCACGCCCGGCCCGGGCGGATATTGGTTGCGGCCACCCCGGATCGCCGCGACGGCCGCGTCGAGCAGCTCGGGGGGACCGTCGACGTCCGGAAAGCCCTGCCCGAGGTTGATCGCCCCCGTGCGGACGGCCAACGCCGACATCTCCGCGAAGATCGTCGTCCCGAACGGTGCCAAGGCCCGGTTGCCGACCGGCCGGTGCGGCTGCGGTGAGGTCATGGGCAACACGGTATGCCGCGGGCCCCCGTTGCGTCCCCGTCCGCGGCAGGATGATCCTTTGTGCCGCCCCGCCTCCCGTCGCGCGTTTCCCGACACGATCGCTCAGCAGATCCGTATGCCGGTGTCGACCCTTCCCTGGTCAGCGCATCCCTCGCGGACGCGCAGCCGACGGTCTTCTGGACCGATCGACCACACCGACCACAGCCGCGCCCGGTTCTCGCCGAGCGCGCTGGTGGCTCGAAGATCGGCGAACGGGTCGACCTCGCCATCGTGGGCGGCGGCTTTACCGGGCTGTGGGCGGCGTTGCAGGCATTGGAGGACAACCGGGCAGCGAGCGTCGTGGTCCTGGAGGCAACCCGGCTCGCCGACGGGGCCTCGGGCCGAAATGGCGGCTTCGTCTCTCCCTCGCTGACCCACGGCGTGGCCCAGGGCGAGACGCTCTGGCCGGATGAACTGGAGACCCTGGAGCAACTCGGCACCGCCAACATCGCGGCGATCGAATCGACCCTCGCGGCCTACGAGATCGACGCCGACTGGCACCGGCCCGGTGAACTCGTCCTGGCGATGACCGCCCACCAGGAGCCGGCCGTGCGCACGGCATACGAGCTTCATCTGGCGCACGACAAGCCGGTCGAGTTGCTCGACGCGGCGGCAGCTCGGGCTCGGGTCAACTCGCCGCTCTATCGGCTCGGGATGTACGACCCTCGCGTGGGGCTCGTGGACCCGGCCCGCTTGGTCTGGGGGCTGGCCGGGGCGGTCGAGCGGCTCGGCGGCCGCATCCACGAGGGCACTCCCGTGCTCGGGCTCGCCCGGGAAGGAGCGGGGGTGCGGGTCACGACGAGCTCCGGCTCGGTGTTGGCCCGCCGGGTGCTGGTGGCCACCAACGCCTTTCCGGGCCCACTACGCCGCCTGCGCCATTACATCCTCCCGGTCTACGACCACGTCCTCATGACCGAGCCGTTGTCGACCGAGCAACTGGCCGCCATCGGCTGGGCGGGACGCGAGGGCCTGACCGACGCGGGCAACCAGTTCCACTACTACCGCCGCACCCTCGATGACCGGATCCTCATCGGGGGGTTCGACGCCAACTACCACTTCGGTGGCCGCATCGACCCGCGGCTGGAGCAAACTCCCTCGCACGATCTGTTGGCCCGGCACTTCTTCGCGATCTTCCCCCAGCTTGCCGGGCTGCGGTTCACCCACCGCTGGGCCGGGATCATCGATACGACCTCCCGGTTCACGCCGTTCTTCGGGCGGGCGCTCGGCGGCCGGGCAGCGTATGCCGTCGGCTATACCGGGCTCGGAGTCGGGTCGTCCCGGTTCGGAGCGCGGGTAGCGCTCGACCTGCTCTCCGGGCACGACTCGCAACTCACTCGGCTCTCGATGGTGCGCCACAAACCGGTCCCGTTCCCTCCAGAACCCATCCGGTATGCCGGGGTGCGGGTCACCCGCTCGGCGCTCGCCGCCGAGGACCGCACCGGCCACCGCGGCCGTTGGCTGGGCATGTTGGACCGTCTCGGCATTGGCTTCGACAGCTGACCGCCGTGCTGGGCTCCCGCCCTACCGGCGGCGATTAGGGACCGTGCACGCTCAGGTCGTAGGATGGCCGATGGCCTCCGGGCCATATTTCGCGCGTTCTGTCCGGCGTCACGCCGGGGCGCACCACGGCAGTCCGGCTCACGACACTTCGGTGTCGCTCGTCGGCGGGGTGAGTTCGAACGCCAGGCAGGTATGCCGTGCCGACCGGTCCGCGCCGGGAAGCGCCGCTCGTCACCACGGCGAGCGACCGGCATACCGACGTAACTGACAACCTCACATCAAGGAGGACACGGCAATGGCCGTCGTCACCATGCGCCAGCTCCTGGAGAGCGGCGTGCACTTCGGGCACCAGACGCGTCGCTGGAACCCGAAGATGAAGCGCTTCATCATGACCGAGCGCAATGGCATCTACATCATCGACCTGCAGCAGTCGTTGACCTACATCAACAACGCCTACGAGTTCGTCAAGGAGACCGTCGCCCACGGCGGCACCATCCTGTTCGTCGGCACCAAGAAGCAGGCGCAGGAGCCGGTCGCCGACCAGGCCACCCGCGTCGGGATGCCCTATGTCAACCACCGCTGGCTCGGTGGCATGCTCACGAACTTCAGCACGATCTCCAAGCGCCTCTCGCGCCTGAAGGAGCTTGAGGAGATCAACTTCGACGACGTGGCCGGCTCCGGGCACACCAAGAAGGAACTCCTCATCCTCAAGCGTGAGCTGGACAAGCTGGAGAAGACCCTCGGTGGCATCCGCTCGATGTCCCGCGTGCCCTCGGCGATCTGGGTCGTCGACACCAAGAAGGAGCACCTGGCCGTCGACGAGGCCCGCAAGCTGGGCCTGCCGGTCATCGCGATCCTCGACACCAACTGTGACCCCGACGAGGTCGACTACAAGATCCCCGGCAACGACGACGCGATCCGTTCGGTCACGCTGCTGACCCGGGTCATCGCCGACGCCGTCGCCGAGGGCCTGGTCGCCCGCTCGCAGGCTCGCTCCGGCGAGTCGGCTGAGGGCGTTGCCGTCGAGGAGCCGCTGGCCGAGTGGGAGCGCGAGCTCTACGCCGAGGCCGCCGCCGCTCCCGCGGAAGCTCCGGCCGCTGAGGCACCGGTTGCCGACGCACCCGCTGCCGAGGTCCCGGCCGAGGCCGACCCGACCGCCGTCGCCGAGACTGAGGTCGTCGTCGACGGTGCCGAGGCCCAGGTCGTCCAGGACGAGGCCTGATCCGTTCCGGATCGGCGCTCTCAGGCACACCGATACATCACTCGTGGTGGTGCACCTCGGCCGAAGCTGAGGTGCACCACCCACGACCACGCACGTCACCACCCAGCACCGAACGACAGCGATAGAGAGCAGAGACATGGCGAATTTCACCGCCGCTGACATCAAGGCCCTGCGCGAGCAGACCGCCGCCGGAATGATGGACGTCAAGCGCGCCCTCGAAGAGGCCGAAGGCGACATGGCCAAGGCCGCCGAGATCCTGCGCATCAAGGGCCTCAAGGGCGTCACCAAGCGTGAGGGCCGCTCGGCCTCCAACGGCCTAGTCGCCGCGCACGCCGAGGGCGGCGTCGGCACCCTGGTCGAGGTCAACTGCGAGACCGACTTCGTCGCCAAGGGCGAGCGGTTCATCGCCCTGGCCGACCAGATCCTCGCCCAGGCCGTGGCCCTGGAGGCCACCGACGCCGAGACCGTGCTCGGCAGCACCCTGCCCGACGGCCGCACCGTCCAGGCGCTGCTCGAAGAGGGCAACGCTGCGACCGGCGAGAAGCTCGTCGTCCGCCGCGTGGCCCGGGTCGCCGGTGAGCACGTCGTGGCCTACCTGCACCGCACCAACAAGGACCTGCCCCCGCAGATCGGCGTGCTGATCGCGACGACTGGCGGCGACGAGTCCGTGGCGCACGACGTGGCGATGCACGTGGCGGCCTTCTCGCCGACCGTGCTGAGCCGCGAGGACGTCCCGGCCGACACGGTCGAGAACGAGCGGCGCATCGCCGAGGCCACCGCGCGCGAGGAGGGCAAGCCTGAGGCCGCCCTGCCGCGCATCATCGAGGGCCGGGTCAACGGCTACTTCAAGGAGAACGTCCTGCTCGAGCAGGCCTTCGCCAAGGACCAGAAGAAGTCGGTCGCCCAGGTGCTCAAGGAGGCCGGCGCCGAGGCCACCGGCTTCGCCCGCTTCCGCGTCGGCAACTGACACCGACGCACCACGCACGACAGGTATGCCGTCCGCCCACCTCGGGCGGACGGCATACCGTTGTTCTGAGCCCGGTTCCGCCGTGTGACAAGATCGCTGCACCGCCCCTATCGCTGTCGAAGGATTCGCCATGACCGACGCCCCCGAACCCGGCACCACGGCATACCGTCGCGTGTTGTTGAAACTCTCCGGTGAGGTGTTCGGCGGTGGGCGCACCGGTGTCGACCCCGACGTCGTGCGGGGGATCGCGTCCCAGATCGCCGAGGCGGTCAAGACCGGGGTGCAGGTGGCCGTGGTCGTCGGCGGCGGCAACTTCTTCCGTGGCGCCGAGCTGCAGCAGAAGGGCATGGACCGGGCCCGCGCCGACTACATGGGCATGCTCGGCACGGTGATGAACTGTCTGGCGTTGCAGGACTTCCTCGAAAAGCAGGGCGTGCCGACCCGCGTGCAGACCGCGATCACCATGGGGCAGGTGGCCGAGGCATACATCCCGCTGCGGGCGATCCGCCACCTGGAGAAGGGTCGAGTCGTCATCTTCGGCGCCGGCGCCGGTATGCCGTTCTTCTCCACCGACACGGTCAGCGCCCAGCGCGCCCTGGAGACCCACTGCGACCGGCTGCTCATCGCCAAGAGCGGGGTGGACGGCGTTTACACCGCTGACCCCAAGAAGGACCCGAGCGCCACCAAGATCGACCAGCTCACCTTCGCCGACGCCCTGGCGCGTGGTCTGCAGATCATGGATGCGGCGGCCTTTGCGCTGTGCTCCGAGAACAAACTGCCGATGCTCGTCTTCGGGATGGAGGGCGAGGGGAATATCACCCGGGCACTGCAAGGTGAGAGGATCGGCACACTGGTCACCGCGGGTTGAGCGAGTGGCCCCCCTGATGCAAGGAGCGCTGGACCCCCGATGATCGATGAGACGCTCTTCGAGGCCGAAGAGAAGATGGAGAAGGCCGTCGAGGTCGCCAAGGAGGACTTCGCCGGCATTCGCACCGGTCGGGCCCACCCGGGTATGTTCAACAAGCTGCTCGTCGACTACTACGGCGCGCCGACGCCGATGCAGCAGCTGGCCTCCTTCCAGACGCCCGAAGCCCGCACCATCCTCATCAAGCCCTTCGACCAGAGCTCGCTGCGGGCAGTCGAGAAGGCCATCCGCGACTCCGACCTCGGGGTCAACCCCAGCAACGACGGCCACGTCATCCGGTGCGTCCTGCCGGTACTCACCGAGGACCGGCGCCGCGAATACATCAAGTTGGCCCACCACAAGGCCGAAGAGGCCCGGGTCTCGATCCGCAACATCCGCCGCAAGGCCAAGACCGACTTCGAGCACGCCATCAAAGAAGGCGACATCGGCGAGGACGAGGGTCAGCGTGCGGAGAAGGAACTCGAAGGGCTGACCAAGAAGTACGTCGAGAGCGTCGACACCCTGCTCAAGGGCAAAGAAGCCGAACTGCTCGAGATCTGAGCCAGCCGGCCCGCCCCAGCCCGTCGTGACCAGTCCACATCCCTCGCCCAGGAGCCGCCGATGAGCCCCGACTCCCCGGCTCCGGCTCCCACCGGCGATGCGCCGACGCAGCCGACCCGGCCGTCTCGGGCCGGACGCAACCTCCCCGTGGCCATCGGCGTCGGCGTCGTCCTCGGGGCGCTGGTCATTGCCTGCTTGTTCTGGCACAAGGAGCTTTTCCTCGTCCTGGCCACGGTCTCGGTCAGCTATGGCACCTGGGAGATTGTCGTCGCCATGCGCGCCAGGGGCCGTGCGGTGCCCGCGCTTCCCGCGGTCCTCGGCTGCGCCGCGCAGATGGTGGCGGCCTATTTCGGCGGCACGGCAGCCCTCGCGGTCGCCTTCCTGCTGACCGGAGTCCTCGTCGTCATGTGGCGCGGGGCCGAGGGCGTGGAGCGGGCGGCTGCCGACGTCACTGGCGGGTTCCTCGTGGCGGCATACCCGGCGTTGCTGGGCGGTATCGCCATGCTCATGCTCGCGGCGGCCGATGGCGCGTGGCGCACCTTTACCTTCGTCGCCGTCACGGTCGCGAGCGACATCGGCGGGTATGCCGTGGGCGTCCTGCTCGGCAAGCACCCCATCGCCCCCGCCATCAGCCCGAAGAAGTCCTGGGAGGGCTTCGGCGGTTCGGTGCTGCTGTGCATGATTGTCGGCGCCATGTGCGTGGGCTGGGCGCTGCACGGCCCGTGGTGGGCCGGGGTCATCCTGGGCGCGCTGATGGCCCCCGCAGCCACGATTGGTGACTTCGCCGAGTCGGCCATCAAGCGCGACCTCGGCGTCAAGGACATGTCCTCGCTGCTGCCCGGCCATGGCGGGCTGATGGACCGGCTCGACTCTCTCGTCGTCGCCGCTCCGGTGGCCTGGGTCGTCATGGCGCTGCTCGTGCCCGAGGTGCGGGGGTGAGCTCCGACGGTGTGGAGTCGCCCGAGCACGAGTCGGTGCGACCGCGCCCAGGGCAACTCACCTTCCAGCCCCCGGCTCGCAGCGGCTCCCGTATGCCGCCCCGGCACCTCGCGGATCTCGCGCCCGCCGAGCGCAAGGCAGCGGTGGAAGAGCTCGGGCACCGGGGATTCCGCGCGGGCCAGCTGTCTAAGCACTACTTCGAGCGGCTTGTCGATGCTCCGGAGGAGATGACCGACCTGCCCGCGGCGGAACGGTCAGCGCTGGTCAGTGCCATGCTGCCCACGCTGCTCACCCCGGTGCGCCACCTCGTGGCCGACGAGGGCCGCACGGTCAAGTCGGTGTGGCGCTTGCACGATGGCGCCCTCGTCGAGTCGGTCTTGATGCGCTACCCCGGACGGGTGACGATCTGCATCTCCAGCCAGGCCGGCTGCGGGATGAACTGCCCGTTCTGCGCCACTGGCCAAGGTGGCCTCACCCGCAACCTGTCCACCGCCGAGATCGTCGAGCAGGTCATGGCCGCGGCGCGGATGCTGCGCCGCGGTGACGTGCCTGGTGGCGACCCCGAGGAGCGCGAGCGGCCGTTGCGCGTCTCCAATGTCGTCTTCATGGGGATGGGGGAGGCCCTGGCCAACTACTCCCGTGCGATCGGGGCGATCCGCCGACTCACCGATCCCACTCCCGGCGGCCTGGGCCTGTCGGCGCGTGGGCTCGTGATGTCGACGGTCGGACTCGTCCCGGCCATCGATCGCCTTGCGGCAGAGGGCATTCCGGTCACCTTGGCGCTGTCATTGCACGCCCCTGATGACGAGCTGCGCGATGAACTGGTGCCGATCAACACGCGCTGGACGGTGGGGGAGGCGCTGGACGCGGCATACCGGTATTTCGAGGCGACCGGGCGCCGGGTCTCCATCGAGTACGCGTTGATCCGGGACATCAACGACCAGGCCTGGCGCGCCGACCTGCTTGGCGACCTGCTCACTGCCCGGGGCAAGGGCTGGGTGCACGTCAACCCGATCCCGCTCAACCCCACCCCCGGCTCGAAGTGGACCGCATCGCGCCCCGGCGTCGAGCAGCAGTTCGTCGAGCGGCTGCGCGCGCACGGCATACCGACGACCGTCCGCGACACTCGCGGACGCGACATCGACGGGGCCTGCGGCCAACTGGCCGCGCAGACAACCTGAGAACACAAGCAACCTTTCCCCCGGCTGCGGCGACTCCTTGATGACAGAGATCGCCACCCATCGGTAGGAGGGAAAGGACAATGATCGCAACGCCTACCGTGTCTTCCGTGGACCGAGCAGCTCCAGACGTGCAGGCCTTGTATGCCGCCCACTGGCGCTCGCTCGTACGTCTCGCCGTCCTGCTGGTGGACGACGTGCCCACGGCCGAAGATACCGTGCAGGACGCCTTCATCTCGCTGTACCGCAACCAGGCCCGCCTGCGGGCCCCTGAGGCGGCGCTGGGCTACCTGCGCCAGGCCGTCGTCAACGGCTGTCGCTCCCGGCTGCGCCATCGCGCCGTCGTTCGGCGCACCCTGCACGTCGTCGCCGACGACCCCACCGGCGCCCAACAGGACGCCTTCGACGCTGTCGGCGTCGACTCCGAGATGATCGCCGCGCTACGCACCCTGCCGCCCCGCATGCAGGAGGTGCTGGTGCTGCGTTACTGGTCGGACCTGTCCGAGGCGCAGATCGCTCACGCCCTCGGCATCTCGACCGGATCCGTGAAATCCACCGCTCACCGCGGGCTCGAAAAGCTCCGCAGCACCCTGGGAGGTGCCCGATGACCATTCGCCAATTCCCCCCGACCGTCGCCGAAGACCCCATCGAGACGCGGCTGCGCGCCGCCCTCCAGGCGCAGGCGACCACCGACGTCCCCGACACCCGGTTCCCGCCGCCCATCGAATGGCCCGAGACCACCGCCCGCCGGGCTCCCCGGCCGCCGTGGCTGATGCCGCTCGCCGCCGCCGCATCGGTCGTCGCGATCACCGCTGGCATCGTCGCCACCCAGACCTGGGGCCGCAGCGGAGCCCAGGCGCCAGCAGCGACAACCGGCGTGACCACCGGGGTCAGCACGGGCGCGTCATCCAGCGCGCCGACGTCAGCCCCCGCCACCTCTGCACCCGCCACGACGGTCGCCAGCAGCGGCACCGCGAAGGCATCCGTGTCCGGGATGCAGACCGTCCAGGCTCCTGGCCTGCCCGGCGTGACCCTGGCAATCCCGCCGAACTGGACGACGAGCCCCTTCTCTCGGGAGGCAAGCAGTCCGGTCATCGGAGCCAAGCTGTGCGTCGGCGGCGCAAACGGCTGCCCGATCGAGGTCATCAAGCTCGACCCGGCAGAGGCCCGGATCAATATCGAGTTCGAGGGTGGCATCTTGTCCGACCCGGCCTACTGCGACGCCGCGGATGGTCCTTTCACTCGGGTGCTCAAGGACGCCCGGGTGGACACCTTCGGCGGTCGACCGGCCGACTACCGCTACTGGGTCTGGACCTGCGGCAACGGCGCCGTCCACGAGATCGCGCAGTATGCCGTTGCGGCCCCGGCCGGGTATGTGCTCTTCAGCGAGTCCGCGAATGCCGACATGCGGGCCGTCATGTCCGATATCGCA
>WBZM01001062.1_pt2 | contig 19245 bp, 15 predicted proteins | sample 5204271 | NCBI WGS metagenome assembly WBZM01 (sample SAMN12344346, study PRJNA552823) | activated sludge metagenome | biome: Activated sludge suspended growth; feature: Nitrification reactor; material: Wastewater; isolation source: activated sludge from nitrification reactor of wastewater...
ATCGTGATCCTGGTCATAGCTGCGGTTCCGGACATGGTCGTCTTCCACGGGGTTGGTGAGGGTGGCAGCGAAAACGACGCCTTCATCACTTACGTCATCAACTTCCACCAGGCCCTCTACCTCGGCGCGGCAAGCCAGATCCTGAACGGTTCCGCGCTGCTGGTCGACACCGTCTCCCAGTACGGGGTTGCCTCGATCTACCTGCTGGCGGCCTTCTTCGAGATCGCCCCGATCGGCAACGGAACTCTTGCTTTCTTCGATGCTTCGCTGACCGCCCTCACCTTCGGGGCCGGCTACGCGATTCTCCGGATGGCCGGGGTCGGGAGGCTGCTCTCGACAGCAACGATGCTGGTTGCCCTGATCGTACTCATCTGGGCTCTCGAATACCCGATCGGCGGGCTGCTCCAGCACGGGGGACTCCGCTTCGGTCTGCCGGTGCCGCTGATTCTATTCTGGGTGGCGGCCGCTCGCTACCCGAGGGCCCGCCGGTGGTTCCGCGCCGCTGGCTGGGTGGTGGTCGGCCTCTCGATCGTCTGGGCGCTCGAAGCGTTCATGTACGTGTCGGGCGCCCTGGTCGGCATGCTGCTGATCGAGGCTGCCCTGCTTCCGGGAGGGCGGCTGCGCTGGCTGGTCCGTCAGGCGATCTTCGCTTTCGCCGCTTGGGTTATCGCCCTGCTGGTCTTCGCGATCGCCACCCTCATCTGGGGCGGGGCACTGCCGGACTGGGGCCTTTACCTGACCTACCTCCGTGACTTCCTCGCCGGTGACGTCGGAGACCTGACCTACGACGTCCCCGACTGGTCCCCCGGACTCACCGTCGGATTCGCCTATCTCGTGGCGGCTGTTGCCCTGGCGATCACGGCGGTCCGGAAGCCGGACTGGCTGCGCGCCAGGCCGGTCGCAGCAATCGCGCTTGCCGGGCTGGCCGGCCACGGGATCCTGCTTTACAGCTACTTCGACAACCGGTCGCTGCCGCATGTCATCCCGTACATCTCGCTTCCCCTCGTCCTGAGCGTGGCCCTCTGGCTTTGGCTGGTGATCGACGACCGGGCAATTCCCCGCCGGGCCGCCACCGCAGCGCTCGGACTCGTGATGGCGGTGGTGGCACTCTCGGTTTCGACCGTCATGCCGAACGCCGCCGACCGGGCGGAGACCTCTCTGCTTGCGTACTCGCTGCCGGGTGGAAACTCGCTGAGCGACGGGTTCGACCGGCTCTGGAACCCGCCCGAGCTGAAAGCCGGGGCCTCCGACGGTGCCGGGCTGCTCGATCGCTACATGCCCGGACAGGAGGCTTCCCCGGTCCTGACGGTTCCCGACCTCGACAACAACATCCTCAGCCTGGCGGGGCGGGCCAACTCGCTCGCGATCACCGACGCCAAGGAACAGAGCTGGGTTGAGGGACCACATCTCGAACCGGTGGCCGATGCGGTTGACGATCTCGAGCCCGGCGACCTGATGCTGATCGACACGGCGGCACTTGCCGCCTACCGGAAGCTCGCCTTTGAAACGGAGTCCGATCGCGAAGCGCTGGCAGCCGAGACGACCCTCGCCGACATCCAGCTGATCGCCCTGCGCGACATCTCCGAGCGTTACCGGCTCAAACTTCTCGCCCGTGAAGGTCGGCTGCTGGTTGTCGAACTTCTAGCGCGCTGAGACTTCGGCGACCAGGGTCAGGGGAAGTACTTGCGGGAAGGCAGGATCCGGTTCCGATGCAGGATCAGGCGGAAGCCGGCCCAAAGGGTCTTCAACCCGTAGACCACGCCGGTCTGGAATCCGACCGAGGACATCTCGTCGAAGTAGCGGCAGCGGGCAGGTACTTCCCGGATCCGGAACCCGAGATGCGAGGCCTGGTAGAGAAGCTCCGAATCGAAGACGAAGTCGAGCGAGTTCCGAAGGAACGGGACGGTAAGCAGCAGCTCCCGGGAATAGGCGCGGTAGCCGGTGTGGGCTTCGGAAAGGTTCAACCCCATGATCCGGTTCTCGATCGTGGTCAGGAAGCGGTTGGCGATGAACTTCCAGCGCGGCATTCCTGCCTGGAGGGCCCAGCCAGGAACCAGCAGGCGAGAGCCGAGAACGAGGTCCGCCTCCCCGTCGACGATCGGAGCGATCATCGAAGGGATCAGCCCCGGTTCGTACTGCCCGTCGGGATGGAGCATCACCACAACGTCGGCGCCCCGCTGCAGCGCCTCGAGGTAACAGGTCTTCTGGTTGCCTCCGTATCCGACCTGATGGGGGTGCCAGACGACATTGATGTCTAGTTCCCGGGCCAGTTCGACAGTCTCGTCGGTCGAGGAGTCGTCGACCAGGATGACCTCGTCGACTTCATCCTGGGGTATCTCGGAGAACGTCTCGCGCAGGGTCGCGGCGGCCTGGCGGGCAGGCATGACGACGATCACCTTCGGGGGCTTCTTTTCCTGTTCGTTCTCAGACAAGGCGGCCTTCGACGTAGACGGTTCCCGATCGGCCGCTGCGAATCTCGGCCGCGGCGCAGACTAACGCCAGCGGGAACAGCACGACTCCGGCAAGGATCGAAGCAAGCCGCTGGGCAGGACTCATCCGGATCCGGCGGGCACTCTTTCGACGCAGCGCCTGGTAGAGGTTGAGACCCCCGGGAAGGCCGGTCACAAAGCCGTCGAGCCAGCCGATGACCACCTGGCCACCTCTGACCGGGGATACCTCGCCGATCTCGAATCCCCGTCCCTCGAGGCCCGACACCAGGGCGTCGGATCTGAGGTGCACGAGATGTCGCGGAAGGTCAAGGTGGAGCCAACGGTCACCGAACCTTCTTGCCTGCCTGCTGGCCAGGTCGGGAACCGCGATGAACACGACTCCACCCGGCGCGAGTTTTCGGGCGACCTCGGTGATCGTCGCGCCGCTGTTCGGAAGGTGTTCGAGCGAGTGCCAGAATACGATCGCCGCATAGTCCCCTTCGACGTCGAAGACCGTTCCGTCCCGGATGTCCTCGCGTGAGGGCAACCGCTCGAGGCCAGATGCTTCCCGGCCCAGTTCCTTCAGCGCGTCGATCAGGGTGCCTTCTCCGGCCCCGACATCGAGGATCGGTCCGGGCGGCGCAATCTCGTCGATCCGGCTGGCCATCGAGGCTCTCGCCCTTCTCAGCATCCGGTCACCGATCGAGCCAAATCGGGTGCCTGAAGTCGGCCAGTACCAGTCGCCGTAAGCGGCGTCCAGTGACTGTTGGTCCGGCATCGGGTCGGTAGTCGCGGAACCGCAGGCGGGGCACTCAGTGCGGCCGGCCCTTCTGACTCCCCCCTCGAGTGGCGCTGCACACCAGGCGCAGGTCACCGGTGCCTCGCCGGTCCAGTCCGGGAAGACGGTCAAGGGCGGGGACCCCGGCAGACAGCAACCACGTCAAGCGAGTTCTCGAGATCGTTTTCCCCAAGGTGAAAGTCCTCAGGGGTGATCTCCTCGGCCCGGGGATCATCAAGCGAGCGCGAGCGGTTCAGCATCAGGTCATAGAGATGCTGCTTCAGCCGGTTCGGGACCAGACGCCTGAACTTGAGGGGATCCCGGCCCAGCAGGCGGTCCAGCTTCTCGCGCTCCTCGTCGTGGATCGCCATGTAGCGGTCAGAGCCGAAAATGCCCTTGACGGAAACTTCGGAGAAACCTGCCGCGCAGAGTCCGGCGAGTTGCTCGGCGTCGAACTCGATGAAGTGGAACGGGTCGATGATCTCGTCCGGGCGGCCGAAGGTCAGCCGGTTCGGTGTCACTAAGACAGCGGTTCCACTTGGAGCGAGGACCCGGGAGACCTCCGAGACCACTTTCTCCGGGTCCGGCACATGCTCGAGCGAGTGAACCGAGAGGACCGACTCGAAGCTCGAATCGCCGAATGGAATCTGGCGCATGTCGGCGACGACGGTCTCCCGATCCTGCCCTTCCAGGGCTCCCGCGTCGATGTCGACACCGACCGTCTCCCTCGGGGCCAGAAGGTGGAAGCTGTGTCCGACTCCGCAGCCGAGGTCCAGCAGGCGACCGGGACCGAACTCGGGCTCGGTCAGCTTGTAGGCCGCGACATGCCGCTGCCAGGTGGGGTTGAACCCGCCCGCAGGGGTCACGACCCGCTCCCCGGTGATCCTGGCGCACATGGCGCGCATCTTGACAGCGCGGAGGTCCTCGCCGCTTCAACCCTCACTAGTCTGAGTCGGGCTTTGGACGAGGCGGCCAAGAGAAAGAGTTGGATCTGGGGGCTGCTCGGACTGATGGTCGTGGCCGCCCTGGTGCTTCGCCTGTTGATGTTCAGGGAGTCGGCCTGGGGTGACGAAATGTCGACCCTCTGGATCATCCGGGGCAACGACTTCTTCGGAGTGGTAAGCGCGGTCAACTCCGACGCGGAGATCAGCCCGCCGTTCTACTTCCTGCTGGCCAAGATCAGTTCCTGGATTTTCGGCCAGACTCCTGACGGGGTTCGCCTGCCGTCTCTCGTGGCCGGCGTGCTTGCCGTGCCCGCCTTCTACCTCGTCGGCCTGAAGGCACTTGGCCGGAGGGCCGCGCTCTATGCCACCGCGATCGCGACGGTGGCCCCTTTCCTCGTCTACTTCTCAGCCAACGCCCGGGCCTACTCGGTGATGATCCTGATGCTTCTGGTTGCGAGCTGGTGCCTGCTCTCAGCCACTTCTGAGAAGGGCCGGATCTGGCACTGGGTCGGCTGGTCGGTGTTCGGTTGCCTCTCCGTCTACAGCCACTACACCGCCTGCCTCGCCGTCGCGGGCCAGCTGGTCTGGGTTCTCTGGCTCTTCCCTGCCCTGAGGCTGAAGGCGCTCGCCTTCGCCGGGTTGATGCTGGTGCTCTTCCTGCCCTGGCTCGGGGGCTTCCGCAACGACCTCGACTCCCCGACCAGCGATATCCTCCAGGCGATTCAGGGAAGCGGGTTCGAGGTCAAGTGGACCGCCGTCAAGGACCTGTTCTTCCTCTGGATCAGCGCCAGCAAGCCGTCCTTCTTCGAACGGCCCGACATGCTGCTCGGTTTGGCCGGCGTGCTGGTGGCGACCGTCGGCCTCCTCGCAGGCAGGCTCGGCGGATCCCTGCCAGCACCGTCATCCGAGCGGGTCAGGGGAGTGTGGCTCGCCTTCCTGATGGTCTTCATGGTTTTCGCTGGCGAGTTGCTGCTGCTTGCTGCCGGGACCGACATCTTCGGTGCCCGAAACCTCGCGCCGGTCTGGGCGGCCCTGCCTCTTCTGATTGCCGCCGGTGCCGCCGGCGCCGGTCCGCGTTGGGGTCTGGTCGCGGTGGTACTGATCGTGGCTGGCTTCTCGGTCACCACTGCCCGGCTTCTCGATCCGGCGAAGTCGACCATTCCCTACGAGAAAGCCGCGGGAACTATCGATTCGACCTCAAGCAGGGGAGGGGCGATCATCGATGCCAGCATCATCAGCCCGGCCCCCCTCTCACCACTGGACGGATACCTGGACACAGACCTCCGCGAGTTCCGGATGACCAACATCGAAGACCGGCCGGACTTCATCGAGGACATCTACCGGCAGTACGATCCGCAGAAGATTGCTGACCAGGCCTTCGATACCCAGGGACCGGTCCGCGTCGTCACGATCGGCGACGACCGGGCACCCGTCCCCGATGGACGAGGCGGATACACGTTCATGGTCGGCTTCGTGGACGTGCGGATTCCGCCAGGCTGGCGGGAAACGGGCAGGGTCCGTCATGAGGGCCTCGAACCGTTGACCGTGACCATTTTCCGAAAGGCGGTTGGCAATTGAGCGACCACGCCCGCCATCAGCATGCCCACTTCGACCAGATCGCCGACGAATACGACGAGTCCCTGCCGCCCCATGTCGTTGATCACTATCTGGACAAGAGGGTCGCCTACATCAAGGAGCTTCTGCCAGAGGGCAGGATCCTGGACGTCGGTTGCGGCACTGGCGTGGTGGCCGGACGCCTGGCCGACGCCGGTTATGACGTGACCGGGGTCGACCCTTCAGCCGGGATGCTGGCCTATGTGGAGGAACATGCCCCCGGGGTTACCGCGGTCGAAGGAAGCGCAACAGCCCTGCCATTCGACGATGGACAATTTGACCTGACCATGTGCGTTGCCGTCATGCACCACATCGCCGAGCCCGAGGCCGTCCACGGTTCACTCGGCGAGATGGTGCGGGTGACCCGACCCGGCGGCCTGATTCTGGTCTGGGATCACAACCCGCGGAACCCTTATTGGAAGCATCTGATGGCCCGGGTTCCCCAGGATGACGGGACCGAACGACTGATTCCGGAGGCCGAGATACTGCGTGGCCTGACCGATGGCGGCGCCGCCATCAGCAGCAGCCTGCCTTCCGGCTTCGTGCCTGACTTCGTCCCGCCCCGAATGTTGGGCTTCGCGGCTGGAGCCGAACGGGTTGTCGAGAAGACCCCCGGGCTGCGTCGACTCTGTGCCCACAACGTGGTGGTTGCTCGCCGCCTATGAACGAATGGGCGGACCGTCTCTCGATCCGGGCCGTTACGGTGATCGTCGGGTTGATCACTGTTTCTGGATTCGCACTTCGTGCCAACCTGTTCGGTGACTCGGTCTTCGGTGATGAGCTCTCGACCCTCTGGATCGTGGAGAACCACAGTTTCACTGAGACTGTTTCGGTGGTCCACGGCGATGCGGAGATCACCCCGCCGCTATATTTCATGCTGGCTTGGCTTAGCACTCACTTGGGTTCCTCGCCGGAACTGGTTCGGCTACCCGCCCTGATCACCGGCACCTTGGCCATCCCGATGACCTACATGTTCGGGTTGAGGACTCTGGGCCGGGCGACGGGCATCGCCGCCGCGCTGGTCATCGCGCTCAGCCCCTACATGACCTTCCTCTCGGCCTATGGACGCGGGTACGCACTGATGATCTTCTTCCTGCTCGGGTCGGCCCTGGCCCTTCTGGCCGCGGTCCGAACCGGCCGCCTCCGGTGGTGGGTTGCCTACGCCGCCTGTTGCTGTCTCGCCATGTACAGCCACTACACGGCCGCCTTCGTGCTCGTCGCCCAGTTCGGCTGGGTCCTGTGGGCATATCCCGCAGTCCGCAGACCGTCGCTGTTCGCCGTAGCCGGAGCGGCCATCCTCTACATCCCGTGGCTGACCGGAGTCCTCAGCGACCTCGACTCGCCCACCCAGGCCGTTCTCGAGTTTCTCCAGGGCAAGGGAATCGACACGAAGGTCAAGTCGATCACTCAGATGATCGCCGGGGAACCGATGGTCGACCTGTCGAAGCTGCCAGGTAGGTTCGGACTGATCTTGATCGGAGCCGGACTGGTGATCGGCCTGGTTGGAACTATTCTGAGTCTGGCGCTATGGAAGGGCGATCGGTTCAGCGAGCGTCGGCGAATGTTCGCTCTCGTCCTGATGAGTGCGGGCGCGACGCTGTTCGCCGAACTGATCCTGCTCGCACTTGGCACCGACCTGCTCAGTGACCGAAACCTCTCGGCGACGTGGGCCTTTCTGCCTGTCCTGATCGGCGCCCTGCTGGCCATGCCGCCACTGCGGATCGGGGCAGTGGCAGCTCTGGCAACGATCGCCGGATTTACGATCGGGGCCATGAAGACCGCCGACCGCACCGTTTCCGGAACCGCGTACGAGAAAGCGGCCGGCTTCATCGAAGGGAGCGCCGGACCAGGTGACGTAGTGCTCGACATGAGCCACTACACACCGGTTCCCCTGACCCAGCTCGACGCCTACCTGTCCCAGGATCTTCCGGAGTTCCGGGTTGATCTGCCGCAGGGTGAACCCCCCTTCCTTCCCGGAGGCACTGTTGTGTTGCCCCGTGAGAGGGTGATCGCGGATGCCTTCCGCAGGGCGGTTGAAGGACGGGTGTTCGTGGTGACCAGGGAGGTAAAGGTTACCGACGCGAATCTCATCGACAACTCGGCCGGTCTCGAGCAGCCGCCCCGGGGCTGGACGGCGGAGCAGGTCAAGACGTGGCCGGGCTTCGTGCCGGTCACCGTAACCGTGTTCGAACGGTCCCCCGCGTCTGCCCGCGGATCAGGATGAGCGACGGCCGAACCGGAAAGCGAGGATGAAGCGGATCATGGTCAGGCCGAGGAAGAAGGCGGTGATCTTCGACCCGGTCACCGAGGACTTGCCGACCCTTGGCAGGTAGTTGACAGGGATCTCGACGAACCTGATTCCGTCCCTGATTGTCAGCATCAGCATTTCCGGTCCGGCGTGGCTGCCACCGACCTGCATCTCGGATGCGAACTTCCGGGCCACTTCACGGCTCAGCAAGCGGTAGGTGCAGCCGATGTCGGAGAGGTGGCTGGTGTTGAACATCCACTCGACCATCTTCGCCACGGCCCAGTTGCCCCACTTCAGGAAGGCGCCCATGTTGGCCCCATCCCAGATCAGGACGTTGGTGGTGCGGGTGCCGAGAACGACATCGCACTCATCCGAATAGGCCAGCAGCTTGACGATGTCGGAAGCGAGAAAAGTTCCGTCGGGTTCAGCCAGCACGACGAGGTCTCCGCTTGCCTCGGTCAACCCCCGCCGGATCGCGTAGCCGTAACCCTGCTGACGTTCGAAGACCTGCCTGGCCCCCGTCGCCTCGACCTCCTCGGCCGTTCCCTTGGCGGCATTGTTGTTCACGACCAGCACCTCGTCGACCACTCCGGTCGCCTCGAATTCCTCGATCACTCTCCGGATCGAGTCCTTCTCGTTGTAGGTCATGAGGACCACGCTGACTGTCTTGCCGCTCCACATAAGTGTCTCCGGGCGGAAGGTACCGCCGGGGGCGGCCAGTATAGGGTTCGCGGTCGCCCATGACCCCCGGGAGAAACACATGATCGCCATCGGCAGCGCGATAACCGAAGAGGACATCTTCGACGCATACGCCGGTCCTGGCATCGAACGCATCCGCGAGCCGGACACAGAGCTGCTGATCTATCCGTCGGCCGGATCGATCTTCCGCAGTTACAACGTGCTGCTCGACAAGGCGAAGGAAATCGAGGGTCTCGAGGCCCTGGTGCTGATCCACCAGGACGCGGAGATCGTCGACCCGGACTTCTTCAAGAAGATCCGCCACGGCTTCGAGGACCCCGAAGTAGCCCTGGTCGGATGCGCCGGAGCGACCGGTGTCCGATCGATCGCCTGGTGGGAAGGTGCCGTCACCTGGGCCTCCTACACCCACCGCTACCAGGAGTTCGGTGGCGGCGAGATCCCGGCCATCTGCTGGATCCAGGAGGACACGCCGACCTTCGCCGGGACCGGCGAGGTCGACTCCATCGACGGATTCGTGATCGCCTTCTCCCCGTGGGCAATCGAGAACCTTCGCTTCGACGAGACGATCGGCGGCAAGCTCCACGGCTACGACTTCGACATCAGCATGCAGGTGAAGGAAGCCGGCAAGAAGATCGTCACCGAGGATCTCCGTGTGATCCACCACCACTCGCTGGAGTTGATCTCCGAGATGGAGGGCTGGGTTGACACCCACATGCAGCTCTCACGCAAGTGGCAGCACCTGCTGCCCGACAACGGCGGCGGTGAGCCCGACTGGGAAGAGCGAGCCCGCAGGGCCGAGGCCGAACTCTCGGCTACCCGCCTGATGGCTGGTGCCGGCGAGATCATCTGGGAAGCCCGTACCCAGGAGCTCGAACGGGAACTTAACGAGGTCAAGAACAGCACCTCGTGGAAAATCACCCGGCCGCTCCGCCGCCTGCGCGGAAGCAAAGAAAAGAACAGCTAGCCGTTTCGCCGCCACCAGCGACGTCGGTTGGCGGGCTTCGGGACCTTTTTCGTTTCAGATCCGGCCATCAGTTCGGCCGCAGTCAGTTCCGCTGGCCTCTTTCTCAGGATCGCCCAGCTCTGGTTCAGGGTTTCGACGCCGGGCCCGACGATCTCGACGTCGAAGGCCCGGCCCCAGTGTTCCCGGACCCACCAGTCGGACATGAAGACAGAAGGCCCGCCCTTGTCCCAGGGGTTGTCGAGCCCGATCGCCTTGAAGCCGGTCCCCTCCTCATCCCACGGTTCGCCGGTCAGCGCTTCGTGAGTCAGCTGACCCATGAAGCTGGCGATCAGGATGCCGTCCGGCTTGAGCAGACGGTGAAGGTCGAGCAGCCACTCCGCCGGGTTGTTCGCCAGGTGAGTGAAGACCGAGACTGCCCAGATCAGGTCGAAGCTGGCTGCTTCGAATCCGGGGCGCTCGTCCTCTAGCGGAGGCTCCTCCTCGCAGGCGAAGACGTGAAGGGGCGGGCAGAGATGGTCCTCGAGCCACTTGATCGAGCGCACGTCGATGTCGCAGCCCCAAACCTCGGCCTCATCGGTCACGTCCAGGAAGTGACGCAGCGTCCGGCCCGAACCGCAGCCGAAGTCGAGCAGGCGTTTGCCGCTGTAGGTCCAGTCATCCGGCAGGACGTTGTCGATCGACTGGCGGGTCATCAGGCCGAGCCACTCGAAGTGGTCGAGTGCGTTCGGCCCCTCCGGCAGGGAGCTGACCCGGTCGGCCAGGTCGAGTGGCGGGAACGGCGGCTTACCCTCTTCGCTCACCGAGACTCCGGTCCGGTCTACTCGTCGAGCAGGGCCTGGACCTCGGCCCGGGTGAACAACGGCTCGCCCCGCTGCTTGAGGCCGGAAAGCTTCTCGGCGGCAGTGAAGGCGCTCGATCCGAGCAGGCGACGGAGCAAGTCCTCCTGTTTGGCGAGCTTCTCTTCCAGCTCGATCAGCTGACGGGCCCGAGCCTGACCAGCAACCAGGTGTTCGACCCGGTTGCCTTCCATCCGCTCGAGCACCGGATGGCGGTCGTAGGGGCCGACCACCCGGGCTACATCAGCGGCCCAGGGGGAGTCGCGGTGCCACATCACGCCGAATCCGAAGAAGGCCGGGACCACGGCCATCTCGATTCCAGACTTGTCAGCCATGAAATCCTCGATCGCGGTCATCGTGCCGTTCTTCTCGCCGCCTTCTTCGGCGGCGGCCCAGATGAAGGGAAGCCCCCACTCGGCGGTTCCCTTGATCCCCGGAGCGATGCCTTCGTTGTGAACCAGCGGCTGACGATGCTCCTCCGGGATCCGGTCCGGCTCGTAGTAGGTGTCCCGACGGGCGTGAGGCCAGCACACGTCGTGGAACATCAGCAGCGGCATCCGGTCCCCGGGCGCCCGCTCGCCGATGATCTTCAGTTCTTCGCTCAGCGTGTAGTAGTTGTGGTCGCCATCGATGATGATCGCGTCATCGAAGTCCCTCTCCCGCAGCACCTTCTGGCCGGTCTGGCGCAGCAGCTCCAGTTCCGGGTGATTGCTTGCGAGAGCTTCGAGTTCGTCGGGCGGAAGTGGGTCGACCCCGGCTACCTTGACGCCGCGCTCGTTCGCCCACTCGAGCAGTTCGACCGTGAGTTCGCCCTTGTAGGAGCCGATTTCGAGCACTGTCTTTGCGTCGATCGCTTCGAGGCAGCCCGAGAGCAGCTCGAAGACATTGCTCAGCGAGTAGCCCCACTGGAGCGGATCGGTAACGCGTTTTCCGGGAGCCATCGGCGGCAAGGGTATAGATTCGCCCGGCCCATGGATGACCTCGGTGAGCACAACGACGCGGCAAGCCTGATGTCCGATCTGCGTTCCAGGCACCCCCGGTTCACCGAGGCGGTGCTCGCCGACACGGTCGTGACGGCCCAGCACCGTGGCGAGCGATACGAATTCCGGAGCAGGGGCGATGCCCTGTTGGCGGCTCTCAGGCTTGCCTGGGTAAGTGACGCCTTCCTCGCCCAGGTCCTCTACCGCGCGAAAGCCGCGGGCCAGCGTCGCGGGATACCCGTCCTGCCGCGGCTTTGCCACCGACTGTCGATGATTCTTTCCCAGGTCACGATTGGCGATCCGGTGGTGGTCCACCCGGGGGTTTACATCGTCCACGGTCAGGTGGTCCTCGACGGCATTGTCGAGATTCACTCCGGCGTGGTCATCTCGCCCTGGGTCACGATCGGCCTTAAGGCGGGGAACGTGGTCGGGCCCACGGTGCGGCAGGGGGCGAGCATCGGCACGGGAGCAAAACTGATCGGTCCGATCGACGTCGGGGCCGGGGCCAGCATCGGGGCGGGTGCGGTCGTAGTGAGTGACGTTCCGGCCGGCGAGACGGCAACCGGTGTACCCGCGAGGCATGCGGGTAAGTACTGAACCTGTCCGATAACCCCGAAGAGGCTGGTAGCGTCCAGCGGGTTCCAGACAGGCAGAACCGGAGCAAACCAGCAAAAGGCAGGTAACCGATGGGCATTTTTCGTCGCAAGGATCGTGGAGCAGCAGCAGTGGCCGAACCGGCAGCAAACCCGGTGGTCGAAGAGGCGCGCTCTCTCGAAGCCGACGGAAAGATCTACGAAGGCATCGACCTGCTGACCCGCACCAACCGGGAGAGCGGTGACGTCGAGGTCGAGCGCGAGATCATCGCCATGCGTCACCGGGCTGGAGCCGAAATGGTCGAAGCCGGCGATCAGAATCCGAGCCACCCGGAGCCTGCCGACTACGACTTCCGGCTCGAGGACAAGATCCCGACGGTAACCCCGGAGGAGCTCACCCCGGAGATCCTTCGGGCAGCGATCCTGAAGTACGGATGCCTCAAGGTGACCGGTGTGATGAGCGAAGCGACCGCGAAGTCCCTCGCCGATGACATCGACCACGCCTTCGAGATCCGCCAACGTCTCAGTGACGGCAAGGAAGTCGATCCGACCAGGATCTACGAGGAGTTCCAGCCCCGTGAGCCCTACCAGGTGCAGTACGTGGAGAGGCACTGGGTTGCCCTTGCCGGCGGGGTGCTCGCCGCGGACTCGCCGAAGATGTTCTTCGAGATGGTCGATTCGCTCGAGCAGGCCGGTGTTCGCGACGTGGTCGAGGGCTACCTGGGTGAGAGGGCGGCGATCTCCGCCCAGAAGTGCACCCTTCGAAAGGCTTCCCCCGACGTGAAGGGCGGCTGGCATCAGGACGGAAAGTTCCTCGGTGACGTGAGGGCCCTCAATGTCTGGCTGTCACTTTCCCGTTGCGGTGACATCGCCCCGAGCATGGACGTTGTTCCGGTCCGGCTCGACGATTTCGTTGCGGCCGGTGTCAACGAGGGTGATCTCCACTACCAGGTGACCGACGAAACGGCGGCCGAGGCAGCTGGTGAGACAGGCATCGTCAGGCCGATCTTCAACCCCGGGGACGTCCTCCTCTTCGACGAGATGTTCCTCCATCAGACCGGCTCCGATCCGTCGATGCCGAACCCGCGTTACGCGATCGAAAGCTGGTTCTTCGGTCCCTCGGCTTTTCCCGAGGAATACGCGCCAATCGCCTTCTGATTGGAACCGACTAGTCTGGGCTCAATGGGTGAGCCTGAATTCGATTCCGAGATCGAACTCGGGCTGGAGGTAAAGCTCCCTGAGCGGTTGCCGGCCGGCCGAGCCGATGCGCTGTTCCTTTACGGGTACTGCTTCCACAGGCTCCAGGATTACGAGGCGCTGGAGATCCTGGTCGACGGGGTTCCGAACCCCGCGGTCGCCCGGATGCCCCGCCTTGATCTCTTCAAGTCCCTTCATCCCCTGATCCCCGAGGGCGAGGTGACCGAGACCCATGACGCCGGTTCCCTGGAGGACCCGGAGCTGAAGAGCTTCCGCAGCGGCTTCTGGTCGACGGTCGAGATTCCGGCGGGTGGACCAGGCCCTCTCCACATCGATGTGGCCCTGAAGCTCGCCGACGGAACCGTCAGCCGCGCCCGGCTGGCGGAGATCGAGCTGGTTCCGGAACCACCCACCCCTCGATCGGTCGAGGGAGGGGTCGTCGTCTGCATGGCGACCCACAACCCGGACATCGGGCTGCTCCGCACCCAGCTTGATTCGCTCCGGGCGCAGACCATGACCGACTGGGTCTGCGTGATCAGCGATGACTGTTCGCTGCCTGACACCTATCGCCAGATCGAGGCCGAGGTGGAAGGTGACGCCCGCTTCGTGATTTCGCGGTCCGAAACCAGGCTGGGCTTCTATCGAAACTTCGAGCGGGCTCTCGGCATGGTTCCCGATTCGGCCGAGCTGGTCGCTCTCTGTGACCAGGATGACCGCTGGTACCCGGAGAAGCTAACCGAACTCGAGCAGGCACTGGGCAAGAACCAGCTGGCCTACAGCGACCAGCGCCTGGTCACCGAATCGGGTGAGGTGATCGCCGACACCTACTGGTCCGGCCGCCGCAACAACCACACCAACTACGCCTCGATGCTGATCGCCAACACGGTCACCGGTGCTGCATCGCTTTTCCGTCGCGAGATGCTCGACTTCGCGTTGCCTTTCCCCGAAGCTCCCGGAGAGCAGTTCCACGACCACTGGCTTGCCCTGGTCGCGATGTCAACCGGGGGCATCGCCTACGTGGACCGCCCGCTCTACGACTACGTCCAGCACGGATCCGCCGTTCTGGGCCACGACGCGGCGAACGCCGGCATCAAGGCCGGCCGGCCGAAGCGCCCCAAGCACCTTTCGATTGGCGCCGTCAGGCAGTTCTTTTCCGGCTGGCGCTCGGCTTACTTCAACGCCTACCTGCGACTCTCGGTCCTCGCCCGGGTCCTGCTCGCGCGCTGCGACTCGAGGCTCACCGGACGCCAGCGTCGCACCCTCAAGAGGTACGTGGGCGCGGAGAAGAGCCCCTCCGGGTTCTTCTGGCTGCTGGTCCGCCCGGTCCGCGAACTGTTCGGGAGGAACGAGACGCTGGGAGTGGAGCGCCTGCTGATCCAGGGGATTCTCTGGAGGTACGTCATCTTCTGGCGAAACCGCGGGCTGGAGAAGCCGGTGGGTTCCGTCTACGACGCGAGCCTTCCGCCGGCCGGGCGAGCCGCCAAGACACCCGCCCACAACCACCCCCAGACCGCCCACATCCAGCGGATGGTCCGGCCGCTCGACCTCGCCGTAACCGAGAAGGCTCCGGAGCGGGTCAATCTCCTGATCCCGACCTTCGACCTGAAGCACCTTTTCGGTGGCTACATCGCGAAGTTCAACCTGGCCCGCAAGCTCGCCGAAGCCGGTTTCCGCACCCGGATAGTCACCGTGGATCCGACCCCGCCGCTGCCGCGATCCTGGCGCGATCAGGTCGAGGCCTACCAGGGTCTCGAAGGTGCCTTCGAGAACATCGAGATCTTCTTCGCCCGCGACACCGGCGAGGCACTGGAGATCAACCCCCGTGACCGTTTCGTCGCCACGACCTGGTGGACAGCGCACCTGGCCAACGACGCGCTCGCGCGAACCGAACACGACCACTTCCTCTACCTGATCCAGGAGTACGAGCCGCTCACCTTCGTGACCGGCTCCTGGTCGGCGATGGCCGATGCCACATACGACTTTCCTCACCGGGCCCTCTTTTCCACCGAGTTGCTCCGGGAGTTCTTCCGGGATCGCGGCTACGGCGTGTACGCCGACGGCCCCCAAGTGGGTGATGAGCGATCGGTTTCGTTCCAGAACGCGATCACGCCGGTGGCGGCGCCTCCGGCGGCGGAGCTTTCGGCCCGCAAGGCCCGGCGCCTGCTCTTCTATGCGAGGCCGGAAGCCCACGCCGCCCGCAATATGTTCGAGATCGGACTGATGTCCCTCCAGCAGGCGGTCGAGGAAGGTGTTTTCGGACCCGAGTGGAGCTTCCACGGGATCGGCACGGTCGAGGGCGGTGACCGCCTTCGACTTACGGAGGATGTCGCGCTGGAAATCCTCCCCCGCACCGGTCAGGCCGATTACGGGGATCTGCTGGCCGGGCATGACCTTGGCCTTTCGCTCATGCTCACCCCGCATCCGAGCCTGCCCCCGATCGAGATGGCGTCAGCCGGAATGCTGACCGTCACCAACAGCTGCGAAAACAAGACCGCGGAGAAGCTCACGGCCATATCTTCGAACCTGATCACGGCATCCCCGACTGTGCCCGGAGTCGTGGCCGCACTTGCTGAAGCAGCGGCTGCGGTCGGTGACGGCGAGCGGCGGGTCGCCGGATCGTCCGTAGACTGGAGCAGCGACTGGGAGACCTCGCTCGGACCGGATGTGATGGACCGGGTCGTTGGCTTTCTCCGGTGACGCCAGACTCCATGACAGCGGATCCACTTGCCGACACTGAGACCCGGGACCTTTCAGACAGCCCGGTTGTGATCTCGGTCGAGGGGCTGAAGAAGAGCTTCAACATCCCCCTCCACCGGGTCGAATCGTTCAAGGAACGTGCGGTCCACCCCCTGCGCAAGACCGAGTATCGGGAACTGAAGGCGCTCGATGGCATCGACTTCGACGTCCGGCAGGGCGAGTTCTTCGGCATCGTCGGTCGCAACGGTTCAGGCAAGTCGACCCTGCTGAAGATCCTCGCCTCGATCTATCGGGCCGACGCCGGCCAGGTCCGGATGGCAGGCCGCCTCGCCCCCTTCATCGAACTCGGCGTGGGGTTCAACCACGATCTCACCGCCCACGACAACGTGATCATGAACGGCGTGATGATGGGCCTGAGCCGCCAGGAAGCAGCGGCGAGGCTGGACCGGGTGGTCGAGTTCGCCGAACTCGAGGACTTCAAGGAACTGAAGCTGAAGAACTACTCGTCGGGCATGCTGGTCCGGCTGGCCTTCTCGCTGATGATCCAGGCGGACGCCGACATCATGCTGATCGATGAAGTCCTTGCGGTCGGTGATGCCTCCTTCCAGCAGAAGTGCGCCGACGTGTTCAACCAGATGCGTGACGCGGGCAAGACGATCGTCCTGGTCACCCACGACATGTCCGCGGTCGAATCGTTCTGTGACCGGGCGATGCTGATCGAAGGAGGCCACGTGGTCGAGGCGGGCTCACCCCGTGACGTGGCCCGCGCCTACCTGAAGCTGAACTTCGACGCCGAGACTCCGCGTCAGGAGACTCTCGGTTTCCTCGAGGACGGCGAGGTCGAGGATGACTTCATTCCGGGAGTCGACATCCAGGCGAAGCTCGTCGATTCCTGGCTTGAGAACGGCGAGGGTGAGCGGGTCACCAACGTGGAGATCGGGGATCCTCTTCGGCTGAACCTCAGTATCGAGGCGTTGAGGGACCTCAACCGACCCCTCTTCACCTTCCAGATCAACGATGCCAAGCACACCCAGGTGACCGGCTTCAACCAGACGCTCGGTGTCGAGGGCCCGGATGACATCGTCCGGGAGGGCGAGACCGTGACCATTTCCGGAGAGATAGAGAACCGTCTCACCCCCGGTCGATACCTCCTGACCTGCTGGGTCACCCGCAACCGGGAGACCTCGGAAAGGGTTGTCCAGGGACTGAAGCTGTTCGAGTTCGTAATCTTCGGGATGAAGAGAACTCCCGGACTCGTCGAGGCCGAGGCGGAGCTGAGCGCAAAGGTGGAGAAGTCCGATGGCTGAGCAGGCTTCGGCGACCATCCAGCAGGATCCGTCCGTTGCCGCGAACGGTCCCGAACTCAGGGACGTGACCGGCCCTTCAGCTCTTGGCGGCGGCTGGCGCAGGTCGATGGACCTGCTGTACCTGATCGCCGTCAACGACTTCAAGAAGACCTACTTCGACACGGTTCTCGGGTACATCTGGTCGCTGTTCCGGCCTCTGATCCTCTTCGCGGTCCTTCTCTTCGTCTTCACCCAGATCTTCCGGATCGGCTCCGAGGTCGAGCATTACCCGGTGATGCTGCTCTTCAACATCGTCGTCTTCACCTTCTTCCAGGAGGCGACGCTTGCCTCGGTCACCTCGGTCGTGGCTCAGGAAGGGGTGGTTCGAAAGACACAGTTCCCGCGCTTGGTGATTCCCCTCGCCGTGGTCCTGACGGCACTCTTCAACTTCGGCGTCAACCTGATCGTGGTGCTGGTCTTCCTGCTCGCCTCGGGAGTCTCGGTCGAGTGGACCTGGCTGCTCTTCCCGGTCGTGATCACCGTGCTCGGGGTGATCACGGTCGCGGTCAGTCTGCTCGTCTCGTCGCTGTTCGTCCGCTTCAGGGACGTCGGGATCATCTGGGGCGTGCTGGCGACTGCCCTGTTCTACGCGACCCCGGTTCTCTACCCGATCGAGATCGTCCCCGAGCGTTTCCACGACATCATTCTGGCCAATCCCCTCACGCCGATCTTCATCGAACTCCGCCACCTTGTCATCGACAACTCCGCCCCGACCGCTCTCGATGCGGCCGGCGGCTGGCTCGGGCTGCTGCCCGCCTTCCTGATCACAGTCGTACTCTGCGTAGTCGCCGTAAGGGTCTTCAGCCGCGAAGCACCCCGCATCGCCGAGGAACTCTGAGCTACCGCTTCTTCAGGGCGATGGGGACCTGGTGCATGTCGCCGGTCAGGAAGCTGATCTCGGCGATCTCGAACAGGTCGGTCCAGTTCTGCTCGATGTACGGCAGGCTGATCACGGTGTCTCCGTAGGTCATCTCGCCCTCGTCGTACTGGGGGTGGCCGTCCTCGATCGGATGCGGCACGAACAGGTAGCGCGGCTCCTTCAGTTCCCGGCTGGCGTAGTCATCTGACAGCTGACGCCTGACCGGTTCCATCAGCGGGTCCTGGTCCAGGTATGCGGGCGGCCTGACAGTGATCACGGCGATCCCTCCCGGCGCCAGCGCCGAGTGGATCGCCTCGAGGCAGGCACGATGAGCACCTTCCGAGATGTGGGTGAAAACCGAGAAGCTGAAAACGAGGTCCAGGTCCTCGAACGGAAGCGACTCAGGAACAAACTCGGTCCGGCGAAGATCACCCGGTACTCCGGTTTCCTGGCAGATCTCGAGGATTTCGGGCGTCGGGTCGCAGCCGAACAGGCGGCCCGGCATTGCGTCACGGGCGAAGAAGCGGGTCAGGCGACCCCACCCGCAACCGAAGTCGAGCACCCGGGCTTCGTCGAGCGGCACCCGGCCGTGCCGTTCGTTCAGTTCCCGGACCCGGGCGTAGAAGTTCTTGCTCTGGCCAAGCAGCTCGAGGCCGATCGCCCCATTCCACATCCACTGGAGGTCAGGCTCGGGTGCGCCGGGAAGCAGGTCACGGATGTTCGGATACAGGTCGTACTCCCTGGTCAGCAGTACGGCCCAGAGGTCATCGCCGAGCTCCCTGAAAAGCTCCCAGGCTTCATCTTTCGGCCTGTCCGCACAGGCAGCGTCGATGGCTTCGAGCTGCTCGCCGAAGAAGGTATCGAGCCAGGAGCCGTAATCGGGATCCGTCTTCTCCTCGACCATCGCGTCGGCCCACGGGATCGCGGTCTGCCGGCCACGCAGGCGACGGGCACCCTCGCCGAGGGCCCTGAGCGGGCGGGTCAGCCGCCAACTGAGAGTTGACTCGTATCCCTCCCGGACGCGGTCGATCTTCTCTTCTGTACTGAGTTGCTGGTCTGCC
>WBZM01001792.1_pt2 | contig 19243 bp, 14 predicted proteins | sample 5204271 | NCBI WGS metagenome assembly WBZM01 (sample SAMN12344346, study PRJNA552823) | activated sludge metagenome | biome: Activated sludge suspended growth; feature: Nitrification reactor; material: Wastewater; isolation source: activated sludge from nitrification reactor of wastewater...
CGGTACCGCGATACCGACCACCAGCCCGGCGCGCAGGCCGATGGCCAGGACGCTCACCGCAACCACCACGGCCACGGCGATCAGGAACTTGACCTGAAACAGATCGACCGCCCGGGCGATGGCCTCCTCCTGATTGGTCAGGACCGTGAGCGACATGCCCAGGGGCAGCCCCTGGCGTTCGGTGTCGAGGAAGGCAGCGAGCCTTTTCCCGAGTTCCAGGCCGTTCCCCCCGGGGTTCATCACAACCCCCAGCAGCAGCGCATCCTCGCCCCGTGAGCGCACCAGATAGCTGGGCGGGTCCTCATAGCCGCGTCGGATGGTCGCCAGGTCACCGAGCCTGAGCACCCGGTTGCCGATCCGTACCGGCACGGCGGCCAGGCGTGCCGGGTCCGACAGGTCCGCATCCAGCCGCAGATAGAGGCGCGGTCCGGCCGTCTCCATGCGCCCGGCCGGCTGCAGGAGGTTGTTGGCCTCGATGGCGGCGTAGATCGTCTCCGGCGCGACCCCCAGATTGATCAACCGGGCGGCATCGAACTCGACGTAGACCCGCTCGGTGCGCTCGCCCAGCACCATCGCCTTGCGCACCCCCGGCACCCGCTGCAAGCGGTCCCGGAGCAGCTCGGCCTCCCGGGTCAGCTCCCGCAGCGGCAGCCCGGGGGCCGTGAACGCGATCAGGCTGAAATAGACATCCGAGAAGTCGTCGTTGACGATCGGCCCGATGACACCCGCCGGCAGGAAGCGCGACTCATCCAGCATGCGCTTACGCACCTGGTAGAAGAGGTCGCTGATCCGTGCCTGCGGGGTCGAGTCCAGAAACTCGACTTGCAGGCTGGCCTGGCCGGGACGAATCGTGGTCTCGACCCGGTAGAGGTTCTCGACCTCCTGGATGCGCTTCTCCAGCCGGTCCACCACCTGGGTCTGCATCTCCTCGGGTGTCGCCCCGGGCCAGGCCGCGCTGACGAGCATGACCCGCACCGTGAAGGCCGGGTCTTCCGCTCGCCCCAGGGCCAGAAAGGCATGGATGCCGAAGAGCACCGCCAGGAGGAGAAAGAACAGGGTCACCGCGCGCTCGCGCACGGCGAGCGCGGACAGGTTGGGAAAACTCATCGCCCCAGCTCCCGGACCTGCATACCCTCATGCAGCAGGTGGGTGCCCAGGGCCACGATACGCTCACCGGCGACCAGGGGCCCCCGGATCCGGGCGGACTCGCTGTCCAGCGCCAGGACCGTGACCGGGACCGATATCACCGTCCCGTCCTGATAACGCCAGACACGGGGACCCTGACCGTGCTCGTCGATGGCCCCGATGGGGACCGCGAAATCGGCCCCGGCCGCACCCTCGCCAGCCACACCCTTGACAGTCCCTCCCCCGTCAGTCGCCTTCTGATCGGCAAATCGGGCGCGCAGGACGGCGCCCAGCACCAGCTCATCCTGCCTTTCCAGGACCGTATAACGGGCGCGGCGCGTCCGGCCCTGGGGATCGACGGCCCCGGCCGTCTCGCGCAGCCGCAGGGGCAGGATAGCGCCATCGGCCAGCACGGCCTCCCCACTGGCCGGCGGGGTCACGCCATCGGGAAAATAGACCTCGACCTCGCGTTCCCCGGCCTGGGCGAGGGTCGCCACCGCCTGACCCGCGGCGAGCACCTGGCCGGGCTCACCGGTCACGTCGATCAGCACCCCGGCGGCCGGAGCCTGGAGCCGCCCGTAGTCCAGGGCATTGCGCGCCTGGGCCACCCGGGCGATGGCCGCATCGCGACGGGTCTGGGCCTCACGCCAGGCAAGTTCGGCCCGCTCCACCTCCTGGGCGCTGGTGAAGCCCTGTTCCCGCATCTGGCGGTAGCGGGCCCGTTCGGCCTCCGCCGTCGCCAGCCCGGCCTCGGCACCCGCCAGGTCGGCCTCGGTGGCGGCCAGGGACTGTTCCATGTCGCGCCGGTCCAGCTCGAACAGGACCTGCCCGGCGCTCACCGCCTGGCCCGCGTCCACCGCCCGCCGACTGATCCGCCCCCCGACCTGAAAGGCCAGGGGTGACTCGACCCGGGCGCGAACCGTTCCCGACAGCCCCAGGGTCTGCGCCGCCCCCCCGGTCACGGCGACCGTCTTGACGAAGGGTGGCGGCGAGGGAACGGCCCTTGAGGTAGCCTGTTCATCGCATCCAGCAAGCGCTAGCAGGCCAGCAAGACACACCACCACCTGAATTCTCGTGATCATGGCAACCTCTCCAGCCACCCCGACGGTAGGGGTGATCGAGTATATCGTCGGCAAGGCTTCCCTGGCCTTGAGCGCGCGCAAGCGGACGGCAGCCCTGCCTTGCTCCAGGGACGGCACCAAGCCGCGATCATCACCCAAAGGGCGCCGAGCTGAATGGGACCTTCGGGCCAGATGCAGTAATCGCGCCTTAAGGTTTGTCTGTCAGGCTGAAGCTTGGCGCATTTCTCCCTTAAGATGGGTGAAGAGGCGCCCATCATGGGTCCCAACGAAACGAATTCCCGGAGGCATTATGAGTGGTAAAGGTTTGCTCGATCAGCTTCTCAGGTCCGGCCAGGACATGCTCAACCCCCAGCGATCCGGAGAGCAGGGCCAGGGGGGCTTGATGGACTCCCTGGGCGGGCTGCTCAATCAGAAGTCCGGCGGTGGCGGCGTGCTGGGCAACCTGGCGGGGGTCTTCAAGGATCAGGAAGGCAAATCCCAACTGGGCAGCTTCCTGGCTGGCGCGGGGGGGGGCGCCCTGGCGGGCAGTGCCCTGAGTCTGCTGCTGGGTAATAAGCAGAGCCGGGAACTGGTCGGCAATGTCCTGACCTACGGTGGCATGGCCGCCGTGGGGGCGATCGCCTACAAGGCCTACAGCAACTGGCAGGCAGGCCAGGCAGTCCAGGCAGGACAGCCAGGCCAGGCAACGGGGGCGCCCCCGGTCGCGCCGCAAACCCTCGACCGCCTGCCCCCCGCGCAGGCGGAGGACCGCGGCCGGGCGCTCCTCCTGGCCATGGTCACGGCGGCCAAGGCGGATGGTCACATCGACTCGCGGGAGCGGGACTTGTTGACCCAGTCGATCGGTAAACTGGGGAGCGGCGCCGCCTTCGAGCAGTGGCTCGCCGGCGAGCTCGACAAACCCCTGGACCCGGGTGCCGTGGCGCGGACGGCCACCAGTCCGGAAATGGCCGCCGAGCTGTACATCGCCAGCGTGCTGGTCGTCGACGAGGAACACTTCCTGGAACGCGCCTACCTGGACGAACTGGCCCGGCAATTAGGGCTGGAGCCAGGGCTCAAGGCCGAGCTGGAGCGGCAGGTCAGGCTGGAATTGGCTCAGGGGCGGCAGATGGCGCTTCCACCGCGTTAGACACCGCCACAAGGGCGGTCGATGCCAGCCGGTCCTTCCGCCCGGCGTCGGTCTACCGGGGCCGGTCTGGAGTCATCGCACATCAATTTTCGCTTTCTCCGGATCCTCGTCGTCGATGACGTGAACCAAGATGTTTCGTCTATCCGTCTTTACCAACTTTACCAACCACACCTTATGATTAAGCGGACCCGAGGCCGATGAGCGACGAGGTTGAACGGGGAGAAGGACATCTCCCAGGCTGGCAGTTCTGGATCGACCGGGGCGGGACCTTCACCGACCTCGTGGCCCGCCGGCCCGATGGCCGGCTGCTGACCCATAAGCTGCTGTCGGACAATCCCGAGGTCTACGAGGATGCCGCCTTGCACGGTATCCGCCATCTGCTCGGCCTGGGGTTGGACGCGCCGATCCCACCCGGGACCATCACCGCGGTCAAGATGGGCACCACGGTCGCCACCAACGCCCTGCTGGAGCGCCGGGGGGACCGGACCCTGTTGCTGATCACCCAGGGCTTTCGTGATGCCCTGCGCATCGGCTACCAGAATCGCCCCCAGCTCTTCGCCCGCCACATCATCCTGCCGGAGCTGCTCTACGAACGGGTCGCCGAGGTGCCCGAGCGGGTTTCGGCCCAGGGCGAGGTCCTGGTGCCGCTGGATGGCGCGACCACCCGCGCCGCCCTGGTGGCTGCCTTCGGCGCCGGCATCCGCTCCGTGGCCATCGTCTTTCTCCACGGCTACCGCTATCCGGACCACGAGGCCCAGGCCGCGGCCCTGGCCCGGGAGATCGGTTTCACTCAGGTATCGGTCTCGCACCGGGTCAGTCCCCTGCCCAAGCTGGTGGGGCGCGGCGACACCACGGTGGTGGATGCCTATCTCTCGCCCATCCTGCGTCGCTACATCGATCGGGTCACCGCCCAGTTGGACGAGGAAAGGACCGCCACGCTGGGTGGTGACAGGGCGCAAGGGGACTTAACCGCGCCTGGTGATGGAACGTTGGAAAGCCACGGCAGGGAGCCAGATAGATACCCAGCACTGGGTGACGATACTGTGCCGCGCGAAGGTGAAAATAGCGACGGTACGCTACCGCAAGCGGGCGACGTAGCATCGCCCCGAACCCGCCTCCTGTTCATGCAGTCCCATGGCGGACTGGCGGATGCCCGGCACTTCCAGGGCAAGGACAGCATCCTCTCCGGCCCCGCCGGGGGGCTGGTCGGCGCCGCCCGCACCGCCGCCGCGGCCGGGTTTGACCACATCATCACCTTCGACATGGGCGGCACCTCCACCGATGTCGCTCACTATGCCGGCGACTTCGAGCGTGCCTTCGACACCCAGGTCGCCGGGGTGCGGCTGCGGGCGCCCATGCTGCACATCCATACCGTGGCGGCGGGGGGTGGCTCGATCTGCCGTTTCGACGGTACCCGGCTACGGGTCGGTCCCGCCTCCGCCGGCGCCAATCCGGGTCCGGCCTGCTACCGGCGTGGTGGTCCCCTGACCCTGACCGACTGCAACCTGCTGCTGGGGCGGATTCAGCAGGACTGCTTCCCCCAAGTCTTCGGCCCCGATCAACGTCAGCCCCTGGACCGGGAGATCGTCCGGCAGCGATTCACCGCCCTGGCGGCGGAGGTCGAGGCCGCCACCGGCCAGCCCCTGACCCCCATGGCCCTGGCAGAAGGCTTCCTGCGCATCGCCGTGGAGAACATGGCCAACGCCATCAAGCACATCTCCACCCAGCGGGGCTACGACGTCACCACCTATACCCTGTGCTGCTTCGGCGGCGCCGGCGGCCAGCATGCCTGCGCCGTCGCCGATGCCCTGGGGATGCCGGCCATCCTCATCCACCCCCTGGCGGGCATGCTGTCCGCTTACGGCATGGGCCTGGCGGAGGCACGGTTGCTCAAGGAACAGGCCCTGGAGCGGACCTTGACCCCGGACCTGATCCCGGACCTGGTGGCCGCCTGTACCGAACTGGAGGCGGCAGGTCGTATCGAGATGGTCGCCCAAGGCCTGCCTCCCGAGCGCCTGCGCGCCCAGGGCGCCCTGCGACTGCGCCATGCCGGCAGCGACACCGCCCTGAGCATCGCCGTGCCGGAATGGGCGACGGCCACCAGGGCCGATCCGTCGTCGGCAGCGTTTGTTCCGGCGAGATCGGTCGAGGTGACGGGACTGGCCGACCGCTTCACCGCGGCCCATCGCCAGCGTTTCGGTTTCGTCATGCCTGACAAGGACCTGGTGGTGGAAGCGGTGACGGTGGAGCTCATCGGCGAGGAGTTCGCCACCGGGATGGACGCCACATACCCCGCCGTCATGGGCCCTGCCACCCCGAACCGCACTGCCGAAGCCCCCACCATCGCCACCCTGCCCCTGCACCTCGGGGGTCGGGAGCTTGCCGCCCCCCTCCTGACACGCACGGCCCTGCGCATCGGGGACCTGATCCGGGGACCCGCCATCGTCACCGAGGACGGGGCGACCACCCTGATCGAGCCCGGCTGGCAGGCGGAGGTCCGACCGGGCGGGGAACTGGTCCTGACCCGCCATGAGCCCCGCCCGGCGCGGGTCGCCGTCGGCACCGCCGTAGATCCCATCCTGCTGGAGGTCTTCAATAACCTGTTCATGGCCATCGCCGAACAGATGGGAGTGACCCTGGCCAACACCGCCCATTCGGTGAACATCAAGGAACGGCTGGACTTCTCCTGCGCCCTCTTCGACCGGGAGGGCCAACTCATCGCCAACGCCCCGCACATCCCGGTCCACCTGGGGTCCATGGGCGAGGCGGTGCGCGCCCTGATCCAGGCCCGGGGCGACCAGTTCCAGCCCGGAGACGTCTACGCCAGCAACGCCCCCTACAGCGGCGGCACCCACCTGCCGGACGTGACCCTCATCACCCCGGTCTTCGCGGAGACCCTACCGGTGGAGACCACAACTCCTGTGGAGGGAGCGAATACTGCAAATACCGTGAAGATGGCCGAGAGGGGGGGCACGGCAGATGAGGGAAGCGCGGTGGACCAGCCTAGCGGTGGAAAGCAGCCGACCCCTAGCAGCCATGAGTTCCTGGCAGGCGGGCCAGGTCCCGAGGTCCTGTTCTTCGTCGCCTCCCGCGGTCACCATGCGGACATCGGTGGCATCACCCCCGGTTCCATGCCGCCTGATAGCGCCACCATCGACCAGGAGGGTGTGCTGCTCGACAACTTCCTCCTGGTGCGGGACGGGCATCTCCGTGAGGCCGAACTCCTGGAGCGGTTGACCGGCGGCCCCTGGCCCGTGCGCAACCCCCGCCAGAACCTGGCCGACCTCCAGGCGCAGATCGCCGCCAACGAAAAGGGCGCCCAGGAACTGCTGCGCATGGTCAGCCACTATGGGCTGCCCGTGGTGGCGGCCTACATGGGTCACGTCCAGGACAACGCCGCGGAACAGGTCCGCCGTGCCCTCGACCGGCTCCAGGATGGCGGCTTTGCCTGCGAGATGGACAACGGCGCAGTGATCCGCGTCGCCATCCGCCTCGACCGGGCGCGCCGTAGCGCCCGTATCGACTTCACCGGCACCTCGCCCCAACAGGCCAGCAACTTCAATGCCCCCCGCGCCATAACCCTAGCGGCGGTGCTCTACGTCTTCCGCACCCTGGTCGACGACGACATCCCCCTCAACGCCGGCTGCCTGCGCCCCCTGGAGATCATCATCCCGCCCGGGAGCCTGCTCGACCCCAGGCCCCCGGCGGCGGTCGTCGCCGGCAACGTGGAGACCTCCCAGTGCCTGGTCGACGCCCTCTATGGCGCCCTCGGGGTCCTGGCCGCCTCCCAGGGCACCATGAACAACCTGACCTTCGGCAACGAGCGCCATCAGTACTACGAGACCATCGCTGGTGGCGCCGGGGCGGGCCCCGGGTTCAACGGCGCCTCGGCGGTGCAGACCCACATGACCAACTCCCGGCTCACTGACCCGGAGATCTTGGAGTGGCGCTTCCCGGTGCGGGTGGAGGAATTCAGCATCCGCCGGGACAGCGGGGGTGCCGGCCGCTGGCGGGGCGGAGATGGCGTCATCCGTCGTCTGCGCTTCCTGGAACCAATGACCGCCGCCATCCTCTCCAACCGCCGCCGCATCCCACCCTTCGGGCTACACGATGGCGGCGCGGGCCAGGTGGGACGCAATGCCGTGATCCGGGCGAACGGCCAGAGTGAGGAACTGGCCGCCACGGCCCGAACCCTGATGCGGGCGGGGGACGCCATCCTGATCGAAACCCCCGGGGGCGGAGGCTATGAGGCCGAGGACAGTTCCCCTGCCCCTCTCAGAGGCGACAGTGAATAGTACTCTCTGGGGCGGCCAACTTCGCCCCTGGCCCCGGCGGTTTGACGCCGGTCTGACGCAAAAAGGCCGCAAGATCCCATAAAACCGCCATGGACTTGGGCCAGTTGGCCCTCAAGACTGGTCACCGGCATGGGCCAACGGCCTGATCAGGAGTCGGTGAGTGAGCCAGGCCCCGATACCGCAGAAGGCCATCACCAGGGCCAGCGGCTGGCCGGTGCCATCGTGCAGCAGTCCGACCAGGGAACCCGCGAGGGTGGCGAGGAGGAAGCCGAGGGAGCCATTGAGGGCCGAGGCGGTGCCCGCCATCCGGCCATGGCTGGCCAGGGCGCAGGCCGTGGCATTGGGTCCGATCCAGCCCAGGCTGCCGATGAAGATCAGAAAGCCGAGGCTGAAGCCGGCCAGACTGTCCTGGCCGCTGAGGACCAGGGCCAGCAGACCCAGGCCCGCCAAGGGCGGCAGCCAGAGGGCGCGGCGCAGGAGGGTGGATGGCGGGACCAGGCGCAGCAGCCGGGCATTGACCTGGCTGGCTAGGATAAGGGCCAGGGCGTTGGCGCCAAAGAACCAGCCGAAGTGTGCCGGTGCTATCCCGAAATACTGGATGAGCAGGAAGGGCGAGCCGGCGATATAGGCAAACATCCCCGCCCGGGCCAGCCCCGCGCTGATCACGTAGCCGACAAAACCGCGCTCGCGCAACAGATAGGCGTAATTGCCCGCCACCCGCCGTAGCCGCAAGGGGGGCTCATGGCGGGTGTCATGGGTCTCCGGCAATCCCCGGGCGATGGCCAGGAGGCAGAGGGCGCCGAAGCCGGTGAGGACGAGAAAAATGGCGCGCCAATCCCAGAAGGTCAGCAGCCACCCCCCCAGCAGGGGCGCCAGGATCGGCGCCAGCCCCATGACCAGGATCAGCAGGGAAAAGACCCGGGCCGCCTCGCGCACCCCCATGCGATCACGGACCATGGCGCTGGTCACCACCATGCCAGCGCAGCCCCCAAGGCCCTGCAGGAAACGGCCCAGGATCAGTAGCGTCAGGCTATCCGCCAGGGCACAGCCCAGCGAGGCCAGGGTGAAGAGGGCATAACCGAAATAGAGCGGCGGCTTGCGGCCAAAGCGGTCGCTGAGGGGGCCATAAGCCAGTTGTCCCAGGGTCAGGCCAATGAAGAAGGCCGCCAGGGTGAACTCCATGGTTCCCGGCGCCACGCCCAGGTCACGCTCCACCAGGGGAAAGCTGGGCAGGTACATGTCGATGGACAGGGGAGCGACGGCAGTCAGCATCCCCAGCAGGACGATCCAGACCCCCAGTGGCCGGCCACTGAGCGGGCCTGGCGTAAAGTGGGATGGGGCTGAGGGGTCGATGGCGGGCGTGGAGGCGGACATGAGGGGGACATTATAGATGACGCATTTCATATCTGGTCCGCCCCGCGTTGCAGTTTTCGGCATTGATGGGGAGGGTCGGGCGGTGTCAGGCGTGGGTGTCGACCGGAGGGACGCGGTCGTCAAGCCTCCTGGGACGGATTCAGGTTGTCCCCCGCCAGGTGCCATCCGACCCGGGAAAAGCGCAAAGGAGGTGGGATACCTATGGCTCGAAAGTCCCCATCGGGTCCCTTCATCTTCCCTGACCATCGAAACAGCCGCGGGCCCCCTTTCCTCCCCCCCGACCCTCCCCCACAATAGCCGATCCAGGCTCCGGCCGATTTCTCCATCCCCATTGGACCTCAGCGGGGTCCATCCCCATCTATGCAACCAATCCATCAGGGTCCAACCTGGGTACTTCGACCACACTAATTCTTGAAGCGCCACCGGAACCGGTCCCTTGGGTGCCTCTGGTACACCTGGTCCCCCTGGTGCGCCTGGCCTGAACCTTTTGCCCGATCCTTCTCACCCGGTATGAAAATCTACAACCTCTTCCCCCTGCTGGCGGGACCCCTACCCCAGTGGACGCCCCATCTGGAGCGCGCCGCGGCCATGGGTTTCGACTGGGTCTTCGTCAACCCCATCCAGCCGCCGGGCCAATCGGGCAGCCTCTATTCCATCCGCGATTATTTCGGCGTCAACCCCGCCCTCCTGACGCCGGGCTCGCGCAAGCGGCCAGAGACTCAGCTCAAGGAGATGGTCAAGGTGGCGGAAAAACTGGGGCTGAGGCTGATGATCGACCTGGTCATCAATCACTGCGCGGTGGATTCGCCCCTGACCACGCAGCACCCGGACTGGTTCAAACGCGAGGGCGGACGCATCGCCCACCCCTTCTGCCTGGAAGAGGACGGCACCAAGGTGGTATGGGAGGACCTGGCCCAGTTCGACCATCGTCATTCACCAGGCGCCCAGGGTCTGCTGGAATACGCCGGCAGGGTCGTCGAACACCTGATCGGCCTGGGTTTCACCGGCTTCCGCTGCGACGCCGCCTATCAGATCCCCGCCGACTTCTGGCGGCGCTTGATCCAGGGCGTCAAGCGTCAACATCCCGGCACCCTGTTCGTCGCCGAGACCCTGGGCTGTTCCCCCGATCAGACCCGGCAGACCGCCGCCGCTGGCTTCGATGCCATCTTCAACAGCGCCAAGTGGTGGGACTTCTCCAGCCCCTGGCTGCTGGAGCAGTACGAACTGACCCGCCAGATCGCGCCCTCCATCGGCTTCCCGGAAAGCCATGACACCGAGCGCCTCTACGCGGAATCCGGCCATAATGTCGCCGCCCTCAAGCAGCGCTACCTCTTCACCGCCCTCTTCTCCACCGGGGTCATGCTGCCCATGGGCTACGAGTTCGGCTTCCAGCGCCGCCTGCACGTGGTCAAGACCCGGCCCGAGGACTGGGAGACCCCGGCGGTGGACCTGACCGCCTTCATCACCCAGGTCAACCGCATCAAGGCCAGCCACCCGGTCTTTGGCGAGGATGGCCTCCTCCAGCGCCTCGAATCCCCCAACCCGGCCATCCTGCTGTTGTGGCAGGCCTCCACCCGGGGCCGGGGCCAGGCCCTGCTGGTCCTGAACAAGGACCCCTGGCACCATCAGCACTTTCACTGCGACGACCTCTACCGCCTGGTCCAGGCGCCGCCACCCCTGCGCGATGTCTCCCCGGAGTGGGCCATGGACTACCTGCCCACGCCCTTCGATTTCGACCTGCACCCCGGCATGGCGCGCGTGTTCGTCACCGGTCCCAGCCCCACCGCGGAGAAACCCTAGCGATGCCCTCCCCCTTCCTGCCCCGCTTTGTCGACCTCCCGGGGGAAATCCCCGTCTTCCCCCTGGCGGGGGCCATCGTCATGCCCGGCATTCAACTGCCCCTCAACATCTTCGAGCCGCGCTACCTGAACCTGGTCCAGGATGCGCTGGGCACCGACCACCTGATCGGCATGATCCAGCCCCTGACTGGCCAGGAGGAGGTGGAGCTCCCGCTCCTGCACAAGATCGGCTGCGCCGGCCGCATCACCTCCTATAGCGAGACCAACGACGGGCGCATCGTCATCGTCCTCACTGGTGTCTGCCGCTTCGAGCTCCAGCAGGAACTGGAGGAGCGACATGGCTATCGCCGGGTACAGGCCGGTTGGGACCGCTTCGCCCAGGACTTCCTCACCGAGCAGGAGGGCATCGTTAACCGCGAACGCTTCCTCGCCTCCCTGCGGAATTACGTCCGACCCCGGGGGGTCGAGATCCCCTGGGATGACCTCAAGGCCATGGCGGACCTGGACCTGGTGAACCTCCTCACCGCCCATCTACCCCTGGCCCCCGAGGACAAACAGGCCCTGATCGAGACCAACACCCTCACCGCCCGCGCCGAACTGATGCGCGGCTTGATGGACATGGCCTCCGCCTCTAGCGTCGAGGGGGTGGAGCAGCGCCACTGAGCACGTCGGGACCGAAGACGATCTTGCCCACCCGGCCGTCGTCCAGATAGAGCCCGCCGATGCCATCCCGCCCGTCGCGATCCCGCACCACCTGGGCCCAGCCACGGCCGCCGTCGCTGCACCTGACCTTGAAGATCGCCTGGCTATCCCCGGCGAAGGCATCGTAGCCCCCCTGACAGGACAAGCCGGTCGCGCTGACCCGAAAACCGGCGGCGAAGGGCTGCGACCAGTAGCGTCCCTCCAGGACGGTACCGGCCAGGATCACGGCAAAGGGACCCGCCGTGGCGGTCCCCGGGGGATGTTCTTCGCCTTGCGCCTGGCGGTAGTGGGACCAGGCGCGATTGACGCAGGTGGCGTAATCGGCGGGCGCCACGCCCGTGCACAGGAGGGCGCCATACTCCTCCACCGTCACCGGCGAGTAGACGGCCCCCCAGCGCTCGGGTTCCTCGGTGGTGCCGAAGCCGGAGAAGATGCCGCACAGCCCCACGGGCTGGTTGGCGGTGCCGGCGAAGCGGTTGAACTCCGTGGCCGGCATCCGGCTACAACAGCCGCCGAGGCCCAGGCCGAGGGTCAATGCCAGCGTCGGAACCAGCGTCCGGGCCCATGTCGAAGCCCGCGTCGGAGTCCACGTTGGAACCCACATCGGAGTCCACGTTGGAGCCCACATCTGAACCCACATCGGAGAGCGCGATGAAGCCTGCGCCGGATCCCGCGCCGAAGCCAGACTCGGGGCGAAGGCCGGACCAGATCGGATCGTCAATTACAGCTCCGCCCACATGCGCAGCAGGTTGGCATAGGAACGGTCCACGTAACCCGTGGTCGGGGTCCCCGGGGCCTCCTTGAGCAGGGCCTCCCGGGCCAGGTTCAGCTCATAGAGCAATTCGCGGCGGGCGGCGTCCCGGACATAGCTCTGGATCCAGGTCAGGGCCACCAGGCGCTCGCCGCGGGTGACCGGGGCGACCTGGTGCAGGCTGGACGAGGGATAGACCACCGCGTCCCCGGCCGGGAGCTTGACCTTCTGGTCACCAAAGGGGGTGCGCACCACCAGTTCGCCCCCCTCATAGCTGTCCGGGGGGTTGAGGTAGATCGTCATGGACACGTCGGTGCGGAAGCGCGGCCCGGTGGTGCCCATGATGGGATCGTCCACATGGTCGCCGTAGGTCATGCCTGGCTCGTAACGGGCGATGATGGGGTCGGCGACCCGGTGCGGCAGGGCGCCGAAGCGGAAGGTGGCGTTGTGGCCCAGGCTGGCCATGATGACCCGGATCAGGCGCCGCATGCGTTGCTCGTCCGGCTCCAGTTCCTGGTTATGCTTGACCCGAGCCGCAGCGAAACCGGCGGTCAGGCGACCATCGACGAACCTGGCCCCCTGGAGGATTTCGTGGATCTTGTCCACCTGGGCGGCATTGAGCAGACCGGGAAGGGTGAGGAGCATGGGCGCGATCCCCCGTGGATAACTGGGACGTGGCGACATTTTGCTAGAATGATTCCAACCCGTCCACGCGCGAAAGAGGAACCGCCATGCTGCTCAAGGCCATCATCGACGATCAGGAACTCAGCCTGGAGGTCCCGGAACAGATCCTGGCGCAGGGCCAACCCTTTTTCGCCAAACTGGACGCCGACATGGACCAGGGCTGGCAGATGAGTCGAGAATGGATTGCCCGACCCACCCAGATCGAACGTTGCCAGATCGTCGCCGACAAGCTGTTGACCGCTCTGGAGAAGGAAAACGACCGCCTGGGCATGCTCATGGCCGGCTACCTGCTCAGCCGCCTGCCGGGCCTCGAAACCGTGACCCTGGACACCCACGGCGAGATGCAGAACACCCTCTTCACCGTCGCCGCCAACCCGGCCATCGCCCCCGCTGCCCTCGCTGGACCCGAGGTCCCCGTGGTCCGCGCGGCATCCGGCCAGCCCACTAACCAGACCGCCAACCCATCGGCCGCACAGTCCAACCGCCCGGCTACCGGTCAACCAGGCGCCAACCAGCCGGTGGCCATGGCCAGCGCGGCCGACACCCCGGAAACGGGCGATGCGCCCTTCATCCCCAGCCCGGCGCCCATGGGCCTCGACAAGTTCCAGGCCCTGGAACAGGCCGGCAACGACGTGACCCCCATCTTCAAGGTCGGCAAGGGCTATCGCTTCTCCGTCTATGACCACGGCACGGACCAGTGGCTGGATGCCCCCCTGGTCGCCTCGGAGGCCGACGCCCAGCGCCTGCGCCAGGCCGCCTTCAAGGCCAGATTCGAATCCCTGCAGCAACCGCCCGGCTGAGCTACCTTGCCACCTTGAGCGCGAAGTCCGTTACCGGGAACTGACCCTAGGCCTGGAACTCAAAGTCTGGCGTCCCGGCGAGTCTGATCCTCTGGCCGAAGGACTGGAACAACTGGATGGCTATCTGACCGTGCTAGGCCTTGATAGCGGCTGGCTGGTGATCTTTGATCGCCGCCCAGGTCTGCCGCCTATCGCCGAGCGTACTTCCAGCCAGGAAGTCAGAAGCCCCCAGGGCCGGTCCATTCAGCTCGTGCGAGCCTGATTCTGGCTCCAGGGCCCCTGGGGAAAGTCCTGTGGAGACACTACCTTTTGAAGCAACGCCTCCTTGAGCGGAGGCTGAATTCGGGGTCTAAACCACGGCACCTTCTCACCCACTCACCCACTCAACTACTCACCCACTCACTTTGAGGACTAACAAACCATGAACTGGAAAGAACATCTCGACAAGGCGGTCTCCGCCGTGAAAGAAGCCGCCACCAGCGAGAAGGCCCAGGAACTGGCCGCCAAGGCCAAGGCCACCGCTGCCGTGGTGGTGGATAAGGTCAAGAGCGGCGCCGTCGATGCCGCCGATGCCCTGGTGGAGGCCAACCGCGTTCCCGCCGCCATGCGGGTGCAATTCCTCAACGCGGATCTCAGCATCCTCTCCCCCGGCGAGGGCATCTCCATCACCCGCCCCGATGCCGCCACCCTGGTGGTGGCCGATGGCCAGGGCAACGGTCTAGTGATCAACGCCGCCGCCGACCCGGCCTACGTCGCCGAGATGATCGGCTCGGTCGCGCGACTGAATGGCAACACCTTCGACCTGGGCACTGAGGACGGCGTCAACGTCGTGGTGACTAAGTTCTGAACCCCTTGGGTAGAGGGGGGTATCTACCAAAAAAGGGGCCTAGCGGCCCCTTTTTCGTTGCTGCGGTTGCAGCCCTCAGGCCTAACGCTCAGCCCTGCTCGATCGCCTTCATGCTCAGGCGGATGCGACCCTGCTTGTCCACCTCCAAGACCTTGACGCGGACGACATCGCCCTCGGCCAGCTTGTCGCTGACGTTCTGCACCCGCTCGTCGCTGATCTGGGAGATGTGCACCAGGCCGTCGCGGCCGGGGAGGATGGTGACGAAGGCGCCAAAGTCCATGAGGCGCGCCACCCGTCCCTCGTAGATCGCGCCCACCTCGACATCGGCGGTGATGAGGGCGATGCGGCGCTTGGCCTCCTCGCCGGCGCTCTTGACCACCGAGAAGATCTTGACCAGGCCGTTGTCGTTGATGTCGATGGTGGCCCCGGTCTCCTCGGTGATGGCGCGGATGACGGAGCCACCCTTGCCGATGACGTCGCGGATCTTCTCCGGGTGGATCTTGAACTCGATGATGCGCGGGGCATGCTCGGACATCTCGGCGCGGTGGGCGCCGATGACCTTGTTCATCTCGCCGAGGATGTGCAGCCGTCCCTCCTTGGCCTGGGCCAAGGCCTGCTCCATGATCTCCCGGGTGATGCCCTCGATCTTGATGTCCATTTGCAGGGCGTTGATGCCCCCGGCGGTGCCGGCGACCTTGAAGTCCATGTCGCCCAGGTGGTCCTCGTCGCCCATGATGTCGGTGAGGACGGCGAAGCGGTCACCCTCCTTGATCAGGCCCATGGCCACGCCGGCCACAGCGCCCTTCACCGGCACGCCGGCATCCATCAGCGACAGGCTGGTACCGCAGACGCTGGCCATGGAGCTGGAGCCGTTGGACTCGGTGATCTCGGAGACGACGCGCACCGAATAAGGAAACTCGTCGATGCTGGGCATGCAGGCGAGGATGCCGCGCTTGGCCAGGCGCCCGTGGCCAATCTCCCGGCGCTTGGGGCTGCCGATGCGGCCGATCTCGCCGACGCAGAAGGGCGGGAAGTTGTAATGGAGCATGAAGGGCTCCTTGCGCTCCCCTTCCAGGGCGTCGATGATCTGGGAGTCACGCTCGGTGCCCAAGGTGGTGACCACCAGGGCCTGGGTCTCGCCGCGGGTGAAGAGGGCGGAGCCGTGGGTGCGCGGCAGGACGCCGGTGCGGATGGTGATGGGGCGGACGGTGCGGGTATCACGGCCATCGATGCGCGGCTCCCCGGCCAGGATGCGGCCGCGGACGATCTGGCTCTCCAGATGCTCGATGGCGCCGTAGACCTGGGGCTGAGTCCAGGTGGTGCCCTCGCCGCTCAGCTCGGCGTAGAGCTCGGAGCGGATGGCGTCCAGGGCCTCGTAGCGGGCCATCTTTTCCTTGATGCGATAGGCCGCCCCCAGGCGCTCGGCGGCGATGGCCTCGACGGCGGCGGCCAGGGCCGGGTTGGTTTCGGCGGGGGTCCAGGCCAGGGGCTTCTTGTTGACCTCGGCCGCCAGTTCGCGGATGGCCTGGATGACCACCTGCATCTGCTCGTGGCCAAAGAGCACGGCGCCCAGCATGACCTCCTCGGACAGGCCCCGGGCCTCGGATTCGACCATGAGCACGGCGTGCTCCGTACCAGCGACGATCAGGTCCAGATCACTGTCGGGACCCAGGCCAACGACGGCGGGGTTGAGGATATATTCGCCGTTCTTGTAACCCACCCGCGCCGCGGCGATGGGGCCGTTGAAGGGCGCGCCGGAGATGGCCAGGGCCGCCGAGGCGCCAATCATGGCGGGGACTTCGGGGTTGACGGCGGGATTGAGGGACTTGACCGTGGCGATGATCTGCACCTCGCGGCCAAAGCCATCGGCGAACAGGGGCCGGATGGGCCGGTCGATGAGGCGCGAGGTCAGAATCTCGTTCTCGCTCGGACGCCCCTCGCGGCGGAAGAAGCCCCCGGGGATGCGGCCCGCGGCGTAGGTCTTCTCCTGGTAGTCCACGGTCAGGGGCAGGAAGTCCTTGATCTCGGTGGCACGTTTGTCGATGACCACGGTCACCAGGACCACGGTGTCATCGACATTGATCATGACGGCGCCATCGGCCTGGCGGGCAATCTCGCCCGTCTCCAGGGTCACGGTCTGGGCGCCGAATTGGAAGGTCTTTTTGATGGGAGTCACTGGGGGTTCCTCGGGGCTGGTGCGGGCCGCGACGCGGGGCCCGGATGGAGCGGCCTGAAGGCGTCGGCGCGGAGCAGGCCAACGCCAATGGGGTTGCCGCCGGGCGGCACCCGGGGACCTGGCCCCCGGTGGCGCGCCGAGCAAGGAGGTGGGCACCACCCCGCGCCAGCGCGGGGGGAGCGAGGGACGGCAGGCCCGACGCCGGTAGCCCCGGCGTCGGAACGAAGCCCTGTCAAGTGGATCAGCGACGCAGACCCAGGCGGCCGATCAGCGCGCGATAGCGGTCCAGGTCCTTGCCCTTGAGGTAGTCCAGCAGCTTGCGGCGGGAATTGACCATCCGCACCAGGCCGCGGCGGGAGTGGTGGTCGCCCTTGTGCTGGGCGAAGTGGCCGCTGAGGTCGAGGATGCGGGCAGTCAGCAGGGCCACCTGGACCTCGGGGGAACCCGTGTCGCCAGGGGCGCGCTGGTAATCCTGAATGACCTTGGCCTTGTCGGCGGTGCTCATTGCCATGTTGTCTGTCTCCTGTAGAGGTGTGACGTGAAAGACCCGGGGCGGAGTTGCCGCCGACCCTCCAACAATGAGTTCAGGGGGCCAGGCCGATAGAAAAGCGGGCGGGCACCAGCCCGCCGGCGAGAGAAATTATACACATCGCATTTCAGTTTTCGGCATCGACAGGGAGGGTCGGGATAACCGAAAATTGAGCTGCGATGACTAGATACCGCGCCCCTAGAGCAGGCGCTTGGGTTGAACCTTGCCGTCGTCGAGGATGAAGCCAACACCGAGAAAGTGGTGGGACGGATCATAGAGCCGCACCAGCCCCTCCGTGGGAGCCTGGGGCACCAGCACCGCCTGGCCCTGGCCCAGATAGAAGGCGGCATCGGCCGTCAGGCGCACCGCTGGCCAATGCTCCAGGGCACTCTCCAGGGGCAAGAGGAGCGAATCCAGCGTCGGGTTGGGGTCCTCGTGGGCGGCGATGAGGTCCTCGATCTCGTCCAGGGTCACGAAGCGCCGCTCGGGTTCGACATAGGGCCCGACCCCGGTGCGGCGCAGGCCGATGACATGGCCCCCGCAACCCAGCTCGGCGCCGAGGTCCTCGGCCAGGGTCCGCACATAGGTGCCCTTGGAACAGTGGACGTCCAGTTCCAGCTCCGGCAGGGCCAGGTCGATCAACTCCATGCTGTGGATGGTCACGGTCCGCGGCTGGCGCTCGACCTCGATCCCCTGGCGGGCCAATTTATAGAGGCGTTCCCCCTGATGCTTGACCGCCGAGTACATGGGCGGGAGCTGCTCGATGGGGCCGAGGAACCGCTCCATGACCGCCCGTAACCGGGCCTCGTCGACCCCCACCACCGGCCGGGTCTCCAGGACCTCGCCCTCGGCGTCCGCCGTGGTGGTGGTGATCCCCAGGCGAATGCGCACCCGATAGTGCTTGTCGGCATCGAGGAGATAGGTGGAGAACTTGGTCGCGCCCCCCAGACAAACCGGCAGAAGACCGGTGGCCAGGGGATCCAGACTGCCGGTATGCCCCGCCTTGTTGGCCTGATAGAGTCGCTTGACCCGTTGCAGGGCCTCGTTTGAGGTCAGGTGCAGCGGTTTATCGAGCAGCAGGATGCCATCGATATCGCGGCCATGCTTACGCCGACGCCCCATGGATCGTGAGTCCTGAAAAAAGGGTGGAAAACGGGAAAAGGTTGGTGGGCGGCGGGGGCCTGAGACCAGGATCAGCCGCCAGCGGAACCCGCAACCGGGTCCGGGTCATGGTCGGGGTCCTGATACTCACCCTTGGCCGTGGCCACCCCGGCCGCCGGGCCAGAACCGGCACCGAGGGCATCCTCGATCAGGTGGGTCAGATGCTCGCCACGGGCGATCGACTCGTCATGTTCGAAGTGCAGTTGCGGGATGGTCCGCAACCGCACCCGCCGGGCGAGTTGGGCGCGCAGAAAACCGGCGAGCTTGCCATTCAGCAGCTTGGCCTGTTCCTGGCTGCCCTCATCCAGGGGGAAGCAGGTGAAATAGACCTTGGCCCAGGACAGGTCACGGTTGACCCGCACCTCCTGAAGCGTCACCCGATGCAGGCGCGGGTCGCGGACCTCGTCGCGCAGGATCGCGACCAGTTCCCGCCGCAGTTCCGCGCCAATGCGCTCGGTGCGGTCGAACTCCTTCATCGCGCACCCCGGTGCCGTGTCGGCCTCATGTCGTCCCGACCGGCCAAGGCCTAGAGTTCACGCTTGCGCACGGTACGCTCGAAGACCTCGATATGGTCGCCGACCCGCACGTCGTTGTAGTTCTTGACGCCAATACCGCACTCCATGCCGGCCTTGACCTCGCCGGCATCCTCCTTGAAGCGGCGCAGGGACTCCAGGGCGCCCTCGTAGATGACGACGTTGTCGCGCAGCACGCGGATGGGGTTGTTGCGCTTGACCACGCCCTCCACCACCATGCAGCCGGCGATGGCGCCGAACTTGGAGGAGCGGAAGACAT
>WBZM01001119.1_pt1 | contig 19238 bp, 21 predicted proteins | sample 5204271 | NCBI WGS metagenome assembly WBZM01 (sample SAMN12344346, study PRJNA552823) | activated sludge metagenome | biome: Activated sludge suspended growth; feature: Nitrification reactor; material: Wastewater; isolation source: activated sludge from nitrification reactor of wastewater...
TAAAACTAATATACTTTATGGACGCTTCTCCCGCTACTATTTCATTCGACAATACCGAGTTTGCCTTTCAATACAAAACAGACGAAGAACTTAAAAAAGCTAAGTGGCTTTTTTCGCTTATGTCGAAACCCTGGATTGTAAAAGCCGGTGTAAAGCTGGCACCTTGGTCGTTGCAAGTTGGCCTGCCGGTAAAAGGATTGATACGTAATACCATTTTTAAACAGTTTGTGGGTGGCGAATCATTGGAACAAATAGATCCGGTGGCCCAAGTGTTAGATAAATACAACGTAAAAATTATTCTGGACTATGGCGTTGAAGGAAAGGAGGGAGAAGAAAATTTTGATAACGCCTGCGAAGTGTTTATTAAAGTAATCAACTATGCAGCTTCCCAATCCAATATTCCGTTTATTGGGGTAAAGATAACCGGCTTTGCCCGGTTTGCACTTTTGGAAAAGCTGAGTGAGTTGATGCAAAAAGAATCGGGTACCTTAATGAAACGCTTTCTGGCTGCTATTGAAAAATTGTCGCATGACGAAAAAGAGGAATGGCACCGCGTTCGCTATCGGGTGATGCGGGTATGCGATGCCGCTGCTAAAAACAAAATTGGTGTATCCATAGATGCCGAAGAAACCTGGATTACCGATCCGCTTGATGCATTAACCATTTTGATGATGGATCAGTTTAATAAAGAAAGCGCCATTGTGTATAATACCACACAGCATTACCGTACCGACAGGCAACAATTTTTAAAAGACTCGTATGAAGCAGCGGTTGAACGCAATTTTATACTGGGAGCCAAAATGGTAAGAGGCGCCTATATGGAAAAAGAAAGAAAACGTGCCGCCGAAAAAGGTTATCCATCGCCCATCATGCCCGATAAGGCAAGCACCGACCGCGACTATGATGAAAGCCTTAGGTTTTGCATAGATCATATTGACCGCATCGCCATTGTTGTAGCATCGCACAACGAAAACAGCAATATGCTCGCCGTAAAACTTTTACAAGAAAAAGGACTGCCACTCAATCATCCTCATATACACTGGAGCCAGCTCTATGGTATGAGCGATAATATCACCTTCAACCTGGCACATGCAGGCTGCAGCGTGAGCAAATACCTGCCCTTTGGCCCCATCAAAGATGTAATTAAATACCTGATGCGCCGTGCTGAAGAAAATACATCCGTAAAAGGTCAAACCAACCGGGAGCTGATGCTTATAGAAAAGGAACTGGAAAGAAGAAAACCTAAAAAAAGTTAACAGCTTCCCCACACTACTTTTCTTCAACATTTTGTACTTACACCTTTTCACTAACTTGCGGCAATGCAGGCATACCTCAATTTATTGAAACATATACTTGATACCGGTAATCAAAAAACCGATCGTACCGGCACCGGCACCCGTAGTGTTTTTGGCTACCAAATGCGTTTTGATTTACAAAAAGGTTTTCCACTGGTAACTACCAAAAAAGTACATTTAAAAAGTATTATTTACGAATTGCTTTGGTTTTTAAAAGGCGAAACAAATATTGCTTACCTCAAAGAAAATAACGTAAAAATATGGGACGAGTGGGCTGATGCCCATGGCAATTTGGGCCCGGTGTATGGCAAGCAGTGGCGTAGCTGGGAAAACAAAGACGGAAAATTAATTGACCAGATTAGTGATGTCATTCATCAAATAAAAAATAATCCCGATAGCCGACGCATGATCGTAAGCGCCTGGAATGTGGGCGAACTGTCGGAGATGGCATTGATGCCCTGTCATAATATGTTTCAGTTTTATGTAGCCGATGGCAAACTCAGCTGTCAGTTGTACCAACGGAGTGCCGATGTTTTTTTGGGCGTACCATTCAATATTGCTTCCTATGCATTACTCACGATGATGATGGCGCAGGTTTGCTATCTGCAGCCCGGTGAGTTTGTACACACCTTTGGCGATGTACATATTTACAGCAACCATGTAGAGCAGGTAAATCTGCAACTAAGCCGCACACCTTATCCATTACCGGTGATGAAAATAAACCCTGAAGTAAAAGATATATTTGGATTCAGATACGAAGATTTCACTTTGGAAAATTATCAGTGTCATGCTGCAATTAAAGCACCTGTAGCTGTATAGTTTTTTTTTTATTTGTCATAGCTTGTACAAAAAGATATAAAATAATTTCTTTAATGAATATTTCACTTGTAGTAGCTGCCGCCACCAATAATGCCATAGGCAAGGATGGTAAAATGCCCTGGCACCTGCCGGCAGATATGAAGCATTTTAAAAATATAACCTGGGGCATGCCAGTAGTGATGGGGCGCAAAACTTTTGAATCATTGGGCAAGCCGCTCAATGGCAGAAAAAATATTGTAATCACCCGGCAAACAGATTGGCAGGCAGCAGAGGCAGTGGCCGCAAAAAATATTGAAGACGCTTTGTTTATAGCCCAACAGGCCGATGTAAATGAAGTAATGGTAATAGGTGGCGGCGAAATTTATAAAGCATTATTTGAAAAAGCCAAACGCATTTACCTGACCCGGGTAGAAGCAGAGCCGGAAGCCGATACTTATTTTCCGCCAATACATCCCGATCAATGGCATCTGGTAAATCAGCAAAACTTTGAAGCGGATGAAAAAAATGCTTTTAATTATTCCTTTCAGACCTGGGAGCGATATTAATTTTTTTGAATGTATTCAAAAGCGCAGTTAGCACTAAAATTTATAAACTATTACCTGCGAGCCGGCAATGGCAGGGGGCATGGTATTCATTCTCCCTTTGTATTTGATTTTATTACAAAATTGCTGAACGACCGGCAGCTATATCCCGAATACTCGATAGCCGAACAACTGCGCACCGGGATGAAAAGTGATAAACGGCAGGTACAGGTTGAAGATTTTGGCGCAGGTTCTGCTCTATCAAAAACCAATCAACGCCGCATATCATCCATTGCCCAACACGCAGCCAAACCGCCCAAGCTGGGGCAATTACTTTTCAGAACCGTAAAAAAATATCAGCCTCAAACCATAGTGGAACTGGGTACATCACTGGGCATTACAACCACTTATCTTTCGCTGGCAAAGCCCGATGCAAAACTTATAACGCTGGAGGGCGCCGGTGAAATAGCAAATATTGCAGCGCAGAATTTTGAATCACTCGGTTTGAAAAACGTTGAACTGATAAAGGGCAATTTCGATATAAGTTTACCATCGGTATTAGATAAATTGGAAAAAATTGATTTTGCTTTTATTGATGGCAATCACCGGCAGCAACCCACAGAAAATTATTTTAACCTGATGCTAAAAAAAATACATCCGGGTTCTATACTCATTTTTGATGATATACACTGGAGCGCCGAAATGGAAGCCGCCTGGTACACTATAAAATCTCACCCATCGGTAAAATGCAGTATCGATTTATTTTTTCTGGGTTTTGTATTTTTCAGAACGGAGTTTAAGGAGCGGCAGGAGTTTGTTATCAGATTTTAAGTAGTGCTTTGCGAAAGTATTTTAATATGCAAGTTGTTTTTTTTAAAACCAACCCGATAGCTTATATGCACGAAATGAAAGCTCAATAGTATGGTTGCAGTACAAGTGTGCGACGCAAGGGACGATCATAAGCGATTTGCAGCCGGATACAAAAATGCTTTCGGTTTTTTAACCCATTTTTAGAATCCTTATCAGTCTCCATATGTTTTTTTTAAGGGGAAAAGTTGCAATCAACATCATCCGTTTGCCTGAATAAAATCATTTCTACGCAAATGGCCGCTTTGCCAAAATTCAATATCTTCACCGCTTTAAAAATCAACCTGAAACGAACTCAGGATTTATTATGACTATTGGCATTCTGAAAGAACCCGCCCATGAAACAAGAGTCTCACTGCTTGCTGAAGCTGTGGCGACGCTTACCAAAAAATCAATTATTGTTTTTGTAGAACCCGGAGCCGGTGAACTGGCTTTTTGCAGCAATGCAGATTATGAAAAAGCCGGCGCTCAAATGAAAGACAGAAATGAAATTTTAAACAGTGCTGACATCGTGTTGGGTATTCACCCTTTTTCGCAGGATGAAGTTGCAAAACTTTCGGGCAAAATTTTGATTGGCGTTTATCAGCCATTGTTTCAAATGGAAATGATGAAGCAATGGGCTGTTGCCGGGGTTACTTGTTTTTCTCTTGATATGTTGCCCCGCACAACCCGGGCCCAAGCAATGGATGTACTGAGCTCGCAGGCAAATATTGCAGGGTACAAAGCAGTATTGACAGCAGCAAATGCTTACGGCCGCTATTTTCCTATGTTTATGACAGCAGCAGGAAGTATTGCTCCGGCAAAAGTATTAATCTTAGGTGCAGGTGTTGCCGGACTACAAGCTATTGCCACTGCAAGAAGACTGGGTGCTGTGGTAGAAGTATTTGATACAAGACCTGCAGTGAAAGAAGAAGTACAAAGCTTGGGTGCAAAATTTATAGAAGTAGATGGCGCAGCCGATGCAAGTAAAGCAGGAGGATATGCCGTAGAGCAAACGGAAGCTTATAAAGAAAAACAACAGCAACGAATTGCTGAATCTGTAGCGAAAGCAGATATTGTAATCACTACGGCACAGATACCCGGTAAAAAAGCACCGATACTCATAACCGAAGAGATGCTGCAAACCATGAGAAATGGTTCGGTTATCATAGACCTGGCGGCCGCAACGGGTGGCAATACGCCATTTACCAAAAACAATGAAACCGTTTCAAAATTTGGTGTCAGCATTATGGGCAATTCATCATTGCAATCTACCATGCCCTCCGATGCTAGTAAGCTGTATGGAAAAAATGTATTGAACTTCTTACAATTGATTTTGACAAAAGAAGGCGCAATTCATTTAAACTGGGATGATGATTTGGTAAAAGGTGCTTGTATTACACACGAGAGAAATATTGTTCACGAACGATTAAAATAATTTGAATGGATAATTTTTTAAACTGGATAACGGCACATCAGGAAATGATTTACATCGTAGTACTGATGATTTTTGTAGGTATAGAAGTTATCGGCAGAGTGCCCAGTGTATTGCATACGCCACTGATGAGTGGTGCCAATGCCATACATGGTGTGGTAATCATTGGAGCCATTATTGTAATGGGCAAAGCCGAGAGCGATAACTACCTGGCATTGATTCTCGGATTTCTGGCTGTGATACTGGGTACATTGAATGTGGTTGGTGGTTTTGTTGTAACCGACAGAATGCTGGAAATGTTTAAAAAGAAAAAAGCAAATCAAAAAAACTGATTAGGCTTAATAAAATTGATGTAAGGAAAATTAGCGAAGCATGATGGAATTAAACATATTGACCATTTGTTATCTTATAGGTGCTATTACATTTATTGTGGGTTTAAAAATGCTATCCAATCCCGCTACGGCACGCAACGGTAACCTGTTGGCGGCGGCAGGCATGGGTATTGCAATTTTAGGTACTATCTTTTTGTATCGTGATGAAGCAGGGAATAAGCTGGGTAATTATGGTTGGATATTTGGCGGTATTGCCATTGGTGCACTCATAGGTACACTGGCTGCAAAAAAAGTAAAGATGACAGCCATGCCGGAAATGGTGAGTATGTTCAACGGTATGGGTGGTGCCTGTGCGGCTTTAATCAGCATTGTTGAGTTTGATCATTTTATGGAAATGTTTGGACCGGGAAAACATTATGAATCTATGCCGGCTTTTTACACCGGTCATGTGCTGATTATTGTTTTGGGATTAATCATCGGCTCAGTTTCTTTTGCAGGCAGTATGATCGCCTGGGGCAAGTTGAATGGAAAGGTTAAAGATTATTCTTTTAAAGGTCAGCATCTGTTTAATTTATTATTGCTTTTTGTTACGGTTGTATTGGCTGTTTATTTAATAGGCTGGATGCCCGCCCATGCACATTTGGTTTTCTATGCCATTTTTATTTTAGCTATCCTGTACGGTATTTTCTTTGTAATGCCGATTGGCGGTGCCGATATGCCGGTGGTAATTTCACTGCTGAACTCGTTTACCGGAGTAGCGGCAGCCTGCGGCGGATTTTTGTACGACAATAAAGTAATGCTTACCGGAGGTATTCTGGTAGGAGCTGCGGGCACCTTGCTCACGATACTGATGTGTAAAGCCATGAACCGTTCGTTGAAAAATGTATTGATTGGTTCGTTTGGCGGTGGCAGTGGAACCACAGTAGGTGGAGCCGCAAAACAACAGGGAGCGTATAAAGAAATTTCGCTGAGTGATGCCGCTGTGGTCATGAGTTATGCTCATAAAGTAATGATAGTGCCCGGCTATGGCCTTGCAGTAGCACAGGCGCAACATGCTTGTCACGAACTGGAAAAATTATTAACCGAAAAAGGAGTGGAGGTAAAATATGCCATTCATCCCGTAGCGGGCCGTATGCCCGGCCACATGAATGTATTGCTAGCAGAAGCCGATGTGAGCTATGATAAACTGCTGGAAATGGAGCAGGCCAATGAAGAATTTGCTACAACGGATGTTGTATTGGTGCTGGGTGCCAATGATGTAGTAAACCCTGCTGCCAAAACCGATTCGGCATCACCCATTTATGGAATGCCCATATTGGATGTGGAGCTGGCCAAGCATTGTATCATCAACAAACGAAGCATGAAGCCGGGCTATGCAGGAATTGAAAATGATCTTTTCTTTCGTCCCAAATCATCCATGCTTTTTGGCGATGCCAAAAAAGTTTTGCAGGATTTGATTGGTGAAATCAAAAATCTGTAAGCGCTTTTCATTTTTTTGAAATTTATTTTTCGCCGAAAAATTTTTATTACTGTTCTTTGTAATTAAATCAAAAAGCAATTGCAGCTACCTTCGGCATTCTTAGCATCTTTAAAAGAAGCAAATGGGTTTCATCAGGAAGCATTTGAACATGTACATGCTTCAGTTGAGGCCGTAACCTCCATCAGGCTGAATCCGGCAAAATCTTTTAATCCATTTCCTGAAATCTCAACACCGATACCCTGGACCATGCAGGGGTTTTATCTTTCACAAAGACCATCCTTTACATTCGATCCCTTATTTCATGCAGGATGTTACTATGTACAGGAACCATCATCCATGTTTTTAGAACAGGTATTGAAACAATCTGTTGATTTGTCAAAACCCATCAGAGCGCTGGATCTGTGTGCTGCACCGGGTGGCAAATCAACTCATTTGCAATCATTACTATCAGCTGAAAGTTTATTGGTTGCCAATGAAGTGATTAAAAGCAGAGCCGGAATTTTAAAAGATAACATCATCAAATGGGGGAGTGCAAATGTGGTGGTTACTCAAAATGATCCACAGGATTTTTCAAAACTCGAAAATTATTTTGATGTGATTGTGGTGGATGCACCTTGCAGTGGCAGTGGCCTGTTTCGCAGAGATGCAGATGCTATTCAAGAATGGAGTGAAAATAATGTAACACATTGTTCCTTGCGGCAACAGCGCATATTGGCCGATGTATGGCCTGCGTTAAAGGAAAATGGTGTTTTGATTTATGCTACCTGTTCTTTTTCCATTGCAGAGAATGAAGCCAATGTAAAATGGTTGAAAAATAATTTTAATGCCACATCAATCGAACTCAATGTGCCCACCCAATGGAATATCATAGCTTCGGATGGCGGCTACCGTTTTTGGCCGCATTTGTTAAAAGGGGAAGGATTTTTTATTGCAGCATTCAGAAAACAGGATGGAAGAGAGGTCTCGCCAAAAAAAATGAAACGCAATATTGAAAAGGCATCCAAACATGAAATGAACAGCATTGCAAATTGGATACAAACTGAGCAGCTTTCATTTATTAAAAACAATCAAACTGTATATGCCTGGCCTGAAATATTTGTAGATGAATTGAGTATATTATTACAGCAACTAAAAATTATTTACTCAGGGGTTCTTGCTGGTGAGCTGTTGAGGGATAAATTTATTCCTGACCACGCACTGGCAATGAGTTTGTTGGTATCAAAAAATGTCAAAAAGGTTTCTCTTCATAAAGAACAAGCTATTGCTTATCTGCAACGAAAAAATTTTTCTTGTAACACAAATGAAAAAGGTTGGGTATTAGCTTCATATCAAGAAAAACATTTGGGCTGGATGAATATTTTGCCAAACAGAATTAACAATTATTATCCGAAAGAATTAAGAATATTAAAAGAGCGGGAGGGGAATTAAGCCCTTTTTTTGCATCTTTGTACAGTCTAAATCTTGAGTATGAAAAAATATTTGATCGCCGGCATCTTAACTTGCTTTGTTGCAGTTTCTTTATTTGGTCAAAAAACAAATTTCCAAATTCATAATAGCGACAAAGGTCTTTATCTGGAACATAAAGTAGTAAAAGGCGAAAGTTTTTATGCCATTGGCAAAAAATACAATGTGTCACCCGCTGCGCTTGCTTCATTCAATAAACTGGACATCAACAAAGGCTTAAAGATTGATCAAAAAATCAGCATACCCCTCTCTGAAAACAATTTTACACAAAAGGGAAACAGTGGTACCCCTGTTTATTATATTTCTGGTGATAATGAAAAATTGAGCAATATCAGTAAGAAGAACGGGGGAGTGGCTGTTTCCACCTTAAAACAATGGAACAATTTATCAAGCGAAACAGTAAAGAAGAATGAAAAATTAGTGATCGGTTTTATAAAAAGTAATGAGCTCCCATCCGTAACAATTAAGCCAAAACCTGTTCAGGAAGTAGCTGAAGTGGCTGTAACCGAAGAAGAAGTTTTATCAAAGAAAGACAAGGAGGCAGAAAAAAAAGAAGCGGAGGCAGAAAAAAAGGCGGAAGAAAAAACTGAGAAAATAGCAGAGAAAAAAACTGAACCGGTACCTCAACCCATTCAACAATCAGTTGTTGTAGCCGGAAACGGTTATTTTAAAAATGACTTTGAAAAGCAAGTGAAAGTGATTCCTCTTACAATTGATCAAACAGTTACTTCAGGTATTTTCAAAACTACCAGTGGGTGGGAAGATGGAAAATTTTATTTATTGATTGATGATGTAACCCCGGGTACCATTGTAAAAATTACAAACCCTGCAAACAATAACGCTATTTATGCCAAAGTGTTGGGTGAAATGGCGGGCATCAGGCAAAATGAAGGTTATGGAATTAGAATATCCAATGCCGGAGCTTCCTTATTGAATGTAAATGACCAGGAAAAGTTTATTGTAAAAATTAATTATTAAAACAGATAATGAAAGGATTTTTTACTGTAGCCTTATTTTTACTTGCAATAAACTTTGTAAGTGCACAATCTGATTTGATTTTTAAAAACCGCTTTGTGGAAAGTGAAGACCGATGGGTGGCATTTCCAAAATCAAAAGACAGCAGTTTTACTTATGGATTTATTTATATTGATGCAGCTGCCGGTCTTACTTTACATTATCAGGGCAAGTTTACCATAGATAAGAATGGAAAGTTTTTAGCACAACCCATTATTGATTCTGTAAAAGGAATATTTAAAGTAAGGCTGAAACCCGGAAATACTTTAGTTGCATTTATCCCGCCGTCACGATTTAAGGAATTAGCCATTCAGGATCCACCTGATTGGTTAACACATTATAAGAACGATACAACTTCACCGGCACGGTTACAACGATGGGGATTTTATTACAACGATTTTGGAATGAGTGAAAAAGCGCTGACTTACCTGGAACCGGGTTACAAAATGGCTCCTGATTATAAAGACATGGCTGTGGAATTAGCATTTGCTTATAATGCATTGAATCAATTTGAGAAAGCAATTCCGGTATTAAACAAGGCCATTGAACTTACTCCTGATTACTGGTATTTGTACAAGGAATTATCCTACGCCAATCTTAATTTAGGCAAAATGCAGGAAGCCGGTGATGCTGCTTTAAAAGGCATCTCGCATGCAAAAGCCAATTCCTTCAAAGCAGAGATGGCCTTTAATATGGCTTATACTTATTCGGAAAAAAGGGATAAGGCAAATTTTAAAAAATGGGCAGATGAAACCTTGAAATGGGCAGCAAAGGGTGATCAAATATATAATTCCATAAAAACTTTGGAAGCAAGAATGAACTGATAAATTGCAAAGTTGACTGTCATCACAAATTGGTGTGTGTCCCTTCGCATTGTTGCGTGTCCCCACGCAACAAAAGAAGCACAAAAAAATTTAATTAATCATCACTCAAACCTAAACCCTCTCAAAAACTCTTCCACCTTCATTCGCTTTTTCCCTTCCAATTGTAATTCCAATACATCAATCATTCCGTCAGTACAATTAAAATGTAAATAAGTCTTTTGATCTGTATTGAAAGTACCGGGCCTGTCATCAGGAGTTTTGATTATTTTTTTACTGCGAAATATTTTTAGGGTTTTTCCCTGTAAGGTTGTAAATGCTCCGGGAAAAGGAAAGAGTCCACGAATGAGATTATGTACTTTTTCAGCCGTTTTTGTAAAATCTATCTTGCAGGTCTCTGTAAATATTTTAGGAGCATGCTTTATGCTTTGATTGTTCTCAATGATTTCAGATTGTGATTGCTCATTTAATGTTCCTTCGGATATTCCTTTAATCGTTTCTACCAATAGCTGAGCTCCAATCTCTTTCATCTTATCATGTACTTCTCCGGCTGTTTCATCTTCACCAATTGGAAAACTTCGTTGCAACAGAATATTTCCTGTATCAATTTCATGTTTTAATTTAAATGTGGTAACGCCGGTTTCTTTTTCCCCATTGATGACAGCCCAGTTGATGGGTGCGGCTCCACGATATTGTGGCAACAGACTTCCATGTAGATTAATTGTTCCCTTTGAAGGCATATTCCAAACCACTTCCGGCAACATTCTGAAAGCAACCACTACCTGCAAATCGGCATGAAGATTTTTTAATTCCACTAAGAAATCCGGGTTTTTTAATTTTTCCGGTTGCAAAATTTTAAGATCATGTTCCAATGCATATTTTTTTACAGCACTTTGCTGCAATTGCATTCCTCGTCCGGCAGGTTTGTCGGGAGCAGTAACGACGCCTACAATATTAAAACCCGCTTTTTTCAAAGCATCTAATGAGGCTACTGCAAATTCAGGTGTACCCATAAATACAATGCGCATTCCATATAAGGCCAGGTTAAATGTAGCCGGGCCGCTTGCTTTGTTTTTTAGCTGATATTCTAACATAGGGACGAAGGTAAATATTCATCCCAAGTATCTTAAATACTAATCATGAAAAACAAAGTTTAAGATAAAGTTTATGCTCCTTATCTGATGGGGTTTAGCTTGCGGTTAATAGGACCAAAATCATCGTACAACAAATATTTTTTTCTGATGAGTTTGTATTCACTTAGTTTGGGTTCCCAGCTTTTTCTTATTTCGGCTTCCGATTTTCCGGCTTTTATTTGTTGCCACAAATCATTATTGCCTGCAAGTTTGTTGAAAAAAGATTCTTCCATTTTACCTGATTTTGGCAACAGGAAAAAATTATTTTTATCCGGAAACAATTTATACGCTTCTATCAACCACTTGAGTTGAATTTGAGTACCCGTTTTTGCCAATACATCATCAACCGGGCCGCTCAAATCCCATCCATAACATTGTTGTCCATATAATTTCGAGCTTTTAGCACCTTCGTTGGGATTGGGGGTAAAGCTATAAAGTGTTTTTGGATAGGACGGATGACCAAATACCTGAAATGGCTTTGTAGTACCCCGGCCTTCGCTCAAAACGGTGCCTTCAAAGAAACAAGTGGAAGGATATAAATAAATTGATTGAATATTGGGCAGATTGGGCGACGGCTTTACCGGCAATTCATACTTTGTATTGTGCGTATAATCCTTGCATTTAATTACCATAAAATGAAATGGAGTATCTGTTGTTGGTTTTGTGGTAATGTTATAAGCGTTTACTTCGTTTGCCTCTTTGCTCAGCCATTTTTCCCCCAGCAGCATCATTGCATATTCGCCCATCGTAAGGCCATACACAATGGGAATGGGCTGTTTGCCTACTCCGCTTTTATATTTTAAATCTAATACGGGTCCATCTACATAAAATCCATTGGGATTGGGCCGGTCAAGCAATAATAATGGTTTGTGATGGATCAAGGCTGTTTCCAGAAAATCCTGCATGGAGTTGATATAAGTATAGAAACGGCAACCTACATCCTGCAAATCAAAAATCATAACATCCACATCTTTTAAATCTTCAGCCGAAGGATAACGCTTGCTGCCGTATAATGACACGACCTGAATGCCCGTTTCTTTATCTACATAGTTGGCCACTTTTTCACCTGCGTCTGCTGTTCCTCTAAATCCATGTTCGGGGCCAAAAATGACACTGATCTTTACACCCAGTTTACGAAGGGTATCTACTAAATGCGTTTTTCCTACAATGGAAGTCTGGTTGGCAAAAATGCCAACTTTCTTGCCTTTAATTAATGGAAGATAAACATCTAATCTATCTGCTCCGGGAATAGCTGTTTGTGCTTTTAATACCGAAACTGCTATCACAAAAAAGGCCACAATGCAAGTGAATATTTTTCTCATGAATGAAAGATTGATTTTATAAAGTTATTTCACCAAATTTCAGTAAAATAATTATAAGACTATAATAAATATTAAAAGGGTTGCTTAGCAGAATTAAAGCTAACTTGCAGCCCTAAAAATTTAATAAATGGCACAAGTAAAAAGTGGTGACAAAGTAAAAGTACATTATCATGGTAAATTAGTTTCCGGCGAAACGTTTGATGCCTCAGCAGGCAGAGAACCATTGGAATTTGAGGTGGGCAGTGGTATGGTAATTAAAGGCTTTGATGATGGCGTGACGGGAATGACGGTTGGTGAGAAAAAGACAATTAATATTCCGGCAGAAGCAGCCTATGGCGCACGCAATGCAGAAATGATATTTGAATTTCCTAAAGAACAGTTTCCTCCCGAAATGGAAATTGAAACCGGAATGCCATTAATGATGAGTGATCAACAAGGACATCAAACACAGGTAACCGTGGTGGAGATAAAAGAAAACTCGGTGATGCTGGATGCAAACCATCCGCTGGCAGGTCAAGATCTGATTTTTGATTTGGAGCTTGTAGAGATTGTAGGAAACAAACCGCTTATTATTCTTCCTTAATTTTTTTTACACTACATTATAAATGGTTTGTGTTCCCTCAAAAACACAAGCCATTTTCTTTTCTGTATATTCGTTACCCAAATTTTTTTGACTTATGTTTTCAAAATATCAATTTACAGCATCAGAGCGTTTTATGCGCTATGTACAAATAGATACACAAAGCGATCCGCAGTCGAACACATATCCCAGTACGGAAAAACAAAAAGACCTTGGAAAAATATTAGCCGCTGAATTGTTGCAAATGGGACTTACTGATACACACATGGATGAATGGGGCTATGTTTATGCAACCATTCCTTCAAATGTAAAAAAGGATGTTCCGGTTATTTGTTTTTGTGCGCACATGGATACAGCACCCGATTGTAGCGGCAAAAACGTAAAACCCATCTTACATAAAAATTTTCAAGGGCAAGATATTGTTTTGCCCGATGATGCAAATCAGGTAATAAGCATAAGCGAATTTCCTTATCTGAAAACACAAATTGGAAATGATATAATTACGGCATCTGGTACTACTTTATTGGGCAGCGATGATAAAGCAGGTGTTGCTGAAATAATGGACATGGCTAATTTTTTGATGACTCATCCGCAGGTAGCACATGGCACCATCAAAATATTATTCACACCTGATGAAGAGGTGGGCCGTGGGGTAGATAAGGTTGATCTTAAAAAACTGGGGGCTGATTTTGGTTATACATTAGATAGCGGCGATGCAGGCGCACTGGAAGATGAAACCTTTAGTGCCGATGGTGTAAGGGTTACCATTCATGGTGTAATTTCTCATCCGGGCTATGCAAAAGATAAAATGATAAATGCTATGAAGATTGCGGGAGAAGTTTTAGCAGCATTGCCAAAGGACAGATTGTCGCCCGAATCTACTGATGGTAAAAAAGGATTTATTCATCCGGTAAGGGTGGAAGGTATAGCCGAAAAATGTACTATTGATTTTATCATCCGCGATTTTGAAACTGCGGGACTTGTCAAAAAAGAAGATTATTTAAGAACACAAATAGAAGAACGGTTACGCACCTATCCCAAAGCGAGTTTTGAATTTAAGGTTACCGAGCAGTATCGCAATATGAAAGAAATGCTGGACCTGCATCCACAGGTAGTGGCTTATGCAAAGGAAGCCATTGAAAGAGCTGGCCTTTCGGTAAAAATGGAAAGCATACGAGGTGGCACCGATGGCAGCCGGCTTTCATTTATGGGTTTGCCTTGCCCCAATTTATTTGCAGGAGAACAGGGTATTCATTCCAAGCTGGAACACATCAGCGTACAGGATATGAATAAAGCGGTAGAAACAATGGTGCATTTGGCTCAAGTATGGTTTGAAAAAAGTTAGTTGTATCTTGCATACTTAAAATTTTAATTTTATGGATATCAGAGTATGGCTTTCTCAAAACTGGTGGATCATCGTTTTAGTAATTATCTTTTTCGGTTCCCTATTTACCATCAATCAGGGTTATATTGGGGTTATTACCATGTTTGGAAAATATCAACGTGTGGCAAGACCGGGTCTAAACATGAAAATTCCAATACTGGAAACTGTATTTAGAAAAGTTTCAGTACAAAACCGATCCGTTGAACTGGAGTTTCAGGCTGTAACTGCCGATCAGGCAAATGTTTATTTCAAAAGTATGCTATTGTACTCTGTACAAAATGCTGATGAAGAAACAGTGAAGAAAGTGGCTTTTAAATTTTTTGCTGATAAAGACCTGATGCAGGCACTTATCAGAACTATTGAAGGAAATATCCGTTCATTTGTTGCAACCAAAAAGCAAGCGGAAATTTTGGGGCTTCGTAAAGAAATTGTAGAATATGTAAAAGCAGAAATAGATCATACGCTGGAAGGCTGGGGTTATCATTTGCAGGACCTTCAAATCAACGACATTACTTTTGACAAAATGATTCTTGACTCCATGAGTAAAGTAGTAGCCAGTAATAACCTGAAAGCAGCTGCCGAAAATGAAGGTCAGGCTTTATTAATTACAAAAACTAAGTCTGCAGAAGCGGAAGGAAATGCAATCAAAATTTCAGCTGAAGCGGAAAAAGAAGCAGCAAGACTTCGTGGTCAGGGTGTAGCACTGTTCCGCCAGGAGGTGGCAAGAGGTATGACGGAAGCCGCAGAACAAATGAAACAAGCAAATCTGGATACCAATGTAATTTTATTCAGCATGTGGACAGAAGCCGTTAAGAATTTTGCAGAATATGGCAAGGGCAACGTCATTTTTCTGGATGGCAGTCCTGATGGTATGGAAGGCACTATGAAGCAAATTCAGGCGCTGATGGTAAAACAGGCCGGCACAAAAAGCTAATTATTTTTCGGTAGGATATTTTTCTATAAGAAAGGCACATTTCTCCAATGAAAATGTGCCTTTCTTTTTATGCTGACTTTGATGTTTTTTATTTGAAAACCCGTATTAAATTGCCGGTACATCTTGTTAAAGAACTCTAAAACTTAAACAACAATTACAACGTGGCACTATTTTTTTCGTTGTAGCTGCATTGCTTATTGACAACTGTTGATAAACGATAAAAACAAACAAACATTCAACACCTATTTTTACACCTAAAGAAAAAAAACTATGATTGATCTTTTACAAATTGCAGAAAATGTAACCCAGGTGGTAAAACATGTTGCTGCTGACAGAAACGGAGACGGACATATCAGTTTTGGAGAATTAATAATGGCGGGAGGATGGTTGATGATTCCTATTGGCATTATGCTGGCTTTAGCTGTTTACTTCTTTGCAGAAAGAGTATTAGCCATCAAAGCTGCTTCTAAGATTGATGACAATTTTATGAACATCATTCGTGATAATATTGTGAGCGGAAATATTTCAGCCGCCAGAAGTTTTGCAAAAAATACCAACAATCCTGTAGCACGGGTAGTAGATAAAGGCATTCAACGAATTGGTAAGCCCATCGACAGTATTGAAAAAAGTATGGAGAATGTTGCCACTTTGGAAATGTACAAATTAGAAAAAAATCTGGGCGTACTTTCTATTGTAGCAAAAGCAGCACCCATTTTCGGGTTTGTGGGTACACTGGTGGGTATGATGCAGTTGTTTTCCGGTATCAAAGATTCAGGATTTGACCTGGGCGATTTGGCCGGTGGTATATATACCAAATTAATCACATCTATTACCGGATTGATGATAGGCTTAGCCGCATATTTCGCTTACAATTATCTGAATACTAAAATTGATAAAGTTGCCAATCGTATGGAAGCGGCATCATCCGATTTTCTGGATATACTTCAGGAGCCTACCCGCTAAAACCAGATAACCATGAAATGAGCCATAGAAACTGACATATCTTTTTTTTATGGCGAATAACATGGAGCAAATTCATCAAACAAAACAGAACACATGAAACTCAGAAAAAAACATAAACAAGAGACGGAGATATTTACCGATACCCTGGTGGACATCCTCTTTATCGGTATGATGTTCTTTATGATAGTGGCGGCTACACATACATTGAAGATGATGAAACTAAACAATCCGAGAGCCTCCAGCGATACGAAAACAAATCAGAAAAATATTGCCGTTTCGGTAGATAAAGACCAGAATTTTTACATCGGTAAAACCAAAGTGGCAAACGAACATTTTGATTCATTGCTTCATCAGGAAATATTAAAATACAAACAATTAGTAGATACGCCATCAGTTATCATAAATGCAGATACTGCCGCTTATTATGGTGAAGTGTTCCGAATCATGCGTATAGCAAAAAAAGATACAGCTAAAGTAGTGGCTATTGTAAAATAAGTTTTGATTTCAAAATAAAGGTTAGACTATTTTTGCTGCATGAAAGTTTCATATCATATCCATCAATTAGCATTTAAGTATCCATTTACCATTTCTAAAGGCACCAAAACACATCAACCTACTTTTGTAGTTGAACTGGAGCACATGGGCCTGAAAGGTTATGGTGAAGCCTGTGCCATTGCATACTATAATATTCCGGTTGAGAAAATGCAGGCTGATCTGGAAGCCAGAAAACAAATGGTAGAAAAATTTGCATTTACCGACCCTGAAAGATACTGGCATTACCTGCATCACTTGTTCCCCAAAAATAATTTTCTGGTCTGTGCTTTAGACATTGCCGGTTGGGATTTATTCGGCAAACTCAGAAATAAAAAACTGTACGAACTCTGGGGCGGCGATATTTCAAAGAATCCCTTGACAGATTATACCATAGGTATTGACAATATTGATACGATGGTTGCCAAAATGAAAGAAAAACCCTGGCCCATCTATAAAATAAAAGTGGGTACATCCGACGATCTGGGAATTGTAAAAGCATTGCGTGAGCATACCCATGCTGTATTGAGAGTTGATGCAAATGCGGCCTGGGATTTGGAAACAGCACTTGCTCTGATTCCAAAACTTAAAGAACTGGGTGTTGAATTGGTAGAACAACCACTGGCAAAAGACAACTGGGAAGGGATGAAGGTATTGTACAAAGAATCATCCCTGCCATTATACGCCGATGAAGCTTGTGTAGAAGAAGAAGATGTTGAAAAATGTATTGGCCATTTTCATGGCATTAATATTAAGCTTACAAAATGCAGCGGCATTACACCTGCCAGAAGAATGATAACCCATGCCCGCAAAGCCGGGTTAAAAGTAATGGTAGGTTGTATGAACGAATCAACTATTGGTTCGGCCGCAATTGCCCATTTACTTCCTTTTATCGACCATGTGGATATGGATGGGCCTTTGTTGCTCGCCGAAGATCTGGCAACGGGTATTGAATATGATTTTGGAAAAATAGGATATAGTCAAAAGCCCGGGCTGGGAATTGAATATAAAGGCCTGTTTCAAAAATAAACAAACCACATTTCCCTTTGCACAAAAAAAATCACACAGCTAAAATGAAACTGTGTGATTTAGCCGAAGCAGGAGTTCTGTAAAAGCATCACGCTGCTGTTGGTCTAGTGTTTGGTTAGGTGTGCAGGCAAACCACAACGAATACAAACCCATATCGTACCGGAGTTTATCAGTAAACGGTTTCAAAATTGGGTAAGGGTAAATGAGGTTGAATGAAAATGGTACCTCTTGGCAAGAATTAGATTTGAAAATTGGTAGAATTTATCATTGGAAATTTGAAGATTGCCAAGAGTAAAAATTAAGCACGGCTTATTTAGTCCAAATCGTTTTTATCCAATCCGGCTTGTTTAATGATAGCAAGGAAAGTACCTTTTTTCATATTCTTACCACCGTGTACAGGCACAATAACCGTTTTATTGGTAACGGGGTTGTGATAGAGTTGATGCGAACCTTTGGCACGTTTAAAAATATATCCGTTGTATTCTAAAAATTTTATCAGTCGCTTTGGGCTAAGGTTCATACTACTTCAAGGTTTAAAGAGTATTCCAACGTATTGCTATCATCGGGTATGGCTTCGCCTCTTTCCTGCAATTCTTCAATATACAGTTCAATTGCTTCTTTTGCCATAGCAATAGCTTCGTCCACATTTTCGCCATAGGTAATACAACCCGGTAACGCAGGAACAGTAACCGTAAAACCTCCTTCGGTTTCTTTGTGTAAATGAATTTTATATGTGTACATATTATTGAGCAATTAAAGTTTGTAAATTATCCTTCATCCGCATATTAGTTAACTCCAAATCAATCATTTTGAATAAGGCTTTTTTAATTCAGAAGCCAATTTTCCTAAAGTAGATATGGAAGGTTCTACTTTTCCATATTCAATTCGTCAGCATTGACCTTGTGGCACAACTGAATCTGCGCACACTTCTTTTTGAGAAAGGTGCTTTATATCTCTCAAGCGCCTTATATTCTTAGCGATTAACGCTACTGTCTGTTTCAAAATCAATGAAATTATACAGTAAAGTTAATAAAATTGCTATTTAGTTGCAACGAAAAATATTTTTATGAACCATTGCAGATGTTCAGTAAAAACAGCACGTCGCTGTTGTTCTTGTGTGTGGATATTGCAGCACAGACAAAAGACCAACCAGGGCTAATAAAATGAGCCTCCACATAAACAACGAAACTGGATTACCAAACATTGGGATACCATTGATGACATCAAATACCCATTCATTTACCTATCGCCATAGCTATATTGAACTTTTGGGAAAAACTAACCACATTTTCATTTGCACAAAAAAAATCACACAGCTAAAATGAAACTGTGTGA
>WBZM01001882.1_pt1 | contig 19234 bp, 18 predicted proteins | sample 5204271 | NCBI WGS metagenome assembly WBZM01 (sample SAMN12344346, study PRJNA552823) | activated sludge metagenome | biome: Activated sludge suspended growth; feature: Nitrification reactor; material: Wastewater; isolation source: activated sludge from nitrification reactor of wastewater...
GCAGCGGGCGAGCCGCAGGGCCGCGACAAGGCCCGTCCGCAGTATTGCGATGCCTGCTTCTCGGGCGACTACCCCGTCGCGCCCTCGGACATGATCGAGAAGGGCTTCGCGATGAAGGCGGCCGAGTGACGCGGCAGCCGGTCCGCTTCCGTCCGCATCATTTCCTTTGTGCGCTGGGGTTCCAGGGCAAGGGCTATTCCGAAGTGTTCACGGCCAACATGGCAGCCATCGTCAACGGGCGGCTCAGGTCCGAGGGGGGCGGCGCCACGGCGATCGAGGTGGTCGGCGCCACCGACGACATCTGCGCGCCATGTCCGCGTCGGGACGGCGCGGCCTGCGCCACACAGGCCAAGATCGAACGGCTCGACACCTCGCATGCCGCGGCGCTGGGGCTGCGTCCGGGCGACCGCCTGACCTGGGCGGACGCCCAGGCGCGAATCCGCGCCTCGGTCCCCGCCGGAAGCCTTCATCGCCTGTGTGCGGGCTGCGAATGGGAAGCCTACGGCATGTGCGAAGAGGCCCTCCGCCGGCTTCACCGGGACTGATCCCGCCCTTCTTCTTCGCCGGAACACCAAAAGAAAAACGCCGCCCCGAAGGGCGGCGTCTGCAATCCTGTGATCGGACCGATCAGGCCTTGCGGTTCTTCAGCGCCGCCCAGCCGCCCGTGACCACCAGCGCGGCGATCACCGATTTGACGGCATCGCCCAGCAGGAAGGGCGCCATGTAGTATTGCCAGATCATCGCGAAGCTGTCGGCGCCCCATTTGGTCGCGTCGAAACCCAGCACGGCGTCCGCCAGCATCGCCCAGGCCGCGCCCGGCACATAAAGCAGGGCCGAAACCGCGATGGTCACCAGCGCCGTCGGCACCGCCCCCTTCACACCGCGATCGGCAGCAAGGCCCGCCAGGAAGGCCATCCCGACGAAGCCCAGAAGGAAACCGGCGGTCGGGCCAGCGAAAGCCGCGCCGTTGGCGCCGCCGGCGAAGACCGGAAGCCCCATCGCGCCTTCGGCCAGATAGGCGACCAGGGTCAGCGCACCCAGTCGCGCCCCGTAGGTCAGGCCGACGATCAGGATCGCCAGCGTCTGCAGCGTCATCGGAACCGGATACATCGGCACCTGAACCTGCGCGGCCAGCGCGATGAAGAGCGAGCCGCCCACTACCATCAGAGACCTGGAAAGCAGCGACGGCGAGCGGACGAGAGCCTTGGAGAGCGTCATGGGATGCGCCTTTCCCCTGAAATTGCGTTCGCGCGCATCTTGCGACGGGACGACCCTTTGTCAACCTGACTCTTGCGCCCGCGCCGCCCCGATGCGAAAGGAAGGCCATGACGCAAGATACCGCCCCCGGGGCCCCGAACGCCGCCCAGAAACTTGCCCTTGTCACCGGCGCATCGCGCGGGCTTGGCTTTGCGCTTGCCTCGGCACTGGGCGCAGCCGGCTGGCACGTCATCGCCGTGGCGCGCACCTCGGGCGGGCTCGAGGAACTCGACGACCGCATCCGCGCCGCCGGGGGGACGGCCACGCTTGCGCCCATGGACATCACGGACGACAAGGCGATGACCCATCTCGCGCAGTCGGTGGCCGCGCGCTGGGGCGGTCTCCACCTGTGGATTCATGCCGCGGTCCACGCCGCGCCGATGGCGCCGGCGGGGCATCTCGACGTCAAGGATTTCGACAAGTCGGTCGCCAGCAACGTCCGCGCGACCGCGACGCTCATTCCCCTGGTCGAACCGCTTCTGCGCGCCTGCGACGGCACGGCGCTTTTTCTCGACGATCCGCGCGGGGGCGACAAGTTCTTCGGCTCCTACGGCGCGACAAAGGCGGCGCAGATCGCGCTTGCGCGCAGCTGGCAGGCCGAGAATGCCCGCATCGGGCCGCGTGTCCTAATCGAGACGCCGCGCCCCTGCGCCACGGCCACCCGCGCCCGTTTCTTCCCCGGCGAGGACCGCGCCGCCCTGGCCGACATCCATGACGAAGCGGGTCGGCTTCTCCACTCCCTGTCGCTGGTCTGAACGGGCGACGCACCAGTCCTTGTGGTGAAAGCCCGCTTTACGGCCGCGCACCCGTCGTCTAATCAGGGGCAAGGGCAGTTCGGGCGGTTTCATGCGCATTCTCATCACCAATGACGATGGCATCAATGCGCCGGGCCTGCGCGTGCTGCACGCGATCGCCGAGGAAATCGCCGGCCCGGCAGGCGAGGTCTGGACGGTGGCGCCGGCCTTCGAACAGTCAGGCGTCGGCCACTGCATCAGCTACACCCACCCGATGATGATCGCCCGGCTGGGCGACCGCAGCTATGCCGCCGAGGGCAGCCCCGCCGACTGCGTGCTGGCGGCACTTTACGACGTGCTGCAGGGGGCAAAGCCCGACCTTGTGCTGTCGGGCGTGAACCGGGGCAACAACTCGGGCGAGAACGCGCTGTATTCCGGCACCATCGGCGGCGCGATGGAAGCCGCCCTTCAGGGCCTGCCGGCCATCGCCCTGTCGCAGTACATGGGCCCCGCGACCGACGATCTCGACAACCCGTTCGAGGCTGCCATCGTGCATGGCACCGCGGTGGTGCGCACCCTGCTGGAACGCGCCCCCTGGGACATGGACGACTACCGCCTGTTCTACAACGTCAACTTCCCGCCCGTCGGCGCTGATGCGGTGCGGGGCATGCAGGTCGCACCCCAGGGCTTCCGCCGCGACGCCCGCTTCGGCGTGCAGCCCCAGATGTCGCCCGCCGGCAAGAAGTTCCTCTGGATCAAGGGGGGCCCGCAGCATACGCCTACCCTGCCCGGCAGCGATGTTTCGCTGAACCTCGACGGCTACATCTCGGTCACGCCGATGCGGGCCGACCTGACCGCGCACGACATGATCGCAGACCTGCGCGAGATGCTCTCATGACCGGGGCGGCCGAGCGGCAGATGCGGTTTCTCTACGCGCTCCGCTCGAACGGCGTCACCGATGCCCGCGTCCTTGCCGCGATGGAGGACGTGGACCGCGGCCTTTTCGTGCGCGGCATCTTCGCGGAACGCGCCTACGACGAAACGCCCCTGCCCATCGCCTGCGGCCAGACGATCAGCCAGCCGTCGGTCGTGGGGCTGATGACCCAGGCGCTGGCCGTCAACCCGCGCGACAAGGTGCTCGAGATCGGCACCGGCTCGGGGTATCAGGCGGCCGTCCTGTCGCATCTGGCGCGGCGGGTCTACACCATCGACCGCTACCGCCGGCTGGTGCGCGAAGCCGAGGCGATCTTCGCACAACTGGACCTGACCAACATCACCGCGCTTGTCGGCGACGGCAGCCACGGCCTGCCGGACCAGGCACCGTTCGACCGCATCATCGTCACCGCGGCGGCCGAAGACCCGCCAGGGCCTCTCTTGGCGCAGTTGCGCGAAGGCGGTATCATGGTTGTACCGGTCGGTCAGTCCGACGCGGTGCAAAGCCTGATCCGGGTGACGCGCACGGCGCAGGGATTCGATTACGAGGAACTTCGCCCGGTGCGCTTCGTGCCGCTGGTCGAGGGGCTGGGGCAGGACTAGCGCCCCGGCAAACCACAAAAGACCCCGACCAAGGGGTGCTGTGAGATGAGGACCGAGCAATGCCCGTGATTTCGCGCATCCGACCAACGCCCCGCCTGCGCCGCTTTCTGACGGGCGCCGGCCTGCTGACGCTCGCGGCCTGCAGCCAGACCGGCACATTCGACGGCGATTTCCGCCGCTATGGCACGGGCAGGGTACTGGATACGTCTGTCGCCGCGCAGAAGGTGACGGACGCGCGGCCCCAGCCCGATGCCCAGGGCATCATCACCTATCCGAACTATCAGGTGGCCGTGGCGCGGCAGGGCGACACGGTCGAAAGCATTGCCGCCCGCACCGGCATCCCGGCGGCGGAACTGGCAAGCTACAACGCCATCCCCGTGGGAACGGCGCTGCGCAAGGGCGAGATCGTCGCCCTCCCCCGCCGGGTGGCGACGGGCGGCCTGGCACCGGTCCCGCTTCCGGGTGCGCCGGTCAGCGCCTCGGGCGGGCAGATCGACGTGACGACGCTGGCCTCGGGCGCGATCGACCGCGCGACGGCGGGCCAGCCCGCAAAACCGGTCGCAACACCCCCGGTCGGCGCCGAACCGGTCCGCCATCAGGTGGCCCGCGGCGAGACGGCCTATTCCATTGCGCGGCTCTACAATGTCAACGTCCGGGCGTTGGCCGACTGGAACGGACTCGGTCCCGACCTTGCCGTGCGCGAGGGCCAGTTCCTGATGATCCCGGTGGCTTCGGCGGTAGCATCCGCCCCCGCCCCGGCGGTGGTTACCGCACCCGGCGTGGGTTCCCCTACACCCACCCCGCCCTCGGCTGCCAGGCCCCTGCCGGACGAAAAGCCGGTGGCGGCAGCAACCCCGGTCAAGACCCCGCCCAAGGCCGATGTTGGCCAGCAGACGGCAGCAAGCAGCGCAAAGTTCGCCTTCCCGGTGCAGGGCAAGATCATCCGCGAATACCAGAAGAAGAAGAACGAAGGCATCGACATCTCGGCCCCCGCAGGCACCGCGGTGAAGGCGGCTGCGGACGGCACCGTGGCCGCGATCACGAAGGATACGGGGCAGATCCCGATCCTGGTGCTGCGCCATGCCGACGGGATTCTGACTGTCTATGCCAACATCGACGGCATCGCGGTAGCCAAGGGCGACAAGGTCAAGCGCGGCCAGCAGATTGCCAAGGTGCGTGCGGGCGACACGCCCTTCCTGCACTTCGAGGTGCGCCAGGGCTTCGACAGCGTCGATCCGGTCCCCTACCTGAAGTAGGACCGCGGCGGCAAAACCCGTCATGGAGGTCTGCCGCCACCCGTCGCGAAAGCCTGCGCGGCTTCCTTCTGAAGGAAGCCGCGTCTGTCAGTGGCCAGCCTGCGCCGCCTTCACCTGCGCGCGGCGCTGGTGCAGCACCGGCTCGGTATAGCCCGAGGGCTGGAACCGGCCCAGGAAGATAAGGTCGCACGCCGCCTGGAAGGCAAGCCCCTGCAGGCCCGGCGCCATCGGCACATAGGCAGGGTCGCCCGCGTTCTGCCGGTCGACCACCTCGGCCATCTTCTTCAGCGCCTCCATCACCTGCGCCTCGCTCACCACGGCGTGGTGCAGCCAGTTCGCCACATGCTGCGCCGAGATGCGACAGGTCGCGCGGTCTTCCATCAGGCCCACGTCGTTGATGTCGGGCACCTTGGAACAGCCCACGCCCTGGTCCACCCAGCGCACGACATAGCCGAGGATGCCCTGCACGTTGTTCTCCACCTCGCGCATGATCTGGGCGTCGGTCCATTTGCGGTAGGCCGCCAGCGGAATATCCAGCAGCGTGTCGACATAGGCCCGCCGCCCGCCCGCAGCCAGCTTCTTCTGGACCGCGAAGACATCGATCTTGTGGTAGTGAAGCGCGTGCAGCGTGGCCGCCGTGGGGCTGGGCACCCAGGCGGTGTTGGCGCCCGCCTTGGGGTGTTCGATCTTCTGTTCCAGCATCGCCGCCATCATGTCGGGCATCGCCCACATGCCCTTGCCGATCTGTGCCTTGCCCGACAGCCCGCATTCCAGCCCGATATCGACGTTCTGGTTTTCGTAGCCGGTGATCCAGGCCTTGCGCTTGATGAAATCCTTGCGGCTGAAGGGCCCCGCCTCCATGCTGGTGTGGATCTCGTCCCCGGTGCGGTCAAGGAAGCCGGTGTTGATGAAGGCCACGCGGTGACGCGCGGCACGGATGCATTCCTTCAGGTTGACGGACGTGCGCCGCTCCTCGTCCATGATGCCAAGCTTCACGGTGTATTTCGGCAGGCCGAGGATTTCTTCCACCCGGCCGAAGACGTCGTTGGCGAAGGCCACTTCCTCGGGTCCGTGCATCTTGGGCTTGACGACATAGACAGACCCCATCACCGAGTTGCGCGGGCCTTCGGACTTCTTCAGGTCGTGAATGGCGATCGCGGTGGTCACGAGCGCGTCCATCAGGCCCTCGAACACCTCATTGCCGTCCTTGTCGAGGATCGCGGGCGTGGTCATCAGGTGGCCCACATTGCGCACCCACTGAAGCGCACGCCCCTTGAGTACCAGCGGACCACCATGCGGCGCCGTATAAAGCCGGTCGGGGTTCAGCCGGCGCGTCACCTTCCGGCCACCCTTGTCGAATTCGGCCGAAAGGTTGCCGTTCATCAGGCCCAGCCAGTTCGAATAGGCCTGCACCTTGTCCTCGGCGTCGACGCAGGCAACCGAATCCTCGCAGTCCATGATCGCGGACACGGCGCTTTCCAGCACCACGTCGGCCAGGCAGGCCTGATCGCGGCTGCCGATGGGGTGGGCACGGTCGAACACCAGTTCCACATGCAGCCCGTGGTTGCGCAGAAGCACCGCGTCGGGCGCCTTGGGGTTGCCGCGGTAGCCCGCAAACTTTTCGGGGTTCACCAGCGGCTGATCATCGACCAGCAGCGCCCCGTCCTTGACGTAGTAACGCCGCACATCCGCGTGGCTTGTGCCCTGAATCGGAAAAGCCTCGTCCAGGAACACGCGCGACCGGGCGACGACCCGTGCGCCGCGGCCCCGGTCGTATCCGCCGGCGGGCGCAGGACTGCCCATCGCGTCGGTGCCGTAGAGGCAATCGTAAAGGCTGCCCCAGCGGGCGTTGGCCGCGTTCAGCACATAGCGGGCGTTGGTGACCGGCACGACAAGTTGCGGCCCCGGAATGCTGGCGATTTCGGGATCGACGTTCGCGGTGTCGATGCTGAAATCGGACCCCTCGGGCAGAAGGTATCCGATCTCTTCCAGAAATGCGCGGTAGGCGGCGTTGTCGTGCGGCTTGCCGCGATGCTCCACATGCCAGGCGTCGATCCGTTCCTGCAACAGTTCGCGCTTGTGCAGAAGCTCGCGGTTCAGTGGGCCGAAGTCCTGCACCAGCCCCGCCATTCCCTTCCAGAAGGTCTGCTGGTCTATGCCGGTGCCCGGAAGCGCCTGCAACTCGATGAATGCAGCCAGTCGGTTGTCGACGCCAAGACCGGCGCGCGTGACTCTTTCCACCTTCATGGTGTCCCCCGTGTCGGATGGCGGATGTATGCCAAGGTATCCCGAACGATAGCTAGGCGTTCGGCGGGCGGCGAGCAACAAGGACCGCGCCGCTATTGCCCGATCCTGCCGAAAGCACTTTCAAGGATATGCGAAATATCGCCGTCTGTCGCCTGCGGCGGCACCGGTTGAACCTGCCGCGCCGGACGCCTAACCTTCGGCCGACCCCTTTCCGGCCGGAGACATGCCATGCCCGCCAAAGACGACCGCCAGCCGACCCTCCTGTCGGATTACGAACCCTATCCCTTCCGGCCAGACGGGGTTGAGCTTGATTTCACCCTTGCGCCCCATGCCACCCGTGTCGCGGCGCGCATCCGCTTCCGGCCGAACCCCGAAAGCCCCGGTCGCCACGACCTGTTCCTGCACGGCGAGGGGCTGAAGCTTATCTCTGCGGCGATCGACGGGCTGGCACTGACCCCGGCAGACTTCCGCATCGACGACACCGGCCTGACGGTGCCTGCCGACCGGCTGCCCTTCGGCCCCTTCGTCTGGGAAGCCGAGGTCGAGATCGACCCCGCGGCCAACACCGCGCTCGAAGGGCTCTACATGTCGGGGGGCATCTACTGCACGCAGTGCGAGGCTGAGGGCTTCCGCCACATCACCTTCTACCCCGACCGCCCCGACGTGATGGCGCGCTTCCGCGTCACGGTGCGGTCCGACCTGCCGGTGCTGCTGTCGAACGGCAACCTGCTGGATCAGGATGCGGGCATCGCCGTGTGGGACGACCCCTGGCCCAAACCCGCCTATCTGTTCGCGCTGGTGGCGGGCAACCTCGTCGCGCTGTCGGACAGCTTCACCACCATGTCGGGCTGCCATGTGGCGCTGAACATCTGGGTGCGGCCCGGCGACGAGGACCGCTGCGGATTCGCGATGGAGGCCCTGAAGAAGTCGATGGCCTGGGACGAGCGCACCTATGGGCGCGAATACGACCTCGATATCTTCAACATCGTTGCGGTCGATGACTTCAACATGGGCGCGATGGAGAACAAGGGCCTGAACATCTTCAACTCGAAGCTTGTCCTCGCCAGCCCCGAAACTGCGACCGATACCGATTTCGAACGGATCGAGGCGGTCATCGCGCATGAATACTTCCACAACTGGACCGGCAACCGCATCACCTGCCGCGACTGGTTCCAGCTTTGCCTGAAAGAGGGGCTGACGGTCTTCCGCGACCAGCAGTTCACCACCGACATGCGGTCGGGGCCCGTCAAGCGGATCGAAGATGTGCTGACCCTGCGCGCCCACCAGTTCCGCGAGGATCAGGGGCCGCTCGCGCATCCGGTCCGCCCGGACAGGTATGAAGAGATCAACAACTTCTACACGGCGACCGTCTACGAGAAGGGCGCCGAGGTGATCGGCATGCTGAAGCGGCTGGTAGGCGACGACGGCTACAAGGCCGCGCTCGACCTTTACTTTGAGCGCCACGACGGCGACGCGGCAACGATCGAGGACTGGCTGAGGGTTTTCGAGGATGCCACGGGCCGCGACCTGACCGAGTTCAAGCGCTGGTACACAGACGCCGGCACCCCGCGACTGACCGTGTCCGAGGCGTGGTCACCCGCTCCGCAGGGCGGCACCTATACCCTGACCTTCATCCAGAAGACGGCGCCGACACCCGGCCAGGACCGGAAGGCCCCGCGCGTCATTCCGATTGCGGTCGGGCTTCTCAATCCCAACGGCGACGAGGTCGTGCCGACCCGTGTTCTGGAAATGACCGAAGCGACGCAGAGCTTCCGCTTCGAGGGCCTCGCAAGCCGCCCGGTCCCGTCGATCCTGCGCGGCTTTTCGGCCCCGGTGGAACTGGACCGCGACGTATCCGCCGAGGAACGCGCCTTCCTTCTGGCCCACGACACCGACCCCTTCAACCGGTGGGAGGCAGGAAGGGCACTGGCCAAGGACGTGCTGGTGCGCATGGTCACGGATGGTGCGGCCCCGCGCGCGGCCTTCCTTGACGGGCTTGGCCGCGTGCTGGCCGACGAAACGCTGGCGCCCGCTTTCCGCGCGCTCTGCCTGCGCCTGCCGTCCGAGGACGATATCGCCCAGGCGCTGCATGACGCCGGCAAGGTTCCTGACCCGCTACGCATCTGGACAGCGCGCCGCGCGCTGAAAGAGGCGCTGGCCGACCGGCTGGCGGGGCCGCTCGACGCCACTTACCGTGGGCTGGCGTCGGATGCGCCCTTCTCGCCCGACGCCGACTCGGCCGGCCGGCGCGCGCTGCGCATCGCCTGCCTGTCGCTGCTGTCGGCACGCGACGGCGGCGACAGGGCGGCGGCGCTGTTTGCGCTTGCCGACAACATGACCGAAAGCATCGCCGCACTCGCGACGCTGCTCGATTGCGGGCGGGGCGCAGCGGAACTTGCCGCCTTCCACGACCGCTGGAAGGGCAACCGGCTGGTCATCGACAAGTGGTTTGCCGCCCAGACCCACCACGCAGCGCCCGACCGCGCAGCCGATGTGGCGGCGCGGTTGGCGGCACACCCGGATTTCGACTGGAAGAACCCGAACCGTTTCCGCGCATTGCTGGGCGGGCTGGCGGCCAACCATGCGGGGTTCCACCACGCCTCGGGCGCGGGCTACCGCTTCTATGCCGACTGGCTGATCCGGCTTGATCCGGTCAACCCGCAGACGACCGCGCGCATGACCCAGCCGTTCCAGAGCTGGCGGCGCTATGACGCCGACCGCCAGGCGATGATCCGGGCGGAACTCGACCGCATCGCCGCATTGCCCGGCCTGTCGCCAAACACCGGCGAGATGGTGCGTCGGATGCTGGCGGGGTGAGGAAGACGAAAAAGCGCCCCGCGGGGCGCTTCTTTCCATCGCGCCGGTTGGGCGGGCCTCAGCCCTGCTGGCAATAGCTCTGCTTCCGCGTCCAGGCTGCCATTTCGGCGCGCTTCTCGGCGCTGTGCATCGGCCCCCAGTCCGCGGTGATCTGCGCCACGGGTTCGCCCTGATCGGCGCGGCGCGAAGCGATCCTGACCGCGCATTCCAGGTTCGACACCCCATCCTTCAGACCGCCCTGCGACAGGTCGCACCCGGCCGAGCGCGCGGTCTGCGGGCTGATCTGCAGAAGCCCGAGGTATCGTCCGCCACCCCCCGACGCCGCCGGGTTCCAGGTGCTTTCGTACTTGGCGATGGCCGAGAACAGCCCCGCCCAGAAGGAATTGCGTTCGTGCGGCGTGGCGGTCGCGTAGTTCGGGCAGAAGGCCGCCACATCCATCGGCACCGTCGAGGACAGCACCGCCCCCTCGTCCTTCAGCGCGTGCAACGTCGCCTGCGTCCACTCAGCCGCCTCGGGGCGATGGTCCCAGCGCATCACCGGCAGCACGCCTTCGGGCGCGCCCTTGTCCTGCGGCATCATGCAGGCGGCGGGCAGCATCATCAGGCACAGCGCGGCGGCACGGGGAAAGCGGAGGGTCATCGTCGTATCCGTTGCGAACCGGAACAGCCCATCCGGCGGCTGTGGTTCTTTCGTGAAAGGCGCCGGTCACGCAACCCACCGATTGCCGCCGGGGATTTTCTGGGCGAAACCTCGCGCAGCCCGCGCGGCGGCATGTGCGGATTTCCGCCGACCGCACCCGGCCCTTGCCCTGCCCGAAACCCTGCCCTAATAACCCCGAAGTCCCCTTTCCGGAGCGCATCCCATGCTCGATCTTGCCTACAAAGCCCCTGCGCCGAAGGTCATCCACGGCGCGAAATCGGACTGGGAACTGGTCATCGGGCTGGAGGTGCATGCGCAGGTCGCCTCGAAGGCCAAGCTCTTTTCCGGCGCCTCGACCGAGTTCGGGTCCGAACCGAACTCGAACGTGTCGTTCGTCGATGCGGCGATGCCGGGGATGCTGCCGGTGGTCAACGAATTCTGCGTGGCGCAGGCGGTGCGCACCGGCCTTGGGTTGAAGGCGCAGATCAACCTGACCTCGGCCTTCGACCGCAAGAACTATTTCTACCCCGACCTGCCGCAGGGCTATCAGATCAGCCAGCTTTACCACCCGATCGTCGGGGAAGGCGAAGTTCTGGTCGACATGGGCCCGGGCATCGCCCGCCGCGTGCGGATCGAGCGTATCCACCTGGAACAGGACGCGGGCAAGTCGATCCACGACCTCGACCCGACCATGTCCTTCGTCGATCTGAACCGCACGGGCGTCGCGCTGATGGAAATCGTCAGCCGCCCAGACATCCGCGGGCCCGAGGAAGCGGCGGCCTATGTCGCCAAGCTGCGCCAGATCATGCGCTATCTTGGCACCTGCGACGGCAACATGCAGAACGGCAACCTGCGTGCCGACGTCAACGTCAGCGTCTGCCGGCCGGGCGACTACGAACGCTATCAGGCGACCGGCGACCATTCGGTGCTGGGCACGCGCTGCGAGATCAAGAACATGAACTCGCTGCGCTTCATCCAGCAGGCCATCGAGTATGAGGCCCGCCGCCAGATCGCCATCGTCGAAGACGGCGGCAAGGTGCATCAGGAGACCCGCCTATACGACCCCGACAAGGGCGAGACGCGGTCCATGCGATCGAAGGAAGAGGCGCACGATTACCGTTACTTCCCCTGCCCCGACCTGCTGCCGCTGGAAATCGAACAGGCCTGGGTCGACGACATCCACGCGACGATGCCGGAACTGCCGGACGAGAAGAAGGCCCGCTTCGTCACCGATTACGGCATGACCGAATACGACGCCTCGGTCCTGACCGCCGAGGTCGAGAACGCCGCCTTCTTCGAGGAAGTCGCCAGGGGCCGCGACGGCAAGCAGGCGGCGAACTGGGTCATCAACGAGTTGTTCGGCCGCCTGAACAAGGAAGGCCATGCCATATCCGAAAGCCCGGTATCGGCAGCGCAGCTTGGGGGGATGCTCGACCTTCTGTCGTCGGGCGAGATCACCGGCAAGATGGCCAAGGATCTGTTCGAGCTTCTGTGGACGACCGAACAGGGCGCGGCGCCGGCCGACGTGGCTGCAAGACACGGCATGAAGCAGGTCACCGACACCGGCGCCATCGAAAAGGCGCTGGATGAACTGATCGCGGCCAACCCCGCCCAGGTCGAAAAGGCCAAGGTCAACGCCAAGCTTGCCGGGTGGTTCACCGGCCAGGTGCTGAAGGCCACCGGCGGCAAGGCGAACCCGGCCGTCGTGAACGAGATGGTGGCGAAGAAGCTGGGGCTGTAAGCGCGGCCCCTGCGCCTTCGCCCGAATACGAAGAAGGGCGGAACCGGGTGCCGCCCTTGGTGTTTCTGCCTGTATCGCTTCTCAGCGCTTGCGGCGACGCAGTCCGATCAGCGCGCCAAGGCCGCCCAACAGGGCAAAGCCCGCGGCCGGCGCCGGAACCGGCGCAATCGACACGTTGTCGATGTAGCCGCCGTTGCCATCCACCGTGCCGTAGGACGCAAACACGAGGCCATAGTTCCGTGTAGCGGTGACAAGGAACTCCACCGTCACCTGGGTCCAGCCCCCCACGGTCACGCCCGTCGTCGCGCCGGTCAGCATGCCGTTCAGGAAACCGCCAAGACGGTACCGGACCGTGCTGCTGGCGGCACTGCCGGATTCGTTCGGGCTGTACCAGAAGCTGAAGACGTAGCGGCCCACATCCATCAGGACATTCTGCCGGATCACGGCATTGTCCGTCGTGTCCATCTCGATGTACTGCGCGCCGTCCTGTGCAGGAAGCGTGCCCCCGGTGTGAACCTCGGGCCAGGCGCCACGGGTCAGCGTCCAGCCGTTGAGGCCATCTTCGAAACTGCCATTGGTGACCACGCTTGCCTGAACCGGGCCAGAAAGGCTCAGGGCAGCCGCAATAAGACCACCGGCAAGGTAAGGTTTCAGAGATTTCTTCATAGCAAACACCTTTCGCCCCTCGGTTGCTAAATACCACGTTGGATACGGGCAAGAAAGCGTGAAAACCGCATAATTGTTCCGCAAGCCGGGAAAATAAAACATATTGTGCATTGGCTTCGCCGGATTCGTGGCAAGATTGACACGGGTCCGCCACAATCCTGCCTCAATTTCCGGTTGTGGTCGCATTTCCGCCATGATCTGGCTCCCGGCGGATTGCGTTGCGGGAATCCGCCACCCCGGACGACTCGGCCCGGCTGGTCGTGACTCGGGCCGCGCGGGCCGGTATGACGCTGCCATGATCGATGCGGAAACCACCCACAGCGGAAGGGTCACGATGCAGCAGTATGAGTACAAGGTCATGCCCGCCCCGACGCGGGCAGAAAAGGTGCGCGGGCTCAAGACCGGCGCGGACCGCTTCGCCCACACGCTCGCCGGCCTGATGAACGCGCAGGCGCGCGAGGGCTGGGAATATGTGCGCGCCGACACCCTGCCCACCGAGGAGCGCACCGGGCTGACCGGGCGCGCAACGGTCTATCACACGGTGCTTGTCTTCCGCCGGCCCGCCGGCGCCGCCGATCCCGCCGCCCGCCAAAGCCTGAGGGTTGCGCCGCCGCTTGGCGATGCGCCACGCCTGATACTGGGTCAGGAAGGGACCGCCCCGCGACTGGGATCGGCTACCGACTGACGGTCATCCGATCGTCAGCGACAGCGCGTGGATGCGCCCGGTCAGATCGGGGCCAAGCGCCGCATGAACGGCGCGGTGGCGCGCCACGCGGTCCATGTCCTTGAAAACGGGGGCTTCGATCGTCACATGGAAATGCGTCTCGCCGCCCTCGCGCCAACCGGCGTGGCCGCGGTGTTTTTCGCTGTCGTCCCGCACCTCAAGCCGTATCGGCGCGAACGCCTGCTGCAACCGTGTCCTCATTTCTTCGGCGACGCCCATTTCATGCCTTTCCTCTTCAAAGCCGCTCGAAAACCCCTAAACTGCATGGCCCGAGTCGGAAAGCCCGGCCCGACCAGCGTGACGACCGCCCCGCGGAGACTTCGATGACCAGATCCGACCCCTTCGGTTTCGACATTTCGGCCGCTTCCGACAAGAAGCGCCGCACCAAGGGCAAGCGCGGCATGTCCGGCGCTTTCGAGACCTCGTCGCGAGGCTGCGATCACGCAGGCTGCGGCCTTGCAGGGCAATACCGCGCGCCGCGCTCGCCGGACCAGCTCGACGAATACCTGTGGTTCTGCAAGGACCATGTGCGCGAATACAACCTCAAGTGGAACTTCTTCCAGGGCCAGACCGAGGCCGACTTCCAGAAATTCCTGGACAAGAGCAGGGTCTGGGACCGTCCGACCAAGCCTTTCGGCAAGCGCGACAGCGAGGATCGGGCCTGGGCGCGGCTGGGGATCGAAGACCCGATGGAACTTTTGGGGGGCAATGCCACCCAGAACCCCGGCCGGGCAGCGGTTGGGCGCAAGCTGCCGCCGACCGAGCGCAAGGCACTGGATATCCTTGAAGCCAAGGACAGCTGGACCAAGCCCGAGATCCGCAAGCAGTACAAGAGCCTGGTCAAGGATCTGCACCCCGACATGAACGGCGGCAACCGCGACGACGAGGAGCGCCTGCAAGAGGTCGTCTGGGCCTGGGACCAGATCAAGGACAGCCGCAACTTCAAGGACTGAGGCCGGATGCGGGCGTGTCCCGCGCCCGTATGGCCGGCGTCGGGCGGGCACCGACAGGCCGTGTCAGTCCGCGGTTTCGTCCGTCAGCGTCCTGAGGAAGGCGACGATTGCCGCTTCCTCCGCCCTTGTCAGCCTGAGGTCGCCCAGTTCGTCGTGGTTGACGTTCGCCGCCACCTCGGGCGCAGGCCAGCAGCCCCGGGCCAGCGCCTCGGCCTCGGTCGCATCCCCCTCGCATGCGGGCAGCACGTCGCGGGTGTTGTAGAAGCGGACCACCCCTTCCAGCGTCTTGAACCAGCCGTTGTGCATGTAGGCGCGCGGAGCGTCCGGTGTGGCGCGGGCATCGACGTTGCGCAGCGTCGGCACCTTCTGCTTGCCTTCCTGGAAGCTGGCAAAGGGGGCATAGACCGCGTCGCCTTCCAGCGTGGCGGCAAGGCCCCGGTCGACCCAGCCGGCGCCGGCTGTATTCGCCGCCTGTCCGTACCACGGGTTGGCCGGGTTCCGCGGCACGCCAAGGTTGTCATAGGTAAAATCGGTGAACAGCGCCGGTTCGCCATTGGGCCCCGGATCCAGGACATGACATTCGGCACAAAGCGCCTTGTCCCGAAAAAGCTCGAACCCCGCGCGTTCCTGCCCGGTCAGTTCGGCCTGCCCGGCCTGCCATCGGTCGAAGCGCGACGCGAACGGGCTGACCGCCGCCGACGCTTCAAAGGCCGCGACCGAGCGGGCGATGAGGGTGAAGGACGCATCGACGGCGGCGGCGGTTTCCTCATTAAGCTCGATTACGGCGCCGGGGTCGGCACAGTCGGCAGCAAGCGTTCCGGGCAGCGGCATGGCGCAGGCCCGCGGATCAAGATCCCGCAACCCGACGGCATAGCCCTCCTCCGGCCCCTGTGCGCAGACCCTGGCCACCACGCAGGCGGCGTGCGGCAGCGCCATTTCGGCGGGGTTCAGGAATGGGCCCATCGCCTGATCGGCCAGCACGCTGCCCGCGGCATTGCCCGTGGCGCGGCCGTCGTGGAAGGCCCCGCCCACGAACAGCGGCGCGCCCTCCTCCATCACATGATGGAGCGGCGGCGCGGCATAGGCATAGGCGGCCGTCGGTGGCTTGCGGTTGCTGAACAGGCCCGCGACCGAGCCCTGCACCACACCACCGCCGGTGTTCGCCACGGCGTCCGGCGCGGCGAAGCCGGTCGCCGGATCGTGGCAGAAGGCGCAAGACTGGTTGGCCCCGGCCGAAAGCGTCGTGTCGAAGAACACCGCCTTGCCCAGGGCCTCCATCCTGGCCTGGTCCGCGGCCGATGCCGGCAGGGCCGCAACGGCAAATGCCAATCCGATCGAGCGTTTCATGCACCCCCCCACATTCATGACTGATTTTATCATGTTTAAACTGGTATCATAGTATTTTTGTCAAGTATGTTTGCGGCATGGAAAAGCAAAAGGCCGGGCGCTGGCCCGGCCTTTTGCTGTCGGAATGCCGCCCGGCGCTTTCAGCCGGCGAACATGCGGCGGACCGAACCGATCAGCGGATCGACAATGCGCGCCGCGACCGGGATCAGCAGGAACCCCAGCGCAAGTCCGATCATGCCGTCCAGCAGCGCAGTCACCAGCCAGGCCACGAAGCCCGCTGCCCCCGGTATCAAATGAGCGGCAGTCTCGGCCAGATCGTGGATGCCTTCGTAGGGCTGATGCAGGCCCAGGTCATGCAGGCCGTGGATCACGATCGACCCGCCGACCCAGATCATCGCTGCCGTGCCCACGGCAGACAGCAGCGACATGAACCCCGGCATGACATGGACGATCCCGCGCCCCAGCGCCGCAACCATGCCCCCCTTGCGCGCCAGGTGCAGGCCGATGTCGTCCATCTTCACGATCAGCGCCACGCCACCATAGACGGCGGCGGTGATCAGGATCGCGACGGCGATCAGCGCGCCGGTCTGCATCCAGAAACCCTGACCGGATGGCAGGCTGGCCAGCGCGATCGTCATGATCTCGGCCGAGAGGATGAAGTCGGTCTTGATCGCCCCCGCCACGCGTTCCTGTTCCAGATGCGCGGGATCGTCGACGTCATCGACATGGCCGTCGGCATGCGGGGCGTGGGGGTTGAAGATGTGCCAGACCTTCTCGGCACCTTCAAAGCACAGATAGGCACCCCCGATCATCAGCAGCGGCGAAATCAGCCAGGGCGCGAAGGCCGCCAGCAGCAGCGCCACGGGCAGCAGGACGACAAGCTTGTTGAACAGCGAGCCGCGCGCGATCTTCCAGATGATCGGCAGTTCCCGGTCGGCCGAAAAGCCGTGGACATAGGCCGGCGTCACCGCCGCGTCGTCGATGACCACGCCCGAGACCTTGGCCCCGGCCTTGGCGGCCATGCCGGTCACGTCGTCGACCGAGGCCGCCGCCACCTTGGCGATGCCCGCCACGTCATCGAGTAGCGCGAGAAGCCCGCTCATCCTGTTCCCCCGTCCGTTTCGCGGCCGCCAACCTACCGGCGCGCCGCGCCCTTCGCAACGCAGGACGCACGGGCAGGCCCGGCGGGGCGGTGTCCCCTTGCAGCCCCCCGCCAGATGGTCCACAACTCGACCGATGCCGCCCCCTCAGGAACGAGGGCGGCGGGGCTAACCGGATGGCGGAAAACATGCTGGATCAGAACGCGAAACCGACCGAAGAAATCTCGGTGCGGGATGTCTTCGGAATCGACACCGAGATGCGGGTCAAGGGTTTCGCCGAAACCACCGATCGCGTGCCGGCCGTGGACACCACCTACAAGTTCGATCCGGACACCACGCTCGCCATCCTGGCCGGGTTTGCCTACAACCGGCGCGTCATGATCCAGGGCTATCACGGCACCGGAAAATCGACGCATATCGAACAGGTGGCGGCGCGGCTCAACTGGCCCTGCGTGCGCGTCAACCTGGACAGCCACATCAGCCGCATCGACCTGATCGGCAAGGACGCGATCAAGCTGCGCGACGGCAAGCAGGTGACGGAATTCCACGAGGGCATCCTGCCCTGGGCGCTGCGGAATCCCGTCGCCATCGTGTTCGACGAATACGACGCGGGTCGCCCCGACGTGATGTTCGTGATCCAGCGGGTGCTGGAACATGACGGCAAGCTGACGCTTCTGGACCAGAACGAGATCATCACCCCGAACCCCTATTTCAGGCTTTTCGCTACGGCGAACACCGTGGGGCTGGGCGACACCACCGGGCTTTACCACGGGGTCCAGCAGATCAACCAGGCGCAGATGGACCGCTGGTCGCTGGTCGCCACGCTGAACTACCTGAGCCACGACGCCGAAACGGCAATCGTGCTGGCCAAGAACCCGCATTACAACACCGACAAGGGCCGCAAGACCATCGGCCAGATGGTGACGGTGGCCGACCTGACCCGCACCGCCTTCATGAATGGCGATCTGTCCACGGTGATGAGCCCGCGGACGGTCATCAACTGGGCGCAGAACGCCGAGATCTTCCGCAACGTGGGCTATGCCTTCCGCCTGTCGTTCCTGAACAAGTGCGACGAGCTGGAGCGTCAGACGGTGGCCGAGTTCTACCAGCGCTGCTTCGACGAGGAGCTGCCGGAGAGTGCTGCAAGCCAGAGCGTGAGGTGAAAGGGTTGGGCAATGGCAGACGATTTCCCTTTCTGGTGGCAGGGTCTACCCGCGTTACCACCACAGCCTGACTGCCATGATTACTTTGCTCTTCGCCGTGTTTGGGGCGATCACACAATGGCAGCCAATCGGGGGTTTTATAATCCGCGTTCTGAGGACCATGCCACCTTAGCTCTCTTCCATACGTTTTCCACTTTCGCGTCCCCGAATTGGGCACACGCAATTCTTGGGTGTCTGAACATAGATGTTCCGCCACTCAATCGAGTACGTTTTGCTTACGCCTGCGAAGAAATCCTAGATGACCGGCTAGCCTCGCGACACGGCCGAAATTTCATAATCGCCGATATCATCATGCATTGGGAGGACATCCGCGGGGAATTGGGCATCCTTGCGTTCGAAGTCAAGAAGCCGCTCGGGCCAATACCTGACGTCAAGGATCTGACCAAAGTTCAGAGTTATGCAGATTTACCATCCATGCAGGATATCAAGTCCCGACACTATTGCTTCTTGGTAGACCGGTCCCACGAGCCAGCTCTCAGACGCAGTGGCTATCCAGTCATCACTTGGGACGATATTCTGCGGATCCAGCTTGAGGCGCTGAAAGAAGAGCGGCTTGAAACCCATGCGGAGAGCGCGATCAAAGGCCATTTGCTTGATCACTTTGCCAACTTCGGTATTGGCGGTAACAAAAATCCGCCGCAGGTGCGGGCCTATCCGCTTAAAGAGGTCTTCGACCGCGTGGGCCAGATGAAACTGCGGCCCGAAATTGGCGCGCTCATGTGTGGATTTGCGATTTGCTCGAATCGCCGCGCTGGCGCTCCAATTGCAGAGGTGCCTTTTCCTTGGTTGACGCATGAAAACGATATCAGCAAGATACGAACATCGAAATTCCAATCTACACCGGAGCGTCGCGTTAATCGGTGGTCGTTTAATTGGAAGACTTCCCAAGAACGGCGATGGCCATGAAAGGCTTGGCGCTGGCAAGCGAACTATCTCCGGTTGGGTCCGACATTTGCGGATCAACAAACGGCTATGGCGTCTGACAACATGACC
>WBZM01001883.1_pt1 | contig 19230 bp, 19 predicted proteins | sample 5204271 | NCBI WGS metagenome assembly WBZM01 (sample SAMN12344346, study PRJNA552823) | activated sludge metagenome | biome: Activated sludge suspended growth; feature: Nitrification reactor; material: Wastewater; isolation source: activated sludge from nitrification reactor of wastewater...
CGAGCGCATCGGCGATCGTCGGAGCGGTGCGCACCCGGTGGTTGGACTTGCGCAGGATCGCGGTGACCATCTGGGCGAACTCGGGGGCATCCTCCACCACGAGTACTTCGGCCTCACGCACGTCGGAGAATGTACCTCCGGACTGCACCGACGCCTGGTGCGCCGGCGCCGACGCGCCGACCGGCCCGCTCGCGGGGGATCGAGCGGGCGCGGTGGCGAACGGGGACGCGGGAGCGTTCACGTGTCGGACTGTCCGGGCGTGACGACAAAGGTCACGCCTTTCACCGTCGAACCCGACGGACGGTCGCACCTAGCCTCCGATCCATGCGAGTGGTCGTGGTCGGAGGTGGCGTGTCGGGCCTGGGGTCGGCGCTGACGCTCGCACGCCAGGGTCACTCGGTCGAGGTGATCGAACGCGACGACACGCCCATGCCGGCGTCCGCGGACGAGGCGTTCGCCTGGGACCGTCGAGGCGCGCCGCAGGTGCGGCACAGCCACGCGTTCCTCGCGCGGTTGGTCGGCATGCTGCGCCGCGACCATCCCGACGTGTACGCCGAACTGCTCGCCGAGGGTGCCACCGAGATGCGCTTCGGCGACGACCTGCCGCCCACCATCACCGACTTCGAACGCCGAGCCGACGACGACGAGCTCGTCATGCTGGCCTGCCGTCGCACCACCTTCGAGTGGGTGCTGCGACGCGCGGCGCTGGCCGAAGGTGGCGTGTCGATCCGCACCGGCGCCGCGGTCGACGGGCTGCTGCGCTCGGACGAGCCCGGGCGTCCTCACGTCGTGGGGGTCCGTCTCGTCGGCGGCGACGAGGTCCCGGCCGACCTGGTCGTGGTGGCGGCCGGCCGACGCAGTTCGCTGCCCGAGTGGCTCGCCGCGATCGGCGCACCCCCGGTGCCCGAACAGGTCGAGGACACCGGCATCGTGTACTTCAGCCGCTTCTACCGCCTGCGCGACGGCGAGGCGTACCCGCCACGAACCGGACCGATCGGCGGCGACCTCGGCTACCTGAAGTACGGCGTGTTCGTCGGCGACAATCGCACGTTCTCGGTCACCCTGGCCACCTCGGTCGACGACGACCAGCTGCGCCGGATGCTGGCCGACCCCGGTGTCTTCGACGACGTCGCGCGACGGCTCGTGGTGACGGCACCGTGGCTCGACGGTCGAGCCGACCCGATCAGCCCCGACGTGCACGTGATGGCCGGCCTGCTGAACCGTTGGCGCGACCATGTCGTCGACGGCGAACCGGTGGCCACCGGCGTCGTGCCCGTCGGCGACGCGGTGCTGTGCACCAACCCGCTGTACGGGCGTGGCTGCAGCACGGCGTTCTGGAGCGCCCACCTGCTCGCCGCCGCCGTCGCCGCGTTCGGCGACGACCTCCGCGAGGTCGCCCTCGCCTACGACGCCTCGCTGCGGGCCGAGATCCACCCGTGGTACCTCGCCGGCGTCGCCCAGGACGCCGAGGCCCGCCGGGTGGCCGCGGCCCTGCTGGCCGGCGACGACCCGGACGCCGACTCGGACGATCCCCGCACCTTCATGCGTGCCGTGTTCCGCGACGGGCTCGTGCCGGCGATGCGCAGCGACTCGGTGGTGCTCCGGGCCTTCTTTCGCAGCTTCAACCTGCTCTCGCGACCCGACGCCCTGGCCACCGACCCCGACATCGGGGCGCGAGTGCTGGCGGCGTGGAACGAGCGCGACCAGCGGCCGCCCGAGCCGCTGCTCGGCCCGGCCACCCGCGCCGAGCTGCTCGCGCAGCTCGCGGCCTGACGATCAGTCGACGGCGTCCTCGACCGCGTCGACGGCCTCGTCACCCACGTGGTCGAGCACGTCGCGTGCCTCGGTCACGCCCGGGATCTCGGCGAGCATCGTGTCCTCGACGGTGGCGTCGTCGATCACCAGCCAGATGATCACGCCGACGACGGCGCCCACGAGGGGGAACACCAGGAACGCCCACAACTGCTCGAGCGCACCGGTGTCGGGGTCGGCGAACAGCGCAGTGGCCAGGCTGCGCGCCGGGTTGACCGACGTGTTGTCGACCGGGATCGAGATCAGGTGCACGAGCGTGAGCGTGAGCCCGACGACGAGGCCGCCCATGCCGTGCGGGATGCGACCCCCGGGCGACGCGGCGAGCACCACCACGACCAGCAGCGCGGTGAGCACCACCTCGACCACGATGGCGGCGCCCAGCCCGGCGTAGTGGCCCGACCAGAGGTTGGCCGCGAACTGGCCGCGCTCGAACTCGTCGCGTCCGTTCGCGACCCCGAACACGATGGCCGCGCCGGCGATGCCGCCGACGAGTTGCCCGATCACGGCGAACGCGGCGTGCGCTCGCGAGATCTTGCGGCTCACCAGCAGGCCCAGGGTGACGGCAGGGTTGATGTGGCATCCGGACACGGGACCGATCACGTACGCCATCACCAGCAGCGACAGGCCGAACGCGAGGCTGATGCCGAGCAGGCCCACCTGCGGGGCGAGGATCGCCGTGCCGGGCCCACCGATCACGAGGATCGCGGTGCCGAACAGCTCGGCCGCGAGGACACGCCCATGGTTCGGCGTGGCCATCGGTGCCGGGTGCGAACGCGGTGCAGCTGCCATGACGGCACCCTATTCCCGACGGAGGAGGCGTCGGCGCACGTGCGCGGTCGTGGTCCGCGGCCGGTACGGTCGTCGCGATGGCAGCCCGTCGGCGCACCGACACGCACCTCGTCACCAGGGTCGACGGCGACGGCGCGCGTCGCTCGCCCGACGAGCTGATCGTCGAGGAACCGATGACCATCCAGCTCGACGGCCATCGGGCGGCCACCACGATGCGCACGCCCGGGCACGACTACGAGCTGGCGGTCGGCTTCTGCCACACCGACGGGTTGCTCGGCGGCGCGCGGGTGATCGGGGTCCGCTACTGCGCCGACGGCGCCGCCGGCGACACCGAGTTCAACGTGGTCACGGTCGAGACGGGTGGGCGGGCGCCCGTGCCGACGCCACGGATCGGCAACACCACGTCGAGCTGCGGCTGGTGCGGCACCGACGCGATCGACGACCTGTGTGCCAGCCTGCCTCCGCTCCCCGACACCGCACCCATCCCGTTGTCGGTGCTGGCCGCGATGCCCGACGCGGTGCTCGGCGGCCAGAGCCTGTTCTCGACCACCGGCGCCGTGCACGCCGCTGCGGCATTCGACGCGACCGGCCGCGTGCTGCTCACCCGCGAAGACGTGGGGCGCCACAACGCCGTCGACAAGGTCGTCGGACGGATGTTGCTCGACGGGGCGCTGCCCGCCACCGGCCTCGGGCTGTTCGTCAGCGGCCGAGCAAGCTTCGAGCTGGTGCAGAAGGCATGGGCGGCCGGCTTCGCCACGCTCGTCGCGGTGAGCGCGCCGACCAGCCTGGCGGTGCAGACCGCCCGCCGCGCCGGGCTCCGCCTCGCGGGGTTCGTGCGCGGCGATCGCCTCAACGTGTACTCGCCCGAGCGGATCGGTGACGACGGTCGCTGGGGTTCGCTCACGGCCGACGCGTAGCCTGGTCTCATGAGCGACACCGCCAGCACGTCTCGTCCCGTCAGCCCCTCCGTGGGCCTGAGTGTGCTCCACCTGTTCTGCAAGCCGACGCCGATGTTCGACGGCGAGGCGCTCGTCGCGGCGGTGAAGGCCGCCGAGGGCGACGGGGTGCAGGTCGTCACGGTGGCGATGCTCGGCCACAAGGCCGACGTCGCGGTGATGGCGATGCACGCCGACCAGCGCGAGCTGCGGGCGTTGCAGACCGGCGTGCAGCGGGCCGGTCTCGAGGTGGTCGACAGCTACGTCAGCCTCACCGAGTCGAGCGAGTACGCGAAGGGCATGCCCGAGGAGGCGATCAAGGCCCGCCTCTACCCGTCGATCCCGCCGCAGGGTCACGACCTGCCGGCATGGTGCTTCTACCCGATGAGCAAGAAGCGCGAGGGTCACGCCAACTGGTTCACGCTGCCGTTCGACGAGCGCAAGGACCTGATGTTCGAGCACGGCATGAGCGGCCGCAAGTTCGCCGGCCGGATCATCCAGTACGTCACCGGTTCGGCCGGCCTCGACGACTTCGAGTGGGGCGTCACCCTGTTCGGCGCGCATCCCGACGACCTGAAGGAGGTCGTGTACACGATGCGGTTCGACCAGGCCTCGGCGCTGTACGGCGAGTTCGGTGCCTTCTACACCGGGATGGTCACGCCGGTCGAGGAGCTCGTCCAGCAGATCTGAGCGGTGCGCCGTGCCCGTCAGGGCACGCGGATCCTGCGGTCGGTGTCGACGTCCTGGCCGTTCTCGTCGATCGCCCACACGTCGAACGAACCCGCCCTCGGATCGCCCGAGGCGAGGATGTCGAGGCCGACGTCGCCCGAGTCGGTCGGGCCGTTGTAGTCGATGCCGCGGCCGTCGTCGATCGCCCGCTTGCAGCTCGGGTAGTCGGAGCACGAGGTGCCACCGGACGTGATGGCCACGATCTGGGCGGCCATCGCCTCGCCGGAGATCTCGACGGCCTGGTCGGCCGCGAGCGCGAGCACGTTCACGCAGTCGTAGGCGTTCGCGGCGAACGGTTCGGCGAGGACGCTCTCGCCCGTGGTGCCGGGCTCGACGTCGCGCGAGTGCGGCGACACGCCGTGCAGCAACGGCTTCACCTGGTCGTCGAGACGTCGGTAGCTGGTCTCCGCCGGCACGCGCATCGCGTCGTTCATCCAGATGCTCGAGACGACGTCGGGGTCGATCTCGGGCGCGAGCGCCTGCAGCAGACGGGGGCCGGCTTCGGCGTCGCCGACGATCCCGATGCTGGGCGCGCCGGTGGCGATGATCCGGCTGACCTCGGGCGCGTAGTCCGGATCGAGCGGATCGAACGGGACCGTGTCGACGACCGTGGCGCCGAGGCTCGCGAGCTGCGCCTCGACCTGCTCGACGAACGGCTGGCCGAACGGGTCGTCGACGTAGGCGAGCACGATGTCGGCGCCGTCGGCGTCGAGGGCACGCGCCAAGGCCGACGCCTGCAGACCGTCGGAGGGGATCGTGCGCACGAACAACGGCCCGCTGTCGGGCACACGATCGAGCGACATGGCGCTCGCCGTGGGCGAGCAGGTGATCACCTCGGCCGGGATCGTGATCGGGAGGAGTCGCTCGACGAGCAGGTTCGACGCCGGGCCGACGATCGCTTCCACGGTGGTGCCGAAGAGGTCGTCGAGCGTGGGCGGGAGTTGGCCCTCGAGCGAGCTCTCGTCGACGACCACCAGGTCGACGCCACGCAGCTTCACGCCGACCGAGTCGATCTCGCGCTCGGCGAGCGCGACGGCGTCGAGCATCGCGGTGCCCAGCTCACTGCCCTGCCCGGTGGCGGGGAGCAGCACACCGATGGTGAGCTGATCGTCGACGACCGGTGCGTCGACGACGGTGCTGGGGGCCGGTGACGACGTGGTGCTCGGTGTGGTCGGTTCCTCGTCGCTGCACGCCGCGGCGACCGCCGCGAGCGCGATGATCGCGAGGGCACCGGCTGCGGCGCGGCGATGAGGTGACGGCCGCCCGGTTCGAACCATGCGCGTCAGTGTACGAACTGTGGTCGGGGCGGCCGTCCCGACCGGATCGCGGTACCCCGCCGGGGATCGACGTGAAGGCGGCCGACCCGATGCCGTAGGGTCGGCGCCGTGAGCGACGCCGCCGGACCGCCCGACTTCACCCGCGATCTCGTCCGATGGAGCGAGGCGCTCGCCGGGATCGCCCGCACCGGACTCGGGTTCACCCAGAGCCTGTACGAGCGAGAGCGCTTCGAGGAGGTGCTCCACGTGGCGGCCGACATCAAGGCCGCGGCCGACGACGCGCTCGAGGTCCGACGCGAGCAGGACCACTTCGTGCAGGAGTGGCTCGAGTCGGTCGGCGAGGGCATCCCGGGGTACGTGACGCCCAAGGTGGCGGTGGGCGCGATCGTCGGCAACGACGCCGGCGAGGTGCTGCTCGTGCAGCGTGCCGACAGCGGCATCTGGCTCTACCCGACCGGCTGGGCCGACGTCGGCTACTCGCCGGCCGAGGTGGCGGTCAAGGAGGTGCTCGAGGAGACGGGCATCGAGTGCGAACCGGTGCAGCTGCTGTCGGTGGTCGACGGCCAACGGATGGGCTTCACCCGCTTCGGCATGTACATGCTCGTCTTCCACTGCCGGGCCACGGGGGGCACGCTGGCCGGCCATCCGCTCGAGACCTCCGGTGTCGGGTGGTTCGGTCGCGACGAACTCCCAGCGGCCACGGCGGGCGCCTCGTGGTGGGGCCCGCAGGCGTTCGCGGCGATCGACGGCCTGCCGGTGCAGGCCAGCTTCGAACCCGTGCGCGAGCCCATCTGGCGCGGCGACGCGCACTGACCGTCGGACGCGGTGTCAGCCCTCGGGCTGGTCGCGGAGGAAGCGCTCGACCTCGGCCATCAGCTCGTCGCTGTCGACCGCGGACGGGTCGATCGGAGTGAGCGACTCGCTCGGCCGGTCGTCGTCGCCCAACTCGCCGCCGACGGTGTCGTCGTCATCGTCGTCGTCATCGTCCTCGTCGTCGAGGTCGAGCGCCTCGAGCCGAGCGACGTAGCCGACGAGGTCGTCGTCCTCACGCACCAGCGAGTCGACCCGCTGCTCGTAGTCGTGCGACTCGTGTCCGAGGCGACCGACCGGCGTGGGCGAACCGATGATGCCGCACGCACGCGTGATCAGCGCCAGGGCCGCCTTGGGTGAGGGCACCTGCGCCGCGTACGCCGGGACGGCGGCCCAGAGCGAGACCGAATCGATGCCGGCGCGCGAGCACGCGTCGTGCAGCACGCCGACGATGCCCGTCGGCCCCTCGTAACGGCTGCGCTGCAGGTCGAAGCGGTCGATCAGGTGGTCGTCGGTGGCGGTGCCGATCAGCTGGACCGCCTTGGTGTGCGGGACGTCGGCGAGCAGCGCGCCGAGGGTGACGACCAGGCCGGCATGGAAGCGCTGGGCGAGGGCGATGATCTGCTCGGTGAACAGGCGCCATCTGAGCGCCGGCTCGGGACCGAGCACGAGGATCACGTCACCACCGGGTGTGGACGCGCTCCACACGCCCACGGTCGGCCACACGATCGAACGGGTGACACCGTCGGCGAGGCGGACGTGCGGGCGCACCGTGGCGAAGTCGGTGAACTCCTCGGGGTCGATCTCGGCGAGCGGCTGCGCGTGCCAGACCTCGACCAGGTGGCGGACGGCGTTGGACGCGGCATCCGCACCGTCGTTCCATCCCGTGAACGCGGCGATCACCGTCGGTCGGTGCAACGTCGGCTGCGCGAGCCAGCGCAGGTGCTCCATGCGTTCACCCTACCCACGGCAGGCCGGTGGAGCCGATCGTGCGACGCCGGCGGACGATCGTTCAGTCGAGGCGCGGCACGACGGTGTAGGCCTCGCCACCGCCGGAGGCGATGACGTCGTCGAGCCAGTTGCCCTCGTACACGTCGTTCGGACCCTGCATCAGGTCGTTCTCGGTGGCACCCTCGGGGGTGGTGACCAGCGTCCAGGCCTGCCGCTTGTACGTCCAGTTGGCGGGGTGCAGGCGGTGCGCCTCGCGCCACCACGGCACGGCCGCGTCGTGACCGACGGTGCGGCGCAGGTGCTCGCCGAGCTCGAAACACGCGGCGGCGCGCGCCTCGTCGGCACCGCGCGGCAGCGAACGCTCGACCACCTCGTCGGGGGTGAGCACGAAGCGCGAGTCGGCGCCCCGGTGCACCCAGTCGACGATCGCCGCACGGTAGGCCTCGGCGTCGTCGGGGATCTTCTTCACCTCGCGGAACATCCGGTCGATCCGCTCGGGCAGGCCCTCGGGGATCTCCATGTCGCGCAACGGGCTGCGCTCGATCGAGGCGCCCTCGGCGGGCCGCACGATCGTGCCCTGTTCATCGATCCAGACCGCCATCGGGATGTTGACGAAGCCGAACAGCTCATCGGTGACGTGGGTGGTGTCGATCAGGCTGGGGTGCGTGGGCGCGGCGGCGTCGATCCAGGCGTGGGTGTGGGCGGGCTCGACGTCGAGGGCGACGGTGACCACGGTGAGGCCGAGCGGCTCGAGCTCGGCGTGCAGTGCCTGCCACCCGGGCAGGCTGGTGCGGCAGCCTCAATAGCTGGCCCAGGCGACCAGCAGCACCTTGCGGCCGTGCAGGCTGCTGAGCCGGAACGGGTTGCCGTCGCGGTCGATCAGTTCGGGGTCGGCGGCGACCGCCGTGGCCAACGCACGGCCCGACGTGGTGGCGGGCCCGATGGCCCACACGCCGTGCGCCTCGTCGTGCACGACGGGCATGCCGAGGCGACCGGCAGCCACCGTGACGTCGAGGCTGCCGTCGGCGCGCGTCGAACCGGGTGCGGGCACGCACACCTCGCCGCGGCACAGACCCTGCGGCTTGGGATCCCAGCCGGTGCGTTCGGCGAACGCGGCCGGGTCGACGTGGTCGAGGTCGGTGAGGATCATCGCCCGGCCGCCTGGCTGGCCAGGTCGTGCGGACCGGCGGACAGGTAGCCCTTCTGGGCGCGCACCTCGTCGCCCCAGGGCCGCATGATCGACACGAGCTCGTCGAGGTCGTCGCCGAGCGCGTCGATCGAGGCGCGCATCTGCTCGTCGGTGCGCACCTCGATGTCTTCGCGGAACGCACGCCCGGCCTCGGTGAAGCCGACGTCGTCGACGAGCCCGCGTGCCTGCAGCCGGGCGTGCGCGGCGTCGAACTGCGACTCGGTCCAGGCGCGGGTGCGGCTGTAGCTGCGCATCGGCAGTCCCCAGTAGAGCTCGCTCAGCAGACCGATCTCGGTGGCGTCGACGCCGGCCGAGATCCAGGCGGCCGTGTGCGAGTCGCCGCGGTGCTCGCGCAGCATGTCGCCCCGGCGCCACATCGCCCCCACGGGCGACGTGGGCATCGGCAGCGAGAGCAGGCCGGCGAACAACGGTCGGCCCTCGGGGCGCAGTGGTGCGACCGCTCGGGCGAGCAGCTCGTTCACCCGGTCGATGCCGTCGGGCGCGGCGCCGAGGATCCGCTCGAGCTGGGCGATGGCACCGGCGTCGCGCGCCGCGCACACGGTGGCCGCGTCGGTGCGGGCCCAGCCGTACTGCACGCTCGGCACGACGGCCTCGGGGTTGAACACGGCGAACGCCGCGGCGACCAGCTCGCCGGGCACCTGGCCCATCACGGAGCCGCGGCTCGTGAAGTAGGCGGGGCCGTCGGGCAGTGCGACACCGGCGGCGTCGCCACGACTGGGTTCGAAACCGAGGGCCACGTAGTTGGCGTGGCACTCGGGGGAGAAGTACACCTGGCCGACCACGGGTTCGAGGACGGAGCCGAGGGTACGGGCACGATCGGAGAGGGTCGAGGTGTCCATGTCCGAACCGTAGGACGCCCGGGGTCCGGTGCCGTCACCGGAGCCGCCAGTAGGTTGGTGCCCGTGAGTGCCGTCATCGAAGTCGCAACCGAGGCCACCGAGGAGCTCCGCGAGGGGATCGCCCGGATCCTGCCGCAGCTGTCGTCGTCGCCGCCGCCGAGCGTCGACGAGCTCGGCCAGATCATCGCCGACGCCGATTCGGTGCTGTTCGTGGCCCGGCTCGAGGGTCGCATCGTCGGCAGCCTCACACTGGTGCTGTACCGCATCCCGACCGGCTTGAAGGCGTGGATCGAGGACGTCGTGGTCGACGGCGAGGCGCGCGGTCACGGCATCGGCGAGTCGCTCAACCGGGCCGCGCTCGACGAGGCGCAGCGCCGCGGCGCCAAGGGTGTGAGCCTGACGAGCCGCCCGTCGCGCGAGGCCGCCAACCGGCTGTACCAGCGCATCGGCTTCACGGCGCGCGAGACCAACGTCTACCGCTACGACTTCTGAGTCCTCGTCGGCGATCCGCCGGGTCGTCAGCCGTTGTGCAGCACGGCGGCGCCGCTGAACCGGCCGTGTGCGAGGTCGTCGAGCGCGCGGTCGGCGTCCGCCATCGCATAGGGAACCGTGGTGGCGCGCACGCCGTGCTCGACCGCGAGCCGCAGGAACGCCTCACCGTCGGCGCGTGTGTTCGCGGTGACGCTGCGCAGCACGCGTTCCTGGAACAGCTCGCGCTCGTAGTCGAGCACCGGGACGTCCGACAGCCAGATGCCGGCGACGGCCAGGGTGCCGCCGCGGTCGAGGGCGCGTAGCGCGACCGGCACGAGTTCGCCCGCGGGCGCGAACAGGATCGAGCCGTCGAGCGGCTCCGGCGGCGTGCCGTCGGCGGGCCCGGCCGAGTGGCAACCCAGCTCGAGCGCGAGCCGCTGGTTGCCCTCGCCACGGGTGAGCACGTGCACGCGCATGCCGAGTGCGAGCGCGAGCTGCGCCGTGAGGTGCGCGCTGCCGCCGAAGCCGTAGATGCCGAGCCGACCGCCGGGTCGCACGCCGGACGTCGTGAGCGCCCGGTAGCCGATGATGCCGGCGCACAGCAGCGGGGCCGCGGCCTCGTCGTCGAGTCCGGCGGGCAGCTCGTACGCGAAGCGCTCGTCGACCAGGCATGCGTCGGCGTACCCGCCGTCGACGTCCCAACCGGTGAAGGTGGGGGAGAGGCAGAGGTTCTCGCGTCCGCTCGCGCAGAAGCGGCAGCTGCCATCGGTGCTGCCGAGCCACGGCACGCCGACCCGCGTGCCGACGCCCAGCCGCGACGTCCCCGGACCCACGGCGTCGACGACCCCGACCACCTCGTGTCCCGGTACCACGCCGTAGCGTCGCGGCGCGAGGTCGCCCTCGGCGAGATGCAGGTCGGTGCGGCAGACCCCGCAGCACGAGACGCGCACGCGTACCTCGCCCGGGCCCGGGACGGGCAGGTCGCGCTCGACGCGGCGGACGGGACCGGTGGCGATCGGTCCGGGACGGTCGACGATCCAGGCGCGCATCGCGTCCGAATGTAGGTGGTCGGGGTCAGCCGTTCCCGCCGCCGTCGCCGGCATCGTCACCGAGGTCGCCGCCGAGGTACAGGCGGTGCAGCAGGTCGGGGTCGTCGAGGTAGACGGACGACGCCGCGCCGTGCACGACACGGCCTCGCGACATCACGACGGCGCGGTCGGCGAGGCGCAACGCCACGTTGGCGAACTGCTCGACGAGCAGGATGCCCACACCGGTACCCGCCACGTCGCGCAGCACGTCGAGCAGGCGCGCGACGATCGCCGGTGCCAGACCGTGCGACATCTCGTCGATCACCAGGAAGCGAGGTCGGCACGCCAGCGCCTGGCCGAGCGACAGCATCTGTTGCTGGCCACCCGACAGCGTGCGCGCCGGGCGGGCGAGGTGCGCTTCGAGTTCGGGGAAGGTGGCGAGCACCTCGCCCACACGCTCGTCGCGATCGCGGCCGTGTCGGCCGGTGGCGACGAGCAGGTTGTCGCGCACGCTCAGGCCGCCGAGCACGCGGTGGTTGCTGAGCACGGTCGCGACACCGGCGGCGCGGATCGCCTCGGGGCGCAGACCGACGAGCGAGTGGCCGTCGCACGTGTACGTCCCACCGGCGATCGGCAGCAGTCCGGCGAGCGCCTCGATGGTGCTCGAGCGACCGGCGCCGTTGGGCCCGAGCAGCGCGACGATCTCACCGGCGTCGACCTCGAGGTCCGCGCCGCGGACCACACGACGACCGCCGCGGTCGACGTCGAGGCCCTGCACGCTCCACGCTGCGCTCATCCCGCCACCTCGCCGAGCCAGGCGGCTCGTACCGCGGGCTGTTGGAGCACCTCGCCGGTGGGGCCCTGCGCGAGCAGGCGACCGAAGTCGAGCACCGCCACCCGTTCGCACACCGACGACACGAGGTCGAGGTCGTGCTCGACCAGCACCACCTGCGCGCCGAGGTCGTGTGGGATGCGACCGATGAGCGCCGCGAACTGCTCGGTCTCGTGCCCGACGAGGCCGCTGGCCGGCTCGTCCATCAGCACCACCTTCGGGGCGCTGACGAGCGCGCGTGCCAACTCGGCCAGCCGCCGCTCGAGGCTGTTGAGCGCACCGGCGCGTGTGGTGGGCGAGGTGAGGCCGACGAAGTCGAGCGCGGCCATCGAGGCGTCGTGACGAGCCGGGCGCGGCAGCGTGGTGTCGGCCATGACGAGGACGTTGTCGTACACGCTCATCCGGTCGACCAGCTGCTCGGTCTGGAAGGTGCGACGCAGACCCCACCTGGCGCGCTGGTCGGCCGAGAGCTCGAACACGTCGATCGAGTCGACGACCACCGATCCGCTCGACGCAGTGGTGAAGCCGCTGACGACGTTGAGCAACGTCGTCTTGCCGGCACCGTTGGGTCCGATGACGCCGTGGACCATCGCATCGATCTCGACCGACAGGCCGTCGAGCGGACGGACACCACCGAAGTCGACGGTGAGGCCGGTGATCGTGATCACGAGGCCACCGCCCGCCGTGCGCGGAGCTTGGCCACACCCGAGCTCACCTGGTCGGCGAGGCCGCCCGGTGCCGACACGAGGTTGTGCATCACGGCGAGCCCGAACAGCATCGTCGCGAGGTGGCCGTTGAGGCCGCGCTCGCTCAGGAAGTACGGCACCGCCTTGTAGAGCAGCGAGGCGATCACCCAGCCGGCGGGGGAACGCGAGCCGGCGATCACCACGAGCGCGAAGAGCAGCAGTGAGTTCGAGACGTGGAAGGTCGACGGCGCGAGCTGGCCGAGGTTGGCGGCCATCAGCGCGCCGGCCATCCCGCTGCCGGCGGCAGCGATCGCGAAGGCGAGCACCTTGCCGCGGGTGACGCGGATGCCGCTGGAGGCAGCGGCGCCCTCGCTCTGTGCGATCAGTGCCCACGACCGGCCGATGCTCGTGCGGCGAACGGCGACGAGCGCCACGAACACGACGACGAGTGCCAGGACGGTGAGTCGGAAGAACGCCTCGTCGGTGGTGGCGATCGCCGGACGGCGCAGCCGCTCGAGATCGCCGACGGCCTGGTAGCCGAGGAAGCCGCTGCCACCGTTGGGGAACCCGGCGGCGTTGAACGCCACGTCGGCGCTGGCTGCGACGAGCAACGTGACGAGCGCGAGGTAGAGGTCGCGGAGCCGCAACGCGGGCAAGGCGAGCGCCGCGCCGAACACGGCGGCGACGAGTGCGCTGACGACGAGGAGCACGGGCAACGGCCACCCGAACCCGATGCCGCACCGCAGCGCCACCCATCCGCCGAGCCCGACGAAGGCGACCTGGGTGAGCGAGGCGAGACGCAGTTCGCCGTACAGGAGCCCGATGCCTGCGGCAGGGATCGCGTAGATCGCACAGCTCGTCAGGGTGGCGATCCAGCCCGAGCTCATCACCGCCGGCAGCACGATGGCGGCTGCGAGGGCGACGGCGAGCCCGACGATCATCGACGGCTCGAGCGTGGGACGGCGGCTCATCGACCGTCTCGCATGACGATGGGGATCGAGCGGCTTCGATGGCTCCACAGCAGCATCAGCACGACCGCCATGTACGGGATGATCTGGCGGTAGTCGCTGACGCTCTGCCACGCCGCGCCGCACGACTCGACGACGCCGAGTGCGATGCCGCCGAGCACGGTGACGATCAGCGATCGGAGTTGTGCGATCAACGCGGCGGCGGTGGCCGGCACGACGAGGAACGTGAGCGTGGCGACGTCGAGCCGGATGAGATCGGCGAGCAGCAGGCCGGTGACACCACCGACGAGGCCGCTCATCGCCCAGGCGATCGCACCGTGGCGCCGGACGTCGACGCCGAGCAGCCCGCTCAGCGCCCGATCGTCGGCCATGGCTCGCATCGCGAGCCCGTCCTCGGTGCGGTCGAGGAGCAGGTTGGTGCCGACGGCGACGACGAGGGCCAGCGCGAGCGCGAACACCTTCGTGCCGATGATGCGCACGTCGAACAACGAAAAGCCGTGGTCGTCGAGCGGGAGGCGCATCGTGCGAGCGGTGTCGCTCCAGCGCCAGTACGCGAAGCCCATCAGCAACAAGGTGAGCCCCAGGGTGGCGGAGGCCTTCACCGCCTGATCGCGATCGGTGAGCCGGCTCGCGACCAGCACGCCGTAGAGCGTGCTGATCGCGGTCGACACGACGAGTGCCGCGAGCCAGGCGAGCGGATCGGCGAGCCCGTTCTGTTGGAGCTCCCACGCCGTGAGCGCGCCGACGGCTCCGATGGAGCCGCCGGCGAAGTTCACCACCGCCGTCGTCCGGTACAGCATGACCAGGCCGAGCCCGGACAGGCCGTACACGGAGCCGACGGCGATGCCGCTCACGATGAACGGGGAGAGATCGGGCATCGCCCTGTTCCTCGGACGGTCCGGCTCAGCCGACGATGTCGGCGAGTTCGGGATCCGGCACTTCGAAGCAGTCCTTCAGCAGCTTCCAGCTGCCGTCGGCCGCCAGTTCGACGATGCGTCCGGCGTGGTTGGCGTTGTGGTGCTCGCCCTCGCCGAAGCTCCACGGGCCGCAGACCAGGTCGCTCTCGAAACCGTCGACACCGATGAACGCGTCCGTGACGGTGGCCCGGTCGATGGCGGCCGGATCGAGCTTCAGCAACGCGTCGACGGCGATGATCGCCGAGAGGAAACCGCCCTGCGAGAAGCTGTCGCGCGGGGCCGACTCGTCACCGAACTCGTCCATGACCTGACCCCACAGGGTGTTGTGGGGGCCGGTCGAGTCGAGCATGTTGAACTCGATCTCCGCCTGCAGGTTGCCGAACCAGTGGTCGCCCACGGCCTCGGGGAACGCCACGTCGTAGGCCGACGTCGGGGCGTACCACTTGGCCGACGAGTCCTGCTGCTCGGCGACCTTGAGGTAGCCGATGACGCCGGGGCCGGCTTCGACGACGGTGACCGAATCGGGATCGCCGGCGAGCGCCTGCTGCACGATCGTCTCGGCGTCGCTGCCGTCGGGCTGACCGTTGAACGAAGTGACCTCGACACCGTTCTCCTCGCCCCACGCCTCGAGGCCCTGGCACACCCAGCCACCGAAGTTCGGGATGACATTGGCGATGCACGACATCTTCGTCGCGCCCTGCTCGCGTGCGTACTCGGCGACACCGATGCCGGACAGGCGCGGGCCCTGGTTCACCGGGGCGATGTTCGACGAGAAGAAGCACTCGCGGGGCACACCCACGCCGGCGATGACGGCGACGCCGTTGTCGGCGTAGTACTGGGCGTTGGCCGCGCACTCGACGAAGCTGGTCGAGCCGACCATGCCGACGACCTCTTCGTCCTCGACGAGCTTCTTCGCCACCGTGGCTGCCTTCTCCGGATCCCAGCCGTCGTCCTCGACGAGGTACTCGATCGGTCGGCCGTTGATGCCGCCGTTCGCGTTGACGCAGTCGAAGTACGCCTTGGCGCCGAGCGAGGCCGAGCTGAAGTCGGCCGGGCCGGTCTTGCCGACGACGGCACCGATCTTGATCGGCTCGCCCTCGGCCGCTTGGCCGTTGCCGAGGCCGCAGGCGGTGGTCTCGCCGCCGGCGGCGGCGGTGGTGTCCGCCGCAGCCGCCGCGGTGGTGTCGGTCCCGGCGGCAGCGGTGGTGTCGGTCCCGGCGGCAGCGGTGGTGTCGGCGGCGGCGGCGGTGGTGTCGGCCGCAGCAGCGGCCGTCGTGTCGCTGGAGCCGCCGTCGTCGCCGTCGTCGGAACCACAGGCGCCCAGCAACAGCGCCGCTCCGATGAGCAGTGCCGTCGCCGCGCGACCCCGAGGTGCGCGTGTGATGTTCATGGTGATCTCTCCCCCTCCGAGTGAGTGGGGGGAGTGTTCGGCCGCGGCCGGTCCGAAGACAAGACCGCTGTCCCGCGATCCGGAACGGCCGCGTCAGGTGGGGCTCAGGAGGGCGTCAGGAGGCGGCGGCGCGGCGGAGGTCCTCGGCGGCCTGTCGCACCTGCCAGTCGCGATCGGTGAGCGCTCGGTCGATCGCCGCCTCGACGTGCTCGCCCTCGAACGGCGCGAGCGCGAGCACCGCTCGTCGGCGCACGGCCGGCGCATCGCCACACGCGGCGAGGATCGCGTCGAGGCCCCGAGCGTCGCCGATCGCGCCGAGCGCGGCGACGGCGGCCTCGCGGACGAGCGGCGTCGGCGACCCGGTCGCCAGCGCGATCAAGCGGTCCAGCACGGCATCGTCGACGTCGACGTGTTCGCCGCACGACCACGCCGCGACCTCCTGCACGGTCGCGTCGGCGTCGGCGAGTGCGTCGTGCAGGTCGACGTGCGGATGCGTCGCGGCCAACTCGGCAGCCCGTCGCCGCACGGCCGGGTCGGGATCGACGAGCGCGTGTGCGATCGTCGCGTCGTCGAGCGAACCCATCCGCTCGAGCGCGCCGAGCGCGAGTTGACGCGCGACGGGATCGGCGTCGGTGAGCGCCTCGCGGGCGGCGGCCGCGTCGCCCGTGTGTCCGGCGACGGCGAGGTCGCGCCAGCGGTCGTGCACGGTGCTACCGCTTCAGCATGTCGGTGAGGCGGATGACGGTGAACGCGATGCCGAACGACACGACGGTGGCGATGATCGCGCCGGCGACGACGGCGAGCGTGCTGCTCGCGACGACCGCCCAGAGCTTGCGCCAGAGCGAGGTGCCGGCGGCGAGATCGGTGCCGGCCTCCTCGAGCTCGAGTTCGGCACGCGCCCGGGCGGCGCGTGATCTGCGTCCCTCGCGTGCCGGATCGACGCCCGCTCTGGCAGGCTTGCGCCACCCGGCGGCGATCAGCGCGACGATCGCCAGTCCGGCGATCCAGGCCGAGGCAGTGGTGAGCTCAGACATCGACACGCAGCACGAGATGGTACCGGCCGGCGCCGGCGAGGTCCGGGCGCCTCGCGCCGCGCATCGGTGGTGGGCGGTACCGGCGGCGTTGTCGGCGATCGCGATCGTCACCGCCGTGCTGGCGGTGAGCGTGCTGCCGGCCACCCTGGTCGCCGAGAACCCGTCGGGCGACGAGGCACAGTTCGCGATCGTGCCGGCCGACGCCGAACCGGTGGCCGATCGGCTGTCGTTCGACGCGGTCGAGCGGTACCGGGCGTCGGGCTCGTTCTTGTTCGTCACGGTCCGCGAACCCGAGATCACCCTGCTCGACTGGTTCGTCGGCGACGACGAGCCCGAGGTCGGGTTCCTCAGCTACGACGACAAGTTCGGGACGCAGACCCCGGACCAGCAGCGGCAGTTCAACGTCGAGATGATGCGCACGGCGAAGGAGACCGCCGAGTACGTGGCGCTGTCGACGCTCGGCTACCCGGCCGAGGTCGTCCCGGGCGACGTGATCATCGCCGACCTCGTGTGCCTCGAGGCGAACGAGGCCGGCACCGAGTGCATCGACTTCGCGCCGTCGGACGACGTGCTCGACCCGGGCGACAAGCTGTTGAAGGTCGACGGCGTCGAGATCAGCACGGTCGACGACCTCGCGCCGATCCTGGCCGAGCACGAGCCCGGCGACGTGATCGAGGTCGAGTTCGAGCGGCCGGGCGACGGCACCCGGACGGGCGAGATCGAGCTGATCGCTGCCGGTGGCGACGACGATCGCACGATCATCGGGTTCCAGCCGTTCGACACGGCGAGGGCCGACCTGCCCTTCGACGTCGACATCGACAGCGGTGCGATCGGTGGGCCGTCGGCCGGTCTGGCGTTCACGCTCACCCTGATCGACGAGCTCACCCCGGGTGAGCTGACGGGCGGTCGGCGGGTCGCGGTCACGGGCACGATCAGCCTCGACGGCACCGTGGGTGCGATCGGCGGTCTGGCGCAGAAGACGTCCGCGGTGCGCCAGCAGGGTGCCACGGTGTTCCTGGTGCCGACCGCGCAGGGCGAGGCCGACATCGCGAGGGCTCGAGAGGTGGCCGGCGACGACGTCGAGATCGTGCCGGTGGCCACGTTGGACGAAGCGCTCGCCGCGCTCGCGGACCTGGGCGGCAACGGGCTCGAGCTCGGCACGCCCGGGGCCGACTACGAACCCGCCTGACGTCGCACGCTCGACCGCCGCCGGACACCCGCTCCGCCGCCGCGACCTCGGGTGGTGCGGCGCACCTCCGGACGGGTGAGCTGGTCGTTCGCGCCCGACGCACATGCGCACGAGTGCCCGCCGCGGGTGACCATGCCACCACCGCGAGGTATCGGAGACCTACGCTGGGCGCCCGATGGCCATCTCCTTCCCTCGTCCCGACCCCTCGTCGCCGAGCTCGGTCGCGTCGGCGTCGTTCACCACGACGCGCAAGGGCTTCGAGCCGTCCGAGGTGCGCGAGTTCCTGCGGATGGTGGCGGCCGAACTGGCCCGCCTGCAGGAGCGTGAGCGGTTCCTCGAGCGCGAGCTCCGCAACGCCCAGCGCACGGCCGCGCCGTCGTCGATCGCACTCGACGACGAACTCGTCACCAAGATGCTCGGCGAGGAAGCTGCCCGCATCCTGCACACCTCTCGCGAGGCGGCGTCGCAGATCAAGTCGCGCGCCGAGGACGGTGCGGCGCGCCTGTTGCGCGAGGCCACCGACGAGGTGCAGCGCCTACGGGAAGAGGCCGAGATCGAGGCCGCCCGGCGCCGTGCCGACGCGACGGCCGATGCCGAGGCCGAACTCGAGATGGCCAAGCAGCAGGGTCGCGAGATGGTCAACGAGGCGCGCGCCTATCGCGAGCGCGTGCTCAACGAGCTGTCCCGTCGTCGCGAGATCGCGCGTCAGCAGATCGAACAGCTCGTGCACGGCCGCGACCGGTTGCTGCAGGCCTTCGAACGGGCCCGCCTCGTGTCGATCGACGTGATGGCCGAGCTCACACCGCTCGGCGAACCGAACGAGTACGTCAACCTGTCGCCCACCACCGGCCCGGTGCCGCTGATGGTGAAGGGCATGCCCCGTCCGGGCAGCGAGCCCGCGGCCGCCGCGCCCGCGCCGGCGGCGGCACCGGTCGAGTCCTCCGTCGAGTCGTCCGTCGAGTCGTCCGGCGCTCGCGAGGCCGTCGATGCCGATGCGACGGTGGCGCTCGCGGTGTCGCCCGTGGTGCCGCTGGTCGAGACCGAGCGCGACCAAGGATCGCCGGCGGTGGTCTACGTCGACGACGAGGTCGAGGCCGAGCGCGACGCCGAGCGCGCGATCGCGGCGGCCGAGGCCGATGCCGATGCCGAGCCGGCTCGCGCCGTCGACCAGACGGTGGGCCTGGTGCTGATCGAAGCCGACGACGTCGAGGCCGACGTGGTCGAGTCCGACGTCGACACCGGCGACGACGTCGAGGCCGGCGCGGGGATCGAGATCGAGCTCGACGACACGGTGGTGGTGCTCGACATCTCGCCGCGCGCCGGCGGCTACCCCGACCAGGACGACGACCGCGAGCCCGCACCG
>WBZM01001886.1_pt1 | contig 19220 bp, 15 predicted proteins | sample 5204271 | NCBI WGS metagenome assembly WBZM01 (sample SAMN12344346, study PRJNA552823) | activated sludge metagenome | biome: Activated sludge suspended growth; feature: Nitrification reactor; material: Wastewater; isolation source: activated sludge from nitrification reactor of wastewater...
CAAGTACGTGAACTTCGACCATTTCTCCGGCGAAGCCTCGGACGAGGAGATCGCCGATTTCGCCCGAACCGCGGCCGAGGTCTGCCGCATGACCGGCGTCAGGCCGGGCGCGGGCGGGCAGGGCTATCGCACCATCTCCAATGCCGGCACGCACGGGGTACAGGAGGTGCCGCACTACCACATGCACATCCTCGGCGGCCGGGGTCTGGGCCGGATGCTGTCCCGCGCGGAGTGAGCCGGCTTGCCCCCGACGGCCCTTTCGCTATCATGCGGCGAACGCACAGACGGAGCCCCGACGATGACAATTCCCGCCCCCGAGACCGAGGTTGTGACCACCTGGAAAGTGGCCTGCGACGGGGGCGAAGGCGCGCTTGGCCATCCCCGCGTCTGGCTGGTCATCCCGCACGACACCGGTTTTGTCGAATGCGGCTACTGCGACAAGCGGTATGAAATCGACCGCGCCCACGCCCACGACGATCACTAGCGCGGGTGCCGGTGCGCGGGCGGGGGCCTACCTGCGGCGCAGCCCGCCCAGAAGCGCACCGAACATCGTGCCGATCAGCGCCCCGAACGGGGTGATGACGAATGCCACCCCCATCGCCGCCGCGCCCTCGCGGTTGTCGGTGTTGATGTAGCTCAGCCAGAACAGCCCGGCCCCGAAGGCGACCGCGCCGCCGATGACCGCGCCAAGCAGCGCCCAGCCCAGAATCCGCAGCATCCCATTGCCCCCTGCGCAGTTGCGGCCCTCTTTTCGCGCTGAACGGCCCCGCGTGCAAGCGGCCGCAACGGCTGGCAGTCGGCCGCCATTGGTGGCATCAATGACCCCACGCTTTCGCAACGGGGACGCGACATGGCCTTCGGCAAGGGCAGCCACCTTCACCTCATCGACGGTTCGGCCTTCATCTTCCGCGCCTATCACGCGCTGCCGCCGCTGACGCGCAAGTCGGACGGCCTGCCCATCGGCGCGGTAGCCGGGTTTTGCAACATGCTGGTGCGCTATCTCGACGGCAACAGGGGGCCGGATGCGCCGACCCATGTCGCGGTGATCTTCGACTATTCCTCGACGACCTTCCGCAACGAAATCTACCCCGAATACAAGGCCAACCGCCCCGAACTGCCCGAAGACCTGCGCCCGCAGTTCCCCCTGACGCGCGAGGCGACCCGCGCCTTCAACATCGCCTGCATCGAGATGGACGGGTATGAAGCCGACGACATCATCGCCACGCTCGCCTGCCAGGCGCGCGAGCGGGGCGGCGACGTCACCATCATCTCGTCCGACAAGGACCTGATGCAGCTTGTGGGCAAAGGCGTCGTGATGTTCGACGCGATGAAGAACAAGACCATCGGCGTCGACGAGGTGGTCGAAAAGTTCGGCGTCACGCCCGACCGGGTGGTCGACGTGCAGTCTCTGGCCGGCGACAGCGTCGACAACGTGCCCGGCGCGCCCGGCATCGGCATCAAGACGGCGGCGCTGCTCATCAACGAATACGGCGATCTGGAAACGCTGCTGGCGCGCGCGGGCGAGATCAGGCAGGACAAGCGCCGCCAGGTGCTGACCGACTTCGCCGACCAGATCCGCATCTCCAGACGCCTCGTCGCGCTCGACTGCAACGCGCCGCTGGACTTCACGCTCGACAGCCTTGCGGTGCGCGAGCCCGAGCCGCAGGCGCTGATGGGTTTTCTGGCGGCGATGGAGTTCCGCACGCTGACCAAGCGCGTGGCCGAGCGGCTGAAGATCGAGGCCCCCGCGATCCCCGAGCCTCCCGCCGCACCCGTGGCCGGGGCCGAAGCCGCGGCCGCCGAACCCCCGGCCGCCGAACAACCGCCCTTCGACCACGCATCCTATGAATGCGTCCGCGATCGCGCCGCGCTCGATGGCTGGATCGCCACGATCCGTGACCGGGGCTACGTCGCGGTCGATACCGAAACCACCAGCCTTGACGAGATGCAGGCCGAACTCGTCGGCATATCGCTCTCGGTCTATCCGGGCAGGGCCTGCTACATCCCCGTGGGCCACAAGGACGGGTCGGGCGACCTGTTCGGCGCGGCGAAGCTCTCCCCGGGCCAGATGCCGATGGCCGAGGCCCTCTCTGCCCTGAAGCCGGTGCTCGAGGACGACGCCATCCTCAAGATCGGGCAGAACATGAAGTACGACTTCAAGATCTTCGCCCGCCACGGCATCCGCGTCGCCCCCTTCGACGACACCATGCTGATGTCCTATGCGATGCACGCGGGCCTGCACCTGCACGGCATGGACGGGCTGTCGGAACGCTATCTCGGCCACAAGCCGATCGAGATCAAAAGCCTTCTGGGCGGCGGCAAGTCGGCGATCACCTTCGACCGCGTGCCCATCGACGAGGCGGTGAAATACGCCGCCGAAGACGCCGACGTGACGCTGCGGCTGTGGCAGACGTTCAAGCCGCAGCTTCACCGCGCGCAGGTGACGACGGTCTACGAAACGCTCGAACGCCCGCTGGTGCCGGTGCTCGCCGACATGGAGATGGCCGGCATCCGCATCGACGCGCCGACGCTCGGTCGGATGTCGAACGCCTTCGCGCAGAAGATGGCCGGGCTTGAATCCGAGATTCAGGAACTGGCGGGCCAGCCCTTCAACGTCGGCTCGCCCAAGCAACTGGGCGAGATCCTGTTCGACCGCATGGGCCTGCCGGGCGGCGAAAAGGGCAAGACGGGCGCCTACGCCACCGGCGCCGACGTGCTCGAGGACGTCGCCGCCCAGCAGGACAACGAAAAGGCCGCCGAACTCGCGGCCCGGGTGCTCGACTGGCGGCAGATTTCCAAACTGAAATCGACCTATACCGACGCGCTGCAAACCTATGTGAACCCCGAAACCGGCCGCGTCCACACGTCCTATTCCATCGCCGGGGCGAACACCGGGCGGCTCGCCTCGTCCGACCCCAACCTCCAGAACATCCCGGTGCGCAGTGACGAAGGCCGCCGCATCCGCGAAGCCTTTGTCGCCGGGCCGGGAATGCGGATGGTCAGCCTCGACTACAGCCAGATCGAACTGCGCATCCTGGCCCATGTCGCCGACATCCCGGCGCTGAAGCAGGCCTTCCGCGACGGCATCGACATCCATGCGATGACCGCAAGCCAGATGTTCGGCGTCCCGGTCGAGGGGATGGACCCGATGGTGCGCCGCCGCGCCAAGGCGATCAACTTCGGCGTCATCTACGGGATTTCGGGCTTCGGCCTCGCCCGCCAGCTCCGCATCCCGCGCGCCGAGGCGCAGGCCTTCATCGACACCTATTTCGAGCGTTTCCCCGGCATCAAGGAATACATGGACGCAACCGTCGCCTTCGCGAAGGAGAACGGCTTCGTGCGCACCCTGTTCGGCCGCAGGATTCACACGCCCGAGATCAACGCCAAAGGGCCGACCGCCGGCTTCGCCCGCCGCGCCGCGATCAACGCCCCGATCCAGGGGGCGGCGGCCGACATCATCCGCCGCGCGATGATCCGCATGCCGAAGGCCATTGCCGGCCTGCCGGCGACCATGCTGCTGCAGGTCCATGACGAACTGCTGTTCGAAGTCGAGGCGGGCGCCGTCCCCGAGCTGATCGCGCGCGCCAGGGCCGCGATGGAGGGCGCGGCCGAACCCGCAGTCGATCTGTCGGTGCCACTGGTCGTGGACGCGGGCCAAGGGGCCAGCTGGGCCGAGGCGCACTGAGACAACCCCGGGGGTCATGAGTATTTGGGCAAAGAAGATGCAGGATGGCCTTCTTCTTTGCTCAAATACTCACCTTCCCGGCAGCCACCCGAGCCCCGCTGTCGTGGTCGTTGCCGGTCTGTATTCGCCGCTCACCCAGCCGTCGTAGCCCGAGGCATCGAGTTCGGCGAAGAAGGCCGGAAAGTCGAATCCCGGCCCGCCGGGTTCGTTGCGGCCCGGAAAGCCCGAGACCTGGACATGACGCACGATCGCTCGGTGCCGCCGCCAGACGGCCAGGGCGTCGCCGTGGATCGCCTGCGCGTGCCAGGTATCGTATTGCAGCCCGAGGTTCGGGGCGGCGACATCCGCGATGATCGCGGCGGCCAGATCGAAATCGGCGAGATAGTAGCCCGGCATGTCCGTCCGGTTGATCGGCTCGATCGTCAGGCTTTGCGCAGGCGCGCGCGCCGCCGCCCAGCGCAGGTTTTCGGTAAACGCCGCCCGTGCCGCCTCACCCCCGGCCTCGCCGGCCATGATGTGGATGTGGCGCGGCTTCAGCACGCCGGCGTAGCGCAGCGCCCGGTCGAAATCGCGGCGGAAACGGTCCTCGGACCCCGGCACGGCGGCAAAGCCGCGCGGTCCGCCGGTGTAGTTGGGCGGCGGGCAGTTCAGAAGCACGAAGTCCAGGCCCCGGATGACCAGCTGGTCGCGCATGTCCTGGGCCGGTGCATCATAGGGAAACAGGATCTCGACGCCGGAAAATCCGCCCTCCTTCGCGGCGGCGAACCGCTCCATCAGCGGCAGTTCGGTGAAAAGCCAGGTCAGGTTGGCGGCGAAACGCGGCATCAGGCCAGCTCATTTGAGGGGATGACGGCGAAGAAGACGCCCCCCGACCACAGGCCGAACCAGCCGTCGCGGTGCGTGCCGCGCTCGACCAGCCGGTAGAAGGTCTTGCGGTCTATGCGCGCCTCCAGGCCCCGGCGGACGTGGACATAAGGCGAAGGCTCGCCGGTTGCAGGGTCGCGTTCCACCCGGATCGGGTTCCCGGGTCCCGCCGCAACCTCGTCGCCGACATTGGTGGTAAAGGTCAGCACCTGGCCCTCACCCTCGCCCGCCGCCTCGGCATCGACGGCGATGAAGGGCACGTCCGCCACGCGGATGCCGACCTTCTCGACCGGGGTGACGAGGTAATACCTGCCGTCCTCCAGCTTCAGGATCGAGGCGAACAGCCGCACCAGCGGTTCGCGTCCGATGGGCGTGCCAAGGTAGAACCACAGCCCGTCGCGGCGGATCTCGATGTCGAGATCGCCGCAATAGGGCGGGTTCCACAGATGCACCGGCGGCGGCCCCTTGCGGCGCGCCTGGCTGGCAGCCGCGGCGATCCCGTCCGCGCTGGGCTTCACGGGGTTTTGTCCCGCGCTTGACCCTTGGGTGGTTTTGGTCATTCCTGCCGCCCGTGTTATCTGCCTTACTGGCGATCAATACAGGAACGATGGAGGTCTTGCCATGTCCGAGGGTGCCGCACTGATCGCCGAGGTCGAGCGTCTGGGCGAAAGGCTGGGCCAGGCCCGCGCCCAGATCGCCCGCCGCTTCATCGGCCAGGACAGCGTGGTCGACCTGTCGCTCACCGCGCTGCTGTGCGGGGGCCACGGGCTTCTGGTCGGCCTGCCGGGGCTGGGCAAGACCATGCTGGTCGACACGCTCGGCACGGTGATGGGGCTGAAGACCGGGCGCGTGCAGTTCACGCCCGACCTCATGCCCGCCGACATCCTCGGGTCCGAGGTGCTGGAAACCGGCGCCGACGGCAGCCGTGCCTTCCGCTTCATCGAGGGGCCGGTGTTCTGCCAGCTTCTGATGGCCGACGAGATCAACCGCGCCAGCCCCCGCACCCAGTCGGCGCTTCTGCAGGCCATGCAGGAAGGCGAGGTGACCATCGCCGGCCAGCACCGCCCGCTCGGCCGGCCCTTCCATTTGCTCGCCACCCAGAACCCGCTGGAACAGGAAGGCACCTATCCCCTGCCCGAAGCGCAGCTTGACCGCTTCCTCGTGCAGATCGACGTCGATTACCCCGACCGCGACACCGAACGCGCCATCCTTCTGGCGACGACGGGGGTCGGGGCCGCCCGGGCCGAGCCGGTGTTTTCCGCGGCCGAGCTTGTCGCCGCGCAGACCACGCTCAGGCGGATGCCGGTGGGCGAGAAGGTGGTCGAGCTGATCCTCGATCTCGTGCGCGCCTGTCGCCCCGGCGAGGGCGGCGCGGCAGTCAATGACGCCGTCGCCTGGGGGCCCGGCCCCCGGGCGGCGCAGGCGCTGATGCTGGCCGTGCGGGCGCGGGCGCTGCTGATGGGCCAGCTCGCGCCCTCGGCCGAGGATGTGGCGGCGCTGGCGCGGCCGGTTCTGATTCACCGCATGGCGCTTTCCTTTGCGGCGCGGGCGCGCGGCGAAAGCCTGCCCGACCTGATCGCGGGCGTCGTGCGCGACGTCACCCGCGCCGAGGCCGCATGACCGCTGCCCCCCATAGCGCCGGCCTCCGGCGCGGGGCCGAGGCGCTGGCCGCCACCCTGCCGCCGCTGCTGGCCGAGGCGAGCCATCTGGCCGCCACCGTCCAGCTTGGCGAACACGGTCGCCGGCGCGCGGGCATGGGCGACGAATTCTGGCAATACCGCCCCGCCCACGCCGGCGACGCGGCGCGGGCGATCGACTGGCGCCGCTCGGCCCGGGCCGATGCGCATTTCGTGCGCGAGAAGGAATGGCAGGCCGCGCAGTCGGTGCAGATCTGGGTCGACCCGGCGCAATCCATGGCGTTCACCGGCGACCGGGGCCGCGCGACCAAGGGCGAGCGCGCCAGGGTGCTTGCGCTTGCCACCGCCGTCCTGCTGATCCGCGGGGGCGAGCGGGTCGGGATGGCCGATGCCCAGACCCCGCCGCGCGGCGGCGAGGGCCAGCTTCTGCGGCTGGCCGAACGGCTGGGCGCGGCCCCCGGGGCCGAGGACTACGGCGCGCCCGAAGGCCGCGCGCTCATGACCGGGGCGCGGGCGCTGTTCGTGTCGGACTTCCTGGGCGATCCTGCGCCGGCCGAGGCGGCGCTGACCGCCGCCGCCGACCGCGGGGTGCGCGGGGCGCTCCTGCAGGTTCTCGACCCGGTGGAAGAGTCATTCCCCTTCGCCGGGCGCACCGTCTTCGAAAGCATGACCGGGCGGATCCGCCACGAAACCCGTCAGGCGGGCGACCTGCGCGACCGCTACCTCGAACGGCTGGCCGAACGGAAAGACCGGCTTGCAACGGTGGCGCGGCGGACTGGCTGGCAGTTCACCACCCACCACACCGATGCGCCCGCGCAGGGCGCGCTTCTGTGGCTTTACCACGCCCTCGGGCAGGTGCGCTGATGCTGGTGCTCGGCCCCATCGGATTTGCCCTGCCCTGGCTTCTGTGGGGCCTGCTGGCCCTGCCGGTGCTGTGGCTGCTGCTGCGCGCGGTGCCGCCCGCACCGGTGATCCGCCGCTTTCCCGGCGTTGCGCTGCTTCTGGGCCTGACCGACCGCGATACGGAAGCCGAACGAACCCCCTGGTGGCTGATGCTCTTGCGGATGCTTGCGATCGCGGCGCTGATCGTCGGCTTCGCCGGGCCGGTGCTGAACCCCGAACCAAAGGGCGAAGGCAAGGGGCCGCTTCTGATTGTTGTCGACGGCACCTGGGCCGATGCCCGCGACTGGCCGCGCCGGGTCGAACGCATCGCCCGCGCGCTGGACGATGCCGCACGGGCCGGGCGGCCGGTGGCGCTGGTCAGCCTGACCGACCTTCCCGCAGGCCCCCCCGCCTTCACCGAGGCGCATGACGTGGCCGAAAACCTGCCCGGACTCCGCCCGCGCCCGTGGGAACCGACCGCAGGCGCGACGGACGCCTTCGCCAGCACCCTGCCCGCCCGGTTCAATACATTGTGGCTGTCGGACGGGCTGGCGCGCGACGGCCGTGCCAGCCTGCTTGCCGCGCTTCAATCGCGCGGCGACGTCCGGGTCTTTGAAACCGGGCGGCCTGCCATTGCGCTTGCCCCCGCGGCCTTCGCCGATGGCATGGTCAGCGTCCCGGTCCTGCGCGCGGTGTCGGCCGGGCCCCTGGCGGTCGAAGTGGTCGCGAACGGGCTCGACCCGTCGGGGACCGAACAGGAACTGGCGCGGGTGCCGGTGACGCTCGCCCCCGGCGCCGCATCGGCGAAGGCCGGCTTCGACCTTCCGCCCGAACTTCGCAACCGTCTCACCCGGTTCGAGATTGCGGGCGAGCGCAGCGCCGGGGCGGTCAGCCTGACCGATGACGCGCTCAAGCGCCGCAAGGTGGCGGTGATCGACACCACCGCCGGGGCCGAGGGGCTGGAACTGCTGTCGCCCGCCCACTACCTGCGCCAGGCGCTTGCGCCCAATGCCGACCTCATCACCGGCACCATCCATGACGTGCTGCTGGCCAGCCCCGATGTCATCATCCTGGCCGACATCGCCAAGGTCGCGGAAACCGACGCGCTGCTCGACTGGATCGACGAGGGCGGGCTTCTGGTGCGCTTCGCCGGTCCGCATCTGGCCGCTTCCGACGCCCTGCGCGACGGCACCGATCCGCTTTTGCCGGTGCGGCTCAGGGCCGGGGGGCGATCGGTGGGCGGCACCCTCAGCTGGGGCGAGGCCAAGGCCATCGCCCCCTTCCCCGAAAGCTCGCCCTTCCACGGGCTCGCGGTGCCCGCCGACGTGTCGGTGCGGGCGCAGGTTCTGGCGCAGCCCGACCCCGAACTCGCCACGGCCACCATTGCCGCGCTGGCCGACGGCACGCCGCTTGTCACCCAAAAGCGCGTGGGTGACGGCCGGATCGTGCTGTTCCACACCGCGGCCAATGCCGAATGGTCGAGCCTGCCGCTTTCGGGGCTTTTCGTGCAGATGCTCGAACGGCTCGCCGTCTCCAGCCGCGCCGCCCGGCCCGAACCGGCCGATCTGACCGGCACCACCTGGGTTGCCGACCGGGTGCTTGATGCGTTCGGCGTGCTGGGCGAGGCAGGCGATCTGCCAGGGATCGCCGGCGAAACGCTCGCCGCCGCCCTGCCGGGGCCCGACCTGCCGCCCGGTCTTTATTCCGACGGCGATCGCCGCCTTGCCGTCAACGCCGTCGCGGAAGGGCGGGTACTGGCCGCCCCCGACTGGCCGGCATCGGTGACGGTCGAGGGATTGGCGCAATCGCACGAGACGAACCTCAAGGGCTGGGTGCTGCTGGCCGCGCTTGCCTTCCTGCTGGCCGACATCCTTGCGGCCCTTTCGATCGGCGGGCGGCTGGGCAGGCGGGCGGGTGCCGCGATGGCGGTCATCTTCCTTGCATTGGCCGCGCTGCCGCAGCCCGGCCATGCGCAGGACGGCAACGACGACGGCCGTTTTCTCACGGCGGCCAACAACGTCGTTCTGGGCTACATCGAAACCGGCGACCCGCAGGTGGACGACATTTCGCGCGCCGGCATCAAGGGGCTTTCCGACACGCTCTTCCTGCGCACCACGGTCGAACCCGTCGCGCCCACCTCCGTCGACCCCGAAACCGACGAGTTGTCGCTCTACACCCTGATATACTGGCCGGTGACGGCCGATCAGCCGCTGCCTTCGCCCGCCGCCTACGTCAAGCTGAACCGCTATCTGCGCTCGGGCGGGATGGTCCTGTTCGACACGCGCGATGGCGACATGGCGGGCTTTGGCAGCGCAACGCCGGAAGGTCGCCGGCTGCAGGCGCTGGCCGCGCCGCTCGACATCCCGCCGCTGGCGCCGATCCCGCCCGATCACGTCCTGACGCGCACCTTCTACCTGCTGCAGGATTTTCCGGGCCGCTTCTCGGGCCAGCCGGTCTGGGCAGAAGCTCCGCCCGAAGACGCCGAACGCGCCGAGGGCATGCCATTTCGCAATCTCAATGACGGCGTCTCGCCGGTGGTGATCGGCGGCAACGACTGGGCTTCGGCCTGGGCCGTCGACAAGCTGGGCCGCCCGCTTCTGCCCGTGGGGCGGGGCGAGACCGGCGAACGGCAGCGCGAAATCGCCCGGCGCTTCGGCGTCAACCTCGTGATGTATGTGCTGACCGGCAACTACAAGTCCGACCAGGTGCATGTGCCCGCGCTTCTGGAAAGGCTGGGCCAATGACCGGCGTCGTGTTCGACCCACTTCTGCCCTGGCCGGTCATCTGGGCTGCGCTGGGGGTGGGTGCGGCGCTTGTGCTGTTCGCGGCCCTGCGTGGCCTGCGCGGCTGGGCGCTGCGGGCGCTGGCGCTGGCGGTGATCGGCGCCGCCCTTGCGCAACCCGCGCTGCAAAGCGAAGACCGTGCGGCGCTGAACGACATCGTCCTGCTGGTCGTCGACGAAAGCGCAAGCCAGGGCCTTTCGGACCGGGCCGCCCAGACCGCCGCTGCCGTGGCGCGGATCGAAGCCGAAATCGCCGCGCTGCCGGGGACCGAACTGCGCAACGTGACCGTCCGCGACGGCGCCGAGGATGCCGGAACCCTCGCCATGGCCGCGCTGAAAGAGGCCCTGGCCGAGGAACCGCGCGCCCGCGTCGCCGGCGCGATCCTCGTCACCGACGGGCAGGTGCATGACCTGGCCTTGGCGCCGGACATGCCCGCGCCGCTGAACGTGTTGCTGACGGGGCGCCGCGCCGACTGGGACCGGCGCATCGCGGTTACCGCCGCACCCGCCTTCGGGATCATCGGAGAACCCCTCTCGGTCATGCTGCGCGTCGAGGACATGGGCGCCGCCCCGGCCCCGGACGGCACCGTCCCCCTCACCATATCCGTCGATGGCGCCCCCGGCGTCGCCTACGACGTGCCGCTGGGGCAGGACCTCGAACTGCCCGTCACGCTCGATCACGGCGGACAGAACGTGATCCGGCTTTCCGTCGCGCCGGCGCCCGGCGAACTGACCGACCGCAACAACGCCGCCATCGTCCAGATCAACGGCGTGCGCGACCGGCTGCGGGTTCTGCTGGTCTCGGGCGAACCCTACGCCGGGGAACGCACCTGGAGAAACCTTCTGAAATCCGACAGCGCGGTGGACCTTGTGCATTTCACCATCCTGCGCCCGCCCGACAAGGAAGACGGCGTCCCGGTGAACGAACTCTCGCTCATCGCCTTCCCGACGCGCGAACTGTTCGTCGACAAGATCCACGAATTCGATCTCATCATCTTCGACCGCTACCGGATGCGCGGCATCCTGCCGCCCGAATACATGGACAGCATCCGCGACTATGTGCTGGGCGGCGGCGCGGTGCTGGTGGCGGCGGGACCGGATTTCGCCATGGTCGACAGTCTCTACTTCTCGTCCCTGGGCGACGTCCTGCCGGCCGCGCCGACCTCGCGCGTCATCGAGAAGGGCTTCGTGCCGCAGGTGTCGGACCTCGGCCGCCGCCACCCGGTAACTGCGGGGCTGGAAGCCTTTGCGCCCGAGGGCGGCAAGCCCGGCACACCCGGCGCGCCGGCCTGGGGCCGCTGGATGCGGCTGATCGACCTGGCCGATGCCCGCGGCCAGATCGTGATGGAGGGTCCCGACAAGCGCCCGCTTCTGGTGCTCGACCGCGCGGGCGAAGGGCGCGTGGCACTTCTGGCATCCGACCACGCCTGGCTCTGGGGGCGCGGGTTCGAGGGCGGCGGCCCGCAACTCGAACTCCTGCGGCGCCTTGCGCACTGGCTGATGAAGGAGCCCGACCTCGAAGAAGAATCGCTCGGCGCCGAGACCGCCGGCCAGACGATGACGATCACCCGCCGCAGCGTCGCCCAGCCGGAAACCCCCGGCAAACCCCGGCAGGTGACGATCACGGCGCCCGACGGCACCGAAACCGTGCTCGACCTGCCCGAAACCGGGCCGGGCCGCTATTCGGCCGAATGGACGGCACCCGCCATCGGGCTTTACCGGCTGACGGACGGCGAAATTGCCCGCGTCGTCGCGCTTGGCCCCGCCTCGCCGCGCGAATTCGAGGCCACCATCGCCACGCCCGACCTGCTGGCCCCCATCGCCGCGGCAACCCGCGGCGGCGTGCTGCAGCTGGAAGGCGGCCTGCCCGACATTCGCAGGGTGCGCGACGGGCGCCCGGCGATCGGGCGCGGCTGGATCGGCATCACCCCGCGCGATGCATGGCAGACGGCGGACATAAGGATACTTCCGATCCTGCCGGCCTGGGCGGTGCTGCTGATCGTCGCAGCCCTGACGCTGGGCGGCTGGCTGGCCGAGGGGCGAAGGGCCGCCGCGCGCCGCACGGCCTGACGCAGCGTCTCAGTGCGGCAGGTCCAGCCGGTGCGACCGGGCCTCCCACCCGTCCAGCGTGCAACGCAGGCGCAGAAGCACATGGTCTGCCCCCGGCGGAACGGCCACGCCCGCAACCGTCTCGGTGAAGGGCACCCCCGCATCGTGCGGGTGGGGAATGTCGATCTCGGCCAACGGGGAACCGTCCGGGGCCAACACCTTCACCCCGCTGGCATAATGGTCCCAGCCCGTATCCGCGTGCATCAGCGTCACGCTGATCGTCCATCCCCCGCCGCCGGGCGTCGCCGTGGCCTCCAGAAGCATGGGCGCCTCGGCCGAGGCGGGCGCGGCAAGAAGGGTTGCGGCAAGGGTCAGGCTGCGGAACATGCGGTCGACCATCTCAGAATCCGCCGCCGAAGGCATGTCAATTTGGTGTGTCCGACCGATGATCGCCGTGTGACTGTGGCCTGTTATCACTGGCCCGGCACCGCATTCCCGGCCCGCCCCGCTGTTGTCATCGCCCGCGGCGGCCCCTATCCTTCCGCAGGCCCCGGTCGCCGCACAAGGAACCGCCGCGATGGACATGCCTCCCCCGGACCCCGCCATCCTTTCGCGCAAGGCGGCGATCGTCAGCGGGCTGCGCGCGATCCTGCCCGCCGACGCCGTCATCGACGACCCGGCCGGAACCCGCGCCTATGAATGCGACGCGCTGTCGGCTTATCGCTGCCCGCCGCTGGCCGTGGTCCTGCCGCGCTCCACTGCCGACGTTTCGGCTGCCCTGCGGTTCTGCCACGATCAGGGGGTGCCGGTGGTGCCGCGCGGGGCGGGCACCTCGCTGGCCGGCGGATCGCTGGCGACGGCCGATGCCGTGATCCTCGGCGTGGCACGGCTGACGCGGGTGCTGGAAGTCGACTACGCCGACCGCTTCATCCGGGTCGAGGCGGGCCGCACCAACCTTTCGGTAACCGCGGCGGTCGAAGGGCAAGGGTTCTTCTACGCCCCCGATCCGTCCAGCCAGCTTGCCTGCGCCATCGCCGGCAACATCGCCATGAACTCGGGCGGGGCGCATTGCCTCAAATACGGCGTGACGACCAACAACCTTCTGGGGGTGACGCTGGTCACGATGGACGGCACCGTGGTGGAACTGGGCGGCCCCTGCAGCGATGCGGCCGGGCTCGATCTGCTGGGCGTCGTCTGCGGCTCGGAGGGCCAGCTTGGCGTGTTGACCGAGGCGACCCTGCGCATCCTGCCCAAACCCGAGGGCGCGCGCCCGGTGCTGATCGGCTTCAATTCGAACGAGGTCGCCGGCGCCTGTGTGGCCGCGATCATCCGCGCCGGCATATTGCCGGTGGCCATCGAATTCATGGACCGCCCCTGCATCCGCGCAACCGAAGCGTTCGCCCACCCCGGCTATCCCGACTGCGAGGCGCTGCTGATCGTCGAGGTCGAGGGCGCGGCCTCCGAAATCGACGAACAGATCGGCCTCATCCGCCAGATCGCCGCCCGACATGATCCGGTCGAATTCCGTGAAAGCGGCTCCGAGGAGGAATCGCGCAAGATCTGGCTCGGCCGCAAGTCGGCCTTCGGCGCGATGGGCCAGATGGGCGACTACATGTGCCTCGATGGCACGATCCCGGTGTCGCGGCTGCCGTTCGTGCTGCGCCGCATCGGCGAGATGAGTGCCGAGGCCGGCCTGCCGGTGGCCAACGTCTTTCATGCCGGCGACGGCAACATGCACCCGCTCATCATCTACGACGCCAACAGGCCGGGCGATCTGGAACGCTGCGAAAGGCTTGGCGCCGATATCCTGCGGCTCTGCGTCGAGGCCGGCGGATGCCTGACGGGCGAACATGGCGTGGGGGTCGAGAAACGCGATCTGATGGACGTCCAGTTCACCCCCGAGGACATGGAAGCCCAGATGCGCGTCAAGGACGTGTTCGACCCCCGGTGGCTGCTGAACCCCGCCAAGGTCTTTCCGCTTGCAGCCAGCGCCGGGCGGCGGGCGGCGCGGGGGGCCTGCGCGGCCCCCGCAGCCTGACGGCTGCTCCCCCTGCGGGATATTTGGACGAAATCGAAGGCGAAATGCTCAGACCCGAAACCGAACCCGATCTGGCCGAAGCGATCCGCGGGGCGGCTGGCCCGCTATGCATCGTCGGCGGCGGCACGCGCGGCATCGCGGCGCCCGGCGAGGTGTTGGAAACCGGCGCGCTCAGGGGCATCGTCCTGCATGAGCCCGAGGCCCTGACGCTGGTTGCGCGGGCCGGCACGCCGCTGGCCGAGATCGAGGCGGCCCTGGCCGCCGAAGGCCAGCGCCTGGCCTTCGAGCCGCCCGACTGGCGCAGACTTCTGGGGACGGGGGGCGAACCGACGCTGGGCGGGGCGGCGGCGATGAACCTTTCGGGGCCGCGACGGGTTCAGGCCGGGGCGTGCCGCGACAGCCTTCTGGGCGTGCGCTTCGTCGACGGGACCGGAGCGGTGGTGAAGAACGGCGGCCGGGTGATGAAGAACGTCACGGGCTATGATCTGGTCAAACTGATGGCCGGCAGTCACGGCACGCTTGGTGTGCTGACCGAACTTTCGCTCAGGGTGCAGCCCGCGCCGCCCGCCACGGTGACGCTGGTCATCGCGGCAGATCTTCCGGCCGGCGTGGCCGCGCTGACCGCCGCGCTTGCGTCCCCGTATGACGTCAGCGGGGCAGCCTGGCTGCCCGGCCCCGGCGCCCTGGTGCGGCTGGAAGGGCTGCCGGGGTCGGTTGCCTACCGCGCGGGCGAACTGCGTCGCCACCTGGCGCCACACGGGCAGATCCGGCAAGAGGACGACCCGCACCGGTCACATGCGTGCTGGCAGGCGGTGCGCGATGTCGCGCCCTTTCACGGCCGCGCGGGCGACGTGTGGCGCTTGTCCCTCCGCCCGTCCGAGGCCGCAGCCGTGGCCGCGCGGCTCGGGGGCGAGGTTCTGCTCGACTGGGGCGGCGGGCTTCTGTGGGCGCTGCTCCCGCCGGGCGCAGACGCGCGCCTGCTGGCCGGCCCCTTCACCGGCCACGCGACCCGCATTCGCGGCGCGGCCGGCCTGCCCCGGTTCCAGCCCGAATCCGCCGCCGTGGCAGCGCTGTCGGCGGGCCTGCGCGCCCGGTTCGATCCGCGCGGAATCCTCAACCCCGGGCTGATGGGCTGACCCGATGCAGACCTTCTTCACCCCCGAACAGCTGGCCGACCCCGCCATCGCCCGGTCGAACAGGATCCTGCGCAGCTGCGTGCACTGCGGCTTCTGCACCGCCACCTGCCCGACCTACCAGGTGCTGGGCGACGAGCTGGACAGCCCCCGCGGCCGCATCTACCTGATCAAGGAGATGCTGGAATCGGGCCGCCCCGCCGACGAACGGACGGCAAGGCACATCGACCGCTGCCTGTCATGCCTTGCCTGCGTGACGACCTGCCCCTCGGGCGTCGACTACATGCACCTGATCGACCACGCCCGCGCCCATGTCGAGGCCACCTACCGCCGTCCCCTTCGGGACCGGGCCCTGCGGTGGCTTCTGGCTGCCGTCATCCCCCATCCGCGCCGCTTCCGCCTGGCGCTGCTTGGCGCGAAGCTGGCGCGGCCCTTCGCGCGGCTGCTGCCGGATGCGCGGCTTCGTGCGATGCTGGCGATGGCACCGCGCGACCTTCCGCCCGTCAGCCGCAACGACAAGCCGCAGGTATTCGCGCCCGCCGGCCCGCGCCGCCACCGGGTCGCGCTGCTGACCGGCTGCGCGCAGAAGGCGCTCAATACGGACATCAACGACGCGACCATCCGCCTTCTGCGCCGCATGGGCTGCGAGGTGGTGGTGGCGCGGGGCATGGGCTGCTGCGGGGCGCTGGCGCACCACATGGGCCGCGTTCAGGAAAGTCATGCATTCGCCGCCGCGAACATCCGCGCCTGGATGGCCGAGAAGCGCGGCGCGGGGCTTGATGCCATCGTCATCAACACGTCGGGCTGCGGCACGACGGTGAAGGATTATGGCCACATGTTCCCGGGCGATGCCGATGCCGGCGCCGTCGCGGCAATGGCATGCGACATCAGCGAATGGCTGGTCCGGGCGGGGTACCGCGGCGAAGCGCCCGAGCCGCTGAAGGTGGCCTACCATGCGGCCTGCTCGCTTCAGCATGGCCAGCAGGTGAAATCGGCCCCGAAAGACCTGCTCAGGGCGGCAGGCTTCGCCGTCGCGGAACCGGCCGACAGCCATCTGTGCTGCGGATCGGCCGGCACCTACAACCTGCTGCAACCCGCGATCTCGGAGGAGCTGAAGCGACGCAAGGTCGCCACGCTGCAGGCGGTCACCCCGGACGTGGTCGCAGCCGGCAACATCGGCTGCATGCTGCAGTTCGGCAGCGCGACCGGGGTGCCGGTGGTACACACCGTCGAACTGCTCGACTGGGCATCGGGGGGACCGAAACCGCGGGCGTTGGCCGTCTGATTCCGGCGGCCGCGCCGGCGCAACTCAGCCAAGCGTCGTTCTGTGGGAAACCGGCGACGTGCCGTACTGGGCGCGGAATACCTTCGAGAAATGCGAGTTCGACCGGAAGCCGCAGGCCATGGCAATTTCGGTGATCGACCGCTCGCTTTGCACCAGCAGATTGCGGGCCCGCTGCAGGCGCATTTCCATGAAGTAGTGCTTTGGCGTCGAGTTGAGATAGCGCCCGAACAGCCGTTCAAGCTGGCGGGTGGAAATCCCCAGTTCTTCGGCGATATCGGCGGGCGAAAGCGGATCCTCGATATTCTCTTCCATCAGGGCGATCGCGCGCACCATGCGGGCATTGCGCATGCCGTGCCGCGACTGAAGCGACACGCGCTGTGCGGCCGAGCCTTCGCGAACGGCGTTGTAGACCATCTGGTCGGCGACCGACGTGGCAAGGTGGTTGCCGTGCGCAGCGCCGATCAGGTTCAACATCAGGTCTGCAGCGGCAGTGCCACCCGATGCGGTCATGATCCGCGCCTTCGACACGAAGACATTGCGCACCAGTCGGACCTCGGGAAACTCCTCGACGAACAGGTCGTGGTATTCCCAGTGGATCGCGGCTTCCATGCCGTCCAGAAAGCCCGCCCTGGCCAGCACATAGGCGCCCGAACAGATGGCGCCAAGCGCGGTGCCCGCGGCACGCTCGCGGCGCAGGAAGCGCAGGATCTCGGGCGTGACATGGTTCTGGACGTTGATCCCCGAAATCAGGAACAACCGGTCCACATGCCTTTGCGGCGTCAACCCGCCGTCCACCAAGGTGACCGAGCCATTCGAGCAGGTCGCCGTTGCGGCGTCTGCGCTGACCAGGGACCAGCGGTAAAGCTCTTTGCCAGACACAAGATTGGCGATGCGCAGCGGCTCAAGCGCACAGGAAAACGCCAGATGCGAGAATTCCGGCAACAGCAGGAAGGCGAAATGGGTGGCTTGCGACATGGCGGTCACCGAAAGGGAAGGGGGTGCGACAGCCGCACCCCCAGCGTCAGGCATTTACTTGGCAGCGTCACGCGCGGCTTGCAGCCAGCCGTCGTATTCGGCCTGGTGGGCTGCGATCCAGTCGGTCGCGTGCTTCTCGATGGCTTCCGGGGTGTTCTCGCCATCGGTGATCAGCTTGTTCTCGGCCGAGATGTCGTTGATGTCCAGCTTGGCGACTTCGAACAGCTTCGCCGCGGCCGGGTTGGCGGCAAGGAAGTCGTTGCGGGCGACGATGCCGATCTCGTCGACCGCGAAGCCCAGGTTCTTGCCGTTGTATTCGGTGTTCCCCGTCGCCCCGTCGGGCAGCGCGGTGAAGGGCACGCTCAGCCATTCCACGTCACGGCCCGGGACCAGTGCGCCCGACACCCAGTACGGCGTCCAGGTGTAGTAGAGAATCGGCTGGCCGTTCTGGAACCGGGCCATGGTGTCGGCAATCATCGCCTGGTAGGCGCCCTGGTTGTGGGTAACGGTGTCGCGCAGCTTGTAGGCGTCAAGCCCGGTCTCGATCACGCGCTCGCAGCCCCAGCCGGGGATGCAGCCTGCCAGGTCGGCCTTGCCGTCGCCGTCGGCGTCGAACTTCTTGGCAATCTCGGGGTCGGCCAGCTGACCCAGGTCGGTGACGCCCGAATCGTAGGTCTTCTTGTCGATCAGGTAGCCCTGCAGCGCGCCTTCGATATAGTGACCGACCTTCGTCATCACTGCATCGCCGCCGGCTTCCTGGTAGAACCCGTCATGCAGGGTGCGCCATTCGACGGCCGTGAAATCGGCATCCCCCGCGCCGATCGCCAGGATCAGCGTCTGGTATTCGGCCTCGTTCGGCTCGGCGATGGTGTAGCCCAGGTCTTCCAGCGCATGGAACAGGATCTTGTGCTGGAAATGCTCCTCGATCTGCACCGGCAGGATCGGGCGCACGGTGACGCCCTCGCCGGGCTTGTCCTGCGCGAAAAGCGGGCTGGCGAACAGCGACAGCGCCAGCGTGGATGTCAGGGTAAAACGCTTCATCAGTCTCCTCCAGGTTGGACTTCTTCTTTGGTTCAGACGGTGGGCCGGAACATCCGGACGACCACGCCCACGGGCCCCGACTGCCACCAGTGACGATGGCCGCGGTCGCGCGCCGACCGGCCAAGCCCCTGGGTGATGCGATCCAGCACGATGGCCAGAAGCACGATGCCCAGGCCGCCGACGATGGCCTTGCCGGCATCCAGCCGGCCCATGGCACGCAGAACCTCGTTGCCAAGACCCTTGACCGAGATCATCGAGGCGATCACGACCATCGACAGCGACAGCATGATCGTCTGGTTCAGGCCGGCAAGGATGGTGGGCGTGGCCAGCGGCAGTTCGACCTTGAACAGGATCTGGCGAGGCGTGGCGCCGAAGGCGCGGGCGGCCTCGACCACGCCCTGATTGACGCCGCGGATGCCCAGCGACGTCAGCCGTACAAGGGGCGGAAGGGCGAAGATGATCGTCACGATCACCCCCGAGACGTTTCCGATGCCGATCAGCATCACCACCGGCACCAGATAGACGAAGGCGGGGATGGTCTGCATCGTGTCGAGGATCGGCCGCACCGCCTGTTCGAACCGGTCGCTCTTGCCGGCCAGCACGCCCAGCGGCAGGCCGATGACGACACATAGCAGCACCGACGAGATCACGATCGCCAGCGTGGTCATGGCCAGCGACCAGGCGTCGGGTGTCAGAAGGCCAAGGGCGATCAGGCTGAAGAACACCAGGATCGCCACGCGCCGCCCCGCCGCCTGCCAGGCCACCAGCGTCAGCAGGATCAGCATGATCACGGGCGGCACTGCCTGCAGCGCACCCTCGATCCGTACGATCACCCCTTCGAAGAAGGAT
>WBZM01001888.1_pt1 | contig 19183 bp, 12 predicted proteins | sample 5204271 | NCBI WGS metagenome assembly WBZM01 (sample SAMN12344346, study PRJNA552823) | activated sludge metagenome | biome: Activated sludge suspended growth; feature: Nitrification reactor; material: Wastewater; isolation source: activated sludge from nitrification reactor of wastewater...
GGTACGAGCGCCGTCACCAACGTCAACGACGCGCCCACCGGCAGCGTCACGATCGACGACACGACGCCAAGCCAAGGTCAAACGCTCACCGCCAGCCACACGCTGGCAGACGCCGACGGCCTCGGCGCGATCAGCTACCAATGGCAGCGTGCCGGCGTCGACATCGCCGGCGCTACCGGCAACACCTACACGACGACGCAGGCCGATGTCGGACAGATCCTGCGCGTCGTCGCCAGCTATACCGACGGCCAGGGTACCCTCGAATCGGTCCCGTCCGCCGGTACCAGCGCCGTCACCAACGTCAACGACGCGCCCACCGGTAGCGTCACCATCGACGACACGACGCCAAGCCAAGGCCAGACGCTCACCGCCAGCCACACGCTCGCCGACGCCGACGGCCTGGGCACAATAACTTACCAGTGGCAGCGTGCCGCCGTCGACATCGTCGGCGCCACCAGCAGCACCTACACGACGACGCAAGCCGACGTGGGCCAGGTTCTGCGCGTCGTCGCCAGCTACACCGACAACCAGGGAACGCTCGAGTCTATCCCCTCCGCCGGCACGAGCGCCGTGACCAACGTCAACGACGCGCCCACTGGCACCGATACGACCGTCGCCATGCTCGAAGACAGCGCGTACACCTTCAGCCTCAGCGATTTCGGCTTCCGCGACACACTAGACGATCCCGGCAACACTCTGGCCTACGTCAGGATAACCACCCTGCCCACTGCAGGCAGCCTGACGCTCGCCGGCGCGCCAGTCACCGCCAGCCAGTTCGTCAGCGCCAACGCAGTTGGCGCAGGCCAGCTGCAATTCACGCCGGCCGCCAACGCAAACGGCGTGGCTTATGCCAGCTTCAGCTTCCAGGTCCAGGACGATGGCGGCAGTGAAAACGGTGGCGTCGATCTCGACCCGAGCGCGCAGACGATCACCATCGACGTGATCGCAGTCGACGACTCCAGTCCACTGGCCGTAGCTGACACCATACGGGTCGCTGAGGGTGGCACTGCGACCTCACTGCTCGGCGGTGCGAGCAGCGTCATCGTCAACGACGGTGGTCTGACCGACGCTCCGATCAGCGTCAGCCTGCTGATCGGCCCAAGCCACGCCAGCTCGTTTACTCTCAATGCCGACGGAAGCTTCGGCTACAAGCACGACGGCAGCGAGAACTTCGTCGACAGCTTCACGTATCGCCTGAGCGATCGCGACGGCCAGGCGAGCGAGACAACGGTGAGCATCGACATCACTCCGATTAATGACCACAGCCCGATCATTACCTCAAACGCCACCCCCCTCGTCGCCGAAAACACAGTCACTGCCGTCACACTGAGTGCCACCGATGCTGATCTGCCGAGCCAGACCTTCGACTTTTCGATCGCCGGAGGTGCGGACGCGGCGTGTTTCGAAATCGTCGCGAATGAACTGCGCTTCACGTCTGCACCCAACTTCGAGCGACCCACCGACGCCGACGCCAACGGCATCTACGAGGTGACTGTCGCGGCGCACGACGGTGCCGGCGGCTCTGGCACGCAAGCGATTGTGGTGACGGTTTTCGATCTGGCCGAGCCCGGGATCAGCCCGGTCTCGGACATCGATCCGGAGCCCAATCAGATCCCGGAAGACGCGCCTTCAGGTACGGCAGTCGGAATCACCGCGTCTGCCGTGCACGGTGAGTCGGTCAGCACACCACGCTACGGCTTGACTGCAGACGGCAGCGGACGCTTTGCGGTCGATCCACAGACCGGCGTCATCCGTCTCGTGGCAGCCAATGCGCTCGACTATGAAAGCACGCGCGAGTATCGAATTGTCGTTACTGCGCAGATGCCCGACGGCGAATCGTCCAGCCTCGAGGCGCTGATCCGGATCACCGACACGAACGATAATTCGCCCGTCCTGGTTGCCCAGCAGCCGACGGTCGACCTCGGCGGCTCGGTAACCATGACGACAGCCCTGCTCGATGCCAGCGACCGCGACAGCATCATCACCAACTTTCGCTTCACCCTCACCAACGTCGTGGGCGGTCGCTTCGAGCTCGCCGGCACGCCGGGCGTTGCGATCACGTCGTTCGGCGAAGACGATCTGCTGGCCGGCAGAGTCCGTTTCGTCCACCAGGCCGGTGGTAACGCACCCGCTTTTGAAGTGTTGGTCAGTGATGGACGGCTCACCTCGACGCCGGTTGCGGTCTCCGTTCGGGTCAACCCCTATTTCGACACCTCGTCCGGAACGGGCTCGAACGGCGGATCGTCGAGCGCAGGATCTTCCAGCGATACGGCCAGCACGACGGGCAGCACCGGCACCGCGAAGAGCACGAGCACTCCGGCTAGCCCTGCCGCGACGGCCAGCGGCCAAGCCAGCCCTGCGGATCGCCTGCCAACCGTTCCGCCATTGACTGAAACGGCGCTTCAGCCACCCATGTCGATCGAGGCGACCTTGCTCAGCCCGCCCCTGCCAACGCCCGAACTTGATTCGCCGCTCCTCAGGACTGCCCTCCCCGACATCGCCAGTGCGGTCGCCGCAAGTTCTTCGAGCGCCGCTGTCGACCACGTTCCCCAGCCTTACCTCGAGCAGTTCCAGCTCGATCTGGCGCGTTACATCAGCACAAGCGACGAGCGCCGTGGCGCCACGGAAGGTTTCGTCGCGGCACGACCTGCCGTGCTGGAACAGGCGGAACATACCGAGTCGTTCGAAGTCGCCCTCGATACCGCGCGCACGGTCGGCATGGCGTTTTCCGTGGGTGCCGTCTGGTGGGCGCTCCGCGTCGGCGGCCTGATGGCGAGCCTGATTACCGCCGTTCCCGCATGGCGGCAACTCGATCCGCTGCCGATTCTGCCCGACAAGGCCGGAGCTGGCCGGCCTGGCGACTGGCTGGACGACGACACGCCGGAAGAGTCAGCCGGTGGTTATCGACTTGAGCCGGGCAGCGCAGAAGCTCTTCTCGGATGATCAAGACATGAGAGCGCCACGCGTCAGCCCGGTCGCGCGAATCAGCCTCGGCCTCACCTCGCTTATGCTGATGCTGCTCCTGATTCTCGACTTCGCCGGCCTGGTGCCCGATTACCTCAGAATCGCGCGTGAAGTGCGTCAGCGCAGCAGCCAGGCAATCGCCATCCAGACCGCCGCACTCCTGCCCAGCAACGACCCGATGATCCTGGCGCGCGCCTACGCGGATTTTCGGGCCGGCGACCCGGATGTCTTGTCGCTGGCCTTCCGCCTGAATGACGGACGGATCTACGTTGCCGTCGGCGAGCACGCGCGCCACTGGGTCGCACCGCACGACGAGCAGTCGGTGCTGGACCAGGTACACATGCCCATCTTCGCCAATCGTCAGCCATGGGGGCAGGTCGAGATTGTCTTCCAGCCGATTCTGCCGAATACCGTCCTTGGCTGGCTGCGTTACCCGACGGTCGTCCTGATGCTTGTTCTGGGGCTGTCCGCGTATTTCGGCTTTTATCTGTACATGCGCCGTGCGCTGCAGTACCTGGACCCGACAACGGCCGTACCCGAACGCGTTCGCCACGCCTTTGACACGCTGACCGACGGCATCGCCATCGTCGATCGCGAACGACGCTTGATGCTCACCAACAAGACCTTCAATGCCTTGCACCCGGCTGCAGCGCTCAGTCCAATCGGCCGGCCAATCAACGAGCACGCTTGGCTCTGCGATTGCTTTGGAACAGACCCGGAAGCGCTCCCCTGGGAGCGCGCGATGCGCGAGAATCGAGCACAAGCTGGGATCATCTGCGACCTGCAACAGCCAGCCGGCGACCCGCTCAAGCTGATCGTCCAGGCATCGCCAATCGTGGACCCGAAGGGCGCCGTACGCGGTTGCCTGATCTCCTTCGACAACGTCACCGAGGTCCATCGTGTCAACGAAGAACTCCGCCAGACGCTGGTCGAACTGGAAGCTTCGCGCGAGCAGATTCGCCAGCAGAACATGGAACTGCATCAGCTCGCCAGCCGTGATCCGCTCACCGGCTGCCTGAACCGGCGCGCGTTCTTCGAAATGCTCGAAGGCTTGTTCATCAACTCGCGTAAGCAGGCCAAGAACCTGTGCTGCATCATGTGCGACATCGATCACTTCAAGCGCTTCAATGACCGTTACGGGCACGCGGTTGGCGACGAGGTAATACGCGCGCTGGTGCGCACGCTGCAGGCAGGCCTGCGCCAGCACGACCTGCTCTGCCGCTACGGCGGGGAGGAGTTCTGCATCATTCTGCCGGAAACGACCGTTGCCCAGGCTGCCGAAATCGCCGCCCGCCTGCGCTCGGAAGTCGAACTACACGCGGGAAGCTCCGTGCGCACAACCGAAGGACTGCAGATCACTTCGAGTTTTGGCCTTGCCGGGCTGGCAGCCGACATGCGCGACCCCGCCGAGCTGATTGACCGCGCCGATTCGGCGCTTTACCAGTCCAAGGAAGGTGGCCGCAACCGCGTCACCGTATGGCAAGCGTGATGCGCCACCCGCCTGGCAACGCGTCGTGTATGCTCTGACTCCATTCGCCCCGCCGCCAGCCGGCCCTCTTGCCGAAAGCACTCGATTGCCATGCCGACCGCCGAACAACTCGTTGCCTCCAGCGTAACGCTGGTTACTTTGCCAGAAGTATTTGCCCGGGTGAAGCAGGTTGTCGACGATCCGCGGGCAACCACCATCGATCTCGCGCGTGTGATTTCCGCCGACCCGGGCGTCAGCGCCCGAATACTGAAGCTGATCAACAGCGCGTTCTGGGGCTTCAGCGGCCGGATAGACTCGCTGGCGCGTGCCGTTTCGCTGCTCGGCATGTTGCACGTGCATGACCTGGTTCTCGCCACCGCGGTGGTCGGAACCTTCAACCGCATCCGACCCGAACTGATGGATGTCGCCCGCTTCTGGCGGGGCAGCATCTTTCGCTCGCTGGCGGCAACCGCTCTGGCGCGCAACGGGCATCTGGTCGATCTCGGCCGTGTGTTTACCGAAGCTCTACTCAGCGATCTCGGCCACCTGATCATCTATCTGAAGGCTCCGAAACTCGCCGCGCAAGCGCTTGAAGAGACGCGCACCTGCCCGTGGCAGCTGGCCGAGACCGAACGTGCGCTAATCGGCTGCGACTACGCTGAGGTCGGTGGCGCCTTGACCGACTGCTGGCATCTTCCACAGTGTTTTGGTGAGTCGATCCGCCATCAGAACGAGCCTTGCCAAGCGCAAGCGCACTGCCTTGAGGCGTCGCTGCTCAACATCGCCGCAGCGCTCGATCTGGTGCGCAGCAGCAAGCTGGACAGAGCGACGCTGATCGCACGAATTGACCCGTATGCCTGGGAAGCGACTGGCCTCGATCCTGCCTGTATTGAGCAAGTCCAGACCGAAGCGATGGACGGTCTGTCGGCCACCGCACAGCTTTTTGGCGTGCCCAACGAGGCTTGATCGCCGGCCGAACAAGAGCGTGCAGGCGGCCACGAGCCGCCACTCCAGACCGCCGGCCAAACGTGGCCGTGCCTTTTGCGAAGGCAACAGCGAAGCCAATCCTTGCTGTTCACTCCGCTTCGGCAAACCGCATTTTGCCGATCGCTCTCCTCGCGCCGTTCCGCCCGCCTGATTCCGCCCATCGCCGTCACCAGGAACAGGCCGACAAGTCACTTGCGATGAACCGGAACTGCTTACTCCTCCCTCGACGCCCAATTCGTCCAAAAATCCGTTTCGCCTGCGTGCGGTATAATCTCAATCTATGAGATCCGACAAGGCCACGCTCGGCGGCACAGTGCGGTGCGACCTTTCCTCGCCTAGGTCGCGCATCGCGACGCATCTGGAACAGCCGTACGATGACTAGCCGCCCTCCGCAGCGCGCCTTTTTCTTCGCCATCGTTGCCACGATCGTTCTGGCCGCCGGCGGCTACGCTGTTTACCGCTTGCAGCGCAACGTATTGCCGCCCGGCTTTGCTGAGGGTGACGGAAGAACCGAAGCTGTCGAATTCGACGTGACAACCCGCTTGCCAGGCCGCCTGGTCGACATCCTCGTCAAGCCAGGCGACACGGTGCAAGCCGGGCAGCCTGTCGCGCGCATCGACACGCCGCCATTGCATGGCGATGCCGCGGACAGCGTGCTGGAAGCAGCGCGCGGTGGTCGCGTCAACTCCACCCGGGCACGACCCGGCGACCTGCTGCCGGCTGGGGCGAGCTTGCTGACACTGATCGATCCGAGCGACGTTCAGGTCAGCCTCGCGCTACCTGAGCGCTTCGCCGGTAAGGTCGCCATCGGTAGCGACGTTCGCCTGCTGCTTGATCCGACCCCGAACTATGTTGTCCCGGCACAGGTTTCGTCGCTTGACGAGGCGGCGGCTGGCACGAGCAACAAACAGGCGCAGCGCATGCTTCGCGCAACGGCCCGCATCAATCGCGAAGTGCTTGCCAAGTACCGTGCTCAGCTTGCACCGGGGCAATCCGGACGAGCCTACGTCCGCCTCGATCCGGCGGCGCAGTGGCCAGCCTTCTTGCACATCCGCCTGCCGCGCTGACCCGGCGCTGATCCAGCTCCCGGCCAAGCGGCCAAGCTGTGTGGGCGTTTCCAGCGTAGCGGGCGTGCCGAGCACCAGGCACGTTCGGCCAGATGCGTCAGCGTTCCGGCAGGGCTGGTTCACCCGCCGAACCTTCCGGGGCGCGGCGGGGAAGCGTGAGGACGAAAGTCGTTCCCTGCCCCGGCGTACTTTCGACATCGATGTTTCCGCCAAGCACGCCAGTCACCAGGTTATAGACGATGTATAGACCAAGGCCGCTACCACCCTGCCCGAGGCGCGTCGTAAAGAAAGGTTCGAAAACGCGCCTGAGAATCGTTGCGGGGATTCCCGCCCCGTCGTCGGACACGCGCAGAACAAGCTGTGCCGAACCGTGAGCGTGCGCCTTGAACTCGATTCGACCCGGCTTGTGGCCACCCAAACCGTGCGCAAGCGCGTTGTCGACGAGATTGACGATCACCTGCTCCAGCGGCCCCGGATAACTGTCGAGTTCAAGTCCGTTGGGAATGTCGACGTCGATACCATGCTGCGTTCGCTTGAGTCTTGGGCGCAAGGCAACAAGGATGTCGTCGACCGTCTGCCGCAGGTCGAACGTGCGCCGTCGCACGCTGCTCTGGTCGACTGCCACCTGCTTGAACTGACTGATCAAGTCAGCCGCGCGCGCGGCGTTCCGTTCGAGCAGTTCGACCGCTTCGCGTCCACGTTGAAGAAATCCTTCGACCTGCGAACGGCGCAGAGACCCGAGCTCGAAGGCAGCGGCCAATTCATGTATCTGCTCGCCCAACAGGCTGGCGACGACGCGGCTGTTGCCAAGTGGCGTATTCAGTTCGTGCGCCACGCCAGCCACGAGGCTACCAAGCGCGGCCAGCTTCTCCGCCTGAACCAGTTGCGCCATCGCCTGGCGCAGCTCGCGATTGGCGCATTGCAATTCATTCGTGCGCTCGGCAACCAGGTCCTCCAGGTGCTCGCGGTATCGGCGCAGTTGTGCTTCGGCACGCGTACGTTCGCTGATATCGCGCGCCAGCGCACAGTTGTACTCCTTACCGCCAAACTCGATCAGGTTGGCCCTGATCTCGACCGGGAAGGAACTGCCGTCGCGCCTCCGATGCGTCGATTCGAACACCATGTGCCGCCGATCCCGCAGTTCCCGCCAATGCGCGGCCCAGCGCTCGGGCGGAAAGACTGGATCGATCTCGGATATCGACATCTGTAGCAGTTCGCTATGCGAGTAGCCGACTGCCTCACACGCCGCCTGGTTAACATAGATCAGCCACCCATCCGCACTCATCCAGTATGCCGCTTCGCTGCTGTGGTCAACCGAAAACTGGGTCAAGCGCAGAGCCTCTTCGGCACGCTTCTGTTCGGTAACGTCTCGAATAAAGACCACCACAGCTTCCCGACCACCCTGTTCAAAAAAACCGGTCTCGATCTCGACCAGGAAGATCGTGCCATCCTTCCTTCTTTCCCAGCGCGCATAGATCGGCGCACCGCCTTCATCAAAGCTGCCGTTGGTGATGATGCGCTCGACTCGCGCCGGCACATCCTCCGGCAGCAGACGCACGAATTCATCGCGCGTGTAACCGTAAAGCCGGCAAGCCGCCCGATTCACATTGAGCACCCTGTGCGTCTGCCGGTCGAGAATCACGATCGCGTCCGGAGCAGTTTCGAAGAGGCTGTAATAACGCGCCTCACTTTCTGCCAACCGATCTTCGGCAAGCTTGCGCGCGCTGATGTCGGCGCCGACGCTGAACAATTCGGTGACCCGCCCGTGCTCGTCGAGTACGGCCCGGTTCGTCCATGCAACCCACACGCGTTCACCGTTCGCACGTATGTTCTGATTGACGTTATGCTCGAACCTGTCGGGTTCCCGGCAGATCTCCTCCATCAGCGCGCCCAGGTCCTGGCCGCCCGGCCTGTCCGCCGGCACGATCGTTCCGACGACATGCCGGCCAATTAGCTCGTCGTGCGCGTAGCCGAAAAACCTGAGCCCGAAATCGTTGATAAAAGTGATCTCGCCTTGCGGCGTCCAGCGCAGGATGATGCTGTTGGCGTTCTCAACAAGCTGCCGATAGTTGATCTCGCTCTCGATCAGTGCCGCCTCGGTACGGCGCCGCGCCGTAATGTCATCGATCAGGCTCAGTTCAGCCGGGCGCCCGCGAAACATGATTCGGCTCGCGGTCACTTCGACCTCGAGCAGGCGGCCATCTTTCCTGATGTGCTGCCAGATGCCGGAATCGGCGATACCGTCCTCGACACCTACGACATCGTCGCCAAGGAGCGGCGCCTGATCGAGTAGACAGACATCAAGAATGGTGAGCGCCAGGAACTCTTCGCGCGTGTAGCCATAGGTGACCACGGCCGCGTCGTTCACCGCCAGGAAGGCGAGCGTCTGCAGGTCGTAAATCCACATTGGCCACGGATTGCTGTCGAAGAAGAGACCCGAATGCGCTTCGACTGGCACAGCTACCGTAGCGCAGCCTTCGCCCGCGCCGTGCGCTCGCCGCGCGGCAAGACCGAAAACCAGGCCTTCGCCGAGTTCCTCCAGGACGCTGACCGTCGCCGGATCGAAGGCACCCGAGCCGGACGCACCGACGAGCAATACGCCTAAGCACCCGTCCTTGCCGCGCAGCGGCAACGCACAAAGCGCGCGCGGCTGGTGCGCCTGCGGCTCGTTCGCAACTATCGCCCGATCGGCTGTGCTGACCATCTCATCGAGCACACACGGCTGGCTCGCGCTGATCGCCGCGCTGACGGCGCGATGCCAGGCGTCCGTACCATTCGATCGGATCGCCTCACCAGTCGGAAAAGCGTCCCCAGTGCGCTCGTTGAACGGGCCGGAATCAGCCAGCACGCGCAATGCCTGCGCCGAATCGCTGTCCGCGGCGACAATGCGCGCAAACGCGAAGCCTCCCACCTCGGCAACGATCCGGCAAGCGGCGCCGAGCAGCTCATCCTCGTTCAGACTGCGCACGAGCGCCCGATGCCACTCACGAAGCATTCGCAGCAACTGATTGGCGGCACCAGCCGTGGCTGGCGGCGGCTGCCCGAGATCAACCGCCGGGTGCGCCGGCGGGCAGACCGTCTGGCGCGCTGTCGACGAATCGTCAGCCACGTCCTGCCGATGTGCCGTAGAAGTGATGATCACGCCCACCCCGCCCTAGACGCGCGGTCGAACAAGGCCAAGCAGACGCCGACCGGGCGATCGTCGGCGGCGGTACGCGCCGTGTTTCATCGGCGACACACGGCGAAGCCACCCTCGACACCCCGGGTTGTGTCGTCCCCACCACGACGCCACGTCCCCCGCAGCCAGCTCAGTTCGGTTCGCCGAGCAGGAAGTCCTCAACCATGCGCACCTGCGATTCTTCAAGAAACATTGGTGCATGTCCGACGGCAGGAACCTCGATCAGTTTGGACTTGGGCCCGCGCGTCGTCATCTCGACTGCCGTCTCATGTGCCAGGATGTCCGACTGGGCACCGCGCAGGACCAGAGTCGGGCAACGGATCGCATCGTACATCGGCCAGAGGCTGATCTCCTTGGCGTCAAGAAAAGCCTTTTTGTAGGGCTCGGCAATCGCCCGGTCGTAATTCATCTCGACGCCGCCGGCAGCTTTGGGGCGCGTCCCGACAACCGTCATGTAGCGCCATTGCGCATCGCTCAGCGCACCGAACGGCGCGCAAACCTGCCGGACATACGCCTCGGCCTCGGCCAGGTCGGTGAAATCGGGCGCCTTGCCAAGATACTCGCCGATTCTCTGCAAGGCTTCGACGGCGATCGTCGGGCCAACGTCGTTGAGCACCAGCCGGCTGATCGGCGAGCCAGGCAGGCTGGCCAGAAACATGCCAATAAGTCCGCCCATCGAGGTTCCTAGCCAATGCACCTCGTCCACCGCCATTCGGGCGATCAGCGTCATCATGTCGTTGGCGTAGATCGGCAGGGCATAGTCGTCGGAGAAGTGAAGCCGATCGCTACGTCCTCGGCCAACGACATCCGGGCAAACGACCCGATATTCACCGGCCAGCGCGTTGGCCAATACGTCGAAGTCCCGCCCATTCCGCGTCAGGCCATGGACGCAGACGAGCACGCGCGGGTTGGCCGGGTCGCCCCATTCGGAGTAAACCATCCGATGCAGGCCATGCGGGCCGAGACAGCGGACAACGCCTTCCCGCATCTCGTGCAAGCGCCCAACGCTGGTCGGTCCACCGCGCGGAGTGACCACCAGATCGTCAAAATCTTTCAGTATCGCCATGATATTAGCCCCGATGCTGTTCCGTTTGTTGTCGAATGACATTTTGACAGTATCCACGCATCGGGCGAAAGAAGTCAATCGCCGTTTGACGCCAGGCACGCTCCAGCGCAGCGTGCTGCGGGCAGTCTTCTAGGGTCGCTTGCGTCCGGTAAACATCGACCGCACGAGATTCTCGCGATGCAGAATGCTCTCCCAAAGCACCCCGAGCAGATGCCCGGCGATGAGCAGCAACATGCCGTTGGTCGCCACTTCATGAACTTCTTCGAGAAACTCGACCGTCGACTCGCTGCTTTCCGCCAGCCAGCCAGCCAGCGGACCCAGGCCCTTGTCGGCGCCGTAGAGCGCGACGCCGCTGACAATCGTCAGCAGTAGGCCGAGGAGCAGGAAAACGATCATCGCGCCACCGGCCGGGTTGTGCCCCAGGTGGCGACGCGCACGCAGCGTCAGGACATCACGGACGTAGGCGGCGACGACGCGCGGAGGATGCACGAAGTCGCTGAAGCGCGCGTAGCGCGGGCCAACAAAGCCCCAGATCAGACGAATCGCCAACAGACCGGCAATCACGTACCCGGCCCAGACGTGGACGAGCTGCACAAGCTCGCCGTCAAACCGATCCTGCAGTCGCTCGAACACTTCGCCCTCCGACAAATAGGCCAAGCAGAAGCCACCGACGAGCAGCCAATGGAAAAGGCGGACCAGTGGGTCCCAGACGGAAATCTCGTGCGGATCGGACGTGGACATAGGATGGGTAAAAACAGAAGAGGTCAAGAAGGAATTCCGCCTCGCCGTGCACCGGCGAGGCGGAGAGCACTTACTCAGGCTTCGCCGGCGGCCTTACTTGCTCTCCTCGGCAACCAGAGCGCCAGTGGCAATCTCGTAGTGGATTTCCCACTTCTTGCCGTCCTTGCCATCGATCTTCACTTCCCAGGTCTTCTTGCCTTTCTTGGTGTCCTGATAGGCTTTGGTCACTTCACCCGGATGGGCTTTCAGCGCCATCTCGACCGCTTGCTCCTTGCTGATCTCGCGCGCGGGAGCGGCGGTGCTGGCCGGGGCCGCGGCTGCGCTGTCGGCCGCCAGGCTTGAATTGGCCAGGCCACCGGCGAGTGCCAGGAGCAGCGCGGCGGCGAGAGTCTTATGTGCTTTCATGTCATGTGTCCTTTGTAGAGCATTGCTTGGGGTTAAGGGGTTCTGGCCCGCGCAGGCGGCGAGCCTCCGAGGAATCGCCGTGCCATCGATTGCGCTGAGCACGACGACAAGCTTAACGCGCGATGCTTAAACCAGACTTACCAGCGATCAGTTGCCGGGCTGGAGGACCAGCGCGACTTCGCTCTTGCCACCCGAACGAAGGATTTCCAGTTTGATCGTCTCGCCGACCCGGCGATCGTCGAGACGCGCCAGCAGCTTGCCGACCGAATCCACCGGCTTGCCGTCAACCGCCGTGATGATGTCGCCTGGTGTGACATTGCCTTCCGGCGACACCGTCGCGCCCTGCAGTCCGGCCGCCTCCGCTGCCGAACCTGGCGTGACGCGCAGAATCACCACACCCTCGACACCCAACAACTGCTTCAGCCGGGTATTGATCGCCTCGTCCGCGTGCACGCCAAGCGCCGGCCGAATGTAGCGACCGCCGCTGATCACCTGCGGTACCACCCGATTGACGGTGTCCACCGGAACGGCAAAACCAATCCCGGCGCTCGCCCCGCTCGGGCTATAGATCGCCGTGTTGATGCCGATCAGGCGCCCTGCGGAATCGAGCAAAGGGCCGCCCGAATTCCCCGGGTTGATCGCCGCATCGGTCTGAATCAGATGCTCGATCGTCGCCCGGTTCTCGCCGCCGAGCGAACGATCAAGCGCCGAAACGATTCCCGAGGTCAGCGTCCAGTCGAGACCAAAGGGATTGCCGATGGCGAAGACCTTCTGGCCGACGCGCAGGTCGGCACTGGTTCCGAGCGGCACCGGCGGCGGGCGCTTGAAGCCAACGCCGATCCGTAGAACAGCGATGTCGTGCGCCGGTGACGCGCCGACCAGGCCGGCCTTGTAGACCCGCCCGTCGGCGAGCTTGACCGAGGCCTCGCTGGCGCCCTCGATGACGTGGAAGTTGGTGATCACGTGGCCCGCGTCGTCCCAGATGAAGCCGGAACCCGTGCCGCGCGGCACGCTGAACACGTTGCGCGTCCAGAAATCGCGCACCAGCCCGCGCGTGGTGATGAAGACGACCGAATCGCGCGCGTTCTCGAACAGTGCAATCGTCGCCTTTTCGTCCGCGGCGATCTCGCCGCGCGCCGTGACTGTGCGCGGTTCTGCCTGGCGCGGCGCGAACCAAGCTTCGATCAGCGGAGCACTGCGCCAGACCAGGATGAGCAACGCACCGGCGAGCGTCAACCAGGCGAGACGGAAAAAGAATCGGTCGTTGGTGGGCATTGGACAATCTCGCGCAGCGGTGACCGGCCAAGTATAGCGCAAGCGCTATCAGCCCCCGGCAGCGCGCCGGGTGCGCAGCGCAGCGCGTAGATCGTCGACTTCCTCGAGCAGGTCGGCGACCAGCGCAGCAAGTTCTGGCACCGCATCGAAATCGCGCTCGATCTGCCGCATGCGGCGCGCGCGAAGCAGGCTTGAAGCGGCCAGGCACCACACGCCGGCGACGCTCTCAGCGTGCGGAATCAGCCCGTCCTCGAGATGGCGGATCAACCACGCGGGTTCGACGGTGCACGCTGCGGCAACCTGCTCGAGCGTCAGCCAGGACTCTTCCATCAGACTGCCGACCAGGACATCATCACTCGCCATGACTCACCTCCTTGTCTGCTCACGCGGATTGAAAGCCAGTTCCCGCGCCATCGTTTCGTAGAGCGCGCGCGCCCTCGCCGTATCGGCTGGCGGCAGCACGACCTGCAGGTCGAGCAGCAGGTCGCCCGGCTTCGGCCCGGGGATTCCCTTACCGCGCACGCGTACCTGTCGGCCGCTCTGCGCACCGTCCGGAATTCGTACTTTCAGGCTGCCCAGCGGCAGATCGACATTGACCACGGCGCCGAGGGCAGCTTCCCAGGGAGTCACCGGCAAGGTCAGACAGACGTCGCGCCCGCTCACCCGATAGCGCGCATGTGGCCGGAAGCGGACCTCGAGCAACAGATCGCCGGCCGCCGCACCACCCATGCCGGCCTCGCCCTGCCCCGCCAGCCGGATCACCTGCCCGGCGTAGACCCCGGGCGGGATCTTGACGTTCAGCGTGCGTGTCTGCACGCTGCACCGTCCGTGTGAGTCGATATGCGGCGTGCGCAGGCTGATCTGCCGCGTTGCGCCAGTAAAGGCATCTTCGACCTCGAGCATGACCCTGGCGTGATGGTCGTCGCCGCGCCAAGGGGCGTCGGCCGCACGACCATCCGCAAACCCACGGACGCCGCCCATACGGCCGAACAATTCAGCGAAGAAGTCGGAAAAACCCGCTTCCTCACCAGCAGAAAAGCCGTGACGCGAGTACTCGAAATCGGCGTTCCAATCAGGTGGCGGAGTGAACTCCTGGCCAGGTCGATAGCCGCGTCCGAGCTGGTCGTAGGCGGCACGCTTCTCCGGGTCGGACAGTACGGCATGCGCCTCGTTGACTTCCTGCATGCGCGATTCGGCGTCTGGCTCCTTTGAAACGTCCGGATGATACTTGCGCGCCAGCCGTCGGAAGGCCTTCTTGATCTCGTCGGCAGCCGCCTCGCGCGGCACGCCGAGAATCTGATAGTAGTCCTTGTATTCCATGCACGATCCTCCGCAATCCGAATTGAAGGGGTAGTGCTGCACGCACAATGTTAGTCGATGCTGCACCCGTGCAAAAGGTGAAGCGACCGCGCAGAGGCCGCCCGCAAGATATTGAAACGCGCCAGACGGGCCCCATCTAGGCAACAAGCGCCGGAGACGGCGTCCCTCTCACCTGACCGCATGGAGGAATGAAGATGATGTACCGCTCCCTGTTTCCCCGCGACGTTCTGGCGGAACTGGATCGGCTGCAGCGCGAGATGCAGCAGACCTTCCATCTGTCGCCAAATATTCGCGGTATCGCGCGCGGCGGCTTTCCGGCGATGAACGTCGGCGGCACGCCGGAGTCCGTTGAAATTTATGCTTTTGCGCCCGGCGTCGACCCGAACACGCTCGAAGTGCAGATCGAGAAGGGCGTGCTCACCATCGCTGGCGAGCGCAAGCTGCCCACCCCCGGCGACAAGGCCACCGTGCATATCGACGAACGCTTTGCCGGCCGCTTCCGCCGTGTCGTCACGCTGCCTGACGACATCGATCCGGGCGCCGTCGACGCGCAGTACCGCGATGGCGTGCTGCGCATCAGCATCGCCCGCAGGCAGGCCGCCCAACCGCGCCGTATCACGATTCAGTGATTCAGTAAGGAGGACCGAACATGTCAGACAATCGAACCGCCAAGAAGGAAGCCGGCAGCGAAGAAACCGCGTTGATGCCGCCGGTCGACGTCATCGAGGACGCATCCGGAATCACCCTCTACGCCGACATGCCCGGTGTGCCGAAGGAAAAGCTCCAACTGCACGTCGAGGGCGACGCGCTGACCATCGAGGGCGACATCGACCTCGAAATGCCGGCCGGCATGGAAGCGAGCCACGCTGAAGTCAGCCTGCCGCGCTACCGCCGGGTGTTCACGCTCTCGAAGGAGCTCGATTCGACGAAAGTGGCCGCCGAGTTCAGTCAAGGGGTGCTCAAGCTCGCCATCCCGAAGGCCGAGCACGCGCAGCCACGCCGGGTCGAAATCAAGATCCTGTAGAAGCCGGCTGGCAGCATCTTGCCAGCCCAGGATCGGGCGAGCCTCGGCTGCGGGCTCGCCCACCCGGCGACGCGCCGACCGGCGCCGGGCGCCCTCCTCCGGGCCACAAATCCTCCCAGATCGCTGGCCTCAGCCGAACACCGGCAAGTCGTGAGATCGGTCACAGATTCCAGACCGTGCAGCGCAGATTCACCTTGACTTGCGCCCATCGCTGAACTAGAGTAGGAGCGTTTTTCGGTGGGTGTGAATCGGGCTGGTTCTTCCGGCTATCGCTTCCATCCTTTCAATGGCAAACGGAGGGTGACCTCCGGACGCAAAGCCACGGACCCTACCCCGAGTTGCCGGATCGGCACTTGGAAGGGTGGCCGGGTTGCCCGAAATGCGCGCCTATGCGCTATCGAGTGCCTCCTCAAGCTTTGCGTCCACGCGGCAACAGGAGCTTTCAATGGCACTCGCTACGTGGACCCAGCAACAGATTCTGGACCAGTTGATTTCTGGATACAGTTGGAGCGGGTCAACCATCACCTACGCTTTTCCGACGGCAGCCTCTGGCATGTACGGCAGCCAGGAACTCGCCGGTTTCGTAGGTCTCAATGCAACCCAACAGACGGCCGCCGAGCGTGCTCTGCAAACCTGGGACGATCTGATCGCGCCCGACCTCGTGCGGACGACGACGGGCGGCTCGAACATCGAGATCGGCACCTCGAGCACCGGCGTCAGCTATGCGCACGCCTATTATCCGTCGGTCGGTAGCGTCTGGTTCAACCGCGCTTATGCCGATCTGATGTCGCCGCAGATCGGTCAGTACTCGTTCCAGGTCTATGTGCATGAACTCGGGCACGCCTTCGGCCTGGACCACATGGGCAACTACAACGGCGCCGGCAACTGGACGCCCTCGTCGTTCCAGGACAGCCAGGTCTACTCGGTGATGTCGTACTTTGGCCCGAACACCGGCCGCGGCAGCAGCAATGACATCGCCTGGGCCGACTGGGTCGGTCGCGACGGCCGCACCTACTCGCCGCAGACGCCGATGCTCAACGACGTTCTCGCCATCCAGAAGATTTACGGTGCCGAGACGACGACGCGTACTGGCGACACCGTCTATGGCTTTGGCAGCAACGTCACCGGTTCGCTGGCGCCGATCTTCGATTTCGCGCTCAACGCCAACCCGATCCTCACCATCTACGACGCAGGCGGCAACGACACGCTCAACCTCAGCGGCTGGAATACGAACTGCACGATCAACCTGGCGCCCGGCTCGTTCTCCTCGGGCAACAGCATGACCAACAACATCGCCATCGCCTACTCGTGCAACATCGAGAATGCCGTCGGCGGTTCGGCGGCCGACCAGATCACCGGCAATGCGCTGGCCAACCGACTCGATGGCGGCGCCGGCAACGACAGCCTGTTTGGCGGCGCCGGCGACGATGTCCTGGTCGCCAGCCTGGGCGACGACCTGCTCGACGGCGGCGATGGTCGCGACAGCGTCGTCTTCTCCGGCGCCTACGGCAGCTATACCTACACCTATTCCGACAGCGTCGGTTTCAACTTCTACAGCACGGTCAGCGGCTCGGATGTCGTGCGCAACATGGAAACCTTCGTTTTTGCCGATGGCAGCAAATCGATCAGCGAACTCCTCGGCAATGCATTGCGCTCGCAGGTCTCGATCAGCAGCGACCTGACCCAGCAGTTCGAAGGTCACAGCGGCTCGACGATCTTCACCTACAAGCTCAGCCTGAACGTCGCAAGTTCGTCGGTGCAAACGCTGAACTGGAGCGTGCAAGGCAGCGGACTGACACCGGCCGATGTAGCGACCGACTTTGCCAGCCCGACTTCGGGCAGCATCACCTTCGCGGTGGGCGAAACTGAAAAGACGATCTCGCTGGCCGTGAAGGGAGACCGTGTCGTCGAGAGCAACGAATCCTTCATCGTGAGCCTGTCGAACCCGTCGTCGGGTCTCGTCCTGCGAACGACCAGCGCCAGCGGCACGATCCTCAACGACGACGCGGCGAACAGCGACGACTACGGCCAGACCTTGGCCACGGCTGGCCAGCTTACCGTCGGTGCCAGCCCGCTCACCGGCTGGCTCGAGCGTACTGCCGACAGCGACCTGTTCGCCGTCAGCCTGAGCGCCGGAACGACCTATGTCTTCGATCTGAAAGCACCCGGATCGACCGTCGACGCATTTCTCTCGTTGCACTCCGCCGGAACGGGCACGACCACGCTGTCCGCCGCGATCGCCAGTAACGACAACGTCGCCGTCGGCAACAGCAATGCGCAGATCGTTCATGCGGCGACGACGAGCGGCACCTATTATCTGCTCGCGCGCGATGCACGCGGCGGCACCGGCAGCTACACGCTGGAAGCCGCCACCGTCGCTGGCCGCATTGTGAACGGCGACGAGAGCAGCAATACGCTCGCCGGGGCCGCAGGAAACGACCAGATCTCCGGACTGGGCGGTGCCGACACTCTGACCGGCGAAATGGGCAACGACTTTCTCGACGGCGGCGCCGGAGCCGACGTGATGAATGGCGGTGCCGGCAACGACAGCTACGTCGTCGACAATATCGGCGATGTGGTCAACGAGGGAATTGGCGGCGGCAGCGACCGCGTCTACTCGTCGATCAGCTTCGTTCTGGGCAACAACGTCGAAGACCTCGTGCTGACCGGCGAGGCGAGCACCAACGCCACCGGGAACAGCCTGGCCAATCGACTGAGCGGCAACAGCGGCAACAACATTCTTGACGGGCAAGGCGGAATCGACACCTTCGTCGGCGGCCTGGGCGACGACACCTATGTCCTCGACGCCGACGGCGAACTGGCCAACGTCAGCGAAAGCGCCAACGCCGGCAACGACACGCTGCGCGTCGTGTTTACTACTGCGGCGAAGACGATCAGCCTGAACGGCCTGCTTGCCAACATCGAAAACCTTGAAGTGCGCGGCAACGGTCAGTTCAACGCGCTCGGCAACGACGCCGCCAACCTGCTGATCGGCAACGCAATGAGCAATCGCCTGGAAGGCGCCGGCGGCAACGATACGCTCGACGGACAGGGCGGTGCGGACCAGCTCATCGGTGGTGAGGGCGACGACACCTACCTCGTCGACCACACTGGCGACATCCTGAGCGAAGCCGCCAACGCCGGCACCGACAACGTGCGCGTGGCGATCAATGCCAGCGGCGCGACCTTCGTCCTCGCCGCGAATATCGAGAATGCAGCGGTCGTCGGTTCCGTTGCCAACAACCTGACCGGCAATGAGCTGGCCAACGTGCTGACCGGCAACGCGCTCGCCAACCGGCTCGACGGCGGCGCCGGCATCGATACGCTGACCGGCGGCAACGGTGGCGACACGTATGTGGTCGACAACGCAGCCGACACGATCGTCGAAACCTCGACGCTGGCGAACGAGATCGATACCGTCCTCAGCAGCGTCAACTGGACGCTCGGTGCCAACCTGGAAAACCTCGGTCTGCTCGGCAGCGCCGACCTGGTCGCGACCGGCAACCTGCTGAACAACCAGTTGAACGGCAACAACGGCGCCAACCGGCTGGACGGCGGACTTGGCGCCGACTCGATGGCCGGCGGCGCCGGCAACGACACCTACATCGTCGACAACCTTGCCGACCGCGTATCCGAAACCCGCAGCCCCGGCAACGCGGCCGACGCGGGCGGTATCGACACGGTCGAC
>WBZM01001890.1_pt1 | contig 19171 bp, 17 predicted proteins | sample 5204271 | NCBI WGS metagenome assembly WBZM01 (sample SAMN12344346, study PRJNA552823) | activated sludge metagenome | biome: Activated sludge suspended growth; feature: Nitrification reactor; material: Wastewater; isolation source: activated sludge from nitrification reactor of wastewater...
AACTACAGAAAAATGCCATACCTCCTCTCCAAACCACCCCTCAACCCCCTCCAACCCCAAAAGAACCAAAGCACAGCCCCAAAAGGAAAAAGAACCGCGCTGGGCAAGCCGACACAGCCCTGGACAGAAAAAGAAAGGTCCCAAACGGAAAAAGAACGCATCCAAATGGAAAAAGCATGCATCCAGATGGGTTGAGCACGGCTCCAAATGGAAAAAGAATAGCGTTGGACAAAGTGATGCATCGTTATTTCAAACCCCACTTCAGAAAATTGAGGGACAACACCTAAAACATAGAATCACAGCAACAAAATTGGCACGAAAGTTGGAAAATTTACAATACGTATCTACATAGAAGGCAAGAAACTACGGACGCATTTTTTCACTAATCTAAATCCAACCATCATGGATAGGAAAATCACCTCTCGCCTCAACATGGCGAATGCGTTCAAGCAAATCTGCGACGACAATCAGGCTACCGTGAAGAAAATGCCTACCTTCGAGAGCCTGGTCGCCACCCTCGGTATCAAGATCACGAACCTCAAATTGGTGGCAAAGCAGTTGGACACAAAGAACGGTGGTTACCGCAAGGATAAAATCAACTGGAAGGAGCAACTTTCGCTGTTGCTCTCGGTGGTGTGCGGTGCTGGGGTGTCTTATGCCAAAACTGCGGGAGATATTGTGCTGCAAGAGAAATTTGCTTTTGCTGAGACTGCATTGTCTGGTCAGCGGGACACGGAACTTATCGGCACGGCGAACAGCATCATCGAGTTGCAGGAGACGGTGGCAGCGCAGTTGTTGGGCAACGGCATTACCTCCGATTTTATGAACGAGGTGAAGGCGGCACTGGCCAATTTCGAGGCGAAGAACACCCTGCCCATCGTGAACGTGTATGCGGGCGAGGCGAAACGGGAGGAGGCCATGAAGTTGGCGTTCGAGCTGTCGGATTTTGTGCTGCAAAACATGATGAAGGCGGCACTGATTTTCAAGATTACCGACCCAGGGTTTTACATGACCTTGGAGAACGCCAGCCACATCAGCAAGGTGGGTGTGCGCCGCGAGGAAGTGCCTACCAAGCAAGCAGTAGCAAGCAATGATGCACAGGGCGCCACCGAGCAGAAATCGGTGCAGGAGCAGCCCGCCACTACTGATTTGTTGGAGAACGCCGTGCAGGAAATTAAGCCGGTGGAGAATGCGGGGGAGGTATCTATGGGCCCCACCACGAACGGGGTCGAAGCGAAATAATATTCCATTCATTTTACTATAAACATGAGTCATCCCGAATTTTTCAGGAAACAGCGGACAGAAGGTTGCGATTGGGTGATTTTCATTAGAAAATCACCCAATCGCAACCCATAAATAATAACGGCGGCGGCATCTTCGATGCCGCCGCCGTTATTATTTATGGGTTTTCGGCGGTTTTGCTGCGCAAAACCGCCGAAAACCCATTTTTTGAGTCCACCAGATGCTCAAAATTCGGAATGACTCATGTTTTCCAAGAAACTATAGTTCGGAGCTAAGTTGCTGAAAGCATTGCATTGGCAGGAGGAGTGCCCATTTTCAGGTTTCGCTCAGCAGCTTAAGTTTGGGTTTGGGAAATTATCGCTCTCGTCTTCACTTGGCCGTTCGGCAAGGCATTTGAAATCCTTTTCGATTAGGATGCGGAGCGAGCCGCCATCGCCAGTGGAGTCGAAGCGGCTGATATGCTCGAGGCCTACCTCTTGTTCGGAAGTCGCCCAAGTGTTGCCCAAGTCGGTGGGAACGAGCACGGTGATTTGGCCCTGTTGGAAATTGGCCTGGATTTCAGCAATGGCCTCCCGCTTCAAAGTGTAGGTGAGCGCAGCGTTTGTGCCAAAGCGCACGATGTCGCTTACTTCTCCGTGTTCGAAGAACCTGTTGACCTCCGACTGCGACAACCGAAGCCGGACAGAACTGCCTGACATCCTGATTTTCATGTGGCAATCTTTTGCCAGCGATGGCAATTGGTTGTTGGATGCTCCGCAATGCGGGCGGCCAACAACCAACACTTTGCCATCAACCGTTTTTCTTCACTTCCAATTTCTTGGGCGGCGTTGCGCTGTTCGTCTTCTTGTTACGGGACTTCCCGTAAGAGCCACGCCAGATTTTACCCTTGGTCGTTCTTTTGTCTCCTCTTCCCATGTTGAGTGGATTTAAATGGTGATGAAATAAGGTTGTTTATAAAGGACGGCAAAAATAATGGAAAATGTCAATTGTTTCATGGCTTAATTGTTTCATGGTTTCACTGCTTCATGGCTTCCCGTAAGACCTTAACCATGAAGCAGTGAAACAATAAAGCCATGAAACAATGAATCAGCGCATCAATATCCGCTCTGGGAAGGTATAGACGTTGAACTGCCCATTGCGAAGGAAGCCGACCAACGTCATGCCAGTTTCTTCGGCCAGCGCCACCGATAGGCTCGTCGGGGCACCAACGGCTGCCAGCACGGCCGCACCTGCCATCGCCGATTTCTGCACCAACTCGAACCCGGCACGGCCACTCACCAGGACAATTTTGTCGCTGAGCGGCAACAGGTTTTGTTGCATGGCAACACCGATGAGCTTATCGAGTGCGTTGTGGCGGCCAACGTCCTCACGGGAAAGCAGCAGTAGCCCAGTGGCATCAAAAAGGGCAGCGCCGTGCAGCCCACCCGTACAATCGAAGATGGACTGCTGCTGCGCCAAGGCATCGGGTAAATTGTGCAGCACATCGGCCCCTAACAGTGGCATTGGCTCCGAATGCTCCCATTGCCCCTGCACCCGCACGGCCTCTATGCTGGCCTTCCCGCAGACACCACAGGAAGAGCTTGTGTAAAAATTGCGCTCCAAGCGCCCCAAGTCCACTGCTACATTGTCGTGGAGTTCGACTAAAAGGACGTTTTCCCTTGCTTCCTTCCAGCGTACGGGCGGGCGGCTGAACGACTGCACTTGGTGGTTGCTTTTGATAATGCCTTCGGTAAAAAGGAAGCCGAGCGCCAGTTCTTCGTCGTGGCCGGGGGTGCGCATCGTCACGGAGATGGGCTTTTGGTGACGGACACCGTTCCTCGAAAAGCCCAGCCGGATTTCCAGTGGCTCCTCGACCACCAGGAAATCATCAGCACGGCTGGCTGTCTGCCCCACCACCTTGATGATTTCCGTCTTTGCGATGCCTATTTTGTCTTCCATCTGTTAAAAACTGTTAGGAAATGTGCAGTGCCGCAATTTTCTCCCTCTTGACGTAAACTTCCGAAAGTTTTTCGTGGTTGAGAGAAAAAAGGTACACAGGCCCGCTTCCCCAAAGCGCCCAAAGATTTTCGTTTATTTCATGAGATTATAATTTGTTTATGGCAGTCGCACCCGATGGGTGCGACTCTTTTTTGCCCATCGGCCAACTTGGGAGACAATCGAACCAATGCAGCCTTCTTTAACCCCTTGGCAACTTCCTCCACTCCTTTCTCGTAATTTTGCAAAAACGAATTGCCGATTGCCTCACCCAGCAATGAAGCAATTCAGCAATGAAGCAATATCAAATATGCCACAAATCGTCCTGCTCGGCCTTTTTTCCAGTTGGTTTTCGTTTTTCAATTGGCTGAAAAACCCCTTCAGCCCCAGCCATCCGCCGTTCCCCTACCAGTTGAACGAGCCTGATGTGACTTTTGAAATGCCCGGTGAAATCAAGGAGATTTCTGGCCTCAGCATTGCAACGGACGGTAATGGGGACGCCAATTTGTTGGCAGCCATCAACGACGAGGTGGGCGTCATTTTTCTTTTGGATAAAAAAACAGGGGAAGTCAAATCGAGGGTTTCCTTTAAGGATTCCGGCGACTTCGAGGGCGTCGAAATCGTGGGCAAAGACGCCTGGGCCATCAAGAGCAGCGGTACGCTCTACCATATCAAGGACTACCAACAGCCCAACCCCGTGGTGGAGAAATACAAGTCGTTCCTCAACAGCGACAACGACGTGGAGGGCCTGGCTTACGACCCTGCCAACAACCGCCTCCTGCTCGGCTGCAAGGGCAAGGGCCTGGACAGCCTTGGCACCCCGCTCAACAAGGCCATCTATGCCTTCGACCTCGCCACAAAAACTGTTGGCAATACCCCCGCCTACCTGCTCACCCTGCCCGATTTGACCGATTTCATCCAAAACAGCGGCGAGTTCGATGCGGAGGAGAAAATGGAACGCATCATCACCGCCGAGCGGACGGAAATCAAGTTCAGCCCTTCGGGCATCGCCATCCATCCGCAAACGGGCGAAATCTACGTCACTTCCGCCCGTGGCAATACCTTGCTCGTGCTTGATGCCGTCGGCAAAATCAAGCATGTGGAGCGCCTGAAGAAAAGCACCCACGCCCAGCCCGAAGGCATCTGCTTCGATGCGGAGGGCACGCTTTTCATCGCCAATGAAGGCGTGGATGGGACGCCGGGGAAGATCTTTAGTTTTTTTGGGAAATGAAAAATCCCTATAAATCAAAAAGGGTTGGCATCGAGACGATGCCAACCCTTTTTGATTATTACGCAAACTTCTTCTTCTTGAAGAACGGCTTGCCGCTGAACTTCCCGTTGGATGAGGGCCTTTCCTTGCGGTCAAAATAACCGCCCTTCTCCGAGCGGCCTGCCCCGGCAGATGACCTCGGTGCGCCGTGGCGCTCCAAGCTGTGCCGCCCTTTGAAGCCCGGACGCTCCGGCTCCCTGATTTCGGGATAGGCATTGGCATTGAGGTGGCCACCGAAGTGCAACTGTAGTAGTGACGCAAGCAACTGCTTGGGCTTGCCAGAGTTCAGGATGTCGGCAGCGAGGTCGTAAAATTCCTGCAAAATCTCACCCTCGGCAGCAGCGAACACCCGCTCCTTCATGGAATTGCGCTTCAGCTCAATCACTTCTTGACCCCAAGGCAGGTGGCCCCGCTTGATTTCGGTCTTCGTCACCTGTTGCACCATTTGGAGCTTGCGCCATTCGCCAGGGGCCACGAAGCTGATGGCCTTGCCCGTCTTGCCCGCCCGGCCCGTACGGCCAATGCGGTGTACATAAGCCTCTGGGCTGTCCGGCATATCGAAGTTGATGACGTGCGAGAGGTTATTGATGTCAATGCCACGGGCCGCCACGTCGGTGGCCACGAGGATGGTCGCATGGCCACTCTTGAACTTGGCCAATATCCGCTCCCGTTGCACCTGCGTCACATCGCCGTGCAATGCTTCTACGTCGTAGCCGATTTCGGTGAGTTTGCCAGCGAGGCGGTCAGCGCCCATGCGGGTGCGGGAGAAAACAAGTGCGTAGAACTCCGTCTCCGTCTCGATGAGGCGGTGCAGGGCACGCAGTTTGTCCTTTTCATAGATTTCGTAGAAAACCTGCTCGACGGTGGTGGCTGATTGCTGCTTCGCAGCGACTTTCACTTCGTCGTATTCGCCCATGAACTTCTGGGCGAGCTTGAGGATGGGGCCGGGCATGGTGGCCGAGAAGAGCAGCATGCGGCGCTGTTCCGGTACGTGGGTGAGAATGTGCTCGATGTCTTCGACAAAGCCCATGTTGAGCATTTCGTCGGCCTCGTCGAGCACGACGAACTTCACGTCGTTCAGCTTCAGGGTCTTGCGCTCGATGTGGTCAATGGCCCTGCCTGGGGTCGCCACCACGATGTCAACGCCCTGCTTGAGGGCCTTTAGCTGCGTGGCCATGCCTTGGCCGCCATAGACGGGCAGGATGCTGATGTTGCGGTTGCCCCTGAGGCTGTCGAGTTCTTCGCAAACTTGGTTGGCCAGCTCACGGGTCGGGGCTAACACGATGGCCTGTACCTTGCGGAGGCCTGGCGTGATGCGCTCGATGATGGGCAGGCCGAAAGCGGCAGTCTTGCCCGTGCCAGTCTGCGCCTGGCCAATGATATCACGTTCGCCGCTGAGGAGCAATGGGATGGTTTGTGCCTGGATGGGCGTGGGACTGACGAAGCCTTTTTTGGCAAGGCCGCTGAGGATGTCGGCGCTGAGGCCGAGGTCCGCAAATGTTTGGATGGAATCCATTTTTGAAAAAAAAGATTGATGTTTAAAACGGGCTGGCCGCTTTCCAATTCACGCTGGCAGGTCGCTCACAGCATGGCCACACAGCCATTGCGAAGCAAACAAACCAAGCCACACGCTGGCCAAGAGGGCCATGCGATGGGGAAACTGGAACTCAACTTTGAACCCGAAAATTCAGACGTGCGTGAAGGCTAACTAATCCGGCATACTCGCAGTAGGCTGGCGATGGGCGAGTATGGAGGCGGACTAACACGCTGAATATCAATCTCTTGGCAGCCAAATTACTCGCAATGAAGAGGCGCCCAACGGCCCTCTCTTTCTCTTCACCTTCAAATACCGTCCAAACTTTTTAAACGGTTAAAAAATCAGGTCGTAAACACCCCGAATCAGAGTTTTGTTCGGAGTGTTTTTAAAATCGGCGCAAAGATATATTTAATCATTTGGTTTTTCAGCTTGTTTTTCGATAATTATTTCGTGAACGTTTTCTGAGCGCCATTCGTTTTGCTCCGCAAACAAGACTTGTCGGATTTTGAAAGGCATACACCTGCAATTGTCCGAAGCCCGCTTATCTTCGCCTGTCTGTTTTTGCGAACAGGGTTCACCGCTTTTTTCAAAATGAAAATCAATATCCAACTCACACAATTGCTTTGGGTTTTGTTCTTCCTGCTGTTGGGCTGCCGGAATGACGACCCCATTGCGGAGCAAAACACCAAGGCCCCAAAGCCCGATACAACGGCGCAAACACCGGGCTTGCCAACTGACAGTGCCAGCCTCCAGAACCTTCTCAAGCAATACGACCCGCCGGGCCGTGACGTTTGGCAAAAACCTGAGGTGGTCATCGGCAAACTGGGCGACTTGAGCAATAAGACCGTTGCCGATATAGGGGCAGGCTCTGGCTTCTTCTCACGCAGGCTGGCGCAGCAAGCCAAGAAAGTCATCGCTGTGGACATTGACCCCCGTTTCATCCATTTTATGGACAGCATCAAACGGGTGGAACTGAAACCGGAGTACCAACAGCGCTTCGAGACCCGCCTCGGCCAGCCCAACGACCCCAAGCTAAAGCCCAACGAGGCCGATATTGTGCTGGTGGTGAATACCTATATATATATACAAGACCGGGTGGCGTACCTGAAAAACCTGCTCAATGTGCTGCCATCGGGCGGCCAAGTCGTCGTGGTGGACTTCAAGAAGAAACGCATGCCCATCAAATACCCTACCGCCAACGTGCGCATGGAGCTGTACGAAGTGGAAAATGAACTGGAAGAGGCGGGTTTCACGAGCATAAAATCGGACGATTGCGCTTTGGACTATCAATATATCGTGATGGCGACGAAGTAGGTCAGCCGTTTCGTGCAAAAAAGGTCTTTCAGCACATCGCTGGAAGACCTTTTTTGTTTCAAATACCCTCACGTTGCGCATCATCATGCCTTTGGGTGAGCATTGTCACCAACTGCTCGACACTCAGGTTGTTGTTTTGTAGTACAGAAAGAAAGTTGAGAAGATTCATATTTCGGGTGATTAAATAAATTGTCAGAGCGCCTTAAGTGGCGCTCTTTTTTAGGTGGTCAGCCGTAGTTGAACTGCACAGAATCACTAATCACATTGTTTCGATATGGAAAATAAAGTAAGTTTCAAAGAATTGCTTGCCGGCGAAAAGCCTGTATTGATTGACTTCACTGCTTCTTGGTGTGGCCCTTGCCGCATGATGGCCCCGGTACTCGAAGACGTGAAAAAACAAATGGGCGAGAACGCCACCATCGTAAAAGTGGACATTGACCGCAACCAGGCCTTTGCGGGCAGCATGGGAATACAGGGTGTTCCGACTTTTGTTTTGTTCAAAAAAGGTAAGGAAGCATGGCGACATGTGGGCATGATTTCCGGCCCGCAGTTGAAGGGGGTTCTGGAAAAATATGCCTGATTGACTGACAAAACTCACCCTTTCTACTTGCCTTTAGTCAATTGATTTGCTGGCGGTTACGTCCATTTTTGGTGCGAAATATCATCTCCACATCTCGAATGCTCAAGACTTGGTAATACAGGATTAGAAGCTGTCGTTCCCAGCCAATAGCTTGGCCATTTGGGGCAATACCCCACCACAATGGGAGCTGAAAAAGTCGCCATCATCAAAGAAAAGGAGCAGCGCCTACAGGCAACCGCCCACCTATTGAAAGACCTCCAAGCCTTGGAGGCCATGCTCGAAAAAGGCATGTTCGAGACGGATGTCCAGCGCATCGGGGCAGAGCAGGAAATCTCGCTCGTAGGCATGGACTGGAAGCCCGCCCCCGTGTTGATGAAACTGCTGGAAGACATCAACGACGACCGCTTCACCACGGAGTTTGCACAATTCAACATGGAGGTTAACCTCGACCCCATCGTCTTCAAGGGTGACTGCTTGTCGCAATTGGAGCGCAGCCTTTGGCGGCTGTTGGTGAAGGGCGAGAAAAAGGCGAGGCTGCTTAAAACCCACCTCCTATTGGTCGGCATCCTGCCCACGCTGCACCAGAGTGACCTCGACCTGAAGAACATCACCCCCTTGCCCCGCTACCGCTATTTGATTGATGCCCTTCACGCCATGCGGGGCGAGCATTTCGAGTTCAGGATTGCTGGCAAGGACGAGTGGATTGACCGGGCCGAAAACTCGTTTTACGAAAGCAGCAACACCAGCTTTCAGGTGCATTACCAACTGGCACCAGCTGATTTTGCGGCAGCATACAACTGGTCTTTGGCGGTGACCGCCCCGCTCATGGCTTGTGCCACCAATTCGCCTCTTTTCCTTGGCAAGCGGCTGTGGCGAGAGACCCGTATTGCCCTTTTTCAGCAGTCCACCGACGTGCGCAGCCCTACGGACAAGTACCGGGAGCGGGCACAGCGGGTTGATTTTGGCACCCGCTGGGTGAAAGGCTCCGTGCTCGACCTTTACCGGGAAAACGCAAGCCGACACAGTCCCATATTTACTTCCACCCGCCATGAAGATGCCCATGCCGTGCTCGAACAGGGCGGGGTGCCAAATCTCTATCACCTCGGCGTACACAACGGCACGGTCTATAACTGGAACCGGGCCTGCTATGGCATCACGGAAGGAAAGCCGCATCTCCGCATCGAGAACCGTGTTTTGCCCTCCGGGCCAACCATCGTTGACGAGGTGGCCAACGCCGCTTTTTGGCTGGGCATGATGAAGGGCATGCCGCCAGAATACGCCCATATTGACCAGCGCATGGAGTTCGATGTTGCGAAGCGAAACTTTCATTACGCTGCAAGGTTGGGGCTGGGGGCCAATTTCTACTGGGCGGGCAGCGACAAGCAAATCCGCTCGGATGAATTGATTATCAAGGAGTTATTGCCAATTGCAAGGGAGGGGCTTGCCAATGCAAATATTGACCAAGCCGATATAGACCGATTGCTGGGCATCATCGAAGAGCGGGTGAGCACGGGCAAGACGGGGTCGCAATGGGCCTTGGATGGCTTCAACCAACTCACCAAGGAAGTCGGCGCTGACGAGGCGTTGGTGGCCATCACGGCAGGCATGTCGAGGCGGCAGCAGGAGGGGCAACCGGTGCACACCTGGGATTTGCCGAGCAAAGAAGAAGCTGGCAATTGGAAAAACCGCTACTGGACCATCGAACAAATCATGAAGACCGACCTCTTCACCGTCAGCGAAGACGACCCCGTGCAATTAGCAGCCAACATGATGTACTGGCGCAACATCCGCCACATCCCGGTCGAGAACAGCGAGGGGGAACTGACCGGGCTGATTACCTGTCGGCTGGTGATGCTCTATTACAGCAACCAACATGTGGATGGCGACACGACCCCCGTGCGGGACATCATGGAGCGGAACCTGACCACCGTTTCGCCACAAACAAAGACCAGTGTAGCCATCGAACTGCTCAAGTCAACCCACTTGGGATGCTTGCCTGTGGTGCATGGCAACAAACTGGTAGGGTTGGTCACGGAACGTGATTTCATGAAACTTGCCGCCGAGTTGTTGAAGGAAATTGTTTGACAAACGAAATTCAGGCGCATAAGATGGCCACCCTGTTTTTGATTATAATAATAAACCTCAGTTTCTAAGCCTCTGCTGGCATGCCACGGCAAAGCAAATCATCGTAAGGAGACACGAAGGGACACACCTTGCCAATCATCACCTTTACCACTGACAAAAGTCATCCTCGCCCTTTGGCGGCTGCGCCAACTTTGAAACTTTATTTCATTCACAAACCAACCGAAATGGCAAAAAAGAGAATCCTCGTTAATGAAACGGCAGCATTGAAGAACACCGCTTCGAAGCCAATGGTCAATGGCGATGTTGTGGGCGGAGAAACCCTCTCGGAAGCTAAAGCACTCACAGTGAACCGCAAAATCAGGAAGAAAATCAACCACGAGGCGGTTGCCTTGAAGGACAAAATCGAGCACGCCACGGAGGAGGACAAGCGTGCCGTGGCGGAGAACTACCTCTCTAATTTCCCAGCGGAGGAGCGCAAACTCATGCTCCAGATTCTGATAGAAGAAAGCAAGAAGAACGGCAAGGGCTATAAAATCCACCCCGACGAGGAGCTTTCAAAGGACTGGCGCAATGGCGGCTACCCGTACAAGAACCTCATGTCCCGCAAGAACTACGAGGCACAGAAGTACGACCTTCAGGTCGAGTTGCTGAAGTTGCAGGCTTGGGTGAAAAAAACAGGCAGCCGGGTCATCATCCTCTTCGAGGGGCGTGACGCAGCCGGTAAGGGTGGCACCATCAAACGGATGATGGAGCACCTGAACCCCCGTGGCGCAAGGGTCGTCGCCCTTGAAAAACCGACCGAGGAGGAAAAAGGCCAATGGTACTTCCAGCGCTATGTGAAGCACCTGCCAACTTTTGGCGAAATCGTGCTCTTCGACCGCTCGTGGTACAACCGGGCAGGCGTGGAGCGGGTGATGGGCTTCTGCACCCCAGACGAGTACAACGAGTTCATGCGGCAGGTGCCGGAGTTCGAACGCAACCTCGTGCGCAGCGGCATCACCCTCGTCAAGTTCTGGTTCTCGGTGAGCCGGGACGAGCAGCGCCGCCGCTTTAAGGACCGGGAGACCCACCCGCTGAAGCAGTGGAAGCTCTCGCCCATTGACCGGGCCTCCCTCGACAAATGGGACGAGTACACCGATGCCAAGGAGAAGATGTTCTTCTACACCGACACCTCCGATTCACCGTGGATTGTCGTTAAGTCGAACTGCAAGAAGCGGGCAAGGCTGAACGCCATGCGCTATGTCTTGTCCAAGATACCGTACTCGAAAAAGAACCTGAAGATGATAGGCAAGCTCGACCCGCTCATCGTTGGCCGCTCCAATTTTGTTTATGAAAAAGGGGAGAACTTGCTGGTGAACGAGCAGCCCATGAAGTGAGGCTGAATCAGTTTCTGGAGCTGTTTGAATTTGGCCGGGCAGCCAAATTCAAACAGCTCCAACTTAGGCGCTTTAACAAAACCGCACCGCAGTGACCAAAGTCACCAGCGTTGACCAATGCGCGATCCGAAATTTGCGTTCGATAAATCCAAACCAGTGCATTATCAAATCCGGTCATATTTCCTCCTTTTCCTCTTCCTGTTCGGCATGCTTGTGCCCGGCCAGACGCAGGAGGAGTTGACCCGGATTCCCTTGCTTTGGCAACATTATCAAGAGCACAAAGCAGCGCTTCCCAGCACCAGTTTCTACGAGTTTTTCCAACAGCACTACAGCACCGATTTCACCAAGCACCGCTCGGCGCACGACCACTCCAAGCTGCCGATGAAGAGCGGCGACAACCACCTGCACGCCCCCGTTCCAGTTGATTTTCAAAAACCTGCGGAACTGACTTTCCAAACCGTTTTGGCTGGCAGCCAGCCCATTTTTTTCGAAGACCAGGCTGCTCCGCAATCTTTCCTCAATGACATCTGGCAGCCGCCCCGATGCTGCTGATTCCAGCAGTTTTTGATTTCCCTTTTTATTCATTCACGGGTTAAAATCGCTTGGCCTGGGCCTTGCCCAATCAAGCCTGTCAGCCGACAGCCAGGCAATTTGCCCAATTCATCATAACCGCCATGCAAGGCTTTAATAAACTCATGCACCTCGCCATTTTTTGGCTATCCCCGTTTTTCTTGGCTGCGCAAAACACGACCCCGTTCAGCATCCAACTCGAACCGCTGAACATCCCGAACGTGGGCGGGCTGCAAGCCTACGCATTTGCGCAGCACGAAGGCAAATGGCTCATCATCGGTGGACGCTTGGACGGGCTGCACCGCAGGCAGCCTTGGGCCAGTTTCGATGTGGCGGGACACAATACTTCGCTCATGGTGATTGACCCCATTGCGCAGCAAAAATGGACGGCCCCGCTGGCCTCGCTGCCCGTGCCGTTGCAAGAGCAATTGAGTTCCACGAACATGGAGTTTGCGCAGGACGGCGACTACCTCTACCTCGTGGGTGGCTATGGCTACAGTGCCACCGCAGGCGACCACGTCACCTACGACAAGCTGACCGCCGTGGACGTGCCGGGCTTGGTGGAGGCCATCATGGACGGAGCACCGATTGCCAGTTTTTTCCGGCAAATCACCGATGCACAGTTTGCCGTGACGGGCGGGCATTTGAACAAGGTGTACGACACCTACTACCTCACTGGCGGCCAGCGCTTCGACGGGCGCTACAACCCGATGAACGGCCCCAGTTTTACCCAAACCTACACCGATGCCATCCGCAAGTTCAAGCTGGTGGACGACGGCACGACGCTCTCGGTGACTCACCTGCCCGCCATCGTGGACGCCGACAACTTGCATCGCAGGGACTACAACGTTGCTCCGCAAATCATGCCCAACGGCCAACAGGGGCTGACGGCCTTCTCTGGCGTTTTCCAAAAAACGGCGGACCTGCCCTTCCTCAACTGCGTGAACGTGGACAGCAGCGGCTACGCTGCGAACAACGATTTCTCGCAATACTATAATCACTACCACTGTGCTTTTTTGCCGTTGTTTTCTGCTTCGCAGAACGAGATGCACACTGTGTTTTTCGGCGGCATTGCCCAGTTTTACGACAGCCTCGGCGTGCTCGTGCAGGACAACAACGTGCCCTTCGTGCGCACCATTGCACGGGTGACAAGAGACGCCAGCGGCCTCATGACGGAGTACAAACTGCCCGTGGAAATGCCCGATTTGCTGGGTGCCAGCTCGGAGTTCATCCCGAACGAGGCTCTGCCGATGTACCCAAACGGCGTACTGAAATTAGACGAACTGCCTGATGGTGCGAGCTTCGTCGGCTACATCTACGGCGGCATAGCCAGCTCGGCACCCAATGTTTTTTGGATAAACACAGGCACGGAAAGCACGGCCAGTAGCCAGATTTACAAAGTATCCGTGGTGAAAAACGGCACTTCTGCCACGCACCAAGTCAATGCCCAAAGCCGAAGCAGCCTACACCTGCGGGTGTTCCCGAACCCCAGCAACGGCGGCGAGTTTTGGGTGAAATTCAACTTGAAGGAAATCACGCCCGTGCAGTGGACGCTGACCGACGCAAACGGAGCCGTTTTGGAAAAAGGGACGCTGACGAATCTGGAGCTTGGAGAGAATGTTTACCGCAGCGACAGCACGAAATTGAAGGCAGGGAGCGCCTATTTCGTCAGCCTGAAAACGCCCAAAGAGTCAGCGACCCTAAAGGTTTTGGTGACGGAATAATGCCCAGGTTTTCAGAAAATGCCCATGCCAGGCAACCAATCCCGTTGCAAGCCCGAACTACCTATCAATTGGACAGCATGAACCCATCAAAACTCGACCAAATCATGGAAGGATGCCGTCGCCGTGACCGGGTGTCGCAGCACGCACTTTATGAGTTGTACCACGGCTTTGCGCTGTCGGTGAGCAGGCGCTACGTGTCGAGCATGGATGCGGCGAGGGAGGTGGCCAACGATGCTTTTTTCCGTGTTTTCACCAAGATAGAAAACTACGATTCGGCGCTTCCCTTTCAGGCTTGGCTGCGCAAAGTGGTGGTGTTCAGCGCCATTGACCACTACCGGAAATACCAGCAGGGCCTGCCGGCCACCGACGACCTCAGTGGCTTGGAGCAATCGCCCGACGACGGTGCCGACCTGCTCGACCAGTTCAGTTCCGACGAGTTGCTGGCGCTGGTGCAGCAGTTGCCGCCCGCCTATCGGTTGGCCATCAATATGTTTGCCATCGAAGGCTATGAGCACCATGAAATCGCCGAAATGCTGGGCATCTCGGTCGGTGCCTCGAAATCTAATTTATTTAAAGCCAGGGCAAAGCTGAAAGCAATGATGAACGAGCCTACACCTAAAATTTCGATACGATGAAACAGCCCGATTTCTTCCGGCTTTTTGCTGAAAAAATGCAGTCCGCAACCCCGCCGCCCGACTTCAGCGGTGGCGATTGGCAGGCGCTGCAAGGCCGCCTCGATGCGCACGACCGCAAGCGCAACCGGGTGCTGCCGCTCGGATGGCTCTTCGGGCTTACGGGGCTGCTGCTGTTCTCCAACCTCGGCTGGTTTTTGCTTTGGCAAAAAACGGACGACGATGTGGCCACGCTGCGTGCCGAGTTGCCCCAGAAAACGGGCGATGCGGTCGTCCTGCATGATACAGTTTACAAACAACTCGTTGTTTATCAATACGATACGATTTACCGGACGGTGGTGGTGAAGCGGGTGGAGCAAGGCATTTTGGCGCAAACGATGGCTTCGCAAAATGGCGCAAACACCGCATTTTTCCCAAAAAACAGCGCCGCACAGTCCACCGCCACAAACGGGCAAGCAGTGCAAATCCCCACTGGTTTTGCAACGCAAGACCAAGACGCCGCAACTACCGCCGCAACCGAAAAACTGGCCAACGGACTGCCCTTTTTAAACGAAACTACAAGCCAAATGGCCATGCCAAACGAACTGCCGAGATTGGAAATCGGGCTGTTTCCTTGGTCGGCCCGGCTACCCATACTACCACCTGCGGATGACCAGATGACACCCGCCAAACAGGGAGCCACGGCCTTTCCGCTCATTCCCCAGTCCTTTACCTTGGGCATCGGGGCGGGTGGATTGAACCCCGTTTCAAAAAGCCTTGCGAGCACCGAAGGAATGTCAGCCAGTGTATCCGCTGAAATAGGCTTCTCCAAGCAATTGGCGATGAACATTGATGGCAGCTTGGGTAGGTTGAAGTTCAAGGGCTATGTCGAAGACCCCAGCCTTGGCCTGCCAGCCTTCCAGCCGCCCGGCGACGATTACGACCTGAAGTATTTCGAGACCCACGACGACTCCAAGCAAGTCTTCCAGCTTGGCATCGGGATGCGTTGGTACTTCCGGCCAGACCGCAAGCTGAACCCGTGGCTCGGTGCTGGCTGGACAGCACAGTGGAACCCCGGCTACGAACTGGAATTGGAATATACGCACCTGCCCACCGGCATGGAAACCAGCGATGAACTGGTGGTGCCTGCGCTGCAAAAACCATTGTCCTACGCAGGCTTCGACCTTGGCTTGCGCTATCAGTTGGCAGGGCATTGGAGCCTGCAAGTCGGAGGCAACTTTGACTTCAAGGCGTCCAAGCAGCCCGGCTTTGGAAAGTGGTGGGGCTGGCGGTTTGGTGCAGCTTATCGCTTCTAAAGACACCTACATTTTTGACGGTATTCTTACCACTTATCGAGCATTGGCCTCGATGGGAAGAAATCCTGTTTTCACAAATAAAATGAATTTCAACCATGAAAAACGTTTGCCTCTTGTTGACCCTGATTTTCATGCCTTATTTCCTACATGCTGAGTGCTGCGTGTGGCTCGGTGGCACGGGCAACTGGAGCGACCCCACCAAATGGGAGGGCGGAATAGTGCCTGGGCTTGGCGAATCAGCTTACATCAATAGCGGCACGGTGACGCTTGATATCTCCCCTACCGTTTCTGGATTGTACTTATGGGGCGGAAACATTGACGGCACGGGCAATCTTACCGTTACAGGTGGTATGACTTGGGGGAATTCCAGTACGATTTCGGGCAATGGTTCCATTTCGGTGGCCGGGTTTACATCAATAGCCGATGGGCCAAAATCCCTTTCCGGCAGGAGCCTCATTTTATCCGGCAACACCACTTGGACTGCGACCACTGCTGGCATCAGCATCACTAACGGAGGGAGCATTGAAAAAACGGGGGGTACACTTAGCTTTGTTTCAAACGGAAGTGCCACCATCTCTGGCGGCATCTTGACACTTGGCAGTACTGTCAACAAATTGGGGTCGGGCAGCATCCTATTCGACGGGGAAACGCTCAATGTGACGGGATCTCTTGTCCTTTCCTCCGGGGCAATGCAAGTAAGCAGCCAAAACGCTTCATTTACAGGAGCCAACATCACAGGTACTAATGGAACACTGGGGCTGACCGGCGGCACACACAGCTTTTCGAACACGACCATTGCCAGGGTGCCAATCCAAATTAGCACTGGAGCAAGTGCAAGTTTTACGGGCTGTACTTTCAGTGGTGTGAACAGCACCATCTCTGCCAGTCCAGGGGCAATCACCTATTTTAGTGGAAATACCTTAGCCCCAGCGAGCGGCAGTACCGCAATAATGAACCTGAACGGCTTTCCGCTCGACCTGAACGGCAACACTTTCAACTTGGGCATCAAAAGTCTAAGCGGCCCTTATGCCGGGGGCAACGACCTGCTCGCCTTGGACAATAGCGGTGTGCTCGGCGGTACATTGAACATTGCGCTCCTTAGTTTCACGCCAGTGGTCGGCGACAATTTCCTGATAATGTCCTGCGATGGAGGCTGCACTGGCAGCTTCGGCACCATCACCAGCCCCAGCGTAGCCCCAAATGTTTGGGAAATAGACATGAGCATACCCAATGAGGTACACCTCGTGCTGGCTGCACCGTTACCGCTTGAACTAACTGATTTTCAGGCAATTGTAGACGGAATGGCAGTACGGCTCACATGGCATACCGCCAACGAAGTCGGGCTTTCCCAGTTCATCATTGAGCGCAGTGGCGATGGCAAGCGATGGGAGTCAATGGGCAAGCTGCCCGCCACCAATGACGAAGCAGTGACGGGTTATGCCTTTACCGACCCCACGCCAAGGCCAGGTATCAACTATTACCGCTTGCGCATAGTCAACTTGGATGGCAGCACGGAGTACACGCCCATACGCGCCGTAGAATCAGAAATTGGATTGCCTTATATACATGCCTACCCCAATCCTACGGCAGGGATGTTCAGGGTCAGCTTTGGAGACAAGCGACCGAGGGCTTTCACAGTGACAATACATGACGTACTTGGCCGCCTTGTTTCGGCCGAAACCTTCGAAGGGATGGATGAAAAAGAGCGATGGATTGACCTCACGGGGCTACCCGTTGGCGTGTACACCATACGAGCGACGGAAAGCGGTGACAGGGTGTCGGTGGCGAGGGTATCGAAACAGTGAGCAGGTTTATTTTTTTTGAAAAATATTTGGGACATGGACAACCCATCCCGATTTTCACTCGAATAGATGTTGAACGTCATTGAGTAGCAAAGCCACAATAAAATATCAAAGCACAAATGTGTCATTTCCAATCAAAAAATAAGTGGGGCATTTTGGCCGCCACATCGCTCGTGCTCCTCGCCGCAGCCTGCACCCGTGAATACGTCGAGGAAATCAACGGCGTCTGCTTCGAGCAGGACGTACTGCCCATTTTCCAATCAAACTGCACGCAGAGCGGCTGCCACAACTCCTCCAGCCATGAGCATGGGCTGGACTACGGCAACTACGCTGGCATCATGGAGTCGGTGGAGCCGGGCAATTACAAGGGCAGCGAGGTGTACCGAAATATCACGAGGAGCGGCGAAGAAGCCATGCCCCCATCACCCTACAACCGCCTCACCGACGAGCAAATCACGACGATTGCACTGTGGATTGAGCAAGGGGCAAAAAATACTGCCTGCTCCAGTTCAACGACCTGCGACACGTCAAACATCACGCTCTCCGGCACGGTGAAGCCCATCCTCGAAAACTACTGCACGGGCTGTCATGCTGGAAGTGCCCCATCTGGCAATATCAGCTTGACGAACTACAACGGCATCAAGGCCAGCGCCGACAATGGCTCGCTGCTCGGCTCGGTGGAGCATGCCTCCGGCTTTGCGGCCATGCCGCCCGATGCCAGCAAACTATCGGCTTGTCAGATTTCGAAAATAGAAAAATGGATTGCGCTGGGCGCAAAGAACGATTGATTATCAAACACTTAGGTAAATACGGGATGCCTTTTTGAGCAGTTCCGCAGTGTTAGGAAATCCATTTTAAATATGAAAAAACTGATTCCCTTTTTAACCGCCGCTTTGCTCAGCCTTGCAATCAATGCACAGCACAAGTATTTCACCCGCACTGCCACCGTCTATTTCGATGCCGAAGGCAAATTGGACGACTTGGAGGAAATTAGAGCCAAAAACGGCAATGCCACCTGCCTGATTGAACCAGGTTCCGGGCAGATGGAATGGGCCGTCTTGTTGAAGGGTTTTTCGTTTAAAAATGCATTGATGGAAGAGCATTTCAACGAAAACTATGTGGAGAGCAGCAAGTACCCAAGGGCGGTTTTCAAGGGCAGGGTCTTGAACCCAAACGAGGTGGATTGGGCCGTGGATGGGGAATACCCCGTGACGGTAAAGGGGAATTTGACCCTTCATGGCAAGACGAACGAACTGATTGCCAAGGGCAAAATCGTCATCAAAGCTGGCCATGCCAGCATCGCCTCCGATTTCAGCATATTGCTGGAAGATTATGGGATTAAAATCCCGTCATTGGTGACTTGCAAGATAGCAAAGGAGGTGAAAATCAGCGTGGTCGCATCGCTGGAAAAACTCAAAAAATAGCCGTTCATCAACATGATTTTTATGAAAAAAACATTTCTTCTATTTTTTGCGGCAGCGGCCTTGTGCTTTGGCCTGACAGCTAATGCCCAAGCCCAAAACGAGCCGAGCATGCTCGACGACCTGGGCGAGGAACCGACCACCGACTACCTCACCAATGCCTTCAAAAGTCCCCGTGTCATCAATGGCCACAGCATGGAAATGCTGGCCGAGGGTGCGCTCGACTTCCGCATCCTGCACCGCTTCGGCGACGTGAGCGAGGGCTATTACCAGCTATTCGGCCTCGATCAGGCGAGCATGCGCATGGCCTTCGACTATGGTGTGACGCCCAACCTGATGCTCAGCATCG
>WBZM01001206.1_pt1 | contig 19168 bp, 13 predicted proteins | sample 5204271 | NCBI WGS metagenome assembly WBZM01 (sample SAMN12344346, study PRJNA552823) | activated sludge metagenome | biome: Activated sludge suspended growth; feature: Nitrification reactor; material: Wastewater; isolation source: activated sludge from nitrification reactor of wastewater...
TGATGTAACCGCGCACGTTGATGGATGTCCGCCGGCTATCGGTGGTCGCCGGGTTCATCTCCGCCGTGGACGACAAAACTTCGATTAATTGACGCGTGGTCTCCGGCCCATAGGCGGCCAGCAGCACATCGGCCGTGGCCCCACTCCCGGTCGTCTGGAAAGTCACCCGGTTATCGTGGCTGAGACGAAAGCGGATACCGGGATACGCCAGGGCATAGCGAGTGACGAATTCATCGATGAGGCGTTTCTCGGTGGTGGCGCTCTTCAGGAATTTGAGACGAGCCGGGACGTTGTAGAACAGATTCTCGACGGCGATGACCGTTCCGGCCGGCGCGCCAACCGCTTCGCGGGTCGTGGTCACGCCACCTTCCAGCACAAGTCGCACGCCGGCAGCCGCTTCTCTGGCCCGGCTGACGACCGTTACCCGGCTAACGGCCGAGATCGCAGCCAGCGCCTCTCCACGAAAACCAAGGGTGCGAATCGCCCACAAGTCATCGGCCGAGGACAACTTTGAGGTAGCATGGCGCATGAAGGCCGTCTCGATTTCATCGGCGACAATGCCGTCGCCATTGTCCGCCACCTGGATTAAATCGCGACCGCCGCCGCGAATGTCGATGGTGACGGCCGTCGCCCCGGCATCGATGGCATTTTCGACCAGTTCCTTAACAACGGACGAAGGGCGTTCGACCACCTCGCCTGCGGCGATTTGCGACGCGAGCTGGTCGGGCAAGACGTGAATAGTCATGGCCTGATTGTACCAGATTCGGCCGTGGATGATTGCCGGCGTCGCAGGTAGCCTTTATACTCCGGCCTGCGAGGTGTAATGATGCCTTTTAAACCAAATTACGACGTGCAACCAGACCGTAGACCCTATACCTTTACCCCGTCCGCGCCGTCTTCCGGAACGCGGGTAGGTGTCCTGGTTCTCCATGGATTTCTGGGCAGCCCGCTCAGTTCGCGGCCGATGGCCCAGTATTTGAACGAGCGAGGCTATTTTGTCCACTGCCCGCTCCTGCCCGGCCACGGCAGCTATCCCGACAAGCTCCATGGCGTATCTTCTCGTTCATGGCTGGCCGAAGCCGAAGAAGCCTATCAATTGGTTCGCGCCGCATGCGACGAACTGTTCATCATCGCCCACTCCATGGGCAACGTGCTGGCCGCCCATGTGGCCCTGAAATTCGGCGATGTGCGCGGGATAATCATGCTCGCGCCGGTCATCGACGTGCCCGACTCGCGGCTGCGGTTGGTCAAGTACGCCCGTTTTTTCGTGCCCTGGTATTATCCCCACAAGAGCAAGCGCGAGAGCATGCAACAACTGGTTCGCGAACGGGTGCTCGATTTCGATCCGACAATCGATTTCGATAGCCCCGAATTTCAACAACAACTTCCCCAAGTCAGTCGCGTGCCGCTGTCGGGCATGCACGGCATGGTCCAGATGATCGAGAGGGGGCGCGCCCTCTGGCCCAGGCTAGCCGTGCCGGTTCGCATCCACGCCGGCGAGGATGACCACGCCGCCCCACCCGACAACGCACGCCAAATCTTTGCCCTCCTGCCCGGCGAGGACAAAAAAATGCATGTATATCCTGGCGTTGGTCACGAACTGATGCGCCCTTTCGAACCTATCCACCAAAAAGTTTGGGAGGCGATCGACTCGTTTATTGAGGAACAGGCCTTGAAGGCTCAACCCATCCGGGAACAATGACGTTATTACCACTAAAAGTTCCCCAATTAATCAACCCGGGTTTTTAGCAGTCCATCTAGCAACTTGCTGAAGATCAATAGAACACGTTGTCTCGCTCGATCTCATCAGTCCGGAATGACTGAGCGAGAACCAGGCGTCAGGATTAGGTATGCTACCGGATACGAATTAATCCCAGGTAATCGCGCGAAAATATTGTCTTTTCCAGCGGGATAGGCCACAATACTGGAAGGAGAGCGGGCAAAGGATGGGAAAACAGGAAGGTCCGCGGTGCACCGAATTGTTTGGCGCAAAAAATAGTCCACGAACATTCTATCTATCCCCATTTACCGCTACCTACCCTTTACTTTCTGTTTCACAAGGAGAAGAGAAAGAATATGAAACGTATCACTTTATTGCTGACTGGATTGCTCCTGTTGGCCCTGCTCGTTACCGCGTGCGGTGGTGGGACGACAGAGGCACCGGCGGAAGAAGCCACTGTAGAAGTAGTGGCCACGGAAGCTCCGGCCGAGGAAGAAGTTCCGGCCGACGAAACCACCGGCGGAGATTGCAGCGCTGAAGATGTATTGTGCGTCGGTCTCGTGACTGACGTTGGCCGCATCGATGACAAATCATTCAACCAGTCCGCTTGGGAAGGCGCGCAGCAGGCCGCCGAAGCGCTGGGCGCGGCTGAGGTCAACTATGTTGAGACAACCAATGCCACAGACTACGGCGCCAATATCGCCCTCTTCGCTGACCAAGGTTACGACATCATCGTGACCGTCGGCTTCGCGATGGGCGAGGCGACCCTTGAAGCGGCCGCGACCTACCCCGACATCGACTTTATCGGCGTCGACCAGTTCCAGGGCGCATCCGTCCCCAACGTAACCGGTCTGGTCTTCAACGAAGATAAGGCTGGGTACATGGCCGGCGTGCTGGCCGCTTCGCTCAGCGAAAGCGGAACCATCGCCTCCGTGCTCGGCACCGACCTGGTTCCCCCGGTCGTGGCCTTCAACGAGGGCTACCAGAACGGCGCCATGTCGGTTAACCCCGACATCAACATCATCGCCACCTACCATCCCGGCGGCCTCGATGTAGCTTTCACCGACCCAGAATGGGGCGCGTCGACGGCTCAGCAGGCGATTGACCAGGGTGCGGACATTATCTTCGGCGCCGGCGGCCAGACGGGTAATGGCGCTCTGATTCAAGCGGCGGGTAACGAAGGTGTTTGGTGCATCGGTGTCGACACCGACCAGTGGGAGACCGTTCCCGAGGCGCATCCCTGCCTGGTTTCGAGCGCGATGAAGCTCATCACCCCCGGAGTCGTCGATCTGGCCACTGCGTCAAATAACGGCGAATTCCCCGGCGGCAACTTCTTCGGCGCGGTCGGCCTGGCCGACTTCCACGATCATGCGGATTTGGTTCCGCAGGAAGTCAAGGACTTGCTGGATGCCACCAACGCTGGTTTGTTGGATGGTTCTATCTCCACCGGCTACAACCCGGGTGGCTAATATACCTCTGTAGCATAAGGCGCGCCGCGATAATGCGGCGCGCCACGTACCATCATCCCTTCGTGATGAATTGCAATGTGCGACGTATCGGCTCCGGTGCGTCGCACATTGTCTAGGAGTCGACCTCATGACGACGGTTCCCACAACTGAGAATGCCGAGAATCGAATGATGACCCTGGCGCGACGAGCCTGGCGCGGCATCAGTGTGCCGTTAGTCGCGGTTCTGTTGGGTCTTCTGATCGGCGCCATCTTGTTGCTGGCGTCCGGCTCGAATCCAATCGAAGCCTACGGCGCCTTGCTCAAAGGCGCATTTGGGACTCCCGTCGCTGTCCAGCGCACGCTGGAAAAAGCCACCCCGTTGATCTTCAGCGGCTTGGCCGTTGCCTTTGCCTTCAAGGCCGGGTTGTTTAATATCGGCGCGCAAGGTCAACTCCTGATAGGCGCTGTAGTGGCCGCGTATGTGGGTTTTTCCATCGAGGGGCTGCCGGCCCTAATCCATGCGCCGCTGGCATTGCTGGCCGGGGGCCTGGCCGGCGCGCTCTATGGCTACATTCCCGGCGCGCTCAAAGTCTACACCGGCGCGCATGAGGTCATCGTGACCATCATGCTCAACTACGTCGCCATCAATATCACCGACTATCTGGCCGATGGTCCATGGAAGGACCCATCGCCAACGAATATTGTCGCTCGTACGCCAAAGATATTTCCAACGGCCGAGTTGCCAATCATCGGCAGCGTTCCTGTCGGCTTTATTCTCGCCCTCGTCGCGGCGGTGATCGTGTGGTGGCTGCTCTATCGCACGACATTGGGGTACGAAATTCGGACCGTTGGTCTGAACTCCAGCGCCGCACAGTATGCCGGCATCCGCGTGGCGCGGATGATCATCCTGACGATGATGATCAGCGGCTTTCTCGCCGGGCTTGGTGGCTCAGTGGAGACGCTAGGAATCAACGGCCGCTTCCAGCCCGGGTTCAACACCGGCCTCGGCTTCGACGGCATCACCGTAGCCCTGCTTGGCAAGACGAATCCGTTCGGCGTGATCCCCGCGGCATTGCTGCTGGGGGCCATGCGCGCCGGTTCAAGCCAGATGCAATTCAGCGCCGGTGTCGCCAGCGAGATCACCGACGTGATCACCGCCTTCATCCTGTTCTTTGTGGCCGCCGACGTCATCGTCAAGAAGCTCATTCGCCAGCGTGGAACCGAGGATGAGCGCGTCACCCTCAGTTCAGGGTGGTCTGGTCATTAAGATAACGACAGATAGCGTCGATTCGCGGGCGGCCGGATCATTGGAACCGCTGGCACCGTTCCGCCCGTGTGCATTGATTGGTCAGAATTTTTGGAGAGCGTGCTATGGAAATGTCCGCACAACGCCAGGTGGCATCGCCTAACTGGTTCATCAGGAACAAGTGGTTTGCCCTCATCGGTCTGATCGTCGTCGGGTCCATCATTTATGCCTACGCGACGAATGCCATCGTCACAACAGCCGTTCTGGCCTCGACGATCCGCCAATCCACGCCGCTGATTCTGGGCGCGCTCTGCGGTCTTATCGGCGAAAGGAGCGGTGTCGTCAATATCGGAATCGAAGGCCAGATGCTTATGGGCGCCTTTATAGCCTTCCTGGCGAATGTGTATCTGGGTAATTTATGGCTGGCGACACTGATCGGCGCGCTGACGGGCGCATTCATGGGCTTGCTGCTGGCCTACATGGCCGTCACGCTCAAGATGGATCAAATCATCGGCGGTACTGTGATCAACATCCTGGCTATCGGCATTACCGGTTATTTTTATGTCGCCGGCCTCACAACACAAGGCAAGTTCCAGCCCATCGCCCTCGGTTTTCTGGCCGACATCCCACTGATCGGCCCCATCTTCTTCCGCAACGGCCCCATCACATATCTGGCTATCATTCTCGTCTTTGTCCTCCACTACGTTCTATTCTATACCCGGTGGGGATTGAGAACCCGGGCTGTCGGCGAACACCCCAGCGCGGCGGACACAGTGGGAATCAACGTCTATAAGATCCGCTACGTCAATGTGATGCTGGGCGGCGCGTTGGCCGGGTTGGCCGGCGCGTTTCTGACCCTCGAGGGAGTGGGAACGTTCGAACGGCTAATGACCAATGGTCGCGGCTTCTTGGCATTGGCGATCATGATCTTCGGCAAGTGGACCCCCCTGGGAGCGTGGGGCGCGGCGCTGCTCTTCGGCTTCACCTATGCCATGCAGACCCAACTCCAGTTTATGGGCGTCAACCTGCCACCGCAATTCATCGGAAGCCTGCCCTATATCCTGACCATCCTGGTGCTGGCCGGATTCGTCGGCCGCTCCCGCGCCCCGGCCGCCAGTGGTGTACCGTATGAAAAGGGTGGATGACCCCGAAATAGCCTAATGAAAGGCATCTGAAAGAGCCATAGATGAACGGAAACGATACTCAACGCAACGAAGAAGCCCCTCTCGTGCTGGAAGCACGGGGCATTACCAAGCGATTCCCCGGCGTGCTTGCCAACGATCGGGTCGATCTCGTCCTGCGTCGGGGCGAAATCCTCGCGCTACTGGGCGAAAATGGGGCGGGCAAAAGCACCCTAATGAATATCCTCTATGGTCTCTATCACCCCGACGCTGGAGAGATCTGGATCAAAGGGGAAAAGGTGGCCCTGCAAAACCCCGGCGACGCCATTGCCCGCGGCATCGGCATGGTGCACCAGCACTTCCAGTTGGTCCCGGTTATGACCGTGGCAGAGAATGTGATCCTGGGCGCGGAAGTGACCAAGGCAGGCGGCTATATCGATAAGCGGGACGCGAACCGCCGGGTTCGGGAACTATCCGAGCAATATGGTCTGGAGATCGATCCGACGATCGAGGTCGATGACCTGCCGGTCGGGTTGCAGCAGCGCGTAGAAATCATCAAAGCCCTCTATCGCCATGCCGATATTTTGATTCTGGATGAGCCGACAGCCGTACTGACGCCGCAGGAATCAAACGAACTATTTCGCATCATGCATGATCTGACTGAGAAGGGCGTTTCGATCATTTTCATTACCCACAAGCTCAAGGAAGTGCTGGCTATTGCCGACCGCATTGTCGTTCTCCGTGGCGGCCGCAGTGTCGGCGAGGCCCGACCGGCCGAGTCGACGGAAGGATCCCTGGCCGAATTAATGGTCGGCCGCAAGGTTATCCTGCAGGTGGATAAGGAAGACGCTCATCCCGGCGAAACGGTGTTGACCATCGACAATCTTGAAGTTCTGGATGACCGTAAACAACGTGTCGTTAAAGGCCTATCCCTCGAGGTTCGCGCGGGTGAGATACTCGGCGTGGCCGGTGTCCAGGGCAACGGCCAGCGCGAGTTCGTCGAAGCCCTCACCGGCTTGCGGCCGATCGTCAGCGGCAACATCCACATCGCCGGTCAGGAGACGACTCACTTCACGCCCCGGCGCATCACTGAGCTAGACGTCGCCCACATCCCGGAAGATCGCGAAAAGCACGGTCTGGTCATGCCCTACAGCATCGCCGACAATCTGGTGCTCAATCGCTACTACCATGCACCTTTTTCCCGTAAAGCAATTCTGGCTCGAGATAAAATTGCCGAGAACGGGACCAAGCTGGTCAAACAATTCGACGTGCGCACGCCCTCTATTTATACCCATGCCGGAAACCTGTCCGGCGGCAACAAGCAAAAGGTGATCGTGGCGCGCGAGTTCTCGCGGCCGGTCAAATTGCTCATCGCCAACCAGCCGACACGCGGCATCGACGTCGGCTCGATTGAATTCATCCATAATCAGATCGTCGCCCAACGGGACGCGGGGGTGGCCGTGCTGCTGGTCTCGGCCGAACTGGACGAAGTGCTCAGTCTGGCGGATCGGGTGGCTGTTATGTTCGACGGCCACATCGTCAAGACACTCCCCATTGAGGAAGCCACCCGAGAGCGTGTCGGCTTGCTGATGGCTGGTTCAGAGGCATAAAGGCCCATAGACAACAGACTGTTGTTGCGCTATACTTCCCTCGCACTATGAAGAATGCGAATCGAGACCCACGCAATTTGAATACTCCTCAACCGCCCGTGAATCTTTCACTCGCGGCTTTGAGCGATTGTTAATCCACTCGGCTAACAAGCAACAAATAGTGGGTAAATCGCCCAGCCGCATCCGCCGGCTGGGCTGATTTTTATTTTGGGTCCGAAGTTCAGAAAACATCATCAACATGATGCGGAGAATGTAGACATGATAGAAGACGATATCCTGTATGTGACGGCCGAGGGTTTGCAACAAATTAAAGATGAGTTGGCTAACCTGAAGACCGTACGTCGCGAAGAAGTTGCCTATAAGCTGGAAGTCGCCATCAAGCAAGGCGATTTAAAAGAAAATGCCGATTATCATGATGCCAAGGAAGAGCAAGGCTTCATCGAGTCTCGAATTCGCCAGCTTGAGATCATGCTGATGCGCGCCAAGGTAATCGAACACAACGGCCCCTCTAACGTCGTGCGCATCGGCAGTACGGTGACTGTATCAGAAGATGGGTATGATGAAATGGAGACCTATACCATTGTTGGCGCGGCCGAGGCTGATCCGGCTAAAGGTCGGATTTCCAATGAGTCGCCTATCGGCAGCGCGCTCCTCGGAGCCAAAAAGGGCCAGACGGTGAGTGCCATGACACCAGCGGGGCAGGTTCGCTTTACAATCCACGAAATATCTTAAGAAATCGGGCAAGCAAGGGCGGCGAACACGACCCTGATTCTTTACCATTAACAGGCTGACAGGCGGCGGATTATGAACGAGATTCGCACAGTCGAAGCGAAACAGCACGTGGGCCAGGCAGTAACGCTTCGAGGCTGGCTCCACAATGTGCGCCGGCTGGGTGGCGTCAATTTTATCGTTCTGCGCGATGGCTGGGGCACGCTTCAAGCTGTAACCGAGAACGATACCGATCTCAACCCACTGAATGATTTAGCATTGGGCACGGTTATCGAATTGGGCGGGCTAGTGATTGCCAACGCGCAAGCCCCCGGCGGCCTGGAACTCCAACAGCCGCGCATCCGGGTCATTACTCCGGTCACCCACTCGTCCCCGCTGCCACTCAACAAGCGCCGGTTGAACGCCGCCTTGCCCACCCTGCTCGACCATGCCGTCGTCGCCAATCGCCATCCGGCGCGGCGGGCCGTCTTCCGGCTATCCGCGGGGGCGATGGCAGGTTTTAGGGCGACGCTATCGGCCATGCACTTCACGGAAATACAAACCCCGAAGATCGTGGCCTCGGCCACGGAAAGCGGGGCCAATGTTTTCAAACTCGATTACTTTGGCCGCCCAGCGTTCCTAGCTCAAAGCCCGCAGTTCTACAAGCAGATCATGGTGGGGGTCTTTGAGCGTGTCTTCGAAGTCGGACCTGTATTCCGCGCCGAGCCGCACGACACCATCCGCCACATCAACGAATACGTCAGCCTGGACGTAGAGTTTGGTTTTATCGAAAACCACTTTACGGTGATGCGGCTCCTGCGCGAAGTCATCGCCGGGATTTTCAACCACCTGGCGGTCAATTACGCTGCCGATCTGGCACTTCTGGAAGCCAACTTGCCGGTGATACTGCCCGAGATCCCACACATCCAATTCTCCGATGCGCAAGAGCTCATCCTGAGACGACACAACACCGACGTACGGGGCGAACCCGACCTGTCGCCGCAGGATGAACGCTGGCTGGGCGAATGGGCGATGGAGGAACATGGCAGTGACTTCCTGTTCGTCACGGGCTACCCGATGGTGAAACGGCCATTCTACACCCATCCCGACCCGGCCCGGCCGGAATATTCCAACTCATTTGACTTGCTTTTCAGGGGAACCGAGTTGGTAACCGGGGGACAGCGGCTCCATCGCTACGACGATTATTTGGCCGCACTGGACCGCGCGGGATACCCGCCTGAGCCTTTCGAGACCTATCTCGAAGCCTTCCGCTATGGGATGCCGCCTCATGGCGGATTTGCAATCGGCCTGGAAAGGCTTCTTATGCAGTTACTGGGGCTGCCGAATTTGCGCCTGACGACGCTGTTCCCGCGCGACCTGAATCGGGTCGCGCCGTAATCGTAATACTGGGACCGTTCAGGGGTAAATTAGACCGCAGTTACTACTCGGTCGCCGGCGGACCAAGGATGACATATTCCGTACCCTGGCCGGTGGTGAGCCGCTGGCCATCTCGCGGATCGTAAACCCCCAACCGCAGCTCCGAGGTCATCTCCGGTAACGTGAGGAGCTGGATGACAACGTCGCCGGGCTGCCAGTGCTCAGCCGGCGCGCCCAGGCCATCGGCTTGCGAGACGATTTCGCCCTGATGATCAACCGCATGGAGAAATATGCGCCGCGGTTCGGCATCGGCGACGATGACTTGCCAATAGGTTAGCAGGTCGCACCCCTGCCCGATGTCGCAATTCCCGACGAAATCATAGCCGCGAAAGATCATCCGGCCGCCAAATACATCATTACGCTCCATCTGGGGCGCGACGTCGAAATCCGCTGGAACCGTATAGAACACGAATTCGTCCCGGCGTTGCTCCCACTGGACCATAGGATCGCGGAGAGCAGGTGGCAAGGGTAATGCCTCTGGATTGACTATGCGAATGTTTTCCTCATCTGATGCAGCCGGCAAGATTAAGCTTTGAGTGGGATCAAAGTAGCGGAGGGACAGATCTTCACGACGAAGCGTCAGATCGAGAGTCGGAGGATCCATCGTCTCTGGCGTCCAGCCGCCAATGGCCACAGGCCCGCTCTCCAGCGAATGATCGAGAAAGGCGGCCGCTTCGGTCAATGCCGCTTGCCATACAAAGCGGACTTCCTCATTCGCCGGCCAATCACGCCATAGGCCGGTGTAGGTGCTCCAGGCTGTATAAAGTAATAATAATCCCAACCCCCAGGTAATGATCCTTGTGGTTAATTCTGTGAATAACTTATCCCAAAGTGTGGATAAGTAGGGGATGCTGTGGATAAACATCAGTGGGAAGAGCATCAGAACAGGCAGAAGGTTAATGATGCGAATGCTACTAGGCGCGTCTATGGTGACGATGCTGGGGATGGCCGACGCTGCCAGCCACAGCAAGAGGAAAGCGTGGCGCTTATCGCGCCAGCGCCACATGCTTAATAGAACGCCGGCGTAAAAAAGAACCCCCATCAGCGGATCAAACACCGGTCGCCCGGCGATATTCTGCCGCCATAGGGGATCGCCACTGATCCCGAACATTCCGGCGATCTTGACGGCATTTTCCATCACCGGGCGAAGGTCCCCCTGCCGCAGCGCACGCAGCGGCGCATCCACTTCCAAGATTCTTATTTCCGCGCCGGGATTTGCCAGCAGGTACAAGACCAGTGGCGCGGCCACCAACGCCAATATCGCCCAGAAAAGCGTATTGCCCCGCCCGAATTTGCGGAAAGCCGGCCGATGAAACAGCGCCAGATAAGCGGTATACAGTGCGAAGAAGATAGGCACTGCCCGTCCGGCCATATAGGTATGCAGGCTGAGGCCGCCGAAGAGACCAGCCAGGATGAAAGCGAAGCGTCCACCGTTGAGGGTGCTACTCGGCGATAATTGATCAGGTTGTTCGTCGCCCACGGGGTGGCCCGCTTCCGAGTACACAGGTAAATGCTGTATAGCCCGCCACCACCAATAGGCCGCCAGCCCGGAAAATACCGGTAACGAGATGGCGCGTAGAGCCAGCCGGCTGTAGAACACAGGCCAAAAGAGAACGGCCAGAAACGCGGCCGACCATAAACCCACGCGAACGCCAAACATCCGCCGGCCCAACGTATAGCTAACCGCTACCAGCAACACGCCAAAATAGGCCGATGGCAAGCGCAAACCTAGCGCGTGATCACCTACCAGTGCGCCGATGACAGCCTGTATATAGTGATAGAGCGCTTCATGACCGTAGGCCTCGGTGAAGTAGACGGCATGGTTACCAGCCAGGATGTCCTGGTTTATTAACCAATGGGCGACCTCGTCGTGTTCCAGGCCTGGCGGAGTCGCGCCGCGCGGCGTGGGGAAGTTATCCAAACCGATGATACGGAAGGCGGAAGCGGCCAGCAGGATAAGGACCAGCAGGAAAGTCGTTCGCCGCCGGCTGTTCCCGGAGATGGCTGGGGCTTGCGGTGCACCGCCCATCACTCACTCCATCCCAACCGGCGGGCCAGCGCTTTGGGCAGAATGGCGGCCAGTGCCTCCCGCTCGTTTGGCTCAATGACCCTCAGGACGAATAACCCCACCAGGTAGACGCTCAACCCGAGGGGCAGAGCCACTAGCAAATGGATTTGGTTGCCCGCCCACATGGCGGCCAACATGATGGCTGTCAGCAGTACGGGGCGCGCAGCAAGTCGGAACCAATCTACACCCGCCCCGCGTTGCCGCAGGAAGAAAGCAAACAACACAAGTAAAACGACCTCTGACAATATAGTGATGACGCCGGCCGCCACAAAGCTGTAACGTGGGATCAATAGCCAATTGAATAGAATGTTGAAACTGACGGCAACCGCAAAGGCTCGTGGCTGAACACGCTCCATCCCCAGCGCGATCAATACATAGTTGGTGACACTATTGAGCCATCCAAATGGAATCGACCAAATAATGATTTGCAGGGCGACGGCGCCCTGCGGCAAAAACTCAGAGCCGCCCAACAGCCCTATGAGCAAGGGTGCGGCAAATGTTGTCAACGCGGCGATGGGCAGCGCCAGCAATAACATAAGCTTGAGCGACATACGGTACATATGCCGGGCCTTGTCTATATTTTCCTTGATGGCGCGTGAAATGATGGGGAAGAGGGCCAGAGTGAAGAATGACGGGATAATTTGTAAGGCGTTGAACCATTTCCAGGCGCTGTTATACCAGCCAACAACTGTTTCGCCGTTTGGAAGAAGTTGCCGCAAGAGCAGGATGTCGATTGAGATAAATATTGTTTGCAACAGGTGGATGAGCATTAGCGGGAAGCCAAGACGCACCATACCACGGATCATCGGCCCATCGAGCGACCAGGGACCGTGAAGCTCAAAACGACGGAAGGCCATGCCCGACAACAGGGCCAGCGTGACAAAATTGACGATGATGGACACGGCCGCCAATCCGACGAAACTGAAGCCGGCCAACAGAATCACGACGCCCAGCCCCACCTTCAGGATAGTCGTGACTGTCGACATCGCCGCCGGCACCTCGGCTTCCTCATATACGTAGAACAGACCCGATACCCCAAGGGTTAATCCGGACAGAACCATACCCATCATCATGAAAACGATGGCCGTAATTTCCGACGATGAAAGAGGATTAGCGCTGCGGGAGGTGAGCACTACATAGGCGAGCACGGGCAGAGCCGCCACGACGGCCGTCAGCATGCGCAAGAGGCTGGAGTTAAGCAGGAATCGACCGGCCTGCTTGCGGTCCTGCGAAACGTCGCGGATGAGCAAGATGTTTAGCCCATAGTTAGCGACGATCTCAAAAATGCCAGCCGTGGCGATAGCCGTGGCGAAACTTCCCGCCTCGGCCGGCCCAAGGACCCGCAGGTAAAAGGCGGCGAACATGAAGTCGATGGCCTTATTGAACAGGTTGAGGGCCATCGGTGCGGCGCTGTTCTTGGCGACGCTGCGCGTGGTGGAGGTAGTAGATTCAGGACGATAGTAGCGCCGCCACCCCCAGACACCCACAGCGAAGACCAGCACAATGACGCCCATGAAGGACATCAGTCCCCCCAGCTGGAAGCTGCGCGGGCTATAGCGATAGCGCACCGTCCAATCGCCCGGTTCCAGGCGCACGCCGCGGAAAATCGCGTTGACGCGGATGATCTCGGTTTCGAATTCCGATTCCTCACCCGTGCCCGCCGGCCGCACGTAGGCCCGCCATCCGGAAAAGTAACTATCACTCAGGATAAGCCAGGCAGGTTCGTCGGCCGAGGCGGTGACGATTACCTGATTGTTGGAGGCGCTATCGATAACCGCCGGTTGCGGGTCGCCGGGAGACACCGCGCCGGTTGTCGTCTCGCCTGTCTCCAGGACGACATAGTAGCGCGGGTCGAAGCGCGATAGAGCGGCCAAAGCGTTTGGGGCGTGGATTTCAGCCGTTTGCGGCAGCATGAAGGCCCCCGGCGCAGCGGCCAGGTTTTCATAGATAGTCACCCCCTCCCCTTCCCACACCGCCTGAAGCTTGGGCGAGGCGATCGGTTCGGCGCTGACGATGTATTTCACGGCCAGGGCGTCGAGCAGGGGAGATTCCAAGGCTGATAACGAGCCTAAGGGCTGGATGCGGTTGAACGGCAGCCCGTTCTGCGGCTCGATGGCGCCCATGAAATCTGTGTATTGTTTAGGGATGATGGAATCGTAACCGCGAATATCAGGCAGATCGTGGTGCCAGGGGGTGTTGGCGTTTAGCGTGCCGGTGCCATGGGTATCATACGTAGTCAACCGCCATCTGCCCGGTTGTTCATCAAGCCAACGAATGGCCGCCGGCGTAAAGTTGAGCAAGGCTGGGTCGGCGGCCGCATTGAACCCCACGCTGGCCGCATACAGATCGAAAATGATCAACCCACAGGCGAAAATGATCCACCACCGCGTGCGCCGGGCAATCATTAACACGACCCCGGACGAGACAAGCAGACCACCTAACAACAGTATCTGCCAAAATAGATAACTATAGAAGGACTCGGCCGACGGAAAGGCATAGGTTGCGCCAGCCAGACCGAGAAATAATCGCTCCACAATCGGCCGGAAGGTATCGAAGAACAGACGGCTTAGAAGGGTTCCCAACAAGACGGCCGTCCCGACCAGAAGGAGTGAAAAGGGGAGGATGCGCCCGCGCACATCATTAAAGGTGTATTTCCCTGCCCCCCTGCTCCCATTCTCCCCTCCCCTTATCCCCACACTCAGCCAATCCGCACCAAATCCCGCAAGGACGGCGACAGAGAGCGCGAGCGGGAACACCCACCGGAAGGGTGTATGTAGCTGATTGATGAACGGCAATCCATAGAACAGAAGGGCATACAGGGGAGTGCCGAAAATAAAGGCGAGTGAGAAGAATACCAGACCGGCGAAAAACCAGGTATGGGCGCGTCTGGCTCTGTTCAGACCGCGGTAGTGAAATAACCCCAGCAACCCGATTCCCGCCAGGACCAGCGGCAAAATACCGAGGTAGGTCGCGCCTTCAACGTAGTTCTTGGCTCCCCAACTCGTGGTATACGCACCGAAAGGATTTAACTCACCGTTGAAATTCAACTCGACCGGAATCCTCTCGCCGGTGAAGGCATCGCGAATCGTGTGGTCGGTCGGATTGCCGAAGAAATCGGGCAACAGGAAATTGAGCGCGTTGCGCGGCGGAAAGGCCCAACCACGCACTTCCTCGAACGTCGCCGACCCTTCGCGAAAGTTTACCCGCCCCACCTCAAACAAGGGGGCAAGTTGCAGCGCGCCGAGCAGCAGGCCGGAGGCGACCATAGCGAAGAGCCACAAGAAGGCAAGGGAAGTGTGGCGCAGCGTCCGGCGGCGAGGATCGGGGGATGGTCTGTTCAGAAGAGGCGCAGCGCTTTCCACCTCGCCCTCATTCCTGTGCGCGGCAATACCTGCAGACATGACGCGCCACAACGCGTAAAGCCCCATGATCAGCAAGGTATAGTAAGTAAACTCAGCATGTCCCGCCAGAATCTGGCACCCCAGCGCCAACGCCCCAGCCACGGCCCACAGAATGGCGCGGTGGCGCAAATGGACCGGACCGAAGACGGTGGTGATGACGCGCTCGACGCTGCCCAGTAACAAGGGCAACCAGACCACAGCAGCGGCGATCATGGGGAATACGGCTGCGCTGATGACCAGGAACTGCGCCCCCTGATAAACAAATCCGGCCAGCGCCGCGCTGCCCCGCCGCATGCCGAGGATTCGTCCGAAAATGTACATGGCGACGCCGGCCAGCCAGACCTGACTGAGGGCAAACCAGCCATAGGCTTTTGCCAGCGGCAATACAAGGAATAACGCACTGAACGGATAGAGGGCAGCGTGCTGTCCGTTGGCCAGAAATGGCGCGCCGGCAAAAAGATAAGGATTCCAGAGCGGGATCTCGCCGCCGCTCAGACTGGTCTGCACGAAGCGCTTCCAGGCATAATTCTGGATGAGAAGGTCGCCGATCAGCGCATTGTGGGGTACTTCCGCGCCGAACTCGGCCGCTGATTCGCGCCACGGCGGCCACTGGAACAGATTATCGGCGGGCAGCATTGTCCGCGAGCCAACCGTGACTCCGCTATAGAGGAGGAGCGGCAGGATCAGGAAGGCCAGTGCGATCAGGATATCCGGCTGGATGGCGCGAAGGCGGGCGCGAATCATGCGATGGGTTCTTTCTCGATACGAAAGATGCAGGCTGCCGCGCCGACCGCCCGGCATTCGGTTTGGATCACCCGGAATTCCTGGCCGCGGCCAAAGGCACTGAGCGCTTCCTGTAGCAAGCCGACCGTCAGGTGACACAATGGCGCTTTGGCCTCCTGCTCCCAACAGACCGCGCAACGCTCCACCCCGTAATCAAAGTAAGTTCCGCGGTCAACGACGCGGTGCGTTTGGTCGCTGTGCTGGGTGAGGATGCGAGCCAACGCCGGCACGCCGATCTTCAGGCGAGTCTGCAACGGCAACAGGCGAAAAGCAAGCTCATTAAAGCCGGTGGGTAAGTCCAGGGCATCCACGACTCGGTCATACATGGCGCGGCCGCTGCGCAGGGCTAGCCCGCGCGCGCCGCGCGGTCCATAGATAGTTTCCATGGCGCGATTCAGGTTCGAGACCGTCGACAAATCGAAACCCAATACAAGATCATTGGGCGGTGGGTTGTCGATATAACCACTGCCCTCGGTCAGATTCAGGAGAGCGTTAAGGCCATTGCGCCCGATCGTTTCTTCTAACGACTCCAAGTAGACGCGGCCGAGTCGGTTGCAAAGATAGTAGCCGCTAGGGGAAATGAGGTTTCTCACAAATAATTTCCGACAAGACAGACTGCCAGCCTGTGGCTGGTCAGTTGCCAAGTATAAACGGATGAAGGGTGGATGCAAGCTGACCGCTTGCGCCACATTTCGATATAATGAGCTAATGGCGCACGCGACAATGACTTTTCCTCCCGATTTTCTGTGGGGCACAGCGACCTCTGCCTATCAGGTTGAGGGAAATAACACTAATAGCGACTGGCACGCCTGGGAGATGGCCGATCCGGCGCGCATAAAGGGCGATGCAGGTTGCGGAATGTCATGCAACTGGTGGGAAAACGCCGAGACCGACCTGGATATGGCCGCGGCGATGGGCAATAACGCCCACCGGCTGTCACTGGAATGGAGCCGAATCGAGCCGGAGCCGAGCGTCTTCGATGCGACGGCCATCGAACGCTATCGGGCCATCCTGGAAGCGTGCCACAATCGCGGCCTGGAGCCGATGGTGACGCTCCACCATTTCAGCAACCCTCAATGGCTGGCGGAAAAAGGCGACTTCAATAGCGAGATCATCGTGGATTATTTCCGCCGCTATACCGCCAAGGTTGTCGCCGAGTTGGGTGACCTGGTGCCGAAGTGGATCACGATCAACGAGCCGATCACCTATGCCGTGATGCGTTACATCACGCGGGAGTTCCCACACGCCGGTCGAACAGGGGCAGGCGCATTCTTCGAAGCCGTTCACAACATGTTACGTTGCCACGCGGCCGCGTACCACACCATCAAGGAAGCGCGACCGACGGCACTGGTGGGAACGGCCAACAACATGCAAATTTTCGAGGCGCGACGCGGCGGCAACGCGATCGATCGCTGGTGGGCCGGCCAAATCCGCGGTCTTTATAATGACAGTTGGCAAGACGCACTGCACACCGGCCGCTATCGGGGCTTTGTCGGCAGCAAGCGGTTCAAAAATCTGGCCGGGACATACGATTTTGTGGGCCTCAACTACTACACGCGCTTTTACCTTCGTTTTCCTCCCCCGGCCGGATTTGTTGATCGAGAGTGGGGGCCGGAAGCAGTGGTGAGTGACGGGGATTACGGCGAAGTATACCCACGCGGCCTGTTCCAATTAATCGAGCACGTTTGGAAGCGGTATGGGGTGCCGATCTATGTGACCGAAAACGGCGTACCGGACGCGACCGACCGGATCCGGCCGGCATTTCTCCTCGACCATCTCCGCCAAATCTGGTACGCGATCAGCTTCTGTTATCCGGTGATGGGCTACTATCACTGGTCGCTGGTGGACAATTTTGAATGGGATCGGGGCTGGACGCAGCGGTTCGGGCTGGTGGCGTTGGACCCGGTGACAGGGGATCGGGAATGGCGGCGGAGCGCCCATCTCTACCGCGAAATATGTACGACCTACAGTATCAGCGACGCGATGGCCGATCAGTATGCGCCGGAGATGATAGAAGTAATGTGGCCGGGTGTAAAGTCTCCTTAGCCACCAGTAAGAGGTGTTAGGAGAGCAAGCGGCCGCCTAGAAAATAGCAGGGACCGCTGTTTTTTTCATCTAGGAACTCCCAAACTCGACTTTTCGTGTTATAATCGTTGAGTTAATTATTCGTAACCCTCGGCCGCCCGGCGTGGCGGTCGTTGCCCGCGGCTTCGCCCGGGTACGCACCCTATTCATGGAGACAACCGATGTCAGGACATTCAAAATGGTCCACCATTAAACACAAGAAGGCCGCCAGCGACGCGAAGCGCGGCAAGATTTTTACCCGCATCGCCAAGGAGCTCACCCTGGCGGCGCGTGAAGGCGGTGGCGATCCGATTTCCAATACAACGCTTCGACTGGCAATTGCCAAAGCCAAAGAAGCCAATATGCCGAAGGACAATATCGAAAAAGCCATCAAGCGCGGCACAGGCGAGATTGAAGGCGGCGAGTTGATCGATGCCGTCTACGAAGCGTATGGGCCGCATAGTGTCGGCATTCTGATCGAAGTCGTCACCGACAACCGCAACCGGGCCATCGCCGATGTGCGCCACGCCGTCAGTAAATACGGTGGCAACATGGCTGAGGCCGGCGCCGTGTCCTGGCAGTTCAAGCGCAAGGGCTACATCAGCATCACCGACCCCGTGGATCAGGATGAGTTGTTCATGGTCGCGGCCGAGGCCGGCGCTGATGACATCCAGTTCAACGAGGACGTGACTGAAATCTACGTCGAATTGGAGTCGTTTCGAGCTGTGCAGGAAGCGCTGGAGGCAGCCGGCTACAAGATGGATGAATCCTCCCTCATTTTCGATCCGGCCAATCGTATCGAGTTGGGACAATCTGAGTCGCTCCAGGTGATGAACTTGGTCGAGCGAATTGAAGAGCTCGATGACGTCCAGAACGTATACTCCGCACTAGAGATGAGCGATGAAGTGCTCGCGGCCATGGAAGCGGCCTAACGATTCAGTGATTATCTAGAACAAAGACGCGGAGACGCACAGGAAGCTTAACATCGACCTCTGCGCCTCGGCGTCTTTTGTGTTTATTACTCCGCAAACTCTATGCGCATCCTCGGTCTCGACCCCGGCACAGCCACCACCGGCTACGGCATCATAGACGTCGTTGGCGGCGACTTGCGGCTTGTTACCTATGGCGCAATCAAAACCCCCGCCGGGGACCCGCCCGAACAACGCCTACAATCCATCTTTCGTCAATTGAATACACTTATCGCCGATTACCATCCGGATCGGGCAGCCGTTGAGCAACTCTTTTTCGGCCGCAATATCACCACCGCCATCGCCGTGGGCCAGGCGCGAGGCGTACTGCTGTTGGCGTTGGCCGATGCTGGTATTTCAATGAGCGAGTATTCTCCGCCCAAGGTGAAGGAGGCTGTCACCGGCTATGGCAAGGCGGAGAAAGCTCAGATGCAACTGATGGTTCGTCACTTGCTCAATCTGGAACATAACCCCCATCCCGACGACGCGGCCGATGCCCTGGCCGTGGCCATTACGCATGCCCGCTACGTAGCATTCGACGAGGCGGTGGAAAATAGCTCGTAACCCAGCAAAAGAACCGGCAAATTCGTTTTT
>WBZM01001891.1_pt1 | contig 19167 bp, 18 predicted proteins | sample 5204271 | NCBI WGS metagenome assembly WBZM01 (sample SAMN12344346, study PRJNA552823) | activated sludge metagenome | biome: Activated sludge suspended growth; feature: Nitrification reactor; material: Wastewater; isolation source: activated sludge from nitrification reactor of wastewater...
GGATTGTAGTTCAGTAGCGGTAGACTTGGTTCTGCTCAATGCGCACGCGATCGCCCACGCGCAGGTCGGCGAGCTGCTGGTAGTCGAAGGTACGCACCTGGCCCGACTGGGTAGCGATCGCCACGCGGTAGAAGTCGCGCGCACCGCGGTTGTTCTTCTCGATCTGGTTGCCGATCACCGCGCCGCCGAAGGCGCCCACCACGGTGCCGGCATCGCGTCCGGAGCCGCTGCCGATCTGGCGGCCCACCACCGCGCCGATCAGGCCACCGAGCAGCGCGCCACCGCCGGAGGTCTGGTTCTCGGCACGCACCACGTCGATGCTCTGCACCTGGCCGTACTCCACGCCGTAGGCGGCGCTCGAGGCCACTGGCGGCTGGGGACGGGCGGCCGGTTGAACGGCACAGCCGCTGGCGAGCCACACGGCGGTCAGCGCCGAGACGAGCACGAGCTTGCGGGTCATGAGGGTCTCCTTGACGAGCGGGCCGGGCGGCCCTTGCCTCGTCAACGCGCGACAGCGCGGTTCGTTGCACCGCATTCAGGCAAAGAAGTGTTTCCCGAGCGCTCCGTTCGCAACGGCCAGTGCGCTCACCGCAACGGCTGCACCTCGATGCGCCCAGGCGCCTCAAGCCACGCGGCGAACTCGTCGGCCAGCCGCCGGCTCTCTGCCACGGCGCGCGACCACGCCGCCACCCGCCCGGCGAGGTCGTCGCCAAAGTGCTTGAAATCGTTGCGGTCGGGCAGCTTGGCGTTCGGCAGTGTCCCGATCCACTCCGGGCTCGGCGACAGCACGATCACGTTGTCGAGGTGCGCCGTGGCGCGGTGGCGGTGGCGCAGCGTCTTGTCCAGCCAGCCCGGGATCACGGTCTTCTGGAAATGCGGATAGAGCACCAGGCCTTCGGCCATCGACGCGTAGTTCAGGTGCAGGTGGTAGTCGGTGATGCCGCCGTCCCAGTAGGCGCCCTTCGGCGCGCCGGGGATGTCCAGCACCGCCTGCAGCCAGAACGGGATCGAGCAGCTCGCGAGGATGGCCGGCTGCAGGTTGTCGTCGCGCAGCGGCACCACGTGCGTCCGGAAGTCGTGCAGATGCACCGGCAAGGCATCGCGCGCGTCGGAGAAGACCACGCGTTCCAGCCAGCCACCCATCGCCTTGCGGCTGAGCGCATTGGTGGCGAAGGCCCCGAGATAGCCGAGCGGCGTGCGCAGCCGTCCCTCGCGGCGCAGCAGGTGACGGCCGCGGCTGGTGAACACGTGCAGCCGATAGCGTGGGTGGTTCAGAAGCTCGCCGGCACGGCCCCCGAAACGCTCGCGCAGCTTGGCCCCGAACACGTCGCTGACGTGCGACGCCTTCGGGGCGCGGCCGGGTTCGTGCTCGTAGCTCTGGCCGATGTAGTCCTCCGCCATCTGCGCGAAGGCCGCGTCGGCGGCGGGCAGGCAGGCGGTGGCCATGCGCCAGGCCCCGATCGACGCGCCGAGCAGGTGCACTGGATGCCGGCTCTCAGCGAGCCAGTGGCCGAACAGGAAGCGGTCGAGCGGGTTGAGCACCAGGCCCTTGGGGCCTCCCGCCGCAGCGGGGATCACGCGCACGTCGGTGGGTCGGAGGCCGCGCTCGCGCAGGTGATTCAGCGCGCGCGGACCGGCATGGATCTGCAGGGCTTGCATGGATCGCACTGTAGCGAAGGCACCGCTACGATCGCCGCCATGGGACACGACCACCACGATCACGATCACGATCACGACCATCACCACGACCACAGCGAGCTCGGCGAGATGGACCTGCGCGTACGCGCGCTCGAGACCGTGCTCTCGCAGAAGGGCTACATCGATCCGGCCGCGCTCGACGTGCTGATCGACACCTACCAGACAAAGATCGGCCCGCGCAACGGCGCACGCGTGGTGGCCCGCGCCTGGGCCGACCCGGCCTTCGCGGCCGGGCTGCAGCGCGACGCGACGGCCGCGATCGCCTCGCTCGGCTACACCGGCCGGCAGGGCGAGCACCTGGTGGCGCTGTTCAACACGCCCGAAGAGCACCACATGGTGGTGTGCACCTTGTGCAGCTGCTACCCCTGGCCGGTGCTCGGCCTGCCGCCCACCTGGTACAAGAGCGCGCCCTACCGCTCGCGCGCCGTGAAGGATCCGCGCGGCGTGCTGGCCGATTTCGGCGTGACGCTGCCCGAGGGCACCCGCATCCGCGTGTGGGACTCCACCGCCGAGGTGCGCTACCTGGTGATTCCTGTCCGCCCCGCCGGCACCGAGGGCTGGAGCGAGGAGCAGCTGGCCGAGCTGGTGACACGCGACTCGATGATCGGCACCGGCCTCGCACGCGAACCCGCGGAGGCCGCATGACCTACACGACCCATGCCGACCTCGGCGGCCGTGACGGCTTCGGCCGTGTCGTGCCCGAGCCCGAAGGCGAGCTCTGGCATGCGCCCTGGGAACCGCGCGCGCTGGCGCTGACGCTGGCGATGGGCGCCACCGGCGCCTGGAACATCGACATGAGCCGCGCCGCGCGCGAGACGCTGCCCGACTACGCCTCGCTCAGCTACTACCAGATCTGGCTGGCGGCACTGTGCCGCCTGATGATCGAGCGCGGGCTGGTCAGCGAGGCCGAGCTCGCCGAAGCCCGCGCGCAGGTCGGCCCGCGGCCGCTGACGCGCGTGCTGCGCGCCGACCGTGTCGAAGCCGTGCTCGGCAAGGGCTCGCCCACCGAGCGCGAAGCCACCACCGCGCCGCGCTTCGCCGTGGGCGACCGCGTGCGCACGCGCGCAGGGCGCGTCGGCCACCACACCCGCCTGCCCGGCTACGCCGCCGGTCGCATCGGCCGCATCGAGCGCGTGCACGGCACGCACGTGTTCGCCGACGCGCATGCGCAGGGACTCGGCGAACGGCCGCAGTGGCTGTACGGCGTGGCCTTCGAGGCGAGCGAACTGTGGGGCGACGGCGCCGAGCCCGGGCTCGTGGTCTCGATCGACGCCTGGGACGACTACCTGGAGCACGCATGACGCCAACCGCCCTGCCCGGCCAGCCGATGTGCGGCGACGAGCCGGTGTTCCGCGAGCCCTGGGAGGCGCATGCCTTCGCGATGACGCTGTCGCTGCACCAGCGCGGCTTGTTCACCTGGCCCGAGTGGGCCAGCGCGCTGTCGGCCCAGATCGCGAAAGCCCAGGCCGCCGGCGACGCCGACCTCGGCGACACCTACTACCGCCACTGGCTCGCCGCGCTCGAGGCGCTGGTGGCCGAGAAGGGTGCGAGCAGCGCGCAGGAGCTGGCTCGCACCCGCGACGCCTGGGACCGCGCCGCCGACCGCACGCCGCACGGCCAGCCGATCGAGCTGCAGGCGCGCGACTTCGCCGAGTGAGCGCGGTGCGGCCGCTACGGCGCTACGTGCGCTACTTGCGCGACTGCAGCTTCGCGAACGCCGCCGCCATCGCCGATTGGCCCTGCGGCGCGTTGCCGCCACGCTGAGGCTGCGCACGCTCGCCACGCCCCGCCGGGCGGTAGCTGTTGTCGCTCCGCTCGCCCTTGGCCACCGGCTTCGCGTCGAGCTTCATCGTCAGCGAGATGCGCTTGCGGGCGAGGTCGACTTCGAGCACCTTCACCTTGACGATGTCTCCGGTCTTCACCACCTCGCGCGCGTCGTTGACGAACTTGTTCGAGAGCTGGCTCACGTGCACCAGTCCGTCCTGGTGGACGCCGAGGTCGACGAAGGCGCCGAACTGCGCGACGTTGCTCACCGTGCCTTCCAGCGTCATGCCGGGCTGCAGGTCCTTGATGTCCTCGACGCCGTCGTTGAAGCGCGCCACCTTGAAGTCGGGGCGCGGGTCGCGGCCGGGCTTCTCCAGCTCGGCAAGGATGTCCTTCACGGTGATCGCACCGAAGGCGTCGTCGGCGAAGGCTTCCGGCTTGAGGGTGCGGATCACGTCGCTGCGCCCCATCACCTCGCCGATCGGCTTGCCCACCTTCGCCAGCATGCGCTCGACCACCGGGTAGGTCTCGGGGTGCACCCCCGACTGGTCGAGCGGGTTGTCGCCGCCGCGGATGCGCAGGAAACCGGCGCACTGCTCGAAGGTCTTGGCGCCCAGGCCCGCCACGTCGAGCAGCTGCTGGCGGCTGCGGAAGGCGCCGTTCGCGTCGCGCCAGCGCACGATGCTCGAGGCCACCGCGCCGCTGAGTCCCGACACCCGCGCCAGCAGCGGTGCCGAGGCGGTGTTGAGGTCCACGCCCACCGAGTTCACGCAGTCTTCCACCACCGCGTCGAGACTGCGCGCCAGCTCGCTCTGGTTGACGTCGTGCTGGTACTGGCCCACGCCGATGCTCTTGGGCTCGATCTTCACCAGCTCGGCGAGCGGGTCCTGCAGCCGCCGCGCGATGCTCACTGCGCCGCGCAGGCTGACGTCGAGCTCGGGCAGTTCCTTGCTCGCGAACTCGCTGGCCGAGTACACCGACGCGCCGGCCTCGCTCACGACGACCTTCTCGAGCGGCATGTCGGGCGCCATCGCGTGGATGCGCTTGATCAGGTCGGCGGCGAGCTTGTCGGTCTCGCGGCTGGCGGTGCCGTTGCCGATCGCGATCAGGTTCACGCCGTGCGTGGCCACCAGCCGGCCCAGCGTGTGCAGCGAGCCTTCCCAGTCATTGCGCGGCTCGTGCGGGTAGACGGTGTTCGTGTCCAGCACCTTGCCGGTGGCGTCGACGATGGCCACCTTGCAGCCGGTGCGGATGCCCGGGTCCAGACCCATCACGACGCGTTGGCCAGCCGGGGCCGCCAGCAGCAGGTCGCGCAGGTTCTCGGCGAAAACCTTGATCGCCACCTTTTCCGCTTCTTCGCGCAGGCGCGAGAACAGGTCGCGCTCCAGGCTCAGGCTCAGCTTGACCTTCCAGGTCCAGGCGATGGTCTTGCGGATCAGCTCGTCGCCCGGCCGCTTCGAATGGCGCCAGCCGAGGTGCACGGCGATGCGGCCTTCGGCGAGCGTGGGTTGCCCCGGCACCACCTCCTCGTCGAGCACCAGCTTGGCGTCGAGAAATTCCTGCGTGCGGCCGCGGAACACCGCCAGCGCGCGGTGCGACGGTACGGTGCGGATCGGCTCGGCGTAGTCGAAGTAGTCGCGGAACTTGGCGACGTCGGCATGGTTCGCATCCTTGCCGTCCATCAGCTTGCTCTGGAACAGGCCCTCGGCCCACAACCACTCGCGCAGCTTGCCCACCAGCACGGCGTCTTCGGCCCAGCGCTCGGAGAGCAGGTCGCGCACGCCGTCGAGCACCGCATGCGCATCGGCGAAGCCGGCGTCGGCGTTGACGAACGCCGCGGCCTCGGCCAGCGGCTCCAGCGTCGGGTCGGCGAACAGTTTGTCGGCCAGCGGCTCCAGGCCCGCCTCGCGGGCGATCATGCCCTTGGTGCGGCGCTTGGGCTTGTAGGGCAGGTAGAGGTCTTCCAGCTCCTGCTTGGTGGGCGCGGCCTCGATCGCGGCGCGCAGCTCGGGCGTGAGCTTGCCCTGCTCGTCGATGCTCTTGAGCACCGCAGCGCGCCGCTCCTCGAGCTCGCGCAGGTAGCCCAGGCGCGCCTCGAGCTCGCGCAACTGCGTGTCGTCAAGGCCGTCCGTGGCCTCCTTGCGGTAGCGGGCGATGAAGGGCACGGTCGCTCCGCCATCGAGCAGTTCGACGGCGGCGTTCACCTGGGCTGGCCGAACCTTCAGCTCGGCCGCGATCTGCAGAAGAATCTTGTCCAAAACGGCTCAGGCCCGCGAGGGGCGGTCTCGAAAAGCGGCGCAGTGTGCCACAGGGGTGGCAGCGTTTCGTTACCTCGGCGCTGTGTTAGCGATCCACGCCGTCGCCCCCCGGCCGGCGACCACGCCACTGGCCATGCTCGCGGTCAGCAGGTAGCCGCCGGTGGGCGCCTCCCAGTCGAGCATCTCGCCGGCGCAGAACACGCCGGGCAGTTGCTTCAGCATGCATTGGTCGTCGAGCGCGTCGAGGCGGACGCCGCCGGCCGTGCTGATCGCCTCGTCGATCGGGCGCGCCGCCACCAGCGGGATCGGCAGCGCCTTGATCGCCGCGGCCAGCGCGGCCGCGTCGGCGAAGGTCTCGCGCGGCAGCAGCTCGTGCAGCAGCGCGGCCTTCGCACCGTCGAGGCCGAGCCGGCTCTTCAGGTGCGTGGACATCGAACGCGAGCCGCGCGGCCGCGCCACCTCGTCGCGCACGAACTCGGCGCTGCGCTCGGGCAGCAGGTCGATCTCGGCCACCGCCTCACCGTTCGCTGCGATCGCCTCGCGCAGCGTGGCCGACGCGGCATAGACGAGGCTGCCCTCGATGCCGGTCTCGGTCAGCACGAACTCGCCGCGCTGCGCGAAGCCGCCGCAGCGCAGCGCCACGTTCTTCAGCGGCGCACCGGCGAACTTCGTGCGCAGGTGCTCGCTCCAGCGGGCCACGTCGAAGCCGCAGTTGGACGGCCGCAGCGGCGCGATGCCGACGCCGCGCCCGGCCAGCAGCGGCACCCAGGTTCCGTCGGACCCGAGCCGCGCCCAGCTCGCGCCGCCGAGCGCGAGCACCGCGGCATCGGCTTGCGCGATCGCCTCGCCGGCCGGTGAGTCGAAGCGCAGTGCGCGCGCGCCCTGCACGTCATCCGCCCAGCCCGTCCAGCGGTGCCGCATGTGCAGCCGCACGCCCGCCGCGCGCAGCCGGTGCAGCCAGGCGCGCAGCAGCGGCGCCGCCTTCATGTCGCTGGGGAACACGCGGCCCGACGTGCCGACGAAGGTGTCGATGCCGAGACCCTTCGCCCAGTCGCGCAGCGCCTGCGGGCCGAAGGCGTCGAGCCAGGCCGCGACACGCTCGCGCGAGGCGCCGTAGCGCGCGACGAAGGGCGCCAGCGGCTCGCTGTGCGTGAGGTTGAGCCCGCCCTTGCCGGCGAGCAGGAACTTGCGACCCACCGAGGGCATCGCGTCGTAGAGGTCCACCGACACGCCGGCCTGGGCCAGCGCCTCGGCGGCCATCAGCCCGGCCGGCCCGCCGCCGACCACGACGGCACGGGCGCTCATGCCGCTTCAGCCTGCGGCTGCGGCCAGACGAGCTCGAAGTACTCCAGCACCAGCTCGCTGTCCTCACCGATCTCGAAGCCCTCGCGCTCGGCCTGCTCCGCCCACTGCTGGCGGTGCGCAACCAGCCACCAGCGCAGCGTCAGGTCGCCCTCGCCGGCGCTGAACGCGAACTCGTCGTCGATGTCGCGGAAGCGGCGCAGCTCCACGTGGGTGTTGCGCACGATCGCCCGCGGATGGCCGGCGCCGTCGAGCACCACGAGGTGGTCGCCCGGCGCCGGCAGCGGCTCCAGGTCCTTCTCGAACTCGCGCCTCAGCGTGGCGTGCGCGCGCTTGACGCCGTTGCGCACCAGCAGCGCAAGCTCGTCGGCGACGGCGCGCGTCGGCCCCAGCGCGGTGGCGGCGAAGCCTTCCACCTTCACGTTGCAGGTGCGCTGGTAGTCGAGCCAGAACGGCTCGATCTCCTCGGTGCGGCCCGAGGCCGGCGGATCGTCCGCACGCGCCATCAATCGACCTCGCGCAGCGCCTTGCGCAGCCCCTCGCCGATCTCCGGCTTCAGCGCGAACGGGTCGGTCGGATTGCGGCCGAGCATGATGTCTTCCAGCCGCGTCTGCACGCTGGCCAGCGACTTCGGGTGGCTGTAGACGTAGAAGCGGCTCTCGCGCACCGCGTCCATCACGAACTGCGCCACCTGCGCGGCCGTGACCTTGCCGCTGGTGACGGCCTTGTCGCTCATGGCCTGCGCGATCAGCTGGCTCTTCGTCGGCCGCACGTCGCTCTCCTGCATCTCGGCCGGCCGGTTGCGCTCGCTCTGGTGGATGCCGGTGGGCACGAAGAACGGGCACAGCACCGAGGCGCCGATCTGGTCGGTGACCAGGCGCAGGTCCTGGTACAGCGTCTCGCTCAGTGCCACCACCGCATGCTTGGTGACGTTGTAGACGCCCATGTTGGGCGCGTTCAGCAGTCCGGCCATCGAGGCAGTGTTGACGATGTGGCCCTCGTACGCCGGATCCGACTTCGCGGCCTCCAGCATCATCGGCGTGAACACGCGCACGCCGTGCGCCATGCCCATCAGGTTGACGCCGACCACCCACTCCCAGTCCTTCAGCGAGTGTTCCCAGATCAGCCCGCCGGCGCCCACGCCCGCATTGTTGAACACCAGGTGCGGCGCGCCGAAGCGCGCGCGCGTCGCCTCGCCCATGGCCTCCACCTCGGCGGCCTTGGCCACGTCGAGCCGGAAGCCCATCACCTCGCCCCCCAGGCCGCGGATCTCCGCCACGGCGCGGTCGAGCGCATCCTGCTGCACGTCGGCCATCACCAGCTTCATGCCGGCCGCGGCGGCCAGGCGCGAGAGCTCGAGGCCGAAGCCGGAGCCCGCGCCGGTGATGACCGCGGTGCGTCCCTGGAAGGTCTTCATGAGAGCTTGTCCTTTCGAATCTGGAAGCCGATGCGGGGAAAGTGCACGTGCAGCGTGCCCGCGCGCTCGTCGGCGCGGCGCAGCACCACCTCGTCGGCGTCGAGACCGACGAGCGTGCCGGCCACCGGGTCGCGGCCGTAGTCGATGGGCATCACGGTGACCGCCTCGCCGGCCTCGAAGCCGAAGCCGGGCTCGACGCGGCAGGGCTCGTGCGTTGCGGTCGATGCGGCCAGCGCCACCGCCTCGCCGCTGGTCATCGGGGTCGGGGTGCCGTGGCCGAAGGCGGCGACGCGCGCGTACCAGGCGCGCAGGCGCGGCGTCGCGTCGAGGATTGGCGTCATCGGCGGCGCCAAGTGCACGAACCAGACGCAGTGCGCCACCGAGAAGTCGGCGATGCTCGGCTGCGCGCCGCACAGGCAGGCGCGGCCGTCGGCCAGTTGCTCCTCCAGCCAGCCGAGGTAGTGCGTCAGCGCCACCGTGGCGTCGGCCGGCGTCTGCCGCACCATGCCAGCGGTGAAGGGGGCGCGGTCGGCGGCGAAGGCCTTGAGGCCCTCCGGCGGCACCCCGGCCATCACGTGCGCCACGCCCTGCGGCTGCAGCGTGTACGGGATCGCCGCCCAGAACAACGTGCTATCGGCCCATTGCGCGAGCAGCTTGGCCGCACCGGCCTGGCCGGCGGGGTACAGCGGCGGCTCGGGCTGCGCGCGGTCGAGCACGCGGGCGATCAGCGCGCTGTCGCACCAGACGTCGGCCCCCCGCTGCAGGAAGGGCGTGCGGCGGTAGCCGCCCGTCAGCGCGACCACGTCGGGCTTGGGCATCACGCTCGGCACGTGCACCGAGCGCCAGGCCATGCGCTTGGCGCCGAGGATCAGCCGCACCTTCTCGGAGAAGGGCGAGTTGGCGTAGTGGTGCAGGATGAAGTCGGGCATGGGGTCCTTCAGGTGGGCATCGCGCGCGTGACGATCGCGTCGAAGGCCGTGCCGGCCGGCAACGTGCCGAAGGCCTGGCCCCAGTCGCCGGCCAGGCGCGAGCGGCAGAACGCGTCGAACACGAAGTCCGGCGCGTGGCGGCGCAGCAGAGAGGCCTGTACCGCCAGCGCCACGTCCTGCGCGAGGCGGCGCGCCTCGGCCTCGTCGACGGCGGCGTCGATGCGCGCCGGCAGCGCGTCGGCCACGCGGTCGTAGGCGGCGTTCGCGCCGCGCGCGGTGGCGAGTTCGGCCGCCAGCGCCTCGGCCACCGAGCCGGCTTTGCCGCCGCCTCGGAGCGCACGCAGCAGGTCGAGCGCCATGATGTTGCCGGCGCCTTCCCAGATCGAGTTCAGCGGCATCTCGCGGTAGATGCGCGCCATCACGCCCTCGCCCGCTTCCTCGACGTAGCCGTTGCCGCCGAGGCACTCCATCGCTTCCTGGCCGAGCGCGCTGCCGCGCTTGCAGATCCAGAACTTGGCCACCGGCGTGAGCACGCGCCGCATCAGCGCCTCGAAGGGGTCGTCCTGGCGGTCGATCGCACGCGCCAGCCGCAGCGCCAGCGCGGTGGCAGCCTCCGACTCGAGCGCCAGGTCGGCCAGCACGTTCTTCATCAGCGGCTGCGCGATCAGCGCCTTGCCGAAGGCATGGCGCTGCGCGGTGTGGTTCAGCGCGATCGAGACCGCCTGGCGCATCAGCCCGGCGGTACCGAGCGCACAGTCGAGCCGGGTCAGCGTGCCCATCTCGAGGATCTGCGCCACGCCGCGGCCGACCTCGCCGACGCGCCACGCGCTGGCGGCGTGGAACTCCACCTCCGAGCTGGCGTTGGCGTGGTTGCCGAGCTTGTCCTTCAGGCGCTGGATGCGGATCGCATTGAGCGAGCCATCGGGCAGCACGCGCGGCAGAAAGAAGCACGACAGCCCGCCCTCCTCCTGCGCGAGGATCAGGAAGGCGTCGCACATCGGCGCCGAGAAGAACCACTTGTGGCCGGTGACCTCGGCGCGCACGCCCCAGGGTGTGTCGGGCTCGACCACCACGGCGCGCGTCGTGTTCGCGCGCACGTCGGAGCCGCCCTGCTTCTCGGTCATGCCCATGCCCATGGTGACGCCGGGCTTGTCGATGAAGGGCACGAGCCGCGGGTCGTAGGCGGTGCTGGCGAGCTTGCCGAACCAGGCCTCGGTGACGGCGGCGTTGGCACGCAGCGCCGGCGTCACCGCGTAGGTCATCGAGATCGGGCAGAGGATGGAAGGCTCGAGCTCGGTGAACTGCATGAAGGCCGCGGCGCGCTCGATGTGCGCGCCCTCGCCCAGCGCCCAGGGCCGGCCGTGCAGCCCGGCGCCCACCGCTTCGGCCATGAGCGCGTGGTAGCTGGGGTGGAACTCGACGCGGTCGATGCGGTGGCCGAAGCGGTCGTGCGTCAGCAGGCGCGGCAGGTGCGTGTTGGCCAGGCGCGCATGCGTCTGCCACTCGGCGCTGCCCCAGCGCGCGCCCTGCGCCAGGCTCGTGGCCTCGTCGCGGCCGGGCAGGTGGAAGGCCAGCGCGTCGCGCAGCGCGCGGTGGCCGGCGTACAGGTTCACGTCGACCAGCGGGCTGGGCTGGTTGAACACGTCGTGCGTGACCGCGTGGTTCACCGTCATGACAGGGCCCTCCCCGCACCGCAATCCAGGGCGGCTCAGATCAGCTTGACCAGCTGCTTGCCGAAGTTCTTGCCCTTGAGCAGGCCGAGGAAGGCCTCCGGCGCATCCTCGATGCGCGGCGCCACGGTCTCGCGGTACTTCAGCTTGCCGGTGGCCACCAGCGTGCCGAGTTCCTTCAGCGCCTCGGGCCAGACCTCCATGTGCTCGCTGACGATGAAGCCCTCCACGCGCAGCCGCTGCGTCAGCAGCAGCGCCGGGTTGGCCAGCGGGATCGGCCGGCCCTCGTAGCCGCTGATCATCCCGCACAGCGCGATGCGGCCGAAGGCGTTCATCCGGCGCAGCACGGCGTTGAGGATCTCGCCGCCGACGTTCTCGAAGTTCGCGTCGATGCCGTTGGGCGTGGCTGCGGCCAGTGCGGCGTCGAGCGAGGCCGCATCGGGGTGCTGCTTGTAGTCGATGCAGGCGTCGAAGCCCAGTTCCTCGACCACGTATCGGCACTTGTCGGCACCGCCGGCGATGCCCACCACGCGGCAGCCGCGCACCTTGGCGAGCTGCCCGACCGCACCGCCCACCGCGCCGCTGGCAGCGCTCACCACCACCGTCTCGCCGGCCTTCGGCTGGCACAGCTTCACGAGGCCGTACCACGCGGTGACACCCGGCATGCCCACCGCGCCGAGGTAGGCCGACAGCGGCACGTGCGTGGTGTCGACCTTGCGCAGCATGCCGAGCATGTTGCCGTCGACCACCGCGTACTGCTGCCAGCCGCCCATGCCCACCACCTTGTCGCCAGCGGTGAACTTCGGGTGCTTCGACGCCACCACCTCGCCCACCGTGCCTCCGATCATCACCGTGTCGAGCGCCTGCGGCGCCGCGTAGCTCTTGGCGTCATTCATGCGCATGCGCATGTACGGGTCGAGCGAGAGGTAGTGGTGGCGCACGAGCACCTGGCCCTCGGCCAGTTCCGCGAGCGCCGGTACCGGCGCCTCCACCAGGCGGAAGTTGTCCACGCTCGCCTCGCCCTTCGGGCGCGAGGCCAGCAGCCATTGCTTGTTGGTCGTCGACATGGGAACTCCTTCAGTCGGAGGCGTTCAGCCTCTGGATGCGGCGCCCGCCCGCGGGCAGCGCCTTCATGTACTTGAACGTGCCGGTGGCGTGCGCCACCAGATCGCCCTTCTCGTCGCGCACCGCGCCCTCGGTGAAGGCCATCGAGGCGGTGCGGTGCAGCAGCGTGCCGTGCGCCGTCAGCCGGCCGAGGCCGGCGCGCAGGAAGCTGGTCTTCATCTCGATGGTCACCACGCCGGGCGACTCGGCGTGCCCCGGCTGGTTCGGGCTGCGCGCCGCGTGTGCCATCACCACGTCGAGCAGCGTCATCGTCACGCCGCCGTGCGCGACGCTCCACGAGTTCGTCAGCTCGTCGCGCAGCGCCAGCACGATCTCGGCCCGGCCGGCCTCGCACGAGACCAGCTCCATGCCGAGCAGGTCGACGAAGGGAATCTGGGCGAGGAACTTCATCCGCCGTGGTGCACGGCCGAAACACCGCCGTCCACCGCCAGGATCTGCCCGGTGATGTGCTTGCCGGCCGCCGAGGCGAACAGCAGCGCCGCGCCCTTCAGGTCGTCGTCGTCGCCGATGCGGCGCAGCGGTGCGGCCTTGGCGAGCCGGTCGGAGCCGATGCGCTCGAGCGTGCCCTTGGTCATCTTGCTCGGGAAGAAGCCCGGCGCCAGCGCGTTGACGGTGATGCCGTGCTCGCCCCACTCGCCGGCCAGCGTGCGCGTGAAGTTCACCACCGCGCCCTTGCTGGTGCCGTAGGCGATGAACTCGACGTCGCCCGAGCCCGACAGGCCGGCGATCGACGCGACGTTGATGATGCGGCCGCTCTGGCGCGGGATCATGCTTCGCTTGCCGATCTGCTGACTCATCAGGAAGATGCTGCGGATGTTCAGGTTCATCACCTTGTCCCAGGCTTCCAGCGGGTAGTCCTCGGCCGGCGCGCCCCAGGTGGCGCCGGCGTTGTTGACGAGGATGTCGATGTCGCCCAGGCGCTGCAGCGCCTCGGTGGCGACGCGCTCCACCTCGGCCGGCTGGCTCACGTCGGCCGCCACCCAGCGCGCGTCGATGCCCTTGGCCTGCAGGTGCGCCGTGGCCTCCTCCAGGTCGGCCGCCTTGCGCGAGGTGAGGAAGATCTTCGCGCCGGCCTCGCCGAGCGCCTCGGCGATCTGCAGGCCGAGGCCGCGCGAGCCGCCGGTGACGAGCGCGGTCTGGCCACTGAGGTCGAAGAGCTTCTGGATAGGGGTGCTCATGGTCGGTCTCCTGGAATCGTTCATTCGATGGCGAGGCTGCGGAAGAAGGCGTCTCGGCTGCCCGGCCGGCCGAGGAAGCGGCGCACCAGCTCCTCCGGCGCGATCTCGCCGCCGTGCGCCAGCACGGTGTCGCGGTAGCGGCGGCCGACGGTGGCGTCGAGCCGGTCGGCCGCGAAGGCGGTGCGCAGGTCCTCGGCCACCGCCAGGCTCCACAGGTAGCCGTAGTAGCCTGCGCCGTAGCCGCTGGCGAGGTGGCCGAAGCTGGCCGGGAACATCGTGCCCGCCACGGTGCCGGTCGGCGTGGCGCCCTCCATGCGGGCCCACAGCGCCTGCGGCGGCTCGACGCGCCGACCGTGCAGCGCGAGGTCGAAGCGCGCGTAGAGCAGCTGGCGGCTGAACATCACGCCCTTGGCAAAGTGGCGCGCGCGCGAGGCACGTTCGATCATTTCGCGCGGCACCGGCGCGCACTCGGCACACACCAGCTGGAACAGCGCCAGCACGGCCGGGTCGTAGACCCATTCCTCCAGCATCTGCGACGGCGCCTCGACGAAGTCGAGCTGCACGTTGGTGCCGCCGGGGATCGCGTAGCGCGTGCTCGACAGCAGCGCATGCAGCGCATGGCCGAACTCGTGCAGCAGCGTCTCGAGCTCGCCGAGCGTCAGCCCCTGGCGGTCGAAGTTGGTGACCAGCGCCGCGGCCGGCAGGCGGCCCGACTTCGTCGAGACGTTGCGGAACGACCAGACCGCCGCATGGTTGTACTTGTCTTGGCGCGGGAACAGGTCGACGGCCAGCGTGCCCAGCAGCCGGCCGTCGGCATCGCGCACCGCGTAGGCATGCGCCTCGGCATGCCAGAGCGGCTGCGCCAGCGGCTCGAAGCGAACGCCGAACATCCGCTGCGCCACGGCAAACACGAACGCCAGGCTGTGCTGCGGGGCGAAGTAGCGGCGGAATGCCTCCTGGTCGACGGCGTAGCGCTCCTGCCGCACCTGCTCGGTGAGGAAGGCCACGTCCCAGCGCCGCACCGCGGTCTCGGCCTGCGGCCGGCCGGTGAGCTTCGCCTTGGCCTCGCGCAGCACGGCCAGGTCGGCCCGCTCGCGCGCGCCCACCGCATCGGCCACCGAATCGAGGAAGGCGCCGGCCTCGGCCGCGCTCTTGACCATGCGCCGGCGCGTCACGAAGTCGGCGTAGGAGTCGAAGCCGAACAGCTGCGCATAGTCGTGGCGCAGTTCGGCCAGGCGCTGCAGCGTGGCGAGGTTGGCCGCGCCGCCGAGGCGCATCGTCGCGCGCCACATGCGCTCGCGCGTCGGCTCGCGCAGCGCGCGCTCGATCACCGGGTCGGCGGTCGGGTAGTCCAGCCCGAGTCGCACGCGGCCCTGCGCGTCGCGCTTCGCGCGGCGCCACACGTCGGGCGGCACTCCTTCCAGCTCCGCTTCGGTGAAGGCCACGGTGTCGCGGCTCTCGCGCACGCGGCGCTCGAAGTCCTGCGAGAGCTTGGCCATCTGCGCGTTCAGGCGCTGCGCACGGGCACGGCCTTCCGGCGGCAGAGCCACCCCGGAATCCTCGAAGGCATCGAGCTGCTCGCGCTGCAGGCGGCGGTCGATGTCGTCGGCCACCGCGGCCTGCTTGAGGCGCCGGTAGACCTTGTCGTTCTGCAGGAAGGCGGTGGTGAAGCGCTGCGCGGCGAGGTTGCAGGCATCGGCCGCGTCGCGCACCGCCTTCACCGGGTGCACCGAAGAGTAGAGGTCGAACGGGCCGAGCGTGTCTTCGCTGCGCTGGGCCATCGCATCGAGTGCGGCGAGCACGTCGGCGCCCTGCTCGGGCAGCGCCTCGATCGCGCGCGCCTGCCGCTTCAGATCGACCAGCAGGCGATCGCAGTCGGCGCGCACCGCCGCGGCGTCGGCATAGCGCGGGAAGTCGTAGGTCTGTGCAGCGGCGCCGCGGGCGAGGCCAAGCGTCGCGACCAGGTAGAAGAGGAGCAACGGTGTGCGCATGGCTCAGAACCAGGCCTCGTCCATCGTGCGGCAGGTGTCGTCGCGCGAGGCCACCGGGTTCAGCCACGCGGCCACCTTGGGCAGCTCGTGCCGGTAGAAGAAGCGGCAGGCCGCGAGCTTGCCGCGCAGCGCCGCCTCGTCGCCGCCCTGCCCCAGCTTCGCCTGCGCGCACAGCGCCACGTCGAGCCAGATCCAGGCGATCACCGTATGGCCGAAGGCCTGCAGGTAGGGCACGGCATTGGCCAGTGCCTCCTCGGGCACGCCGGTGGCCCAGGCCGACTTGGTGGCACGGCCGACCTCGGCCAGCGCCGCCGCGAGTTCGTTCGCGAAGCCGGCCAGCTCGGGCACCGCCAGTGCCTGCTGGATCGTCGCGTTGACCTTGCCGGCCAGCAGCTGCAGGCCCTTGCCGCCGTCCATCACCACCTTGCGGCCGAGCAGGTCGAGCGCCTGGATGCCGTGCGTGCCCTCGTGGATCATGTTCAGGCGGTTGTCGCGCCAGTACTGCTCCACCGGGAAGTCGCGCGTGTAGCCGTAGCCGCCATGAATCTGGATGGCCAGCGAATTGGCCTCCAGGCACCACTCGCTGGGCCAGCTCTTGGCGATGGGCGTCAGCACCTCCAGCAGCAGCCGGGCGTCCTCGGCCTTGGCGGCCTCGCCGGTGTGCTGCTCGTCGACCAGGCGCGCGCAGTACAGCGCCAGCGCCAGCGCGCCCTCGCACCAGCTCTTCTGCGCGAGCAGCATGCGGCGCACGTCGGCGTGGCGGATGATGGGGATCTGCGGCTGCGCAGGATCCTTGCCCGAGGGTGCCATCGCGCGGCCCTGCGGCCGGTTCTTCGCGTAATCGAGGCTGGCCTCGTAGCCGGCATAGCCGAGCATCGCGGCGCCCAGGCCAACCGCGATGCGCGCCTCGTTCATCATGTGGAACATGCAGCGCAGGCCTTCGCCGGGCTTGCCGACCAGGTATCCGATCGCGCCAGCAGACCCACGCACCGGGTACTTGCCCTCGCCGAAGTTCAGCAGCGTGTTCGGAATGCCGCGGTAGCCGAGCTTGTGGTTCAGGCCCGCGAGCGCCACGTCGTTGCGCTCGCCGGTGAGCCGCCCCTCGGTGTCGACCAGCTTCTTGGGCACGATGAAGAGCGAGATGCCCTTCGTGCCCGGCACCAGCTTGCCGTCCGGCCCCGGGATCTTGGCCAGCACGAGGTGCACGATATTCTCGGCCAGCTCGTGCTCGCCGTTGCTGATCCACATCTTGTTGCCGCGCAGGCGGTAGCGCGGCCCGAGCGGATCGCTCTCGTGGCCCTCGCCATCGGGCACGGCGCGCGTGACGATGTCCGACAGGCTGGAGCCGGCCTGCGGCTCCGACAGGCACATCGTGCCGAAGAAGCGCCCGGCGAACTCGTTCTTGGCGAAGACCTCCCGCTGCAACGGCGTGCCGTGCGCCATCAGCAGGTTGGCGTTGCCGCTGGTGAGCATGCCCGCGCCGCCGACGCCGATGCCGGCCTTGGAGAAGAAGGCATGCGCCGCCATCTCAACGACGCAGGGCAGCTGCATGCCGCCCATCTCGTAGTCCTGCGCCGCAGCCAGCATGCCCGACTCGGCGTAGGCGCGCGCCGCCGCCACCGAGGCCTCCGGCACGTGCACCTTCTCGCCGTCGAACCACGGCTCCTCGGTGTCGACGAGGCGGTTCACCGGCGCGAACTTCTCGGCGGCGAGCTTCTCGCACAGGTCGAGCACCGCGTCGAAGGTCTCGCGGCTGTGCTCGGCGAAGCGCGGGCGCTGCTGCAGCGTCTCGACGCCGAGCCAGTCGTAGAGCAGGAAGTCGGCGGTCTGGCGGTAGGTCATGGTCACATCGAGTTCTGTTCGGGCGCGGCGACGATGGTGCCCTGTGCCATCGCGCAGAGCTTCTCGCCGGCCTTGCCCACGGCGAAGACGTCGCAGCGGCACACCGCCTGCGTCTTGGCGACGTGCACGGCCGTGGCACGCGCCACCAGGCGCTCGCCGACGGCGGGCCGCACGTAGTTGATCTTGAACTCGCCGGTCAGCACCGGCACGCGCAGCGCGGTGCCGCCGGCGTAGGTGAGCGCGTTGTCGGCCAGGTAGGCGAGCACACCGCCGTGCACGAAGCCGTGCTGCTGGCGGTGATGCTCCGCGATCGGGATCGCCAGCTCGCAGCACCCCGGCTCGAGCGCATCGAGCTGAGCCCCGAGCAGCACGCTGAACGGCTGCTTCGCGAGCACGTCCCGGCCCATGGCCAGGAAGGCTTCTGGCGACACGGCGACCGGAGCTGCATCGGCGTCATCCTGCGGACGCCGTGGCACCGGCTCCGCCGGGCCACCGGCGTCGCCCCCTGGAGGGGGTGCGCCGAAGGCGCTCCGGGGGTGGGTCACAAGACCTCGAACACGCCCGCAGCGCCCATGCCGCCACCGATGCACATCGTCACGACGACGCGCTTGGCGCCGCGGCGCTTGCCTTCGATCAGCGCATGGCCGGTGAGGCGCTGGCCGCTGACGCCGTAGGGATGACCCACCGCGATGGCGCCGCCGTTGACGTTCAGCCGGTCCATCGGGATGCCCAGCGTGTCGGCGCAGTAGAGCACCTGCACGGCGAAGGCCTCGTTGAGCTCCCACAGGTCGATGTCGGCCACCGTCAGGCCGAGGCGCTTGAGCACCTTGGGCACGGCGAACACCGGGCCGATGCCCATCTCGTCGGGCTCGCAGCCGGCCACCGCGAAGCCGAGGAAGCGGCCCAGCGGCTTCAGGCCCTTCTTCTCGGCGAGCTTCTCGTGCATCACGACGCAGGCGCCGGCGCCGTCACTGAACTGGCTGGCGTTGCCGGCCGAGATCACGCCGCCGGGCAGCGCGGGGCGGATGCCCTTGATGCCGTCGTACGTGGTGCCGGGCCGCAGGCCCTCGTCGGCGCTGACGGTGACCTGCTTCGTGCGCAGGCCCATCACCGGATCAGCCACGCCGGCCAGCGCGGTGACCGGCACGATCTCGTCGTTGAAATTGCCGGCTTCCTGCGCCGCGCAGGCCTTCTGCTGGCTGGCGGCGCCGTACTGGTCCATGCGCTCGCGCGAGATGTTGTAGCGCTTGGCCACCTGCTCGGCGGTCTGCAGCATGCTCCAGTAGATCTCGGGCTTGCGCTCGGCGAGCCAGGTGTCCTCCAGCATGTGCTGGTTCATCTCCTGCTGCACGCAGGAGATGCTCTCCACGCCTCCAGCGACGAACACATCGCCCTCGCCCACGGCGATTCGCTGCGCGGCCAGCGCGATGGTCTGCAGGCCGCTGGAGCAGAAGCGGTTGACGGTCAGCCCGCTGACGCTCACCGGCAGCCCGGCGGCCAGCGCGATCTGGCGCGCGATGTTGGCGCCGGTGGCGCCCTCGGGGTTGGCGCAGCCCATGAGGACGTCTTCCACCTCGTCGGGCGCGATGCCCGCGCGCTCGACGGCGGCGCGCACCGCGTGGCCGCCGAGCGTCGCGCCGTGGGTCAGGTTGAAGGCGCCCTTCCAGCTCTTGGTCAGCGGCGTGCGGGCGGTGGAGACGATGACGGCGTTGGTCATGATCGGAGTCCCTGTGCGTGTGTCGCGTGTGTCGCGTGTGTCGCGTGAGTCAGCGGGTCAGCTGAAGGTCTTGCCTTCGGCGGCGAGCCTGGCGAGCAGCGGCGCCGGTTCCCAGAACTTCGCGTCGTCGTTGGGGTTCTTCGCGAAGCGCTTCATCGCCTGCACGACGTTGAAGAGGCCCACGGTGTCGGCGTAGCACATCGGCCCGCCGCGGAACGGCGGGAAGCCGTAGCCGGTGAGGTAGACCATGTCGATGTCAGAGGCGCGCAGCGCGAT
>WBZM01001893.1_pt1 | contig 19155 bp, 15 predicted proteins | sample 5204271 | NCBI WGS metagenome assembly WBZM01 (sample SAMN12344346, study PRJNA552823) | activated sludge metagenome | biome: Activated sludge suspended growth; feature: Nitrification reactor; material: Wastewater; isolation source: activated sludge from nitrification reactor of wastewater...
TTCGGAGGCATCGAGCTTGAGCGCGTCGTACACCCTGGGCATCGCATCGCGCGGGAAGTGGATGTCCACAACGGCGCCGATGCACTGAACGATGGAACCTTGACTCATATTCAAATCCCCAAAAATTAAAAGCTTCGCTGTTGCATCAGACGGCGGCGGCGCCGCCCACGATTTCAGACAGTTCCTTGGTAATCGCGGCCTGACGGGTCTTGTTATAGACCAGCTTCAATTCGCCGATGACGGTCTTGGCGTTGTCGGACGCCGACTTCATGGCGACCATCCGGGCGGACTGCTCGGACGCCATGTTTTCAGCCACGGCCTGATAGATCAAAGCTTCAACGTAACGGACCAGCAGATCGTCGACGACAGCCTTGGAATCCGGTTCATAGACATAATCCCACTTCGACCTGGAGGAGCCAATCGCGTCACCGGACAACGGAAGCAATTGCTCGAACACCGGTTCCTGCTTCATCGTGTTGATGAAGCGCGTGTAACCGATGTAGAGCGCGTCGATCTCGCCCTTCAGGTAGGCATCGAGTTGCACCTTGACCGGGCCGATTAGCTTCTCGAGGTGTGGCGTATCGCCGATGCCCGTGATGTGCGAGGCGATCTTGCCGCCCATGCGCTGCATGAAGCTGAAGCCCTTGTTGCCGATGCAGGTCACCTGATACTTCTTGCCCTGCGCATCGAACTCCTTCATGTAGCCGATGACCATGCGCAAGACATTGGAGTTGAGACCGCCGCACAGGCCCTTGTCGGAAGTGACGAGGATCAGGCCGGCGGTGCGTACCGGATCGCGCTTGATCAGGAACGGATGCTTGTACTCGCTGAGGGCATGGGACAGGTTTGCTGCAACGCGCCGGATCTTCTCGCCATAGGGCCGGGCAGCCCGCATCCGGTCCTGCGCCTTGCGCATTTTGGATGCGGCCACCATTTCCATGGCCTTGGTGATCTTGCGGGTGTTTTCGACGCTCTTGATCTTGTTGCGAATTTCCTTGCCGCTAGCCATGGCTTTCTCCTAGATCAGGCCCAGCTGCTCTTGAAGGCGGCGATGCCGGCGGCGAGAACCTTTTCGGCTTCGCCGTCAAGATCCGCTGTGGATTGCATCTTGTCCATGACTTCCGCGCAGTGAGCCTTCAGGTAGCCGATCATTCCCTTTTCGCACTCGAGGGCCCGCTTGACGTCGACATCGTCGAAGTAGCCCTTGTCGGCTGCATAGAGCGTGACGGCCATTTCGGAAATGCTCATCGGCGAATACTGGGGCTGTTTCATCAGTTCGGTCACCAGGCGGCCGCGCTCGAGCTGCTTGCGGGTCGCTTCGTCGAGGTCGGAAGCGAACTGGGCAAATGCAGCGAGTTCGCGGTACTGGGCCAGCGCGAGACGGACACCGCCGCCGAGCTTCTTGATCAGCTTGGTCTGGGCAGCGCCACCGACGCGCGACACCGAGATACCGGCGTTGATCGCGGGGCGGATACCGGCGTTGAAGAGGTCGGTTTCCAGGAAGATCTGGCCGTCGGTGATCGAGATCACGTTGGTCGGAACGAAGGCGGAAACGTCGCCGGCCTGCGTTTCGATCACCGGCAGGGCGGTCAGCGAACCGGTCTTGCCCTTGACCTCGCCGTTGGTGAAACGCTCGACCCAGGCATCCGAAACGCGCGCGGCACGCTCGAGCAGGCGGGAGTGGAGATAGAAGACGTCGCCCGGATAGGCTTCGCGGCCCGGCGGGCGGCGCAGCAGCAGGGAAACCTGACGGTATCCCCAGGCCTGCTTGGTCAGGTCGTCATAGATGATCAGGGCGTCCTGGCCACGGTCACGGAAGTACTCGCCCATCGTGCACCCGGAGTAGGGCGCGATGTATTGGAGGGCGGCCGATTCGGATGCCGAGGCGGCGACCACAATGGTGTTTTCCATGGCGCCATGCTCTTCGAGCTTGCGCACGACGTTGGCGATCGTCGAAGCCTTCTGGCCGATGGCGACATAGACGCAGAACAGGTCCTTGCCCTTCTGGTTGATGATCGTGTCGACGGCGACGGCGGTCTTGCCGGTCTGGCGGTCGCCGATGATCAACTCGCGCTGGCCACGGCCGATCGGCACCATCGAGTCCACGCACTTGAGACCGGTCTGCACCGGCTGTGAAACCGACTTGCGCCAGATGACGCCCGGGGCGACCTTCTCGATCTTGTCGAACTCCTTGGCGTTGATCGGCCCCTTGCCGTCGATCGGCTGACCCAGCGAGTTGACGACGCGGCCGAGCAGTTCCGGGCCGACGGGGACTTCGAGAATGCGACCGGTCGTCTTGACGACGTCGCCTTCGGAGATGTGCTCGTACTCGCCTAGAACCACGGAACCGACGGAATCACGCTCGAGGTTGAGCGCCATGCCGAAGGTGTTGCCGGGGAATTCCAGCATCTCGCCCTGCATGACATCCTGCAGGCCGTGGATGCGGCAGATGCCGTCGGTAACCGAGACTACCGTGCCCTGCGTGCGCACTTCCGATGCGCCCTGCAGATTCTGAATCTTGCTCTTGATCAGTTCAGAAATTTCGGAAGGATTCAACTGCATGAATTTCTCCTAGTTGTTCAGTGCGGTAGCCATGGCGTCGAGCTTGCCGCGGACAGACGCATCCAGCATCTGGTCGCCGACGATTACCTTGATGCCACCAATCAGTTCGGGATCGACCGAAACGGAAGCCTCGAGCTTTGACTTGAAGACAGCCTCGAGCTGGGGAACAAGCGCCTTGACCTGGGAAGCGTCCATCGGGAAGGCCGAAACGATCTCGGCCTGCTTGGTACCTTCTTCAGCCCGCTTGTAGCTTTCAAACAGGGCTCCGATCTCGGGCAGCAACCCCAGGCGGTCATTGTTGGAAAGCAGCTGGATAAAATTGGACAGATCCGCATCTACCGCCTTGCCGCAGGCAGACCGGAACAGGTCGACCAGTTGCGGGGCCGCCACATTGGGATCGCCGATAGCCTCACGAACCTCTGGATTGGCGGCCACCTGACCGAGCAGCGAAACCTGCCCGGACCACTTGGCCAGATTGCCGCTTTCCTTGGCCGCGCGAAACAGGGCTTCGGCGTAAGGGCGGGCGATAGTGACGGATTCGGCCATCTGCTTACAGGTCCTGTTTGAGCGCGGCCAGCATGGCGGCATGCGCGGACGCGTTGACTTCCTTGCGCAGGATCTTCTCGGCACCGGCAACCGCCAGTTCGGCGACGCGCTCACGCAATTGCTGCTTGGCACGTTCGACTTCCTGGTCGATCTCCGCCTTGGCACCGGCAACCACCTTGTCGGCTTCGACCTTGGCATTGCCCTTGGCTTCGTCGACGATCTGCTGCGCACGCTTCTCGGCTTGCGCCACGATTTCCGCGGATTTCTCCTTGGCTTGGCGCAGCGCATCGGCAGAACGCTTGGCGGCGAGCTCCTGCTCGTGCTTGCCACGTTCGGCCGCTGCCAGGCCTTCGGCGATCTGTGCTTGACGGTCCGCCATCGCCTTCTGCAGCGGTGGCCAGACATACTTCATCGTGATCCAGATGAAGATTGCAAACCAGATTGCCTGACCAATCAGTGTAGCGTTAATGCTCACGCTAACCTCCTAGTATTAAGGGTTACAGGCGCGGACGATTACTTGACCAGGGCGATGAACGGATTGGCGAAGAGCATGAACAGGGCGATACCGACGCCGATCATGGTCACCGCATCGAGCAGACCGGCAACGATGAACATCTTGACCTGCAGCGTCGGGATCATTTCCGGCTGACGGGCAGCGCCTTCCAGGAAACGGCCGCCAAGGATGCCGAAGCCGATGGCGGTGCCCAGAGCACCGGCGCCGATCAGGATGGCCACAGCGATGGCGGTGTTGGAGAGAACGGTTGCGAGTTCCATGTTTGCTCCTCAGTAAGGTTGGTTGTTGCGGTTGAAGTCAGAAACTACGGGAAACGGCGAATTCTAGTGCGATTCCGAAGCCATGGACATGTACACGATGGTCAGCATCATGAACACGAAGGCCTGCAGGGTGATGATCAGGATGTGGAACAGCGCCCAGGGCAAGGCCAGCGGGAGCTGCCAGATGCCGAGGAGGGCGATCAGGATGAAGACCATTTCGCCGGCGTACATGTTGCCGAAGAGACGCAGGGCCAGGGAGATCGGCTTGGCGACGTCTTCAACGACACGGAAGATGAAATTGACCGGGGCGAGCTTGATGCCGAACGGAGCCGAGAAAATTTCGTGCAGGAAACCGCCGACACCCTTCACCTTCAGATTCATCCAGATCATGATGCAGAACACGGTGATCGACATCGCGAAGGTCAGGTTGGGATCGGTGGTCGGCACTGACTTGAAGTAAGGAACACCCACCGCGGCCGCGCCCAAGGGAAGAAAATCGACGGGAATGAGGTCCATGGCATTCATGACGAACACCCAGACGAAAATGGTGATGGCGAGCGGGGTGACAAGTTTGCTCTTGCCGTGGAAAGTATCCTTGACCTGCTGGTCGACCAGGCCGACGACCATTTCGATGAAGTTCTGCAGGCCGCCCGGCACCCCGGCGCTCGCCTTGCTCGCCACCTTGGCCATCAGGCCGAAGACGAGCAGGCCGAGGATGCCGGAAACCAGCAGGGTGTCCAGATGGAAGGTCCAGAAGCCGTGGCAATGGCCGGCGGCATCTCTGGCGGCGTCCGAACAGACGGCGAGGTTGGTCAGGTGGTGTTGGATATAGCCCGTTGTGGTCAAGCTGCCTTCAGCGCTCATGGTTTCTCCGTTCAGCCTAGCGTTGCTTCAAGAGTGCCATCCAGAAGATGACGAATGTCGATGCATAGCCAAGAAAGAGCGGCAGCGCCGCAACCTCCCTGTACCCCCAGAACACCAGCGCAAACCCGGCGAAGGTCAGAGCGAACTTCAAGCCCTCCCCGGCCGACTGCGCCCGATACAGCCTGAGCGGGTCATCTCCTGTCGACACTCGCATGGCCCGCAGGACATAGCCTGCGTTGGCGATGATGCCAATTGATCCCCCGATCAGAATCGAGATTGCCGCATTGCTGCCGACCGATACCCAGGTGACGACTCCCAGGATTAGCGCCAGCGCCGCTTGTCGGCTGAGTATCCAGCTTACATGCGGGTGCACGACAGGCCCCGACTGAAAACCTCACTATTGTATTGAAGTCTTATAGATGAGTCAATTGCTGCGTCGCACAAATAGCATATTTCTCCGCCATGACGACGACTTCCGGGCTCCGCCATCGATCACCCGCGCAGACGTGAAATCAGGCCGTCCAACTGATCGAGACTGCCGAACTCGATGGTCACCTTGCCCGCGCCCTTCCTGTTGGAGCGGATCGCGACATTTGCCCCCAGACCATCGGAAAGTTCTTCCTGCAGACGCAGAAGGTCGCGGTCTACAGCTGCTTCCGGAGCCTTTCGCGGCGGATTGAGGAGGTGCTGCACCAGGCGCTCGGCCTCGCGCACCGACAGTCCCTTGTGCACGATGCGCTGGGCCAGCGCGACCTGCTGCGCGCCGGCGAGCGGCAGGAGCGCGCGGGCATGGCCCATGTCCAGCTTGCATGACATAAGCATTTCCTGGACAGCTGCGGTCAACTGCAGCAGGCGAAGCAGATTGGTCGCGGCAGGGCGCGAACGACCCACGGCATCGGCAGCCTGCTGGTGGGTCAGGCCGAATTCGTCGATCAGCCGTTGCAGCCCTTGCGCTTCTTCGAGCGGGTTGAGGTTCTCGCGCTGGATGTTCTCGATCAACGCCATCGCCAGAGCCTGGTCATCGGGAATGCTGCGGATCAGTACCGGGACTTCGCCCAGACCGGCAAGTTGCGCGGCGCGCCAGCGGCGTTCGCCGGCGACGATTTCATAGCGCTCGGCGCCCGGCGTGCCATCGACGGCACGCACGAGAATCGGTTGCATGACGCCCTGCACCCTGATCGAAGCGGCCAGTTCGCCCAGCGAACCCTCGTCCATCCGGGTACGCGGCTGATACTTGCCGGGCCGCAGGCGGTCGACCGGCAGGTTACGTTGCTCGTCGCCATGTGGTCTGTCGCTGCCCGAGAGCAGCGCGTCGAGGCCGCGGCCTAGTCCTTTCATCTTGATCATTGGGCGACCCTTTCGAGAATTTCCCTGGCGAGCGCGCTGTAGGCCTGAGCACCCTTCGAGCTCTTGTCAAAGGCAATGACCGGCTTGCCGTACGACGGCGCCTCGGCCAGCCGGACATTGCGGGGCACGATGGTCCGGTAAACCTTGTTGCCGAAATGGCGTTCCAGTTCGCCGGAAACCTGCTGCGTCAAGGTGCTCTGCGCGTTGTACATGGTGCGCAGCAGACCCTCGATTTCGAGGCGCGAATTGAGATGGGTCCGCACCTTGCGCAAGGTTTCGACGAGATCGGAAAGCCCTTCCAGAGCGTAGTACTCGCACTGCATCGGGATCAGGACGGAATCGGCGGCAACCAGCCCGTTGACCGTCAGCATGTTGAGCGCCGGCGGGCAGTCGATCAGGACGAAGTCATAATTGGCGTGGCCGGCGAGGAGGGCGTTCTTCAGGCGGTACTCGCGTTCCTTGAGCCCGATCAGTTCCACTTCGGCGCCGGCAAGCTCGCGGTTGGCGGGAACGATGTCGAAGCCGAATTCGGTCGTGATGCTTACCTCGCCGAGCTTGGCGCTACCGATCAGCATCTGATAGACGGTGGGCAGAGCTTCCTGTTTGGTAATCCCGGCGCCGGTCGTGGCATTGCCTTGCGGGTCGAGGTCGATCAGCAGGACGCGCCGGCCTTCGGCAGCCAGCGACGCGGCGAGATTGACCGCCGTCGTCGTCTTGCCGACACCGCCCTTCTGGTTGGTAATGGCGAATACTTTCATGACCCGGCCTTCAAAATGATCAAATGTCGTTCGGCATCCAGCCCCGGCACCGCCAGCGGGATGATCGCTGCAACCTCGCTGCCCGCCGGCAGCGCCCTGACTTCCCCGTCGGGCAGCGCGCCCTTCATCGCCAGCCAGCGCCCGCCCGGGGCCAGCAGATGCTGCGTCAGGCTGACGAAGCGCGCCAGTTCGGCAAAGGCGCGCGAGCTGATCTGGGCATATTGTCCGCGCATTTCCTCGACCCGGGCATGGTGGACCGCAACGCTCTTCAATTCAAGTTCGATCACCGCCTGTTGCAGGAAGCTGGCCTTCTTTTGCACTTTATCGACCAGAGTGACCGGCAGGTCGGGGCGGGCAATCGCCAGTGGAATGCCGGGCAGGCCGCCGCCACTGCCAACATCGAGGAGGGGGCCGGCCCCGACGTGTGGCAGGATCGCCAGCGCGTCGAGAAGGTGATGCGAAATGGCCTGCTGCGGGTCGCGCAGCGCGGTCAGGTTGTAGGTCCTGTTCCACTTCAGCAGCAGGTCGCGGAACGCCAGCAGCTTCGACTGCGCCGCTTCGGGCAGGACGATGCCAAGGGCGGTCAGGCCGGCAGCCAGCGTCATCGTGCTCATGCCGCCCGCGCAAGACTCGAGCGCTTCAGGTGGATCAACAGCAGCGAGATGGCGGCCGGGGTGATGCCCTGGATTCGTGAAGCCTGACCGATGGTCTGCGGCCGATGCTGGGCAAGCTTCTGCCTGACTTCGTTGGAGATGCCCGCGACCGTCCCGTAGTCGAGATCGGCAGGCAGAATCGTGCGCTCGTAGGTGGTCGACCGCGCCACTTCCTCGGCCTGGCGATCGATGTAGCCCTGGTATTTGGCGGAAATCTCCAGTTGTTCCACGACCAGCGGATCGCTCAGCGCCGTGCCCGCACCGGACAGGGTCATCAGGGACGCGTAGGACACTTCCGGCCGGCGCAACAGTTCGAACAGGCTGTATTCGTGGTCGATGGGCTTGCCGAGGATGCGGATGCAGTCTTCGGCCGGGGTGATCTTCGGGTTGATCCAGGTCGACTTCAGACGCTCGTGCTCGCCGGCGATGGCGTCGCGCTTCCTGCAGAAGGCGTCCCAGCGCACGTCGTCGACCAGACCGAGGGCGCGGCCCTGCTCGGTCAGGCGCAGGTCGGCATTGTCTTCGCGCAGACTGAGGCGGTATTCGGCGCGGCTCGTGAACATCCGGTAAGGGTCGGAAACGCCGCGCGTGATCAGGTCATCGACCAGCACGCCGAGATAGGCCTCGTTGCGTCTGGGGCACCAACCGTCCTCGCCGCGCGCGTGGCGGACGGCGTTGATGCCGGCGAGCAGACCCTGCGCCGCCGCTTCCTCGTAGCCGGTCGTGCCGTTGATCTGGCCGGCGAAGAACAGACCTTGGATCGCCTTGGTCTCCAGCGTGTCCTTGAGGCCGCGCGGGTCGTAGAAATCGTATTCGATGGCGTAGCCGGGGCGCAGGATGTGGCAGTTTTCGAGGCCGCGGATCGAGCGCACCAGCGCCAACTGGATGTCGAAGGGCAGGCTGGTGGAGATGCCGTTCGGGTAGATTTCGTGCGTCGTCAGGCCTTCCGGCTCGAGGAAAACGTTGTGCTGGTTCTTGTCGGCGAAGCGGTGGATCTTGTCCTCGATCGACGGGCAGTAGCGCGGGCCGACGCCTTCGATGACGCCGGTGTACATCGGCGAACGGTCGAGCCCGCTGCGGATGATGTCGTGCGTGCGCTCGTTGGTTTCGGTGATCCAGCACGGCAACTGTTTCGGATGCTGGGCCGCGTTGCCGAGGAAGGAGAATACTGGCATCGGGTTGTCCGAATGCTGTTCTTCCATCACCGAAAAATCGATGGTCTTGCCGTCCAGACGCGGCGGAGTGCCGGTCTTCAGGCGGCCCTGCGGCAAGTTCAGTTCCTTCAGTCGGGCGGCCAGCGAGACCGACGGCGGATCGCCCATGCGCCCGCCGGTGTAGCTTTCCAAGCCGACATGGATCTTGCCGTTGAGGAAAGTGCCGGCGGTCAACACCACGGCGTCGGCCAGGAAGCGGATGCCCAGCTGGGTCACCGCACCGCACACCTTGTCGCCTTCGACGATCAGGTCGTCGCAGGCCTGCGCGAAGATCGTCAATCCGGGCTGGTTCTCCAGTCGACCGCGGATGGCCTGCCTGTACAGCGCGCGGTCGGCCTGGGCGCGGGTAGCGCGCACCGCCGGGCCTTTCGACCCATTGAGGATGCGGAACTGGATGCCGGCTTCGTCGGTGGCTGCCGCCATCGCCCCGCCCAGCGCATCGACCTCGCGCACCAGATGGCCCTTGCCGATGCCGCCGATCGACGGGTTGCAGCTCATCGCCCCGAGCGTGTCGAGGTTGTGCGTCAGCAGCAGCGTGTTCGCACCCGCGCGCGCCGCGGCAAGCGCGGCCTCGGTGCCGGCGTGGCCGCCGCCGACGACGATGACATCGAAACGGGTGGGATAGAGCATGGATTCGGGGGGATGGCGGCACAGTAGTGGGTGCCGGATTTTACGTCAGGGCGCTGAAAAGTAACAGGTTTTGGCTGCCGTCCGCGACCTCTTCCGCGGCAGGCCGCCGCGCCCCGCAACAATCGGTAACAACTTTCCCGGCACGGCCGTTCATCCGATCCGGCGCACGCACGTTATCTTAGTGAGCGGTAAGTTGTGCCCGCAACCGCTGTCGACGGAGTTGAACATGCCTTCCCTTTTTCGCCATTTCTTCGCGCTGTTGACCATGATCGCCCTGCTGGCGTCGGCGCACGCCGCGGGAGACCCGCCGGCGCGAGTTGGTCGCCTGTCACTGGTCGATGGGGACGTGACCTACCGCTCCAGTCAGCAGGATGCCGGCAGCGCGGCACTGGTCAACTGGCCGGTCAGCAGCGGCGCCATCTTTGACACCGAGCGCCGCGCCAGGGCCGAGGTCTGGATCGGCTCGACGGCCTACCGGCTGGGCGGCGACACCCAGGCGGAATTCGCCACCGTCGACGACCGCAGCGTCAACCTTCTGCTGCATGGCGGGACGCTGGCCGTCACGATCCGCGATCGCGACCAGGCGGACGATCTCGGGGTCATGACGCCCGCCGGGCAAGTCCGCTTTTCCGGAACCGGGCGCTACCGTCTGGAGGTAACGCCCGACGGGACCATGATTGCAGCCCAGTCGGGCTCTGCGCAGATTTTCGCCAACGAACGGCCGGTTACCCTGCGTGCCGGCGAAATGGTCACCATCGATGGCCGCGGCGTCCTGACCGTCGAAGCGGCCCGCTACGGCGATGACTTCGACGCCTGGGTTTCGGCGCGCGACAACCGGGAGAGGTCGGCGCAGGCGCGGCGCAACGTGTCGCCCTACATGACTGGCTACGACGATCTCGATACCTATGGTGACTGGACCACGGTGGAGGACTACGGCACGGTCTGGTATCCAAGGGCCGTCGGCGCCGACTGGGCGCCGTACCGCTATGGCCGCTGGGCCTGGGTCGCGCCCTGGGGGTGGACCTGGGTTGACGCCGCCCCCTGGGGCTTTGCCCCGTTCCACTACGGACGCTGGGTTCAGGTCCGCGGGCGCTGGGGCTGGGCCCCGGGCGCCTATGTCGCCCGCCCGGTCTATGCGCCGGCGCTGGTTGGCTGGGTCGGCAACCCGGGCTGGAACGCCAGCTTCAGTGTCGGCTCGGCGCCGGCGGTCGGCTGGTTCCCGCTGGCTCCGCGCGAGGTCTATGTGCCGGCATATCGCAGCAGCCCGATGTACATCCGCCAGGTCAATGTCACGCACGTCAGGAATGCCGCGGACATCGATCATGCGCTGCGGCCCGACTACCGGCCGAACTACGCGCACCACGGGCAGCCGCAAGCGGTCACCGTGGTGCCGACGAACACGCTCCGCGAAGGGCGGCCGATCGACCGGGCTGCCATTCGCCGCTATGACCGCCATGAACTCGGGCAGTCCCCCGCAACCGCGCGGGCGCCCGGCAGCGAATGGCTGGCCCCCGGCGCCGGTGCGGCGCGCCCGGGCCGCCCCATGGAACAGGAGAGGCGTCCTTTGGCGCCGCTGCCGGGACTGTCGGAGCGGCCAGCGCAACCGGCCATGCGGACGCCGCCCGCCAGCCCCGAAGCGCGCCAGCCTTTGCCGGGAGCTCACTTCCCCGGCCAGGATGCTTCGCGCGTCGCTCCGAACGACGGCCGCAACCTCGAGAACCGCGGCCGCTTCCCTTTTCACGAAGAGCGCCAGCCGGGGAGGGCAGTGCCGAGCCCGTCGGCAATTCCGGAAACACCCCGGGCGGAGCAGCGCTTCCGCCAGATGCCGGTGATGCCTTCTCAGTCGCCAGCTCCGGAACCGTCACGCCCGGCTCCGCCAACAATACGCGAAATGCCGCCCGCAGGCGTCATTGCCCAGGAAGCGCGGCGTCCGACATTCGGCGAGCAACAGTTGCCTGAGCGCCCGGCGGTGCCCAACGGCGGTCGCAACCTGGAGAATCGTGGCCGCTTTCCTTTTCAGGACGAGCGCCAGCCGGGGAGGGCAGTGCCGAGCCCGTCGGCGATTCCGGAGGCACCCCGGACGGAACAGCGCATCCGCCAGATGCCGGTAATGCCCTCCATGTCGCCAGCGCCGGAAACGTCGCGCCCGGCAGCGCCGATGGTGCGCGAGAATGCGCGTTCGCTGCAGATGCCGTCCGCATCCGGGCCGCTGCGCGAGATGCCACAGGCTGCGCCCATGCCACGTGAATCGCGACGCGAACCAATGCCACAAGAACGGCCGCTGGCACCGATGATGCGCGAGGCGCCAAGGCCCATGCCACCGCCGCCGGCCGCGATGCGCGAAATGCCGCGACCCGACCAGCGGCCGCCGGTGCATGGCGAGCGCAACCGCGGAGGAAATCCCTGGCACAACGAAGGCCGGGGGGAAAGGGGCATGCAGTAGCCCTGGCGCGCCGCCTCGGGGAAATGATCGGGGGGTTTCAGTCCTTCTTGTGCCCGAGGCCGAGATAGCTCTCGATGACGCGCGGGTCGGCCGCCAGCTCGCTGCTCGGACCGGCCAGCGATACCTCGCCGGTTTCCAGGACGTAGCCGTAGTCGGCAATATGCAGGGCCGCGCGCGCATTCTGCTCGACCAGCAGGATGGCGACGCCGGTTTCCTTGAGTTCGGCGATGATGCGGAAGATTTCCTTGATGATCAGCGGCGCCAGCCCGAGACTGGGCTCGTCGAGCATCAGCAGCCTGGGCTTGGCCATCAGCGCGCGACCCATGGCCAGCATCTGGCGCTCGCCGCCGGAGAGCGTCCCGGCGAGCTGGGCACGACGTTCTTCCAGGCGTGGGAAGAGCTCGAACACCTCGTCCATGGTTTCCATGTGGTCGCGGTGGCCGGTGCGGTAGCGGTCGAAAGCACCGAGCACGAGGTTGTCCTCGACGCTCATCTCGGCGAACAGCTCGCGCTTTTCCGGAACCAGCGTCATCCCTTGGCGCACCAGGTGCTCGACGTCGCGTTCCCGGCCTTGCGCATGGCCCATGTAGACGATGCTGCCGACAGCCGGCAGCAACCCCATCAGTGCCAGCAGCAGCGTCGTCTTGCCGGCGCCATTGGGGCCAATGACGGTGACGATCTCGCCGCGGCGGATGGTCAGGCTGATATCGTGCAAGGCCTCGATCTTGCTGTACGAAACCGACAGGTTCTTCACTTCGAGAATGGTTTCGTGCTCGTGCAGGTGGGGATGCCTGGTGACCATCAGTCCACCCCCCCAAGGTAGGCTTCGAGAACCTTCGGATTGCGCTGGATGTCTTCCGGCCGGCCCTCGGCGATCTTCTCGCCGAACTCCATGACCACGACGCGGTCGGCAAGACCCATGACGAAATCCATGTCGTGCTCGACGAGCAGAATACCCATGCCCTCGGCGCGCAGCTTGCACAGAAGTTCGGCGAGCGCCTGCTTTTCCTTGTAGCGCAGGCCGGCCGCCGGCTCGTCGAGGAGCAGCAGGCAGGGGTCGGAGGCCAGCGCCCGTGCGATTTCGACGATGCGCTGCTGGCCGAGCGAGAGGCTGCCGGCGGGATCGAACATGCGCTCGCCGAGGCCGACCCGCTCGATCTGGCGCGCCGCCTCGGCGATCAGCCGATGCTCTTCGCCGCGATCAAGGCGCAGCGCGGCGGAAACGAAGCCCTTGCGGCCACGCAGGTGGGCGCCGATGGCGACGTTTTCCAGCACCGACATCTGGCCGAGCAGGCGGACGTGCTGAAAGGTGCGGCTCATGCCGCGACGGGCGATCTCGCGCGCGGCAAGCGCCTCCGTCGACTCGCCAAGAAAGGCGATCTTGCCCCCGGTTGCCGGATTGGCAGCGGAAATGCAGTTGAACATCGTGCTCTTGCCGGCGCCGTTCGGACCGATCAGCGCCATGACCTCGCCGGACTTCACCGTCAGCGCCATGTTGTTGTTGGCGATCAGGCCACCGAAACGCTTGGTCACCTCTCGCGCATCGAGAAGCAGGACGCCGGGTGCGGTCGACTCGCGTTTGGGGAGCATTTCCGCCTGCACGATTTCACGGCGCAAGGTGCGCACCGGCAGCAGGCGCATGATCAGCGGCCAAAGTCCGGCGCGCGCCTTCTGCAGGATGAGGACCATGGCGATGCCAAAGACGATGATCTCGAAATTGCCGCTTTGACCCAGAATCTGCGGCAACCAGTCCTGCAGCCACTGCTTGAGGATGGTGATCAGGCCCGCCCCGAGAACGGCGCCCCAGACGTGGCCGATGCCGCCGACGACCGCCATGAACAGGTATTCGATACCCTGCGTCAGCGAGAACGGCGTCGGGTTCACGAAGCGCTGGAGATGGGCGTAGAGCCAGCCGGAAACGCTCGCCAGCAGCGCCGCGAGCAGAAAGATCTTGACCTTGGTGCGCTGGGTATCGACACCCATCGCCTCGGCCATCACGATGCCTCCCGGGAGCGCCCTGATCGCCCGGCCCTCGCGCGAATCGAGGAGATTGCGGATGGCGACGATGGCGAGCAGCAGGACGATGCAGATCAGGTAATAGAACTCGCGGCCCGACTTCAGCTCCCACCCGAACAGCGTCACCACAGGAATGCCGGTGATGCCGGTATAGCCGCCGAGGAAATCGACGTTGCCGAACAGGAAATACAGGCTGATGCCCCAGGCAATGGTGCCCAGCGGCAGGTAATGGCCGCCCATGCGCAGCGTGATGAAGCCTAGGAAATACGCGACGGCACCGGTGATGGCAAGTCCGATGAACAGCGTGACCCAGGGCGACAGGCCATGCGTCGTCGTCAGCCATGCCGTCGTGTAGGCGCCGAGACCGACGAAAGCCGCCTGCCCGAACGAGGTGAGGCCGCCGACGCCGGTCAGCAACACCAGTCCGACCGCGACGATGGCATAGAGGCCGATGTAGTTGAGCAGCGTGACCGAGAATTCGGGCAGGACGTGGGGCGCGACCAGCAGCAGGCCGACGAAGACGGCGAACGGCAGGTAGCGACGCCAGCGGCTGGCGACCTGCGAGTGCCGGGGATCGGGGCTGACGATGTCCGTGTGCTCATCATCGTCCTCGGCGTGGTGCGTGGTCAGCGAGCGCCACAGCAGCACCGGGATGATCAGCGTGAACACGATCACTTCCTTGAAGGCGCTGGCATAGAAAGAGGAATAGGACTCGAGCAGGCCGACCAGGATGGCGCCGAGGGCGGCGACCGGATACGAGGCGAGACCGCCGATGATGGCGCCGACGAAACCCTTGAGGCCGATCAGGAAGCCGGAATCGTAGTAGATGGTCGTGATCGGCGCGATCAGGATCCCCGAGAAGGCGCCGATCGCCGCCGCGAAAGTGAAACACAGCTTGCCGGCCAGGACCGGCGGAATCCCCATCAGGCGGGCCCCGGTGCGGTTCATCGCGGTGGCGCGCAGCGCTTTGCCGTAAATGGTGCGCTCGAAGAAGAAATAGAGGGCGACGATGAGCAGCGCCGAGGCGACGACGACGAGAACGGTCTGGCCCTGCAATGGTGCGCCGGCGAGCTCGAAGCTGATGTCGGTGAACGCCGGCGTGCGCGATCCCTCGGCACCGAAGAAAAGCAGGCCGAGGCCGATCAGCGCCAGGTGCACCGCCACCGAGACGATCAGCAGCACCAGCACCGACGCGCTCGCCACCGGCTGGTAGGCGAGGCGGTAGATCATCGGTCCCAGCGGCACCACCAGCAGCAGCGACATCACGACCTGCACCCACAGCGGCAGCTGGGTCGGCGGCACCGCGAACAGGCCGCCGGCAAAAGCCAGCGGAATCCCGACGTTGTAGATCAGCAAGGGCGGCAACCTGCGGAAGCGCCGCTCGCGCAGGAGACGGATGCTATCGATGACGGCTATCGCCGTCCCGAGCGACAGCAACAGCCAGATCGTTCCCGGCACCTTGCCCGCCTGCAGCGAGGCCAGCGTCAGCGCGCCGTAGGCGACGAACTCGCCCTGCGGAATGAAGATGGCGCGGGTGACCGCGAACACCAGTACCAGCGCCAGCGCCAGCAGGGCGTAGATGGCACCGTTGGTGATGCCGTCCTGGCCCAGGAGAAGGAATATCTGCAGATCCATGGCTCAGCCAGTCCGGCAGTGCCGGCGATCCCCGGGGTACGCCGCCGGTGCGCAACGCAAACGGGGATAGCGGGCTGGGGCAAATGGCACAGCGTCGATTTCCGTCACATCCGGAGCAAGCGGGCGCTCACTTAAGGAGTTTCCAGGTATTGTTTTCAATGGTCACCATGACCCGCGCCCGCTGGTCGAATCCCTGATGGTCGTTCGCCGTCATGTTGAAGATCCCGAGCGCCGCCGGCAGATCCCTGGTGTTTTCCAGCGCATCGCGCAACGCCCTGCGGAATTCCCTGGTCCCCGGTTCGGCCTTCTTCAGCGCGACCGGGATCGCGTTCTGCAACAGCACCCCGGCATCCCAGGCATGGCCACCGAAGGAACTGACGCTGCCCTTGCCGTGCGCGGCTTCGTACCTCGACACATACTCCAGCGCCGATTTCCTGACCGGGTTGTCGACCGGCAACTGCGCGGCGACCAGCATCGGCCCCACGGGCAGGAAGGCGCCCTCGACATCCTTGCCGCCGACACGCAGGAAATCGCTGTTGGCCACGCCGTGGGTCTGGTAGATCAGCCCCTTGTAGCCTTTTTCCTTGAGCGTCTTCTGCGGCAAAGCGGCCGGGGTCCCGGCGCCGCCGATCAGGACAGCGTCGGGCTTGGCGGCCATCACCTTGAGCACCTGGCCGGTCACCGAGGTATCGGTGCGCTGAAAGCGCTCGCTGGCGACAATCTTCAGCTTGCGCGCTTCGGCGATCCGGGAGAACTGCTGGTACCAGCCTTCGCCATAGGCGTCGGCAAAGCCGATGAAGGCGACGGTCTGGATGTTTCGGTCGTTCATGTGCTGGACGATGGCGGTGACCATGTGGGCATCGTTCTGGGCAGTCTTGAAAACCCAGCGACGCTTCGCGTCCATCGGTTCGACGACGATCGCCGAACCGGCCATGGAAATCAGCGGCGTTTCGTTGTCGACCGCGACATCGATCATCGCCAGCGAATTCGGCGTCGTCGTCGAACCGATCACCACGTCGACCTTGTTCTCGCTGATCAGCTTCCTGATGTTCCTTGTCGCCGCCGTCGGGTCGGTGGCATCGTCGAGGACGATGTAATTCACCTTCTGCCCGCCGATGCTGGTCGGCAACAGGGCGATGGTGTTCTTCTCCGGGATGCCCAGCGAGGCCGCCGGGCCGGTTGCCGAAACGGACACGCCGACGTTGATGTCGGCGAAGACGGCCGGGGCGAAGGACAATGCCGCGGCAGCGGCGACGGAGGCGAGGACGGCTTTCCTGGACATGGCTTTCTTCCCGGGCGGGCTGCAGACGTGGAAAGGGCGGGAGTTTAGCACGCCCGCCCCCTTTTTCCCTTGCCCGATCAGGGTCTTACTTGACCAGCTTCCAGGTGCCGTTGTCGACCTTGACCATCACGCGGGCGCGCTGGTCGAAGCCGAGGTGGTCCTGCGCGCTCATGTTGACGACGCCATGGGCGACCGGCAGGTTCTTGACGCCCTCGAGCGCGTCGCGCAGCGCGGCACGGAACTCCTTGCTGCCCGGCTGCGCCTTCTTGAGCGCCACCGGCACCGCGGCATTGAGCAACTGGCCGGCATCCCAGGCATGGGCGCCGAAGGTCGACACGGTACCCTTGCCGTGGGCGGCCTCGTACCTGGTCACGTACTCCATCGCCGACTTCTTGACCGGGTGGTCGGCCGGTAACTGGTCGGCGACCAGCACCGGGCCGGCGGGCAGGACCGTGCCTTCGCAATCCTTGCCGCAGACGCGCAGGAAGTCGGCGTTGGCGACGCCGTGCGTCTGGTAGATCTGGCCCTTGTAGCCCTTTTCCTTGAGCGCCTTCTGCGGCAGGGCGGCCGGCGTGCCGGCGCCACCGATGAGCACGGCGTCGGGCTTGGCGGCAAGGATCTTGAGGACTTGGCCGGTAACTGAGGTGTCGGTGCGGTTGAAGCGTTCGTTGCCGACGAGTTGGATCTTGCGCGCCTCGGCGATCTTCGAGAACTCGTTCCACCAGCCCTCGCCGTAGGCGTCGGAGAAGCCGATGTAGGCGACGGTCTTCACCCCGTGGTTGGTCATGTGCTCGACGATGGCGGTCGACATCTGGGCATCGTTCTGCGGCGTCTTGAACACCCAGCGCTTCTTCTCGTCGACCGGCTCGACGATGCGCGCCGACGCGGCCATCGCAATCATCGGCGTCTCAGTCTCGGCGGCGACGTCGATCATCGCCAGCGAATTCGGGCTCGTCGTCGAGCCGATCACGACATCGACCTTGTTTTCGGCGATCAGCTTGCGCGTGTTCTTGACCGCGGTCGTCGTGTCGGAGGCATCGTCGAGAACAATGTAGTTGACCTTCTGGCCACCGATCGTCTTCGGCAACAGGTCGATGGTGTTCTTCTCGGGAATGCCGAGCGAGGCGGCAGGGCCGGTCGCCGAGAGTGTCACGCCGACATTGAGGTCGGCCATGGCGGTTGCGGCGAGCACGTAAAGCAGTGTGGCAACGATTGTCTTATTCATTTGTCTCCCCTTCGCTGAATCGATTACGCAAAAGTCAAAACCCTATTACCATCCGGGCCGCAGTGCAAGCAGCACGCTCGGGCGGGCATGATAAAGTTGCCTTTTTTGCCAACGGTGCCTCCCATGTTTTCCGGAATCATTGCCGCCATCGGCCGCATCACCCACCTCACCGCGCGCGAGGAGGGTTTCCGTCTGCAGGTCGAAGCCGGCAACCTCGGCCTCGACGACGTCGCTCTCGGCGACTCCATCGCCTGCAACGGTGTCTGCCTCACCGTTGTCGGCAAGGAAGCCAATCATTTCCTGGTCGATGTATCGCCGGAGACGCTGTCCTGCACGGTGGGCCTCGACGCGCCGGGAGAGATCAACCTCGAAAAGGCGCTGCGGCTGATGGACCGTCTCGGCGGTCATCTGGTTTCGGGGCACGTCGACGGCGTCGGCGTCGTGCTGCGCTTCGACCCGGTCGGCGACAACCGCCTGCTGGAAATCTGCGCTCCGGAGGAACTGGCCAGGTTCATCGCGCGCAAGGGGTCGATCACCGTCAATGGCACGAGCCTGACCACCAACGAGGTCGCCGGCGAAATTTTCACCATCAACCTGATTCCGCATACGCTGGAAAACACGACGCTGCGCAATCTGAAGGTGGGCAGCCGGGTCAATCTGGAAGTCGATCTCGTCGCACGCTACTGCGAACGCCTGCTGAGCGCCGGCGACAATGACTGAACCGGCGTTGCCGTCGCGTTCGGAAGCACAGCAGCGCGTCGATGACATCCACACCTTCCGCAATGAACTCGCGCGCCTCGCCGACGAAGGCGTGCTGCGGCTGGATGCGACGCAACAGGCGGCGGTCGGCAAGCACCACGAACGCCTGCTGGCCGAATTTGCCGCTCTTTTCGACGTCGACCGCGACAGCCGTGCCAAGCAATTGTCGCTGGGCATGCGCGTCGCCTCCTTCCTCGGCGCGCTGGCGCTGGCCGCCAGCGTCTTCTTCCTCTTCTACCAGTTCTGGGGCCATTTCGGCGAAACGGCACAGGTCGCCATCCTGATCGCCAGTTCGCTGGCCGCCTTCGCCCTGACGATGTTCATCCAGGGCCGCGACGCCACCGGCTACTTCACCAAGCTGGCCGCGCTCGTGGCCTTTGCCTGCTTCGTGCTGAACATCGCGATGCTCGGCCAGATCTTCAACATCACGCCCTCGGACCGGGCGCT
>WBZM01001896.1_pt1 | contig 19145 bp, 15 predicted proteins | sample 5204271 | NCBI WGS metagenome assembly WBZM01 (sample SAMN12344346, study PRJNA552823) | activated sludge metagenome | biome: Activated sludge suspended growth; feature: Nitrification reactor; material: Wastewater; isolation source: activated sludge from nitrification reactor of wastewater...
AGGATCAGCAAGCCGGGAGAAGACCAGATCCAACATCCGATCAGCCAACCGAGTCGGAACCCCCGCCACCTTCCGAACCACACCAGACCCGGCCCCACCGGACGCACCACCCGACACCGCACCACCGGACACCGCACCAGACGGCATACCGCCGGCTGTGTCCGGGTCGAGGTGGGTGATCGTCATGGCCCCATTGTACTCGTACAGATGTCCTATCGCAAGGAGTAGGGGTATTAAGAGAGAGGTCAGTTGATAGCCACGGCGCCCCGCCGGCATACCGGCCTGAAGAACAGCCCTGGTATGCCGGTGGGCTCAGTCCTCGGGCGCGCTCTCCGACGGCAACTCGGGGGGCAAACTCGCCAACACGCGACGCAAGCTCGGTCGGTGGGTCTCAATGGCCCGCTCGCTCAAAAGCTCGGCCACCTCACGCAACCGGGAACATACGCGGGGTGACTCAGCTGCGTAGTGGGCAATGTCTTGCAGCGATCCACAGATCAGCCCGGCGAAGCTCGGCGCCCGGTACATCGCGCGCACGACACCCTCGTCGTCGGTCAGATAGGGGCTGAGGTCTGGCCGGCACGCGAGCGGCGCGAGCACGGCATACAGCTGATTGATGACCTGGATGGCGGTCGTAGGGTCATTGACGCCGGGCGAGAGAGCGCGCTCGGCGATGTCGGTGAGCTGACGGATCCCATAGCTGAAATCGGTGGCGAGATCGGGCTCGCCCGAGCGCCCCACCAACTCGGCCAGTTCACCAGCGAGATCCGAAGGGCTGCTCGCGCGCAGGTCGTCGAGGCCCCACAGGACGGCCATGCGGTCACCCTCGACGCGGAAGTCACCGAGGCCGAATTCCAGGACCACCACGCAATCCCGCTGCGCCGCCCACCGGACCAGCCCCGTCGAGTCCAGCGCGGTGATGACGCCGGGCCCCGCCGGGAACTCCAGCACCTGCCGGGGAGTCTGGGGCGCGGGTGACCATGTCGCACTCGGCCGTTGCCCGGCATACAGCCGCCGCGCGGAGGCCGTGGTGCGTGCCCCGATGTCAATCAGCACATGACTGAGTCGGATCGACTGGGTGATGTGGTGGATGAAGGCGATGAAGAACGCCACCGCGGCCAAGACATATCCGAACGCCAAGGTCACCGAAACCTGCGGCACGAAGTCCGTGCCGTCGCCACCGCGGATGAGGCGCAGCACGGTCAGGGCATAGAGGAAGGAGCCCACGAAGACACCGAGGGTGAGCTGCACGACCCGCGATTGCAGGAACTGGCCCAGCAACCGAGGGGTGAACTGACTGCTGGCCAGCTGGAGCACCACCATGGTGAGGGAGAAGACCAGCCCCGTCACGGAGATCATGGCGCTGGCGATGGTGCCGAGCAATTGCCGGGCACCGTCCGGACCGCTCTCGAAGACATACGGCACCCATCCCGCCAACCGTTCGTCGGCCCGGGGCAGGGTGAGGCCCAGCCCGGCCGACCCGACTGCCACGATCGCCGGGAGTGCCCAATACGGCCTCCAGAGGCGCTCCCACGCATGCGCGCGGGGACGTTCCGGGCGGGCATAGTCGACGCTCATGCCCCGATCCTGACACTCGGGCAAGGTTCCGAACGGTTGCCGCGAGGGTGCACTGCCACCACGTTGCCGACCGCCAGCGGCGACACACGCGACAGTGCGGGTATGCCGGTGCGCTCAGTCTTGGTCGTCGAGGCCTGGCATCGGCACGGCGGGACAGGACCGCGTCGTCAGGGGGTCATCGGGCCGCCCGGAGGCGGGTTGCCCGGTCCACCCGGCCCGCCCGGTCCTCCGCCGACCGCGTCCCCTGGCGCATTGCCGCCAGTGGGCGCCGTCCTGGTGTCGACTGGGACGGTGAGGCGCACGGCATACCCGGCCGTGGTGGTGTCCCCGACCGCCGTGCCGAGCTGATGGATGCCCCCGTCGTTGCCGAAGACGTTGTCCGAGGTGAGCGACAAGCGGGCGAGGTTGCCGACCGACGCCTGGTAGCCCGAGGTCGCATAGACCGCGCTGCACACGTCCTGCGGCAGCGCGACCTGCGAGGTGGCGATGGCCGCGCTCGCGTTGGTGATGCTCGCCCGGTCGGGGAAGACCTGGAAGTGGATGTGCGGCCAGCGGCCCGAGTAGCAGCCCGGGAAGATGCTGGTGAACGTGACGACGCCGGCGGCGTCGGCGATCTGGACGCCGCGGAGGTAGTTCTCGCTGGTCAGGCCGCTGGAGTACATCGAGTAGCCGCCGCCGCGGTCGCAGTGCCAGACGTAGACGGCCGCGCCCGCCATGCCGACGCCGCCCTTGGCGATGTCCAGCACGGTGAGCTGGAGGGTCATCGGGACGCCCTGGGCGACGCCGGTCGCGCCGTCGAAACTCGACCGAAGGTCCGCTCGGATCACGCCGGACTTCTCCAAGACGTCGGGCCCGTTGCTGCCGTTGCCCGGGTAGGGCCCGGCGGTCTCGTCCGGGATCTCGGTGAGATTGCCTGCGCTCGTGGTCGCGGTGCTCTGGTATGCCGTGCCGCTCGCCGCCGCGCTCTTCGCGGCGCCCGCCGCCCCGGTGGCGCCAGAGGTCGAGGCCCCGGCCGAGGCTGCGCTGGTCGAGCCGGTGCCGACCGAACAGCCGGCAGCCGCGACGCCCAGCACGGCTGCGCCCAATGACCACAGGGCGGTGCGACGGTTGAGGACCGCGAGATCGAAGCGCAGGCCCTGGTCGTAGACCGGCTCGTCGGGATGCGGCAGGGCCAGGCCCTCGAAGGTGCGAGGCGAGTCAGCTGTCATGCGTAGGATCTTGGGCCCGCTGTCGGTGTGTCGCCCGTCAGGATTCTGTGACTCGTCTGTGACGGATCGCGGGGTTTCGCTGCGTCTGCGTGGCTGCGACAGGTTACACGCGTCTGGCGTGGTGGGCCCAGATCGCGAGTTCGACTCGGTTGCGGACTGCCAGTTTGGTCATCAACGCGGCGATGTGGCTCTTGACCGTGCTCAGACCGATGAAGAGGTCAGCGGCGATCTCGGCGTTGGTGCGGCCGCGGGCGACCAGCACAAGCACCTCCTCTTCGCGGTCGGTCAGCGGGTGGATGGGTTGGGTTGGCGTCGCCAGCGCTCGATCGGCGAAGGCCTGCAGGAGTCGGCGGGTCACGTTGGGCGCGATGAGCGCATCGCCGTTGGCCGCGGCGTGGATGGCCTGGACGAGGAGGTGCGGCCCGGCATCCTTGAGCAGGAACCCTCGCGCACCGGCGCGGAGTGCGCCGAGGATGTATTCGTCGAGGTCGAAGGTCGTGATCACGACGACCGCCATCGGATCGGCGACGTCCGGCCCGGCCAGCCGCCGCGTCACCTCCACACCGTCGAGACCCGGCATGCGGATGTCCACGAGGAGGACGTCGGGCCGCAGCCGGGTCGCCACCTCGAGGGCCTGTGTGCCGTCCGCGGCCTCCCCGACGACCTCGATGCCCGGTTGGGCGCCGAGAATCATGACGAGTCCGGTTCGCACAAGATCCTGGTCGTCGGCCACGACGACGCGAATGGTCATCGCGGACCTCCGGCGGGGAGAGTCGCGTCGACCACCCAGCCGCCACCCGACCCGGCCCCTGGCCCGGCGGTCAGGGCTCCGCCGAGGAGTGCTGCGCGTTCGGTCATGCCAGTGAGGCCGAAACCTGGTGAAGCGCCCTGCCCCGGGTGGATCTCCCCGTCGTCGGCGACCCGGAGACGGACGAAGTCGCCGACAAGGCATACCTCGATGCCCACCCGTGTGGCACCTCGCGCGTGCCGTAGGGAGTTGGTGAGGGCTTCCTGGGCGATCCGATAGACCGTGGCGTCCACGGCCGGCGACAGCCACAACGCCGGGTCGGGCACCGAGACCTCCACGACCGGTGGCGGGGTGGTGCCCGCGAGCGCGGGCAGGTCGGCCACACCCAGCTGCGGGGAGTAGGCGTCCCACGTTTCGTCGCGGAGCACCCGCACCATGTCGCGCATCTCCGCGAGGGTGCGCGCTGCCTCGGACTCGATCGAGGCGAGGATCTCAGCCGCCCGGGCAGGCTTGGCCAGCGCGACCACCCCGCCGGCCTGCGCCTGCACCGCGATGGCCGACACGTGGTGGGCGACCGTGTCGTGCAACTCGCGGGCGAGCGCGAGACGCTCGTCGTTGCGGATCTCGCGTTGCTGGCGCGCCCACAGGTCGGCGCGATAGCGGGCCGCGGCGGCCAGCGCGATGACGAGCAGGACGAAGAGGATGCCGCCGACGACGTCACCGGAGCCTGCGCTGGCGGTGGCAGTGGCGGTCACCATGCCGAGGGCGACAACCGCGGCGACGAACGGCATACCAAGCGCCACTTCCCGGCCCGAACCCCACCGCACGAGGGAGTAGAGCAGGACCAGGATCGCCGTCATCGCGGTCAGGCCGAGGTCGCCGGCCCGGGTCGCCAACTGGAGGATCGACAGGAGGCCGGCGACCCCGAATCCGATCAGGCAGGTCGTGAGGGGATGGTGGCGACGCCGGAGGAGGGCCGGCGCGAGGCCCAGCGCCAACGCCGTGACGAGCGGGCGCAGTCCAAGGTCAGGGCGGGCCATGGCCTCGACGAGCGCGGCAGCCGCGAACCCGCCGGCGACGAGCCAGTCCACCGGACCCACGGGAGGGGGGTCGGCGGGCCGGGGCTCGCGCCAGACGGACCGGCATACGGCGATCACGTGCCCAGGGTAGGGACCGCGGAGGTAAGGGGCCAGGTCCAGGCGGTGCGCAGGATGAAGACCAGCGCGCCGAGCTCGACCGCGAAACCGAGGCCGTAATAGGCCAGCCACTCCCCGCCGGCGAGGTTGAAGGCCATCCACGGGACGAGGAGGGTCGCGATGACAAGGTTGGTGAGGCGGTTGGCTCGGGCCGGCAGGGTCGTCGAGAGCAGGATCATGAGGGCCGGCACCGAGGCGGCGGCGAGCGAGGCGGTGATGAAGGTTTGGGAGATGTCGAACTCCCACACCTGGCCCTGGAGGATGCCTGCGACCGCGCCGGGTTTGTAGAGGCCCAGCACGTCGACGTAGACGTAGAGGAACATGAAGCTCGTCCAGGCCGCGGCGAGCTTGGTCTGGACGGGGATCTGCGGGGTGGTCACGGGGTGGGTCCTTCGCTGTCGTGGTGTCGTGCTTCCACGATGGCCGCGAGGCCCGGCGCGCACATCAGCCCCAGGGCCTGAGCTGGGTCGGCCGAAAGGATGATTCCTCCCGCGCTCCTGGGTCCGGTGCGCCGGGGGACGCTGGTATGCCGCGGCGCCGGCCGGGCGGCATACCTTCCCGGCCACACGGCATACCTCGGCGTTGTACGTTGCCCTCATGAATGGTCCGCGTGGCCGTCGGGCACCTGGGCATCGGTGACCCGGTGGTCCGTCGCCACCTCCTCGGGGCGGCCCTCGCGGCCTCGGTGATGCTCGGAGCCTGCTCGCTGGACCCGGGCTCGGGGGCAGCGAGCACGTCGGCGACCAGTCACCCGTGCACCGTCACCGGAGCGGTCGAGCTCGACCCGCTGACCTTTGCTGCAGCGCCGCGCACAGCGGTGACGTTGGGCGGGGGCACCTATCGACTCACGGCGACCGGGTTCTTGCGTGGCGGCGTCCTCGACCCGGCCGTGGGGCGCACGACGCTCGCCTGGGGGCCGACGAGCACACCTCCGACCTATGCTCCCGGTCCCGCGAACATCCCTCAGCGAGCGGGCCAGCTGGACCTCGTCGAGAAGGTGCCCACGGACGTCCAGCTGTCAGCCGGCACCTTCTGGTTCCTCAACTCCAACGGCGTGCACGTGCGGCTGGAAGCGTGTTCCCCGGCTACAGCGTCGAGCACCTCCGTGCGGTAGGGGCGAGCGGGGCGGCTTGACGGGACGTGTTGTGGTCTTGGTGGCCGGCCAAAGAGGCGGTATGCCGGGTGGCGGACTGCACGGCATACCTCGCCGTTGGCTTTGCGCTCAGGCAGGCGGCGTGGCCGTGACGGCGCGGTCGAGGGCGGCGAGGGAGGCGTCGAGGTAGTGCGGCGGGAAGGGCGGCATGCCGCTGGGCATCCAGTCCCGGGTGGCCTGCGACATCGCGCGCCAGTCGTAGGTGAGGGTGACGCGGGTGCCGGCGCCGTCGGGTTCGAGGTCGTAGCGCCAGGTGTGGCCGCCCTCGGTGACCCGACCGGAGCGGCTGAGCATGCCCGGCGCCCAGCCGATGGTGCGCCCGGCGACGAAGTCGGTGACCCGGTTGACCATCGTGTAGTCGCCGCCGAGGGAGGCTTGATGCATCTTGACCGCGAAGGTCTGACCGACCGCGGTGATGGGCTCCGGGTTGGCCTCGACCGAATCCCGCACCCACTCGCCGGGTTCGGTCTCGTGGTGGCGGGACGGGTCGGCGAGGAGGGCGAAGATCTGCTCCGGCGTGGCGTCGATGGTGCGCACGGCGACGCGGACGTCTTGGTCGGGGTGGTCGGGGTGGTCGGCGGTCTGATCGGTCGCTGGGGTGGTCATCGAATGCTCCTTCTGCGGGGAGATGGTGGCGGAGAATGAGTGGCCCGGAACCACCCGGCATACCGCGTCCAACCCCGTCAGAATCTACCGAACGAGCCAGCAGAGGAGATCGGCATGACCATGGACTTCAGCGGTCGGCGCGAGCTCAGCGCCGAGCAAGTCGAGCGGTATCGAGTCGAGGGGCACGCCCTCATCCCCGGCCTGGCGAGCGCCGACGAGCTGGCCCCGTTCGCGCCGGCGATCGCGGCGGCGACGGCCCGGCGCACCGCGAGCGCCGGGCCGCTGGAGGAGCGCGACACCTATGGCAAGGCGTTCCTGCAGGCGATGAACCTCTGGCGCGACGACGACGTCGTGGCGCAGTTCGTGCTCGCCGAACGCTTCGCCTCCGTCGCCGCACAGCTGCTCGGTGTCGAGCGAGTGCGGATCTATCACGACCAGGCGCTGTTCAAGGAGCCCGGCGGGGGCTACACGCCCTGGCACCAGGACGCGATGTATTGGCCGCTCGACGGCCACCAGTGCATCACGATGTGGATGCCGCTGGTCGACATCGTCCCCGAGATGGGGGCGCTGACCTTCGCCACTGGTTCGCACGCGCACGGCCCGCTCAGCGACGTCACCATCTCGGACGCGAGCGAGGCCCACTTCGAGAGCGTCATCGCCGAGCGTCAGTTCCCGCTCACCGTCCCGCAACCGATGCGAGCCGGTGATGCGAGCTTCCACGGCGGCTGGACGGTGCACAAGGCGGGCGGCAACCACACCGCCCAGATGCGGGCCGTCATGACCGTCATCTACTTCGCCGACGGCCTGGCCGTGCAGCACCCCACGAACAGCTCCCAGGAGACCGACCTGGCCCAGTGGCTCCCGGGGCTCCGGCCCGGCGATCGCGCCGCCAGCCCGATCAACCCGGTCGTGGACGCGCGCTGACATCACCCGCCGGTATGCCGGGTGAAGACAGCGGGTGAAGACAGCCAGCAGAGGTCCCGACAGTGCATGGCAAAGCATGGCGCCCGACTAAGGTCGGGACCATGGCTGTCGACGTCGGCGCACGGGGCTTTAGGAGCACCGGAAACCCCAGCGAGCGGGAGCAGCCGTGACGCCGGTCGGGTTCCAGGACAAGGTCGCCTTCGTCTGGAAGGTGGCCGACAAGCTGCGCGGCACCTTCAAACAGCACGAGTACGGCTCGGTCATGTTGCCGCTGCTCGTGCTGCGCCGGATGGATGCCGTGCTCGCGCCGACGCGCCAGCAGGTCCTCGACGCCGCTTCGCGCCTCGGCGACAAAGAGGCCGGCCGCGACGAGTTGCTCCAGAAGGCGGCCCGTCAGCGCTTCTACACCACCTCCCCGATCACCTTCGCCGGCCTGCTCGCCGACGCGACCAACCTCGCCGACAGCCTGCAGACCTACATCGGCCAGCTCTCCCCCGACGCTTACAAGGTCATGGACGCCTATGCGTTCTACGGCAAGATCGAGCGGATGGACCGGGCGGGGATCCTGTATGCCGTGCTCGCGGACTTCGCGGATCTCGACCTGAGGCCCGTCGTCGTGAGCAACGAGGCGATGGGTTACATCTTCGAGGAGCTGCTGCGGAAGTTCTCCGAAATGAGCAACGAGACCGCGGGTGAGCACTACACCCCGCGCGAGGTCATCCGGCTCATGGTCGACCTGCTCGTCAGCGGCCGGGTGGCTCAGGACCTCACCGACAACCCCATCCCGGTGCGCACCATCTATGACCCGGCTGCCGGCACCGGCGGCATGCTCGTCGTGGCCAAAGACCGCATCCGCGAGCTCAACCCCAAGGCCATCGTCAACGTCTTCGGGCAGGAACTCAACGACGAGACCTGGGCGATCGCCCAGTCCGACCTCATGATGCAAAGCGTCGATCCGGGCAACATGGCCCAAGGCAACTCGCTGACCCGCGACGCCTTCGCCTTCCACAAGTTCGACTTCGCGCTCGCCAACCCGCCCTTCCCCGGACAGTTGGTGTGTTGCGCGCTAGGTTGTGGGTGTGCCAACGACCGAGTCCTCGCCGATGTGGAGGCTCGGTCGGTCGCTGCCTGAGCGGACTGCGGGCGGTCCGAAGGTGGTCGGTGAGGAGTCGATACGGCAGCGGGAGGTGGCCTTGGGTTTGCGACCGGGTCAGCCGTTCCTGTTGCAGCCCGACGGCGCTCCTGATCTTGACGTGCTGGCGTACTTCTTCTCACCGAGTTTCGGCTTGTTGTCGGAACAGAGCCAGTTGTCGTACGCCAAGGATCTGCGCCTCTTCCTAAGCTTCATGGAGGGCCAGGGCCGTCAGTGGCGCGAGGCCTCGACGGACGATGGTCTGGATTTCGAGTACTGGCGCCGACGCGATGAACGGAACCCACGTCGGGTGTCGGCGAGCAAGTTCGCTCGCGAGTGGGCCGCGTGCCAGCGGTTTTACGCGTGGCAGGAACGCCGCGGCGCACTGTCCTCGCCTGGTGGAGGTCTGGCCGGCGTCGCGGATCTTGCGCTCAGGCCTCACCGCGAGTCACGCAGCAACAGGGTCAAGTGGCTCTTGCCGAAGGCCTACACGCAATGGCGCGACGTCGGTCTCGCCGGGCTCGGGCCCGGCGGCGAACGGGATCCCAGCTGGCGCGGCCGCAACGGCGGGCGCAACGCGGCTTTTGCCGACCTGCTGTGGAGCAGCGGGCTCCGCTTGCGCGAAGCTGGCTCGTTGCTAACGCTCGAGCTCCCCGAGATCGATTCGGCTAGCCACTATCTGCGCGGCCGGGTCGGGTCGGGAGTGGCGAAGATGCGACGAGGTCGAGACTTCTGGGTCAGCCGCACCGCTCGGCAAGGGATTCAGGCATATGTGGCCTCGAGCCGAGGGCTGGCGGTGGACCGAGCTCGCCGCGCCGGCCGGTACGACGTAGCGGACCGCCTACTGATCAAGGCGCGCCAGGGGCAACGGCTCACCGTCGAGGACGAGGCACGTGGTCAGGAGCGGACGGTGCTCGTCGGAGACCTCGCGCCGCGGGACCGTATGCGGCTGTTCGACAAGACGGACGCCGGGTGGGAGCCGGCCATGGTGTTCCTCGGCGAGTCGGGCCTGCCGATGGCCCCGGACACGTGGGAACGCGTCTTCGCAGGGGCGTCACGCCGGTGCCTGTCGCTGGGTGTCCCGGTGACCTGTCACCCGCACATGCTGCGCCACTCCTTCGCGTTGCGCATGCTGCTCACGCTGACGCATGCCTTCGACCGGCGGATGGGGCTCACCGCTGAGGAGAGGCGTGAGTACCGCCTCCTGTTCGGCGACCCGTGGGTGCTCGTGCAAACACTGCTGGGGCACACCAGCCCGGAAACGACCCGCAACATCTACCTGGAGCCGGTGAGCGGGCTGCAGGTCGACCTGTTCCTCAACGACGACGAACTCCATGAAGACATTGCCTTCTCCACGACCGTCACCAAGTACCTGGCAGGCACCGGTCTGGTCAATGTCGGAGCCCAGGAATGAGTAGCCGAGCGATCCTGCCGGAGCGGGGGTACCGGCGTCAGTCGCCTCTGGACGCCTCCGCCCTCGAAGTGACCATTGTCGACGGCGCCGGCCGCTCACACGGTCCCTTCGGGTTCGCCGACCTACCCACCCACGGGCAGGTTCGCAAGGAACTCGTTGGGGCGTTCGTCGCCGCGACGAGCGCTGACGGGCCTTGGCAGTCACCGTCATCCGTGCGCACGGCCCACAGCACCGTCCGGCACTTCCTGAGGCAACTCGAAGGGCTGGAGGTCCGGATCGGCTCGCTGGCCGACTTCACGCCTGAGCACTGGTGGGCATGGCGCGCCGATGTTGAGTCACGCAACCGGTGGCCGGGTCAGATCTCCATCATGCGCACCCTGTTGCGGCATTGCCCCGAGGTCGGCCCGTTGACGCTCAAGGCGATGGCGCACCGCACGAGCAAGCCCAAGCGGCGCCTCTACGGGGCGTACACCCCCACAGAGTTCGCGACGATCCGCGCGGCTGCGTTGGCCGACCTGCGGACCGCCGAGGCACGGGTACGCCGCAACGCCGAACGTCTGCGCGCTCACTGGGCGGGTGACCCCGTTGACGTCCCCGGGACGGTCTTCATGAACGGTCGGCACTGGACCGCGGGAGAAGTCCTTGACCGCCTCTACCGGCTCGGGCGGCTCTTCCCGAAGCACGGCTACCGCAAACCGGTTGCGTCGGTGAGCGAGTTGCTCGGGCATCCCGGGGTCGCGCCCACCAACGCGCTGTTTCCCTCCAAGCTTGAGATCTTCTCTGCCATGGTCCTGCTCATCTGCGACCGCGGCTACAACCTGTCCACCCTCAGCTCGCTGCAGGTGCCCGAGTCGGCGGGCGAAGACACTGAGGGCGGTGCCGTCCTCATCACCCACCTGGACAAGCCGCGCCGCCGCTCGCTGCGGCATTTCACCCATTCATATGCCGGGCCGGGAGCACGCACCCTCGAACTGGTCGTGGCGTTGACCGAACCAGCCCGCACAGCACTGGAGCTGGTGGGCCACCCCACGGACCAACTTTTCATTGCGGCGACGCCCAGGGGCACCTCCCGGCATCCGACGGGGACGTTCCTCACCGAGAACTTCACCAACGGCGGAACCGCCCGTGAATGGTCCACCCGTCTTAACCTGCGAGGCGAGGACGGCGCCCCGTTCCTGGTGTCGTTGGCCCGGCTGCGCCTGACCGAGCAGGTCGTCAACCGCAGGGCAAGCCAGAACACCGACGCGGTCAGCGAGGACATTTACCGCTCTCCCGAGGCACTCACCGCGGCCATGGTCAGCGACGTCATCCTCGATGGACAACACGACGCCATCGATCACGCGAACCAGACGGTGAGGATGCGGTTCGTCGCCGACCCCACCGAGCTGGCGGTCTCGGACGCGACTCGTCAGGCCCTGACCGAGGGCCGGATCGACACCGCCACCGGCGCCTGCCTGGACCACCTTCACTCACCGTTCACGCCCGCCGGATCGGCATGCACCGCATCCTTTCTGACGTGCCTGGCCTGCCCGAACGCCGTCGCCACGCCGGCCCACCTACCCCGCTTGGTCACCCTCGAGAGAGCCCTCGACAATCTCGCCACGGTGGCACCAGCTCGGTTCACCCGCCTCTACAAGACACACCGTGACCGCCTCACCGATGTCCTGCACCAGGCAGGCACCCCCACGGAACTCCAGCAGGCGTCCGCTCACGCCACCGACGAGGACCGCGACATGATCGAACGCCTCCTCAAGCGGGAGCTCGACGGATGACTGCCATCCCCGCGCGCGCACCCGCCCCCACGCGGCCGACAGCAGTTGGCGCGCTACCCATCCCGAAGGCCACCGACTCGGTCGTCCCCGACGGATCCGCGTACGGGGATGCGATCTGGGACGTCACGCCGCTGTCCGGTCGCCCCACCGCCAGATGGCTCACCATCGACTTCTCCCGGGCCCCCGAACCGGTACGCGAAAGCCTGCGCCACTTCATCTACCTCGTCCTGACCACGGACACGCCCATCGGCGCGCTGGAGCGACCAGTCTCGACTCGCGCACGGCTTACCCCCACCAGCGTCAAGGCCCTGTGGGAGGACCTACGTCCCTTCCTCGACTGGCTCGATGAGCGCGGCACCCAGCGGATCTCCGACCTCGACGAACACGACCTACGCGACTACGCCCGAACCGTCCAAGACGCACCCGTCACCCAACCCACTCGCGGCCGGCGCCTGTTCGCGGTCACCCGCCTCTGGCTCCACGCGCCCTACCTGCGACCCGAGGCCCGACTGATCCAGCCGTTCTGGGAACGCGACGGTGTCGCCGAGATCCTCGGCCCCAACCAGTGGTCACCAGAAAACAAGACCCCGCCGGTTCACCCCGCCACCATGTCCGCGCTACTGGTGTGGTGCCTGCGGATCCTGGAGGACGCACCCGCCGTCACCGCTCGGCACGCCATCGGCAGGACACCCACCGCCGCGGCACCGGCCGACGATGCCTTCGCGTGGCTCGATCCCGCGACGGCCAGCAACCCCCGCAGGTCCCGCCAACTGCTCAGCGCAGCCTCCCTCATCGTCACGGCCTACCTGACCGGGATGCGCGCCGACGAGGTCCTGGCCCTGCGCCGTGGTTGCTGCACCCCCGCCGCACCCGGCGGCTTCACCATCCACGGCCGCACCTTCAAGTCAGCCGTCGTCAACGGCCGCGCCGTTGCTGAAGGCCTCGAACGGGAGCACCCGTGGGTGGCCATCAAGCCCGTCGCCGACGCCATCGCAACCATGGAGGACTTGCACGACTCCTCGCTCATCTTCCCCGCCAGCCTGTTCCGACGCACCAGACAGACCCCCGTGAATGACACACCACCGGCGTCCAACGCCCGCGGGGTCGCCATCGAGGCACTCATCGGCTGGGCCAACACCCGGGCCACTCAGCTGGGCAGGGACCATGAAGCCATCCCCGAGGACCCCGACGGAACCGTCAGCCTGCGCCGCCTGCGTCGAACCCTCGCCTGGTTCATCTACCGCCGTCCCCGGGGCCGGGTCGCCCTCGGCATCCAGTACGGCCACCTCCACGCCGCCACCACCGACGGGTACGGCTCGCGAACCTCGGTCGGCCTGCGCGACCTGTTCCCCATGGAAGAAGCACTGGCCCTGAGCGAGACCCTCGCCCAGGCGGCCACCACGCTCGAGGCCCAACCCACCGTCAGCGGGCCGGCCGCCTCCCGATACCGGGCCGCCGTGGCGCAGTACACCGCCCGCTATGCGGGGGTCAGCCTCACGGCACGACAGGCAGCCGAGATGGCCCGGAACCCCGCGATGCGCATCTACGACAGTCCCGGTCAGGTCCTCGCCTGCTGCTTCGACCCCGCCAAGGCGCTGTGCCGTCGAGGGACCCCGGGATCCCAGCCCACGTCCACCCCGGACCTCACGGCTTGTGACGCCCGCTGCGCCAACATTGCTCGCACGGACGCCCACATCGACACCCTTCGCCGTGACGTTGATCGACTGCACGACGAGATCGCAGCCCCGACGACGCCGGAGCCGCTGAGGCCACGCCTCTCGCTCCGGGCCGAACGGCATCAAGCCCTCATCGACGCCCACCAGGCAGGTGCCCATGAGTGACCACACCACCGAGCGGGCTGCCATCCGCGACGCCATGACCAGGCTCCTCGACGGGGCTCCGATCCGCTCCGACGGCAAGCTCACCATCAAGTCCCTCGCCGACGAAGCCGGCGTCAAGCGCTGGCTCCTCACGCACCGGCACACCGACCTTCAAGCGGAGTTCCGGGCCCGCATCGACAGCCACGGCCGCGACCCGGAAACGGTGCAGCGACTCAAGCAGGAGCTGCAACACCTCGAACAGGACAACAAGCGCCTGCGCGAGGACCTGAGGCAGGCCAAGGCCACCGTCGCCCTGCTCGAGCGGCACATCGCCGTCGATGCCCTCGAGCAGTTGCGCCGGCCAACCGGCGACGACAGACACGACCGGCTGCGCGCCGTCCCCACCGACATCGACAATCGCACCTGAGGACCCGAGACGTGCCCAACATCTACGACAACATCACCGACGACACCCGCCTCGGGCTCGCCCTGCGTGACTCGCTGACCGACTTCGACACGGTCGATGTCGCCACCGGCTACATCGATCTGCGCGGCTGGTCGACCATGGCCGACATCCTTGACAGCAAGCCCGCTTCTAGCGGATCGCGGGCGACCGCGAGGGTGCTGGTGGGCATGGTCGCCCCCTCCGACTCGCAACAGCTGCTCGACAGCCTCCAGGACCAGGTGCAACCCCCCGAGTACGGCGCTGACATCCACGACCGCGAACGAGCCCTGGCCCGCCGGGACCAGCTCGTCGCGCACCTGCGCAACCAGCTCATGCGGGGCCTGGCTACGACCGAGGGCCAGGCCACCCTCCAAACCCTCAAGCGGCAACTGCGTGAAGGCGTGGTCGCCATGAAGGTCTTCACCGAAAAGCCCCTGCACGGCAAGACCTACATCTTCCGCGCCCCGAACAAGAAGCACGGCTCCCGCTGGGCCTACGTGGGCTCCTCGAACCTCACCGGCGCGGGCCTGCACCGCAACCTCGAACTGAACATCGACGTCCAGGACTCCGACGCGACCAGCAAGCTCGCCACCTGGTTCGACGAACGCTGGACCGACCGGTTCTCCCTTGACATCACCGCCGAGATCATCGAGTTGATCGAACAGTCCTGGGCCGATGAGTCCCAGCCCACCCCGTTCGAGGTCTACCTCAAGGTCTGCCACTCCCTCTCCCAGGACGCCCGCGACGGCATGGGCTACGTCCTGCCCAAGTCGATGAGCGACCTGCTCCTGGACTACCAGGAGAGCGCCGTGCGCACCCTCTCCCGGCGCATCGTCCGCCGCGGCGGCACGATGCTCGGCGACGTCGTCGGCCTCGGCAAGACCCTCACCGCCGTCGCCACCGCCCTGATGCTCCAAGCCGCCGAGGACTACTCCACCCTTGTGCTCTGCCCCAAGAACCTGCAGCCCATGTGGGAGCAGCACCTCGAGGAGTACGACATCAATGGCAGGGTCGTTCCCTACTCGATGGCCGACAAGGTCCTGCCCGAGCTCAAACGGTTCAACCTCGTCATCTGCGATGAGTCGCACAACCTGCGCAACAACGCCACCATCGCCTACGACGCCATCCACCAGTACATCCGCGCCAACGGCTCGAAGGTTCTGCTGCTCACGGCAACCCCGTACAACCTTGCCTTCACCGACGTCGCCAACCAGATCGGGTTGTACATCGATGAGGACGACGATCTGGGCATCGTCCCCACCGAGGCCCTCCGCAAAGACCCCGCTCTGGCGGGGAAGGTCGACGGCAAGATCAACACCCTCACCGCGTTCCGCAAGTCCGAAGAGCCCGAGGACTGGAAACGGCTGATGAGCGACCACCTCGTGCGACGAACCCGCTCGTTCATCAAGCGAACCGCCAAGCAGGAGGCCGTCATCGGCGCCGACGGCACCGTGGAACAGCGCGAGTACCTCAAGTTCGCCAACGGCGAGAAGTTCCACTTCCCAACCCGGATCGCGACACCGCTGAGCCACGCCTTCAGCACGGACGACCCTGCAGCGCTCATGGAGGACGACACCACCCTCGACGCCATCAGGGACCTCATCCTTCCTCGGTACCGGCTCGCCGATTACGACAACCCCAAGGCGCTGCACACACCCGCCGACACGAAGAACCTCGACGACATCCGCTCCGGACGCGGCAACGTCAGCGGCTTCGTGCGGATCAGCCTGTTCAAGCGGCTCTCCTCCTCCGGGCACTCCTTCATCCTGTCGCTGCAGCGACAGCGAGCCCGCAACGAGCTGTTCATCCACGCCATCGACCACCAGCTCCCGATCCCCCTTGGCTCATTCACCGACAAGCAGATCGCCGTCACAGACGAGGACATCGAAGGCGACGGCGACCTGCACGGCAGCGTCGCCACCCGCTATGACACCCTGAAGAAGTCCCTGCCGGCCAAGACCAAATGGGTCAACACCACCGTGTTCAAGCCCGCCCTGCGCAAGGACCTCGCCAAGGACAACGCCACCATCACCGAGCTGCTCGACCGGTTCGGCAACTGGGACTCCACCCGCGACTCCAAGATGAACGCCCTGGTCGACCTGCTGACCAACGAGCACGCAGGCGAGAAGGTCCTGGTCTTCACCGAGTACAGCGACACCGCCGAGTACATCACCGAGGCCCTGACCGACGCCGGCATCCCCAGCGTGGGCCTGGCCACCGGCGACACCGACAACCCAGCCAACATCGCCCGCCGGTTCTCACCCCTGTCCAACAAGCTGCCCAGTCAATCCGAGGACGACGTGCGCGCCGTCGACGACCCAATCGACGTCCTCGTCGCCACCGACGTGCTCTCCGAGGGACAGAACCTGCAGGACAGCCACATCATCGTCAACTACGACCTGCCCTGGGCCATCATCCGGATCATCCAACGCGCCGGACGCGTCGACCGCATCGGCCAGAAGTCCGACACCGTCCACCTGTACCTGATCACCCACGAGAAGGTCGAGCAACAGATCCGCCTGCGCCAGCGCATCAAGGACCGCCTCGGCGCCGCGGCCGAAGCCTTCGGCTCCGACGAGAAGTTCTTCGGCGGCGACCGCGAGATCAAGATCCTCGACGACTTCTACAAGGGCCGCGTCACCGACGACGACACCGACGACGAAGCCGAAGCCGACTCTGTCAGCGAGGCCTGGCTGGTGTGGTCCAGCGCCCAGGACCAGTTCCCCGCAGTCACCGAGAAGGTCCTGCGCATGCAGGACATGGTCCACTCCACCCGCAACCAGCGCCTCGACGAGCACGGCGGCGTCACCTGCTACGTCGCCACCGCCTCCGGCGTCGACGCGTTCGCCACCAGCGACAGCACCGGAGAGCGCATCCTCACCCCGCTCGAGGCCCTCCACGTCTTCCGGGCCGACCCCGACACCCCCACCGCCCCGCTACGCGCCGACCACTTCGAACGCGAGAAGACCCTCGTCCAAGGCACCCTCAAGACCGAAGCCATCGCCGCCGGAAACCTCAAAGGGATCCGCAAGTGGACCTGGCAGCGCCTCGGCGGCACCGTCTTCGGTCAGAAAGCAACCGACGCCCTCGACGCACTCCATGCGCAGCCGCTGACCGAGCACGCCACGATGCGGCTGACCCAGGCCCGCCGACACAAGTACAGCCTCGACGATCTCGCCGATCTCATCAACCAGCTGCACGACGAGGACCGGCTCGTCATCGGCAGCACCGACCACGACGCCATCAAGATCGTCTGTTCGCTAGGAGTCCAGGACGCATGACCAGCCCACTCATCGAACGCGCCGAGCAGCACCAGTACCAGCAGCTCTTCATTCACGACCTGAACTGGTCCCGCCCCGACCAGCCGCCCATCACCATCGAGTACAACGACCGGCATGTCACCGCGACGAACGTCTCGCAGTACAAGGGCATCCGCGTCTGGGTCGTCGACGAGGCACCCGACTCCAAACTCGAAGCCGAACTCGACCGCGTCCTGGCCCAAGCGAGCATCGACCGCATCCTGATCTTCCACGACGACACCCAGCAGGTCTGGCGCTGGCCCGTACGCCGCTCCAACGGCAACAGCACCACCACCCGGCTCAGCCGACACCGGCACCGCACCGGCGACACCGACCCCCGCTTCGCGAACAAGCTCGACGTCATCCGCCTCCCGTTCGACGTCACCCTCGACAGCAACGCCGTCCTGGCCAAAGTCCGTCAAGCCTTCGACGTCGAAGCCCAGAACGAGACCAAGCACGCCTCCAAGCTCATGGCTCGCCTCTACACGGCCATGGAGAAGGCTTACCCAGCCGGTATCGACGAGAAAGCGCGCGACCACGAAATCTCCGTCACCCTCGCCAGGATCCTGTTCCTGATGTTCGGCGACGACACCGACATGTGGCCCGAGAACCTCTTCCAAGACTTCATCCTCGACCACACCGACCCCGACGGCTCCGACATCGGCGCCCAGCTCACCGCCCTGTTCGCCTACCTCGACACCCGCCCCGAAGACCGCGCAAACGCTCCAGCCGCGTTCGACGGGTTCAGGTACGTCAACGGCGGGATCTTCAAAGAACGACTCCACCTCCCCGAGATCAACGCCGAGTTCCGCTCCGCGGTCCTGGACGCCTGCGACCGGGACTGGAAGACCATCAGCCCAGCCATCTTCGGCTCGATGTTCCAATCCGTCCGCGACGCCAAGACCCGCCGGGAACTCGGTGAGCACTACACATCCGAAGAGAACATCCTCAAGACCCTCAACCCGCTCTTCCTCGACGAACTTCGCGCCGAGTTCCAACACGTCAAGACCCTCGGCAAGTACGAAGCCGACCGGCTCCGCAAACTGCGCGACAAGCTCGGCCGCATCCGCTACATGGACCCCGCCTGCGGCTGCGGCAACTTCATCATCGTCGCCTACCGCGAACTGCGCGACCTCGAGCTCGCCATCATGGAACGCCTCCAACAGATCACCGGCGACCAAGCCATGCTCATGGCCAACGTCGGACTCAAGGTCACCCTCGACCACTTCTACGGGATCGAGATCGACGAATGGCCAGCTCGGATCGCCGAAACCGCAATGTTCCTCATCGACCGCCAGTGCGACCTCAAACTCACCGCCTCCCTCGGCTGGGCACCCGACCGCCTCCCCATCCAAGAACAGGCCACGATCGTGGTCGGCAATGCCCTCAAGCTCGACTGGTCGGCCGTGTGCCCGGCCACCGAGGACACCGTCGTCGCCGGCAATCCACCGTTCCTGGGTGACCACACACGCACCGGTGAACAGCTCGCCGAGTTGCACGCCGCCTGGGGCGGCAACAAGGTCCTCAGCCGCATGGACTACGTCACCGGGTGGCATGCACGGGCGCTGCAGTACTTCAACCGCCACGACGGTCTGTGGGCGTTCGTGACGACGAACTCCATCACCCAAGGGGACCAAGTCCACCGGCTGTTCTCCGAGATCTTCAACGCCGGATGGCGCATCAAGTTTGCCCATCGCACCTTCGCCTGGACCTCCGAGGCCAGCAACGCGAGCAATCATCGGAACCTGTGGATGGGGCTCGGCGCGGTGACGTGAAGTAGGCGCACCTCCCGAGCAAGATCGAAGCCCATGCTCAAGTTCTGATCAGGTCGGCGTTGGCGCGCCGGCTCGGGA
>WBZM01001897.1_pt1 | contig 19141 bp, 18 predicted proteins | sample 5204271 | NCBI WGS metagenome assembly WBZM01 (sample SAMN12344346, study PRJNA552823) | activated sludge metagenome | biome: Activated sludge suspended growth; feature: Nitrification reactor; material: Wastewater; isolation source: activated sludge from nitrification reactor of wastewater...
GAGTGCATTAGATAACCCGATCACCATATCTATCGCAAAGATTGAAGTATTCATGAGCAAGAAGATTAAGGCCAGTTGTGGCAGCAAGTGCTTAAACTCAATTTCATCCAGTCCCAGAGCCGCCCCGCTCATAATGTGAAAGCCCAGTAGTGCGACAACCAAGATAAACAGAACATCAGCGATACCAACAATGGCTAACCACAAGTTAAAGACACTATGGTTAGCAGCCATCAAGGGTGTAGCTTTGGTAAAGTAATCTAGGGCAGCAATAAATGGTTTAGCGGCAGACTCTATCACATATTGTAGTAGCCCCGTAATAGCTTTAATAAGCACATCCACCAGACCTGGTGAGGTGTCGGCTGGTTTAAGCTGTGTTAAGGCCGGTAATTGTTCAGTTGGGTTGCCGCCAGCTACGTGATAGGCATTGGTCAGAATCGCTGTCAGTGTTCCGGCAGCAATCACGATTACCAGACCGATCAGCGCGTTCTTAATAATCTTCTTGGCATTGTCGAGCTTATCCGGTTGCCCAGAGCTAGTCATGTAGTGAATGCCGCCAACCACCAGGAAGAATGTACAGGCTAAACCTGCCAGTCCAACCAGTACGGCCAGGATGGGCATCAAATAGTTGCGGATAGATTCGCTTGCGGCAGACGCATCGGCAACCATGGTCAGTGGTAAGCCGATGAGTATGTTCATTCGGCTTAGCCTCCGAACGCCTTGTGGGCAAGTTCTGCCACGATATTACTTAAGACAAAGGCTCCGATGGTAATTGCTAATCCAATACCTGAATATAGTAATGTCCGTTTTGATTTCTCGAGATGCTCCGGATTACCAGAGCTCGTGATATAGCCAAAACCGCCAATTACAAAAAAGCCGGTCGCAACCAGACCGGCAAGTCCTGCAATAACTTGAATAATACTTCTAATAAAGTTCTCAACTTGAGCGGTCTCACCAGCGGCAAAGGCAGTGCCAGTAAGCACAAAAGGAAGACCTAGAGCTATAGTCAGGGATAAAACTTTCAAGTTGTTACGTAGCTTCACTGCTTCCTCCTATCTGTAGAGATAGTTATATCACACAGCTTTGACAAACTGCAATAGTTATTTTATAGCATAAGCTTGATGGTTTGAGATTTTGCAGTTATGTATGACAAGGCGTTTCATCTGTAAACTAAGGGGGTTGCACATATACTTTACAAGGAATGCGTTTTTGTTGTAAACTGGGTGTGCTATGGATAAAGAACAGAAAATTCAAGACTACGTTCGAGATCAATTAAGTCGTGCCGACGTGAGGGCGCGCGCTTATGTTGTAGATGAGACGGGGAAAACAAGACCTAAACGTAACGCCTATGTTCTTCTCAGTAAGTATCTATCGGACTTTCGTAGTGGCAGAAGTCGACAGAACCGCTGGTTAGCTATTAGTGGTTTGCGTGGTACTGGAAAAACTACCTTAATAGCTCAACTCTACTGTGAGCTACGTATACCGAAGCAACGTAAACTTTTTGTGAGTGCAGACCATATTGTGCAGTTGCTTGGCTCGAATATTACGGAGGTAGTTGAAGCATACGAAGATCAGCTTGGACAATCGTTCGAACAGCTCACTGAGCCCGTGTTCCTTTTTGTAGACGAAGTACAATATGATCCCAAGTGGGCCTTGGCCCTAAAGTCAATCTATGATCGATCCCCCATGGTTTTTATTGCGACAACCGGATCCTCGGCACTTGAGATTAATGCCAATCCTGATACGGCTCGCCGGGTCATCACTGAAACGCTACTACCAATGAGTTTTACTGAATACCAGAAAATCAGCCACAATGTTTTTGAGGAAAAGCAGCTCGGGGCTGGGTTACGCAATGCGTTCCTATTTGCTCAAAATGCAGAAGATATTTATAACGCCTTTGCAACACAGTCAGCGAAGATTAACAGATATTGGACACGAGTTGACCGTCGAGAGATATCCAAGTATTTAGAATATGGAACCCTACCATTCATGGCAGCAACGGGTAATCACGCCCTGGCATTTGATCAGCTCGAGCGTTCAATAGATAGGATTTTAGGATCTGATGTTACTAAAATTGGCCAGTTCAATGCCGAGACAGTAGCACGTATTCCACAGGTACTTTATAGCGTTGCTGATAGTGATATTGTGAGTCTTAATACCCTTTCAAAAAACCTGGGAATTCCACGCCCAACCCTAACACGTATCTTTGCAGCTCTTGAGCAAGCAGAGGTACTCTATAAACTTGAACCGCAAGGCAGCCACATGTCACAGCTTCGTCAGTCGGATAAATATCTGTTTACAACACCAGCTATCCGAGCTATGTACTTTACGCTAACTGGCAGTATCAGAGCCAGTCAGCAAGTCATTGGTCATTTGCTTGAGGATGCAGTTGGTTTGTATTTACGGAGAATATTCGGGGAACGATCTCTCACAAACTCAATTACATACGGTAGTACGCAGGGTTCAGCAGACTTTATCGTGAGAAACCGTCAGTCAGTGTTTGTTATTGAGACGGGACTAGGAAAGAAAAGTCTCAGACAAATAGAGCAAACGGATCATGTACCCGATAATCGCATCGGCATAGTGATAGCAAACGACGAGCTATCCCTTAACAAGGAAAAGAATACCGTTGTTATCCCAATACGTGAGTTCTTACTGACTTAAGATTTCGCCCTTTCTACTTCGGATAACCCTGCTATACTAACAACATGAACCAGAAAATGGCACAACAAATCGGCACAAAAATGAAACGCGCTCGGCTCGCCCGACATCTAAGCCAGAAGGAAGTTGCAGAGAAAGCTAATATCTCCGTTAACCACTATGCACGAATTGAGCGTGGCGAAGTTAAAATCTATCTTGAAACACTGGAACAAATCGTTAAAGCCTTGAAAATTAAATCAAGCGACATCATTTCCTTTTGATTTTTGTTTCTCAAGTTCAATGCTCGCTTGCCCGATAAGGTCTTGTGTACTACGCCGTTACCGTCTTTAACAATACCCTCAGCCGTGCTCTGCATTACCTCAAGAAGCTGGATAGCATAGTCTCTATCAGCATTCTTCGGGTCGAAGATCTTCAAATATCTGATAGTGGACTCGATGTCTTTTTCGTTTAGTACGTAGTCACTCATAATCGCTCCTTAGTATATCACCGATACATACTTTCTAATCTAGTGAACCGCAACATCTGTTTACAAAGCTTGGTAGATTCTATGCGTCGCATGACTTCACGACTATTACTTTGTGACAGTATATTTAAGCTTCCCTCCCATAAAATAGTGCTATCAATGATAGCTAGTTTTCTGTGTCGTAAGTCATTACACACATAAACCTTTACGCCAGCACTTTTTAGAACAACGATTGCTTCTTCAGCTTCAAGTTGTAATTTTGGTGTGTGATGGCGAGGCAAGCGAGTGTTAATAGTAACCACTACGTTACGTCGTCTTAACTTCTTGAGCGTCGGAGCAATGATTCTCGCTCTTCTGATCGTGAGGAATGGGCTTTCAATAACCACCGAGCGCTTAGCTTTTGCTATATCTTTATATAGTGCTTTGTAAAATGTTGATTCATCGTAAAGCTGGGACAATAACAGCTCGCTGCCTGGTGTTGTATTCCTGGAAAATAACCTAAACATTCCTATCCTCCTCATTTACATAAGTCATTACGCCATCGACCTTAACAATACCTAGCTCTCCTAAGCGTGCATCAAGTTCAATCAAATTCCTGAAAAAGTGTTCCTCCCTGATTACGTTGGGCCCTCCAATACGGTTATATTTAGAACATAGGCAAATTGCCTCTGTTTTTGCTATAATGAAGCTATGTCTGAGATTCCTCAACCATTCAGGGACCCTGAATTAGATGTGTCGGGAAAAGTTGTTGGTTTTTATCCCCGAGAATTTTACACTTTTGATAATTTTTCATCGTTTCAAGTTATTTGGAATGGTGTTCGTTGGCCAACATCTGAGCACGCCTATCAGGCCGCTCATTTCTTTGATACAGCACCAGAACTTGCTGAACAGATTCGTGATGCAATGTCTGCTCACGATGCCTACAAAATAGCAAAATCTAATGCAGATAAAGCACCAGCTAACTGGGATGATATAAAAGTAGGAATAATGGAGGAAATTGTGAGATGCAAATTGGAACAACATCCCTATATACAGCAAAAGCTTCGCCAGACTGGAAATGTGCCAATTGTTGAAGATTCTCCGAAAGATGCTTTTTGGGGATGGGGACCAGACCACACTGGTCGAAATGAACTTGGTAAAATATGGATGAGGCTGAGGGCTGTTATGAATGACGGAAATCTTGACCTCAAACAATAGTTGCAAATAGAACCATTATGGCCCTCCATCTAAATCGCCTCAGCAAAGCTGGGGCTTTTAGATGGTTGCGTTAACCGGGGCTTGAACCCGTTTCGCGAAGCGGGGGTTCGGCGCAGCGAGGACGCGCGCAGGAGTTTACTCCGAGCACGCCGCAGCAAAGGAGCAAAGCGATGTCCCTCCTGACCCTCCAAGCAAAAATGCCTCATCCAAAAGATGGGGTAATTTGTTTGCTAAGATAATAGTATGAGCAATCAGACTCACATCGATGAAGTACTAGAACAAAAATGGCCAAAGCTAATCTTTCTAGCCGGCAAGACCAGTACAGGCAAAACCACGTTATCGAAATCACTAGAAAAGAAGTATGGGTATACAGTTATTGAGCTGGATAATGTGATTCGCGGTCTTAACGTGCCTGATGGTGCTAATGGCTTTATTGAAGCATATTTAAATCGCGATTACGAAGACTTTACAAGTTCCTTCGTGATTGCGGTTAAAAATCAAATTGAAGAATCCCTGGCGAGTCAGTTAGGTGTAATTATTGAGGGTGCACTTTCTAATGTTGAGACATTGAAGGAAATTGTGGCGCCTTGGTCTGAATCGTTCTTAATTATTTTTCTACATCCAAGTAACATTGAAAGCTACAAAGAAAGGCTGCTTAGTAGATTTGTGCTTTCTAGTCAGGATGATGGCAACGGACTACCTGGTTCATTCTGGGAAAAGTTTACTACCGAACAGCTGGAGCGTTACTATGTGGATCGATTAATCACTCCAGACATTGAAGATGTAGTCACCGAGTTTGCACTGGAGTCTGCCAAGACTTCTGAGGCTAGGTTTGCCAAACTTTCAAACGGTTTTGATCAAATGCTGAAAATTGAAGTTTAGTTGCGATAGCGTCTATTGTGGTCCGCCAAGCCATTGACGAAAACATCATATGTTAGCGACTAGGCTTGCGGTATATTTGTGTCATAAAACAGCCCTGGAAGATATTTCGCATACGGCAGGATTTGGAATATGCTTTTGTAGTTTTGATACTTAGTGGACTTATGCTTGCGACTAGTCTGCTACTTGTAGCTACCGACGGTCACGGAAATGGCTTCGAGGGATTGTTTATCCTTTGTGGCATGATGATGGCAGCTTTTGTTGTCTCTGGCTGGTATTTTATTGCGGGCATCCGAGGGCACTTGTCAAAAAAGCGCTCACGAAAAGGTTCATAGAAATGTCGCATTTTGTGTAAATTTTGCACGGAGCGTACTGAACTTATGGCAGCTTGTTATACTGGTTGTATATGAGAAAGCTGGATTATTCAGAGCTCACGAGCAATTTATTAATTGGGCGTACTCCGCACCGCAAAGACTATGCTTTGCTACAAGAAATTGGTATTACTTTGGTTATTAATATGCGTGCTGAATGGCCGAGTACTGTCTTATCAAGAAACAAGACAATTGCTGAGATTTGGATGCCAAGTGTCGATAATCCCCTTATTCCGTTTAATCAGGAAAAGCTTTATACGGTTGCAAAAACAGCCGTAGAGGAGATAGATTCCGGCGGTCGCGTATATGTGTATTGCAGAAAAGGTCGGCATCGTAGCGTGGTCATGGTTTCGGCAATATTGTTACTGCAAGGGCTTAGTCTAGGAGAGACATCAAAGCTGATTACTTCCAAGCGACGGATTGCGGACCTCGAGGCAAGGCAGGTTCGCATAGCGATCAGGAAATTTGAGCAATCCCACCGACGATAACAACTATGTCTTGTGTATTAAACATGAACAGGCGAGTGGGTGTAATGGATGGATTATCTATTTTTCTTTTGCTTAGTGGGCAGTTTGGAAATCAACGCGGAGTTTAGCAGATTCCACACAACAGCATTTGCGAGGAATGAGCCAATCGCAAACAGGGCTATACGTGCAACAGTGTGACCCTGTTTTGCACTTACAAGGCTTACTAGGCCAGCGGTTAGTATCGCAATTACGGCGATAACTAGGTATGAGTGTTGTAGCTTCTGCCTCTCGGTGGTTGTAGTGTTCCAGTGAGAAAGGCTCGAAATGAATTCTCGTAACATATACATATTATACAACAAGCTAATAATATACACAAGAATGTTATTTCATAAGAGTTTATAAGTCGATTTGTGTTGACATCTCCAAAACGAGAGTGTACATTGTTTTAGAAACTAAAGGAAAAATATGAATACTAGACAACAACTTATTGAACGATTAATGTTTTGCATGCTGCACTTTCGTAAGGGAATTGTGCATAGCCATGAAGGCAAGGAACTAACTTTGCCGCTAGCACAGAGCGAGGCTTTATTTGTGATTGGCCATGCACAGAGCCTTGGTATTGGACAACTTGCGCGTCATCTATCTATTACGCCCGGCGCGGCTACACAACTCGTTGATCCGTTGGTAGAAATGAATTATGTACAAAAGCTTCAAGATACTCAAGATAGGCGCACAACCAATCTAGAGTTATCAGATGAAGGAAAGACGTTTCTGGATAGCTTGAGACAACACAAGACAGCTAAAGTAACTAAGATTATGCAGGCTCTGAACAATCAGGAGTTACAGACACTCACGATGCTGTTAGAAAAGATTACAAAATCACTTAATGATAACGGGGAAGGTAAGTAGATGGAACATATAAAAAAGTTGAAAAATATTCGTCGTAAGGAATATATACCCGAAAAAGTTCATCAGAGACGGTGGAAAATATTGGCTGTATTATGCCTGTCATTATTGATAGTTATGGTAGGCAACACATCTCTGAATGTTGCGTTGCCTACGTTGAGTGCCGAATTGCATGCCACGAGTGCTCAGTTACAATGGTTGGTAGATTCATATTCTTTAATCTTTGCCGGATTCTTGTTTATGGCTGGTGCGATTGGTGATAGGTTTGGCAGGAAAGGAATATTGCAGTCTGGATTGTTGCTTTTCGCTGGGTCGGTTTTGTACGCGTCTTTTGGAGTGGATACGGCAAACCAGCTGATAGCTGCACGAGCAGTTATGGGTTTGGCTGGTGCTATGATTATGCCTGCTACCTTGTCTATTTTGACCAATGTGTTCCCGCCACAGGAAAGAGCCAAGGCGGTTGCCTTGTGGGCTGGTGTCAGTGGTGGCGGAACGGCTTTTGGGCCTTTGCTGTCAGGTTTTGTCCTCGAACACTACTCATGGCATGCAGTCTTTTTGCTGAACGTGCCCCTGATAATTATTGCGCTGCTAGTCGGGGCTGTTCTGATCCCTCGCACCTCTGACCCAAATCATACGAAGCTGGATATTCCCGGTTCATTATTATCGGCTGCAGGGCTTGTTGCTATTGTTTATGCGCTTATTGAGGCCCCAGTGAATGGCTGGCTAACAGTCAAAACAATGGGTGTGCTTGTGGCAGGAGTTATAATACTTGCTGTTTTCGCGTGGTGGCAGTTGCGCGCCAAGCATCCAATGTTAGATGTGCGACTCTTCAAACGGCCAGCCTTCGGCGTAAGCTCCACAGTTCTGGTTCTTGTGTTCTTTGCTCTTATGGGGATGTTCTTTAATATGAGTTTGCTGTTGCAGCTTGTATATGCCTATAGCCCATTAGAGGCAGCTGTGCGTATGTTGCCTATGTCATTTGCAATTGTGGTCGCGTCTGTATTGTCGCCACGACTTGTCGAAAGGTTTGGCAAGCGACGAGTAGTTGCAGCCGGGATGCTAATAGTCGCTATAGGGGTCGCTGTACTGTCGACATTGTCCGTAGAACCGATGTATGGCAGGTTGGTTCTTTCGATGTGCATAGCGGCATTCGGTATGGGTATCGCTATGTCGCCAACTACCGATTTGTTGATGTCTTCGGTTCCACGCTCTCGTGCGGGTATGGGGTCTGCTATGAATGATACTACTAGGGAACTTGGCGGCTCTTTGGGTATTGCAGTCTTGGGCAGTATCCTTGCGTCTAGGTATTCATCACGGATTGCTGAAATAGTTGCGCCACTACCAGAGGCTGCCAGGGTTGCTGCAGAAAATTCCTTGGCTGGTGCCCTAGCGGTTGCTAAACATATTCCAGGAACGGCAGGAGCTTTATTGGCTGAAGCTGCAAAATCTGCATGGATGGACGGATTTAGGCTGTCGTTACTTACAGGTGCGGTGATTATTGCGTGCTCAGCTGCAATTGCATACAAGTGGTTGCCGGATGTGGCGGACGATGTGATTCCGGAAGAGGGATTAATCGAAGACGGTCAAGAATAAGAGCGCCAGCATTCAAATAACAAGCCAGCCCATGCTTCATGGTTGTGGCTTGTTATTTGGGCTCGTCGCTGTCGCCCGTAATATTGATATCTTTAGTTATGAGCGCGGCTCGCCGACGTTGTCTGTATTGAAGTTGGCTCCTTGGGCGTAAACATTCCAAGCGGCCTTCTCTTTGTCTGATAACTTCTGGGCTTTTTCAATCCAGTTTTTTACGGTCGATTGCTTTATGACCACTTTTTGTCCAACCAGGATGCTTGGTGAGCCGGCTTCTTGTGTTAGCATTGTTTCGGCAAAAATAATCTGAGCCTGACTTAGATTTACTTTGTTGACTATTCCGTAGCTTTGGATTGCTTTACGGGCCATCAGTGAGTATGAATCACCTGGCTGTGCAATGTATGCAAATGTCGGTTCCTCTTTGGCTTCTTCTTTGGTGTCGGCTTTTTGCTCCTGTTTTTGGGTGGTTTTTTCTTCGGCGTATGCACGTTCTGAATATGCACCAGCAACAAATGGAATTGCTACCAGAAAGGCAAATAAAGCGACGAACTTTAGGTTGGTAATGTGTTTCATGTTATATAAACCCTCTCTTGTTCCCACCTTACTTTATTGATGGAGAAATAATAACACTACTTATGCTTCTGTGCAATTATTTGTTATTCCTGCGGGGTATGGTGAATGTAAAGGTTGAGCCTCTGTGTAGTTTGGATTCCACGTCTATTGTGCCGTTATGTAGCAGGATTATCTTCTTTACCCAATATAGGCCAAGGCCGGTTCCTCCAACTAATGTAGATAGAGGATTGTCAATTCGCGAAAACTTTTGAAACAGTTTTGAAGTATCTTTTTTGGCAATTCCTACGCCTTGATCAATAATGCTGATAATAATATTGTCGATATCCTTCTCCAACGTGATTGAAATAGTTTTGCCCTGGGGTGTGTACTTGCTGGCGTTATCGATTAGATTTTCTAGTACCATGCGCATTCTTTCGGCATCGATCTTGATCGTAATCTGTCTATTGATGTGCTGAAACACAACTTTTTGATCTCTTTGTTTAAATTTGTCGGCTTGTTCATCTAGAACAGATTTGATCAATTGTACTAGATCGGTGCTGGATTTTATTAATGTGACTTGACCGGCATCAACGTGTGCAACTTTTAGCAAATCATCAATTATCCTGAGTTGTCGTTCGTTACTCTCGTAAGCGGTTTGGAGCATTGTGATTTGGTCTGTGTTTAGCTCGCCTGCATAGCCATCCATCAGCATGCCTATGTACTGCTTGACTCCAGTCGCGGGGGTGCGTAGTTGATGAGAGGCAAGAGATATAAACTCGTCCTTCGATTTGCTGATTTCTATCAGCTGTTCACTTTGTTGCCTGAGTTTACGGTTGACTTCCTCGAGTTCTTGCTGGCGTTTTTTGCTACTTCGGATCTCTTCCACCTCAATCATTGATCCGACAAATCCCAGGAATTCACCATTTTTGGAGTATCTGGGAACGCCTTTATCTAGCATCCAGAGGAACTTTCCGTCGTAGCGCCGAACGCGGTATTCGACGCGGTATGGTTCGCGGTTTTTGAATGCTGTCGTGTATACCAAAGTACAATAATGAAGGTCGTCGGGGTGAATTACTTCTTTCCAGCCTGTTCCTAGGTCTTCGCCGGGCTTTCTGCCTGTAAAGTTTAACCAAGGCTTATTGAAATATGTCAAAAGTCCAGTTGGCCCAGACACCCAAATTAGAACAGGGGCTGTATCGGCCATATTGCGGAAGCGTTGCTCGCTCTCGTGTAGCTTGATCTCGGCGCGCTTGCGTTTGTCGATAAGCATACATGTGCCGAGTACTTTTGTAGTTTTGTCCCTTTTAGGGAAGACTTGGCCATGGCAGAGCATCCAGTGTAATGAGCCATCAGGCCATACAATTCTAAGTTCAGCAGAAAAGATTTGGTCGTTTTCCATGGCACGGTAAATGGCTTGTTCCATTTTTGGGCCGTCATCAAACTGAAATAACGATATAAATTGTTCGTAGGTGAGTGCTTCGTTATCGGATAGGCCAAATAGAACATTGAGCCCGTCAGAGCATGCAAAAGTATCTGTTGAAACATGCCATTCCCAGACGCCAATCTTAGATACGGATAGTGCGAGATTGGCTAAATCATTGCTTATCTGTCGTTCTCTGGTAGACATGTGTTTATTATATGGCATTATGCAACCCGGCACATGGTAAGCTGTGTTTATTTCTGGTACTCTGTAACAGATGAAATTACTGAACGGCAGAGAGTTGGCCGGATTTATCAAAGAGCGTCAAGCTCAAGAGGTTCGTGGTATACGACAAGAGCATGGTATTAGTCCAAAACTCGCGATTATTCAGTGTATCGATGATCCGGTGATTGATACTTATGTGCGACTAAAGAAGGCTTACGGGTCAGATATTGGTATAGAAGTTGAACACCATAAAATAGCTCAAACAGAAATTGCAAAACTGTTGCAGAAACTGAATGAAGATACAACAGTACATGGTATCATCGTGCAGCTGCCCTTGGTTGACCCTACGGCTACTGATGAAGTAGTTAATTTGGTAGCCCCACCAAAAGACGTGGATGCGCTTGGCGCGTCCGCAGTGTATGATGCCGCTACACCTATGGCAATCATGTGGTTGCTAGCTGGCTACAATATTGATCTGCGCGGTAAGAAGATTGTACTAATAGGTCGTGGCAAATTGGTTGGCGCACCGTTAGAAAAATTACTACGATCCTCTGGGTATGATGTAGAGATTGTAGACAGAGGAACAGATGATTTGTCAGAATATACTCTAACGGCAGATATTATCATTACTGCTACCGGTAGTCCTGCTATTTTGTATCCAGCAATGATTAAGCACGGTGCGGTTGTGGTAGATGCAGGGGTAGCAAGTGAAGACGGCAAGACTGTTGGTGATGTAGCACCGGAACTATATGATCGTGATGACATAACTATCACCCCTGCAAAAGGTGGTGTTGGCCCGTTGACTGTGTGTGCACTTTTTGAAAATGTTATCCGGGCAGCCCGTCAAAGCTACTTGCAGTCGAAGGACCAACAATAAGCTCACGTAACATTTCTTCGGGCATGTGACTTGGTCCCATAGTACGCCAATCGTAGTCCTTTGGAAGCTCAAAATGGTAATGCAACAACTCTAAATATTGTTGCTGAACTAGATTCATGGCAGCACGCGATTCGCGAATTTCGCCCACGCAATCTAGGGGTTTATTATCAGCAATACCCAGTAACTTCTGATAGGTTGTTTCAAGATCCTCGGCTAGTAATAGGTTTTTGCCATTCCATATGTTTTCTAGTTCTTCTCTGGGTACAAAAGGTGTCAGAATCAGGAACGTAAAGGCACACTTGGGGCATTCACCACACCACAACATGCGGTTGTTACCGTGAGTAAAGGCGCGGTTACAGGAACAGAATACATCTTTGTATTTTGTAAAGGCTTTTTGAGCAAAAAGTTCAGCAATCCTTAGTTCGCTAAATGGTCTGAGTAGTGAATAGTAACGGATTGAGTTGTCAAAATCATGCCTTAGAATCGCCTGGTAGTCGGTTTCGAACTCTTGTGATTTGGAATATTGATGGTTGATTTCAATGTCTTGATAGGTCAAGGTAGGCTCGTTGGCAGATTGTTCATTGGACATGACAATGTCCTTTTTACCTGCCAGGATTGCAACCACAGCACCAACGCAGGCAAAAATTGCCGATATCGGTACATGACCATTTAAGGCGTCTTGCTTGTTTAGCTCTTGTAGTTGCGGATCCCAGACTCGTTCAACCCAGAGGTGTGGTAGCCCAATGCGCTCAACTAGTGGGCTAAGCTGGGATTTATGGTTGAGACTCCATGTCACAAGGTTTTCGTGGTTAGTTCGCAACATTTCTATTGTTAGAAGCGAATCTTTGCCACCACCTACACTTGCTAGCAAGCCATTTCCGGTAGATGGAGTAGGTCTTGTGCTATTGGCATTGACTGGGAAGTTGACTGGTGTTTTTGGGTCAAGGTTGTTGACGTACCAGAACTCGCCTAATCCGCGTTGGTAGGTCTTGGAAAAGAATGCTGCTCGTTCAGCGTCTAATTCACCTTTTTCTACAATGATTTCTGGAGGAATATATGTTTTGTAATACGAAACACCGGCCATGAAGAATAAATTTTCTAGCGCTCGTTTTAGGGTCTTGGACTCATATTGAACGAAGTCAAAGTCAAATTTGTACGTTTCAGTGAAGGCCAGTATTTGATCGATGGCGTATTGGAGGGTTAGGGTTTTTGCATCTGGATCAAACTGGTAGTCCCGGAAGATGAATCGCTGATATTTCATAATGCGTTGACTGCGTCTCGGAATTTGTTACCGCGATCCTCGAAGTTTTTGAACATATCAAAGCTAGATGTACCGGGAGAAAGAATAACACTGTCGCCAGGTCTTGCAATGTTTTTTGTATGATTGACAATTTCTGACATCGTTGTTTCGGCTAGTACATCGTAATTATCGAAACCATGGCTTTGTAGTGCTTGCTCGAGCTTGTGTTTCACCTGACCAATAAGTATGACTTTATGTATCTCGTCTTTGTGTTGCAAGATATTTCTAGCTAGTTCATTTAGGTCCAGGTTCTTGTCGACGCCACCAATAATAATGATTTTGCTACCTGGTATGGCATTGATTGCAGCGATTGTTGCGCCAGGAGCGGAGGAGAAGGAGTCATTATAATATGTAACGTTGTTGACTGTTCGCACTTCTTCAAGCCGATGCGGTAGGCCCTGAAAGCTGGTTACGGTTTGACGTATTGAGCTTATGTCTTGTGTGATATTCCACACAGTGGTGATCGCAGCGCAGATGTTTTGCAGGTTGTGCCGACCTAGTAACTGTATTTGACTGACATCGCAAATATATTGTCCGTCAATGACAATCTGTTCTGTGCCATCAGGTTGTTCGGTTACATATGCGCCCGGTTCAGTCATGTACGGAATCATCAATCCTGCGCTTGCTCCTGCTATTGCCTTGGAATAGTTGTTTTCGGCATAATAGACAGCAATATCAGTTTCTGACTGGTTGACGAACAGTTGCCGTTTGGCCTCGATATACTCATCTATATTGTCGTGCCAATTCAGGTGTTCGGCTTCTATCATTAGGCAAGTTGCGATATGTGGCGATGATTCCAGGTCGATAAGTTGAAAGTTAGCCAATTCCAGTATTACCCAATCATCGGGTTGTATGGCATTGGCCAACATGTCTAGTGGTGGGATACCAATATTTCCGCCCAAATGAACGCGGAAGCCTGCATTATCCAATATGTGAGTGATTAATGTACTAGTAGTACCTTTGCCTTTGGTGCCAGTAACGCCAATGATGTTTCGGGTCGGGCAGACCTTTAGGAACTCGTTTGTGTTGGTCCAGACTTTATCTAAGATATTTGGAGAGTTGGGATTGGCAGCCTGAATGGCTCGTGGATGAAGGGCGGGCGTGCGTATTAGCAAGTCAAACTCGTCAAGGTCAGCTAAATAGTCGTCACCGAGTTTTGAAGCAATTCCTGAAGGAACAGGGGTATTTGCATTAGAATCGCAAATAGTTATGTCGTTTTCTTGCTTATTCCAATATTCAAAGGCGGATTTACCTTGTCCAGCGTAGCCTAAAATAGCAATCTTCATTAACAGTATTGTACCGTATATGAAGTGATAGCGTGACAACATTTACCTATGAATGATGTGCAATTCTAGGATTTGAAGCAATTTATTGACGCAGCGGTATCTCAGTCTGAGGTTAGACTCTCTGATTGCATAGATCGCCTTGAGAAAAAATGGACAATGGCTTTACTGGAGTAGGGGATGCAATTGGCATTATCCATGAGCTTATAGAGGAAAACGACAAGGCTACCAACCGATGCTTTACTAAACTAGAAGAGCACACAGCGTCTTAGTACGAATGAGGACGGATAGATTGTAACGTAATTTGTTGGGGTTAGGATGCTAATTCTGACTTAACCATTTCGGCGACCTGTCGAGGTGTCATTTCGGCCTTTACGATAAAGCGCCTAACATCTAAGGTTTTGATAATGTCGGGCGCTTCTTGTTCCCCCATGTTGGTGAGTACGATAACTTTTATCTTTGCTCCCCAGTCGGTTTGACGGAGTTTGACTAGCATTTCGTCTCCGGTCATTTCGGGCATCATGAGGTCGACAAGCATTATGTCTGGCCTCATAGCTTCGGCAAGCTCAAAGCCAAGCTTGCCATTCTCGGCAGTTTCAACATCGTAACCTTCCGCCTCAAATTTGATGCGGTACATCTGCGATATGGCTAAATCGTCTTCGATGATTGCAATCTTGGTCATGGTCATGACTTATTCCTGTCTAAATTTAGTATACATCATAATTCCTATGCGGTCTTTGGCATGCCTAGCACTTCTTTGACGATGTCTACAACCTGAGCAGGTGTATGGTGGGCCTTTACTATATAGCGGTCTACATTCAAAAAACGAAGCCCATGTGGTGCTTCGTCTTTGCTCAAATTCGTCAGGATAATTACACGGATCTTTGCCCCCCAATCGGTCTGACGGAGCTTTTCCAGCATCTCTGCACCGTCCATGATGGGCATCATAATATCGAGTAGAATGAGATCGGGATTGAATGTTTTGGCTAACGACAGACCTTGTTCGCCATCGGGTGCGGTATTCACCTCGTAGCCGTGGTATCGAAGCTTGAAGTCATACATCGACGCGATAGCGTAATCATCTTCCACAACAGCGATTTTTTGTTTTGCCTGCATGATTACAACCTAGTGTAGCAAATATAAATTGTAGATGAAAAGATTAGTCATAAGTGTCTTGACAGTTTGCCACAATTTGGTATAATGGTGGGTAGTACTTTATAAGATAAAACGTCGTGAGCCACCAAAAGGAGTTGCTTACGACGTTTTTGTTTAATAAGGAAAGATTATCATGTCAGATTCTTCCGAATTGATGCCTCGGCAGGAGCCCGCAGAGTTACTAGTTGCAACAGAAGACTTGGATCACTTGAATAGTGCGTCTGAGCATCTGCCTGAACTTGTAGATTTTGGTGGCAGAGTTGATATTTCTCAATCTTTACAGGTAGATACTGAGGCGGCTATTGCTACATCCGAACTAGTCGATGGGGCCCAAGAGACGCAAAAGTCGAGAAATGTTAGAAAATGGATAGGTCGTTCGTTGATAGGTCTCGCCATAGGCAGCGGTATCTTAACAGTTGTGACAGATAAAGTTGATGATGCAAGAGATGCTGTTGTTGAAGCAGCGCCCTGGGTTGGTGCTGGCGTATTGGCTAGCGAGGCTATGTTTGTGGGTGGTGCTGCTATGATGGCTGCATCTGCAGGACAGAAAATCGGAAATCCATTTACTATCAAACAACGTTACCCTGAAATAGTAGTAGGTGCTGGTGATAGTAAAGTTTTTAGAGCAGGACTTGCGATTAATACTATTGGCGCCTTCGGTGATGCAGCGGTTATTGCGGCGGGTACTTTTCATGCCATGCCCCCTGAGACTTGGGGTATTTCTGGAATCGCTGCTATAGATGGCTTGGGCACGCTAGCTATTAGAAAATGGATGATCGACAAGTATCGATACCATAAAGATAATGATAATGATAATATTCATAGTGCAAAGAAAGCTATACCTGAACGAGAAAAAAGAAGAAAGACTATAGTTCGAGATGCGGAAGAGAATGATCTTGAAGAACTGGTCGATCTCGATCTACTAATGTTTGAGAATGCTTACGGTAGCAATGTTCCTGCACGCAATGAGGTTCGAGACATGCTATCAAGGAGGCTTAATAATATTCAGGATGCTGGTGGCAGAATGGTCGTTTGCGAGGTCGACGGTGTGGTTAGCGCCTTTGCTACATATTTTCGAACAAATAAACCGTGGGATCAATTTACCACATGGGAGGATACAACAAATAATGGTACGCTTGATGGCGTCGTAGACCCCGACGGTCGTTATGCATATGTTGTCAACATGACTGTTGCTCCTCGTGGATCAGGGGTTCGTGGTATGCAGAAAATTCTAGCAAATCTATTTGCCGGCGTCATGCAAACAGAAGTGGAATATGGCTATTTCGTGAGCAGAATGCCACAACTAACTCAATGGATGTCCTCTAGGGGAGTTGAGTTTACAGAGGCAACCGAGCCTGAACTTGATAAACTCGCTGCTGAATACATCACTACCACAAAGCCCGGCAGGAAAGGTAAGCAAGAATCATATGATTATGAACTGAGGACCTATGATCGAGCAGGATTTGAAAGAGGTAGGCTGGTTAAGGGAGGGTTCAGTGACGAAGAGTCGCTGAGCTATGGCGTTACATATAAAGCAGATATCCCTCTCCACGGCAAACCTAAAATTATACGTTCTATGGCGGCTAATCTGCTGCGAATTGCCGCTAAATCAACTAAGATAGCTGGGGAATTGTTCTAACTGATGCGAAAGGATTATCTATATGAGTAATGCTAATTCTTCCGTGAAGATCACTGACCTAAAAGAGAGCGCATTGGGTTCTCTTGATCACCTATATAGTGTTGAATATTTCCATATTTATACGGATGAAATAATCAATGATTCTCACAAGGCTAGCTTGAATTACCTTAGAGAAGCGCTGAAGGCATGGAAAATCAATCATGAACTAATAGTGCTGATTGATAACTATAACCCAGAGAATCATATTCTCTCCGAAGATGACATTTTTGACTACTTAAACGGAGAAGGTTTTTCTCCTGATTTTTTTGCATTCGAAGCAGATATGGTTGAAGTGGCGGAAAGTCTGGTAAACTCTTTGTCTGATAAAAGACTAAAGAAAAACTACACTCGTTACATTAAGGATAAGCAGAAGTACCCATGTTCTCTATTGACTGCCAGCTGGTACCTTATGCGCTTAGGGAAATATCCTCATGCTAGAAAAATACGAAGCACAAAACATAAAGCCTTTAAAAATGCGGATAGACTTATAAATATACTACCCCTTGATTATAAAGAGGTTGAGACGCGTGCTCGAAAAATCGTGTTGAGTAGCGAATGGCCAGAGGCAGCCAATATGATTCAAAATCTATATTACCCAGCCGGAAGTCATAGGAAAATCGACTTATTCTAAATATCTTTGGCTAGGAATTTGTTCTGTTTAGCTCTAGAATAGGGTTATGTTTACCGTTCTCCTTGTTCTTACTGTATTTTCTGCGGTAGCTATACTTTTTGCGGGCGTCATGGCTTTTGCTAGTAACACCAAGAAGGTTACGAATGCTTTTTTTCTTCTGTTGAGTACCTTTATTGCCCTATGGTTGCCAGCCAATTTTCTAGGAAGCAATGTTCTAATCACAAATTATACGAAGGCTTTTGTGCAACTTGATTTTACCTTTGCGCTATTTATTGGGTGGTCAATGCTTTACTTTGCAAATAGTTTTACGCAAAGTGTGTATAAGAGATTGATTCTATCTTCAAGAAAGTTTATGTACGCAACTCTTATATTGAATATCACATTTGCTACCTTAATTATTTCAAACTCCCTATTCACCGTTAGTTTGTCGCATGATGAGCTACAGGTGTCTATGAAGCCTTTATTCAGTCTTTATGTTGGATTGCTACTGTTCTATATAGGCTATGCTCTCGTGATCTTACGGAGAACGTATCAAACTGCTAATTCAGTCATGAAGGCGGCATTAAACCTGGTGTTCCTTGGTCTTCTCGTTGCAGCAGTGGCGAATATACTTACGAATTTAGTATTTCCGGAAATCCTTAATGATAGGGGAGCAGTCAAAAGCCTAAATACGATTGGCTACATAGGAATTTTATTTTTTGTTATATCAATCTATTTTGCCATAACGACTCGGAAGCTATTTGACGTTAGAATTCTGGTCGCGCGGTCCATCGCTTATTCTTTGCTGTTAATTACAACGTCCTTTATGTTTATTGGTCTTGTGGTTACGGTACCAGCAAGCATGTTTGGTGCCGAAAGTCTGAGTTTGGCAAGACAGATATACTATACATTTGCAGCCGTGATTTTGGCATTCGGGTTTCAGCCACTTAAGAGGTTTTTCGACAGGTTGACTAATAAATTCTTCTATCAGGACGCGTATGATTCGCAGATATTTCTAGATGAGTTAAATCGTCAGCTTGTATCAACGGTTGATCTCAACAAGCTACTTCAAAAATGCGCCATATTGATAGAAGATAACCTGAAGCCAACTTTTTGTACATTTGTGCTGAAAGAGACTGAGTACGAAAAGCAACGTATCATTGGCCGTGCGCAAAAGCATTTTATTGCCTCTGACGTGGCGTTTGCGCGCGCAACTTTGCCGAAATTTGACCACAAGGTTATAGTTGCGGATACGCTGGATGAATCAAATTCTACTCTGCGATCAAAAATGAGGAAAAACAGTGTCGCTGTACTTGTCCGACTGACATCGGCAGTAGACGTTGAAGGTGTGGGAGTTATTGTGTTGGGAGAAAAAAAGAGTGGCAACATGTACAACTCGCAGGACCTTCAGGTACTCGATATTATTGCAAACTCATTGGTAATAGCTATTGATAACGCATTGCGTTTTGAGGAGATTCAGAAGTTTAATGTCACCTTGGAGCAGAAGGTAGAG
>WBZM01001898.1_pt1 | contig 19139 bp, 10 predicted proteins | sample 5204271 | NCBI WGS metagenome assembly WBZM01 (sample SAMN12344346, study PRJNA552823) | activated sludge metagenome | biome: Activated sludge suspended growth; feature: Nitrification reactor; material: Wastewater; isolation source: activated sludge from nitrification reactor of wastewater...
AATCCGAATTGGGGATGGACCTTATTTCGACCGATGCGCCCGGCAATGCAACGGGAAGGACCGGCACGGGGGCCCGAGGGCAGGCGGATGGTGCCTTTGTGCCACAGTGGGTGGTGGGGCCGGGGCACGGTTGCCGCCCTCGCGCCCGTGCGTGCGCATGAAGGTACGGAAACGGGGCCGGCAGCGCGCGCGGGTGCGGGGCGAAAAGCCTTGTTCGGCAGAAAACGCTCGGCTAGACAGCGGGGAAGGCAGTCGGGGGCAGATGGCATGACAGTCCGGGGCATGATGCGCATGGCGGCGATGGGCGGGCTTGTGGCCCTGCTTTCGGCCTGCGGCGGGATCGGCAGCGGCGACAGCGGGCTGTTCGGCCGGCGCAGCCCCGGCGCGATGGACGCGCGGACGGCCGAATCGCGCGCCGCGGCACAGGACCAGCAGGCGAAGCTGGCGGCGGCGAGCCCGGCGAAGAAACGCTCGACGATCTGGGACCTGTTCTCGAACAACCAGGACCCGAACAACACGGTCGAGGTGAACAAGTACCTCTGGCAGGCCAGCCTCGAGGTGCTGAACTTCCTGCCGATCCAGTCGGTCGATCCGTTCTCGGGTGTGATCGTCACCGGCTATGGCACGCCGCCGGGCGGCGGGCGCGCCTACCGCGCGACGATCTATGTGCAGGATCCGGCGCTGGATGCGCGCAGCCTGAAGGTTTCGCTGTCGTCGCAGTCGGGGCCGGTTCCGACCGAGACGGTGCGCGCGGTCGAGGATGCGATCCTGACGCGGGCGCGCCAGTTGCGGGTGCGCGACGGCAAGCTCTGAACGCGAGCCGGCACGCGGCGGCAGCCGTCGCATGAGTATTTCGGCAAAGAAGAAGCAGGCGGCAAGTCTCTGGACCTTGGCGCCCCTGCCGGTATAACCACGCGCGGCATTCCATCGAAGGAAACCCGATATGTCGCGCTACGATCCCGCCATCAGCGAACCCAGGTGGCAGAACGCCTGGGACGAGGCCGGTGCCTTTGCCGCGCGGCGCGATCCGGCAAGACCGAAGTACTATGTGCTTGAGATGTTCCCCTATCCGTCGGGGCGCATCCACATGGGCCATGTGCGCAACTACACCATGGGCGACGTGGTGGCGCGCTACAAGTCGTCCTGCGGTTTCAGCGTGTTGCACCCGATGGGCTGGGACGCCTTCGGCATGCCCGCCGAGAACGCGGCGATGGAACGCGGCGGCCACCCCAAGGACTGGACCTACGGCAACATCGCCGACATGCGCGCCCAGATGAGACCCCTGGGCCTGTCGATCGACTGGAGCCGCGAATTCGCCACCTGCGACCCGGAATATTATGGTCAGCAGCAGGCCATGTTCATCGACATGATGGAAAAGGGCCTGGTCTACCGCAAGGCGGCGGTGGTGAACTGGGATCCGGTCGACATGACGGTCCTGGCCAACGAGCAGGTGATCGACGGCAAGGGCTGGCGGTCGGGCGCAGCGGTCGAGCGGCGGGAACTGACGCAGTGGTTCTTCCGCATTTCCGATTTCTCGGCCGAGCTTCTGGAGGCGCTGGACGGGCTGAAGGACTGGCCCGAGAAGGTGCGGCTGATGCAGGCCAACTGGATCGGCAGGTCGCGCGGGCTGCAGTTCGCGTTCCAGACCGTCGGCGCACCGGCAGGCTTCGACCGGCTGGAGGTCTACACCACGCGCCCCGACACGCTGATGGGGGCAAGCTTCGCCGGGATCAGCCCGGATCATCCTCTGGCGCGCGCGCTCGAGGCGAGCGACCCGAAGGTCGCAGCCTTCGTCGCCGAGTGCCGCCGCGTGGGCACCAGCGAGGAGGCCATCGAGACGGCCGAGAAGAAGGGGCTGGATACCGGCATAAGGGTGCGCCATCCCTTCGATCCCGCGTGGGAACTGCCGGTCTACATCGCCAACTTCATCCTGATGGACTACGGCACCGGCGCGATCTTCGGCTGCCCGGCGCATGACCAGCGCGATTTCGAGTTCGCGACGAAATACGGCCTGCCGATCCCGCCGGTCTTCGTGGCGGAAGGCGCGGACGAGGCGCCGCTGGCCGAAGCCTTCGTGCCGATGAAGTCCGAGCGCGTGCGTTATGTGCGCGGTTTCGCCGGCGCGGGGGTGCAGACCGGCGACGAGGCCGTGGCAGCCGCCATCGCCCATTGCGAGGGCAAGGGCATGGGGCGCGGCGTCACGAACTTCCGCCTGCGCGACTGGGGGATTTCGCGGCAGCGCTACTGGGGCTGCCCGATTCCGGTGGTTCATTGCGCCGCCTGCGGCGTGGTGCCCGAGCGGAAGGAGAACCTGCCGGTCGAGCTGCCCTATGACGTGAGCTTCGACAAGCCGGGCAATCCGCTGGACCGCCACCCGACCTGGCGGGACTGCGCCTGCCCGAAGTGCGGCGCCCCGGCCAAGCGGGAAACCGACACGATGGACACCTTTGTCGATTCGTCGTGGTACTATGCCCGCTTCACCGCGCCGCGGGCCAAGACGCCGACGGTGGCCGAGGATGCCGACTACTGGATGAACGTCGACCAGTACATCGGCGGGATCGAGCACGCGATCCTGCACCTGCTGTATTCGCGCTTCTTCGCACGGGCGATGCATCTGACCGGCCATCTGCCGAAGAAAGCCATCGAGCCGTTCAACGCGCTGTTCACGCAGGGCATGGTCACGCACGAAATCTACATGACCCGTGACGCGGCGGGACGGCCGGTCTATCACCTGCCCGAGGAGGTCGAGAACGGCGTCCTGAAGGCGACCGGTCAGGCGGTGGAAGTCATCCCCTCGGCCAAGATGTCGAAGTCGAAGAAGAACGTCGTCGATCCCGCCGACATCATCCGCGCCTTCGGGGCCGATACCGCGCGCTGGTTCATCCTGTCGGACAGCCCGCCCGAGCGCGACGTGGAGTGGACCGCCGCAGGGGCCGAGGCCGCCTTCAAGCACCTGACCCGCGTGTGGAACCTGAGCGAGCGGATCGCGAGCCTGACCGAGGGCAAGCCCGGCACCGGCGACGATGACCTGATCCGCGCCACGCACCGCGCCATCCATGACGTGACGCAGGCGATCGAGGGCTTTGCCTTCAACAAGGCCATCGCCAAGCTTTACGAACTGTCGAACACCATCCAGAAGTCGGACGCGTCGAAGGGCGTGCAGCGGCAGGCGGTGATGGTGCTGGCGCAGCTCATGTCGCCGATGACGCCGCACCTGGCCGAGGACGTCTGGGCGCGGCAGGGCGGCGCGGGGCTGGTGACGAAGGCCCCCTGGCCCAAGGCAGACCCGGCGATGCTGGTCGACACCAATGTGACGCTGCCGATCCAGATCAACGGCAAGCGGCGGGCGGAAATCAGCGTGCCCAAGGACATGGCGGCAGCCGAGGTTGAAAAGATCGTGCTGGCCAACGAGGATGTGGTGAAATTCCTCGGGGGGCAGCCGGTGAAGAAGCTGATCGTCGTGCCGGGCCGCATCGTCAATGTGGTCATGTAACCGCAGGGCCGCGCTTCTGGGGCTGGCCGCGCTGGCGGGCTGCGGCTTTGCGCCCGCCTACGGGCCGGGCAGCCCCGCGCGCGGCCTTCTGGACCGGGTCGAGATCGACGCGCCCGCCGACAAGAACGCCTTCGATCTGGTCGAACGGCTGGAAGAACGGCTGGGCCGGGCGCAGGCCCCCGTCTGGCGGCTGAGCTATGCCATCGACGTGCAGTCGGTAAACCGCACGGTGACGCCGACCAACGCCATCACCCGCTATACCCTGAACGGCACGGCGGATTTCACCCTGCGCGATCTGGCGACGGACCGGGTCGTGACCTCGGGCACGGTGCGCACCTTTACCTCCTATTCGGCCTCGGGCACGCCGGTGGCGACGCTGGCGTCGGAAGCTGACGCCAACCTGCGGCTGATGCGGCTTCTGGCCGACCAGATCGTCACCCGGCTGATCGCCACCTCGGGGGAATGGGGCGGGCAATGAAGCTTGCCGGCGCCGCCGCCAGCCGCTACTTCGCCCGGCCCGAGCCTGACCGCGCCGGTCTTCTGATCTTCGGCGCCGACCCGATGCGGGTGGCGCTGAAGCGGCAGGAGGTGATCGCCGCGCTGATCGGCCCCGAGGGCGAGGCCGAGATGCGGCTGACGCGGATCCCGGCCGCCGACCTGCGCAAGGACGGGGCGCTGCTGGCCGATGCCGTCAAGGCGCAGGGCTTCTTTCCCGGCCCGCGCGTCGCCTTCCTGGAGGATGCCGCCGACGGGCTGGCGCCGGTGGTGCAGGCGGCGCTGGCGGACTGGCGCAAGGGCGATGCGGCCATTGTCGTCACGGCGGGCGCGCTGGCGGCGAAATCGGCGCTGCGCAAGCTGTTCGAGGACCACCCCAATGCCTATGCCGCCGGCATCTACGACGACCCGCCGGGGCGTGAGGAAATCGAGGCGGTGCTGAAGAAGGCCGGCCTGCGCGACATCGGCCGCGAGGCGATGACCGACCTTCTGGCGCTGGCGCGCGATCTCGACCCCGGCGATTTCCGCCAGACGGTGGAAAAGATCGGGCTTTACAAGCACGGCGACGCGACACCGCTGTTGCCCGACGAGGTGGCCCTGTGCGCCCCCGTCACCGTCGAGGCCGAGGTGGACGACCTGCTGCACATCGTCGCCGAGGGCCGCACAGCCGAGCTTGGCCCTATGATTCGGCGGCTGGAAGGCCAGGGGGTCGGCCCGGTGACGCTGTGCATCGGCACCACCCGGCATTTCCGCAACCTGCATGCGGCGGCCTGCGATCCGGGCGGGGCGGCCTCGGGCATCGGGCGGCTGCGCCCGCAGGTGCATTTCAAAAGCCGCGACCGCATGGTCCGGCAGGCCGAAAGCTGGGGGGTGCACCGGCTGGAACAGGCACTGACCGTGCTGACCGACACCGACCTGACGCTGCGGTCGGCATCGCGTGCGCCGGCTATGGCGGTGATGGAACGCGCGCTGATCCGGCTGGCGATGCTGGGGCGGCGGTAGGCTCAGCCCAGCGGGTAGCGGGCGAGTTCCTCGTGCAGCGCGTGGTCGCTGCGCAGGATCGAGCGGTAAAGTGCGAAGTGATCGACCGGGAAGGGCGGCAGGCGGAAGCCCCCTTCGTTCGTCAGCCAGCCCGCAAGCCGCGTCAGGTCGGCGCGCGGCAGGCCCGGGCGCAGGCGCGCCAGCGTGACGTGCGGGCGGAAGCGTTCGCGGCCAAGCGTCAGGCCACCGGCGCGCAGGGTGCTTCGGATCGCGGCATGAAGATGCGCCATCGGCTCGCCGCCGCTGGCAGAAACGAAGATCACGCGGGGATCACGCCCGCCGAAGGTGCCAAGCCCCGCAAGTTCAAGGTCGAACCCCGGCGCGCGCAGGCCCTGAAGCGCCAGATGCAGGTCGCCGATCAGCGTATCGGGCTGGTCGTCAAGGAAGGCAAGCGTCAGGTGCAGGTTCTCGGGCGGCACCGGGCGGCCGACGGGCAGATGTTCCTGCAGGCGGGTCAGCGCAAGGACCACCGGCTGCGGAAGGTTGAGGGCGATGAAGGTGCGCATCGGATTCCCGTTCTGGGCGGCGTCATTCTGCACCGCCGGTCGGGCGCTGCAAGGCATATGCGCCGAGTTGCCGCTTGCGCGGACGGGCGGCGAGGGATCATCCTGCGGGAAAAGGCCCGGGGGAAAGCCATGTATACCGTCATCGGCACCGCCAAAAGCCGGACCGCCCGGGTGCTGTGGATGCTGGAGGAGCTTGGCGTTCCGTACGACCACGTTCCCGCCGCCCCGCAATCGCCCGGCGTGGCCGAGTTCAACCCCGCGGGCAAGGTGCCCGTGCTGATCGTGGACAACACGCCGGTCACCGATTCGACCGCGATCCTCCAGTTCCTGGCCGACCGCCACGGACAGTTCACCCATCCGGCGGGGTCGCTTGAACGCGCCCGGCAGGACAGCCTGACGCAATTCCTGCTGGACGAATTCGACGCCGCCCTGTGGATGGCCGCGCGCCACACCTTCGTGCTGCCGGAACATCTGCGGCAGGCCGCGATCAAGGACACGCTGCGGTGGGAATTCGAGCGCAGCCAGCACGTTCTGGTGCACCGGATGGGCGAAGGGCCGTTCATCATGGGCGATGCGATGACCGTGCCTGACATCATCCTGACCCATTGCCTGACCTGGGCGCTGGCGGCGAAGTTTCCGGTCGTCGAACACCGGCTGACCGAATACCTCGACCGGATGCGGGCGCGGCCGGCCTATGGGCGAGCGATGGCGCGCTGAGGGAAGCGATCGCACCGGCACTCGCGGCCCCCGTCCGTCTGGCGCGACTACCTCAACCTGACCGACACGCTGGCCGACCGCCCCCGTGCGTCGATCACGGACAGCGTCACGAAGCCCGGCCCCGGCAACGCCAGCCGGGTTTCGCGCGACCGTTCGGCCATCGCCACCGGCGCGCCGTTGGCCAGCCAGGTGAAGGGTGGTGTACCTTCGGCCACCTTGACGGTCAGCGTTCCGGTCAGCGGCTCGACCTCGGCGCCATCGGGCGGGAAGGCGACGCGCGGCGCGTCGGGGGCCGTTTCGGCGAACACGGTGCCGGGCGGACGGAAGCGCCGCAGGTTCTGCGGCAGGCGCGCATTGGGCAGGATCAGCGTCGCGGGCGGTGGCGGCGGAAGCTGGGCGAAGCCGGGCGCGATGCGGCCGAAGACCTCGAACAGCAGGGGCGCCGCCAGATCGCCGCCGAAGGCGCCGGGCACCGGGCTGCCGTCGGCCCGCCCCAGCCAGACACCCGCCACATGCGCCCCGTCGTAGCCCACCGCCCAGGCATCGCGGTGGCCGTAGCTGGTGCCGGTCTTGTAGGCCAGACGGTGCGCGGCGGCCCCCGGCGGCGGCGGCAGCCCGGCAAGGATGTCGGTCACAAGCCAGGCGGCCTCGGGCGTCATCAGCGGTTGCGGCAGGGGCTGCGCCTCGCCGGGGCGGACACCAAGCTGCACCGGCCTGCCCAGACGGGCCAGCGCCGCGTAGGACTGCACGAGATCCTCAAGACTGATGCCGACCCCGCCCAGCGCCACCGCCAGCCCCGGCGGCCCGCCCGGCAGATCGGCCCGCGCCCCGGCGCGGTCAAGCGCCGACATGAGTTTGGCCGGCCCCAGCGCCTCGGTCAGGCTGACGACCGGGATGTTCAGCGACATCTGCAGCGCCTGCCGCACCGTGACGGTGCCGCGAAACGTGCGGTCGAAATTCTGCGGCCGGTAGGTGCCAAAGGCGACGGGGCGGTCCTCGATCAGCGTTTCGGGGTGGGCAAGGCCCTGGTCGAAGGCAAGACCGTAGACAAAGGGCTTGAGCGTCGAGCCCGGCGAGCGCAGGGCGCGCGTCATGTCGATGAAGCCGGCGCGGCGGTCGTCGGTCCAGTCGGGCGAGCCGACCGAGGCGAGGATCTCGCCGGTACGGTGGTCAGCCACGACGATCGCCAGCGACAGCCGGTCCCCCGCGCGCCGGGCCGCTGCAGCCGCAAGCGTTTCAAGCGCCGCCTGGAGCCGGGCGTCGATGGTGGTGCGGATCGTGCCGGCCAGCGGGTCATCCGCGTGAAGCCGGCCCGCCAGATGCGGGGCACGCGCCGGGAAGGGCTTGCGAGCGGCGGGCATCGGTTCGGCAAGCGCGGCGGTTGCCTTGTCATCGGTCAGCACGCCCGCCCTGACCATACGCACCAGCACCCGCTCGCGTGCCTGCGTGGCGGCGAGGAGGTCACGATCGGGGCGGCGGGTTTCCGGCGACTGCGGCAACGCCACCAGCAGCGCGGCCTGCGCCGGCGTCAGCCGGCGCGGTTCCTTGCCCAGCCAGGCCAGCGATGCGGCGCGCACCCCTTCGAGATTGCCGCCGTACGGTGCGAGACGCAGATAGAGGCCAAGGATTTCGTCCTTGCTCAGCCGCCGCTCCAGCGCCAGCGCGACGCGGATCTGCCGCAGCTTGCCCGCAAGCCGTCCGGTGCCGCTGTCTTCCAGAAGTCGCGCCACCTGCATCGTCAGGGTCGATCCGCCAGAAACGACGCGGCCATGCCATGCGGCCTGTGCGGCGGCACGCACCATCGCCAGCGGGTCGATCCCGGCATGCGAACGGAAGCGCCGGTCCTCGTAGGCGACCAGCATGTCGAGAAACAGCGGATCGACGGACCCCGGCACCAGCCGCCAGCGCCCGTCGGCCACGGTGAAGGCGCGCAGCAGGCTCCCGTCGCGGGCCAGCACCTCGACCGAGGTTTCGGTGACCAGCGGCGGCAGATCGGTGCGCGTGACCCAGCCGTCGAAGGCATCGCGCGCGGTGGCCAGGGCCAGAAGCCCCGCCACCGCCGCGAAACCGATCCAGCGGCGCATCGGTGCTACTCGGTGACGGTCACGCGGCCCGTATCGCTCTGGGCGCGGTAGTCGGGGCGGTACATGTCCTCGACGCTGGCCGCGGGCAGGTGGAAGGTGCCGGGCGACACGGCGCGGACGATGTAGGCCAGGCGGAACGGCTCGGCGCTGGTCCAGTCCACCGCTGCGATGAAGCGGTCCTGGCGGAATTCGACGCGCCGGGTCTCCTCGATCGTCGACAGCCAATCAAGCGCCGCGATGTCACCGCCGCGGATCAGGTTCGGGTTGTCGATCTCGAACCCGGCCGGCAGCGGATCGTTGACGATCAGCCGCGCCTCGCCGCCGCCGAAGGGCGTGACCTCGACGACCGCGACCATGCGGGTGCCCTGCTTCACCTGCGCCGGATCGACGGGTTCGCCTTCCAGCGTGTACCAGCTGCGGGCGATGGCATAGCCATTCCCGCCGGCGGGCTGGGGCTGGCCGGGGATACCCCAGGTCGTCAGCGTCAGGGTCGTATCGCGGCCCGATCCGTTCGCGACGATCTGCGGCGCGGCGGCGGTATCGTCAAGCAGGCGGACGAAGGGCCCCTCGACCGGCGCGCCGTCCAGCGTGAAGCCCTTTGCGCCTTCCCGGTCGATCAGCGCGTTGGTGGCAAGCAGAAGCCAGGTCGCTTCCTGCGTGGACAGCGCCTTGCCGGCCATATCGGCCGCAAGGGCATTGCCCAGCTTTTCCGGCGAGATCGTCTGTGATCCGGCCTCGGCCGCAAGAGTCAGAAGCGCCGCGCCGTCGCGCAGCCGGGTACCGTAGTCGGCGCGCCACCGTTGGCCTTCGTCCTGGCCCTCGGCCATCTGCATCAGCCGCGCGGCGCGGGCGAACATGGCGTCGGCCCGCGTCTGGTCGCCGTAGCTGGCCAGCGCCGCGCCCAGCTGCGCCGCGGCGATCGGGGTGTCGAAGGCCTCGGCCTTCACATCGGCGTAATAGCGCAGGTCGCCCACCGCCGCCGCGCCTTCGCGCGCCAGCACCATCAGCGCATAGGAGATCGGACCGCCGTCGGTATCGAAATCGGGGGCGTAGTTCACCTGGTTGCGCAGGTTGTCCATGGCGTTGCGGAAGGCGGCATCCGGCACCCGGTGGCCCTGCGCGCGGGCGCGGCTGAGGAAGTCGGTGACATAGGCATCCAGCCACAGATCGCCTGAATCCGCCTGCCAGAGTCCGAACGCCCCGTTCGACGACTGGTTGAGAAGGATTTCCGAGATGGTCTGATCGATGCGGGTGGCAAGATCGCCATCGCCCGACACACCCACCGCCTGCGCCACCTGGTCGAAGTAAAGCAGCGGCAGCGCCTTCGACGTCAGTTGTTCGGTGCAGCCGTAGGGATAACGGTCGAGTGCCGAGAGCAGCCCCGGCGCATCGAAGCGCGCAACGGGGCCGACCGCCAGCGTCGCCCGCGCCGTGCCGGGTCTGAACCCGTCGAAGATGGCGGCATCCACCGTGAATTCGCCCCCCACCGCCAGATCGAAGCGCGACCGGCGCATCACTTCGGGGTCGTTGGCCTGCACCGGCACGGTCAGCGTCTTGACCAGTTGCCGGCCGTCCGGCGTGGTCAGCGCGACGCGGATCGTCTCGGTCCCTTCGGCCTTGCCCGCCGTAACCGGCACCGACACCACTGCCTTGCCCTTCGCGACCAGATCGACGCCCGAAGGCGCGGTGCCCAGCGTCAGGCCGTCGGCGCTGACATCAAGCCCCATGCGCCCCGAGGGCCCGGCGGCATGGACAATCTCCAGAAGCACACGGCTTTCGTCGCCCGGCGCAAGGAAGCGCGGCACCGAGGCGGTCACGACGACGGGATCGCGGACCAGAACCTCTGCCTCAGCCTGTCCGACGGCGGCCTTCGACCAGGCGACGGCCATCACCCGGACCGTGCCGTTGAACGAAGGCAGCGCGAATTCGGTCCGGGCGTATCCGTCCGGCCCGACCGGCAGCGCGCCCGAGAAATAGGCGACAAGCTCCTCGGTCGGCGGCGGGGCCTGCATCTTCAGGCCCGCGTTCGCATCGCCGCCCGATCGCACGACGCCCATCGCGCCGTTCTGCCCGTCGATCAGCCGGCCATAGACGTCGCGCACCGCCATCCCAAGCTTGCGCTGGCCGAAGTAATGGCCTTCGGGGTCGGGCGACCTGAAGGCCGTGAGGTTCAGGATACCGACATCGACGGCGGCGATGGTGACGAAAGCCTGGTCGCCCGGCGCGATGCCCTCGACCTTGACCGCCACCGGAAGCGGGCCGCGCGGGTCGGCCTCGGGTGCGGTCTCGACCGTGGCGGTCAGCTTGCGCGCGCCGGGGTCGACCTTGGCGTAGCCCAGACCCAGCGCCCGAACCGGCACCCGGCCGGTATCCGCGCTCAGTGGCCGGATCACCGAAGCCGTCACATAGGCCCCTGCCCCCCACTGGTCGGTCACGCTCAGGGCAATGGTGTTTTCGCCTTCCGTCACCGGCACCGCCTGCATGTCGATGACGTGGTTCGACATCACCGTCACCAGCGCCACGCCCCCCGCACGCGGCACGATGCGCAGCATCGCCGTATCGCCCGGTTTGTAGGCCGGCTTGTCGAGCGTCAGTTCCAGTGTGTCGGGCGTGGTCGCAGTGTCGGCGGGGGCATACCAGCCGGCGTAGAACGTGGTCGAGGTGACCGCAGGCGAGCCATCCGCCGCCTCGATGACGATCTCGTAATTGCCCCAGTCCACCGGGGCGGCGACCGCTTGGGGGCCTGCGGCGGTCAGCGTCAGATCACCCTCGGCCACGCGGGTGCGGGTGGTCGTCACCTCCCAGTCCCAGTTGCCGTAAAGCGAATACCACTGGTAATTCGTCTCAAGCCGATTGATCGCCCAATGAACGGGCAGGTCGGCGGCTTTTTCATCCGCGCCGACAGCCACCACGTCAAAGCGCGCCTCGGCCCCCTGCGGCACCACCCCGTCGCCAAAGGCAGACTTGATACCGATGACGGGGGCTTCGGGCAGGACCCGCCGCGTCACCGCGCGTTCCACGGGCCGGCCCGAGCCTTCTGAAAGGCGCAGGGTGAAGCGCGCGTCAAGCGGCCGGGTCACCGGCTGCCCGCTGTCGGGCAGCCAGCCGGAAACGGTCAGGGTGCCGTCGGCGTCGGTGCGGCCAAGGTCGCCAAGGCCCTCGACGTAGGGCTGGAAGGGTTCGTCCTGGCGGCCGAAGACATAGCCGGGGAACGCCTCGATCCCCTCGGCCGCCGACAGGCGCACCTCGCCCTCGGCGGCAAGGTCCGCGCCCGGCGCGCCGAACAGATACCGCGCCGCCACGGCGATTTCCGGCGTGTCCTCCATCGACAGCGTCGCTTCCGGCATGGTCAGAGCGAAGTCGATGCGTTCGGGCAGGAAATCCTCGACCAGGAAGGACTGCGAGGCAAGCGCCCCGGCCTTTTCATCAACGAAGACCTCAAGCCGCCAGGTGCCGCGCGGGGCGTTGCCGGCGATGGGCAGCGACAGGGTATGACCGCCCGCGCCAGCCTCGGCCGTCAGAGCACGGGAATATTCCACCCCGTCGGGCCGCATGAGCCGTGCGGTCAGCGGCAGGCCTTCGATTGCGGCCATCTGCGCATCGCGGGTCAGGATCGTCGCATTCACCGTCTCGCCCGCGCGGTAGGCGCCGCGGTCTGTCGACAGGAACACGTCGATCGGCGGCGCGGGATCGCGCCCGGCGACACCCCGGTCGGACAGATCGAATTCCGGTTCGGTCAGCGAAAGGAAGGCCAGGTCGCCGCCTGCCTCCACCGTCACCAGCGCAGGGGCCGCGCCACCCTTGCCTTCGGTCAGGGCGGGTGCGAACAGCGCATGGCCCTGCGCGTCGGTGGTGGCCGTGCCGATCATGGCATTGGCGCGCGAAACCAGCGTCACCGTCACGCCTTCGCGCGGCGAAGCATCCGACAGCCCCCGTACGAAGACATGCAGCCCATCCGCCCCGCCCAGCGTCGTCATCCCAAGGTCCGAGATCACGAACCACTGGCTTGCTGGCGGATTGTCGTAAGGGTCCCGCCCGGGAACGCTTGCCTGCAAGGCATAGATGCCGGGACCCAGGTCCTTCATCGCCTCGTCCAGTGGCAGGCGCGTGGTCACGTCGCGGTTGACCTCCATCCCTACCTCGGCGGTGCCGCGCCAGACCTCTTCGGCGATCTGGGAATTGAAGACTTCGGCCGAGTAATAGTCGAGCGGGCGGCCGAAGTAATCGTCCTGGATCGCGCGGATCAGGTTGCGGTCGGACACCCGCGACAGCACAAGATCGAGCCTTTCGGTGTTCACCGTTTCGACCGGAATCCCCGCCCGGTCGGACCGCGGCAGGATGTAGGCCCGGCCCGGAAAGCGCACGGCGGGCGATCTGTCGCGGACATAAAGCGTCACCTCGGTGTCCTTGGCCAGTTCCTCGCCGCTGGCGGCGGGCAGGCCTTCGCGGAAGGTCAGCGCATAGCGCTTGCCGTGGACTACACCCGCGACACAGATCTGGTTGAGCTCGGCCTCGACCGAGAGGTCGGGTTCCGGAAGCTGCACATAGGTCGCATAGTCGGTGCCCGAGGAGGCAAGATCCTGGTTGAAGACGGCACAAATGCGCGGGCGCGCGCTGTCGGACTGGACCTGGGTTTCCTGGATGCGGAAACCGTACTTGCCAACCGCGTCTTCCAGCCGCGCCGCGATGTCGTCACGCGGCTGAAGCGACTGCGCCAGCCGCAGCGCCGGCACCATGTCGGGCCCGCGGCCGACAATCTCCAGCCCCGCCGCCATGACTCCGAGCGCGGTGGCCTGAAGCGCGGGGTTCGTCGCGCGCAGATAGCCGTTGACCGCGGCCGAAATCGCGCGCCCGGCCTGGTTCTGCCGCTGGCCTTCATCGGCAAACGGCAGATCGAGCAGAAGCTGGCCGTACTCGACCCACTGGTCGGCAGCGTCGGTCATGGTGACCGCCGCCCCCTGGAACCGTGCGGCGGCCATCAGGTCTCCGCTGGCCCGCGCCTCGGCGGCGGCGGCGGTCAGGTCGTGATCGTTCCAGCCGCCCGCGATATGGTCGTTGGCCAGAAACCGCGCCTGTTCGAGCGCGGCATCGAAGTCGTAATCCTGCAGGAACCGCAACTCGGCCGCACGGGCGGCAGCGCGCTCGGCGGTGCCTTCGGATGCGTCACGAATCCAGCCCGAATAGGCCCCCTGGTAGGCCACCTGTTCGCCCACGCCGGACTTGAGGAAGCAGGCACCCTTGCGGCTGTTGAACGTGAAGGCCACGCAGGCGCTTTCGCTGACGCAAGCGGTTTCGCAGGCCTCGATCGTGGTGTCGAACAGCGACCGGATGTCACCGCCGGCGAAATCGGTGTTCTCGGTCAGGATCACCCGCCGTTCAGGCACATAGGCCCGTTCCTGCGCCGGGGCGGGGCCACCCGTTGCCAGCACAAGGCCGATGAAAATCGCAGGCGTCAGTCTACGCATGGCTTCAATCCTCCGTCCGGCAATGACCGGATGCTTGCAGACGGTCGGCGGAATCGCAAGGCCGGGGGCACCGCTTAAGGCTTCGTTCAGCGGCATTTGTCAGGCTGTCGGCGCAGGGTTGGTACGGCAGCGGCATGGCGGATGGCGGGCAAGGCGTGGGCGACAGGCTGATGCGCGAAAGGCGCGCGCGGCTGGCTGCCGAACGGCGCCTGGAACAGAAGGAATCCGACCTGCAGGCTGCCAATGCGCGGCTGGCCGACCATGCCCGCGCACTTGCGGCCGAACTTCTGGCGGAAAGGTCCGGCCTGGAACGCGCCCGCAGCGAGGCGGTGACGCTGATGGACCAGCGCACGCTGGCACTGCGGGAACTGGCGCGCGCCACCCAGGATGCCCAGCTTGCACGCCGCCGGCTGTGGCAGGCGATGGAGACGATCCGCGACGGTTTCGCCGTGTTCGACGGTGACCTGCGGCTGGTGCTGGCGAACCGCGCCTATCTTTCGGTTTTCGACGGCATTGCCGAAGCCGGCACGGGCACCAGCCACGACCGGATGGTCGAACTGCTGCTGCAGAAGGGGCGGATCGTGCTGCCGGACTGCACCCCCGAGGATTTCCGCCGCAGGATGGCCGACCGCCTGCACCAGCCGGCGATACCGCCCGTGGTCATCGAACTGCGCGGCGGCGTCTTCATCAAACTGATCGACCGCTGGTCGGATGACGGCGATCTGGTGTGCCTGGCGCTCGACATCACCGATACCATCCGCCGCGAGGTCGAGCTTGAGGAAGCGCGTGCCCATGCCGAGGCCGCGAACCGCGCCAAGTCGGCCTTCCTGGCCAACATGAGCCATGAACTGCGCACCCCCATGAACGGAATCGTCGGCATGGCCGAACTGCTGTGTAACACGGCGCTGGATGCCGAACAGCGCGTCTGCGCCGAAACGATCCGCTCGTCGGGCGAGGCGCTGCTGACCATCATCAACGACGTGCTGGATTTTTCCAAGATCGAGGCGTCGAAGCTGCGGCTGCATTCCGAGCCCTTCGACCTGGAGCGCTGCCTGCACGAGATCATGCTTCTTCTGCAGGGATCGGCCCGGGAAAAGGGCATCCGGCTTCTGATCGACTATGATCTGTTCCTGCCGACGCGCTTCACCGGGGATCCGGGCCGCATTCGCCAGATTCTGACGAACCTTCTGGGAAACGCGGTCAAGTTCACTGCGGCGGGCCATGTCCTGGCCCGGGTGGTCGGCGTCGAAACCGCAGCGGGGCGGTTCGATCTGCACGTCACGGTCGAGGATACCGGCATCGGCATCGCAGCGGAAAACCTCGAATCGATCTTCGGCGAGTTCATCCAGGTGGACAGCCAGACAAACCGCCGCTTCGAAGGCACCGGCCTTGGGCTGGCGATCACGCGCCAGCTTGTCGGGCTTATGCGCGGCGATATCTGGGTGGACAGCGCCCCCGGCGAAGGGTCTTGCTTCGGCTTCCGGGTGGCGCTGCCCGCGGCCGAACCCTGCCCGCCGCTGCGCGAAATGCGCCCCGTCCTTCTGCGCCGCGCGCTTGTGGTTGAACCGCATCTGCTGGACCGCCGCATTCTGGAACGCCAGCTTCAGACCTACGGCATCTCGGTCACCGGCGTGGCGTCGCTGGCTGACCTTGCCGGGAAGGACATGGCAGGCGGGGCATTCGACGTCGTCTTCCTTGGCGGAGCCGTGGACGCCGGGGAAGCACAGGCCCGGGCACCGGGCGCGCCGGTGGTGCGGCTTGACCCCCAGGACGCTGCCGATATTGCCGACGGCCCGATGCGGCTGGCGCGACCCGTCCTGCGCGGCCAGTTGTTCGCCATCCTGCAGGCCCTGTCCCGCCCCGGGGAGACACCTTCGGCCACAGGCGCGGCGGAAAGCGGACCGCGCCCGATACGGGTTCTGCTGGCCGAGGACAACCGCACCAACCAGCTGGTCTTCTGCAAGATGGTGCGGGGGCTCGACATCGCGCTGACGGTCGCGGGCGATGGCCGGCAGGCATTGGACGCGTGGCGGCGGGAACAGCCCGACCTGATCTTCATGGACATATCCATGCCGGTGATGGACGGCCACGCAGCCATGCGCGCCATCCGGGCCGCCGAGGCGGCGGAAGGCACGGCGCGGGTGGCGATCGCCGCGCTTACCGCGCATGCGCTGCCGGGCGACGACCGCGCGGCGCTTGACGCAGGCGCCGACCACTACATGACAAAGCCGCTCAGGCGCAGCGAGATCATTGCGCGCATCCGGGAAGCGCACCGCCCTGGCCTGCGCCTGCCCGAACCGCCTGACACGAACGGGCAAGACATCTGACGCAATGCCCGGCCCCGGCTGCGGCAGCACGAAAAGCGTCTCTGCGCAAGCCCGTACCGTGCCCGCAGCGGCTTGCCGGTCAGTCTCGGGCGATACGCGGGCGGCCGTGCGCGGTGACGCGGACCTCGGCCTCGATGAACATCGGCTGGCCCTCGACCTCGGCCTCGCTCAGCCGCCTCTCGGCCGTCAGGCGTGGTTCTTCCACACCCGAGGCGCGGGCGCGCGCATGGGCATCGTGGCGCAGCGCCGTCTCCAGGGCCGCAAGCGCGGCATCACGGTCGGAAAACCGTGCAGGCCCCTCCGGCAGGTGGGCAACGAAAACCCCCGCCCCGCCGGCCGTCACAAGGCCCGTCGCCGTCATCCGCACCTGGCCGACGACCGCGCCGATGGCATTTGCCACCCCCGCATGTGCCGGCAGGATCATGCCGGCGTTCAGCCGCTCGCCCACCGCGCCGTAATAGCTGGGTGCCGAGGCGCCAAGCCCGATGACGGGCACGCCCAGCGTGGCCTTCAGCCGCAAGATGCCGCCGCGCCCGGCAAAGGCCGCCGCCGTCAGCGCATGGCGCGCCAGCACCTCTGGCGGCTCGGACCAGGACGGGTCATCGTCGGCGAAGGCGGCCTCGAGAATGCAGTCGACCGTCTGCTGCGTCAGCTGGTCGACGATCGCCTGGGCAAGCTTCGGGCCATCGGCGGCGATCCGTTCGCCCCGCGCGTTCCGGCGCCGCGCCATCAGCCGCAACGCCTTTTCCGCCGCGGCGCCGTCCCAGCTGTCCAGCCGGCCAAGCACATGGCTGGCATCCGACGGCGTGACACCCGCGATCATCACTGCGCCGCGCCCCACCAGCCGCGTCAGCGCCGCCTCCTCAAGCCGTGTGCGCAACGTATCGGCAAGCCGCAGGGGGCCGCCGGACAGCCGTTCGACGATGGCCGCTTCGCGCGCGCCCAGCCCCTCGGGCACGCTTCCCGTCCACATCGGCAGAACGAAACAGCCGTCGCGTTCCGATGGCGTGTCGAGCGACAGTGCCTGATCGAGCGCGTCATGCACCAGCCCCGGCCAGTCACGCGCAGCCAGCGACACCGGCATCAGCCGGCGCGGCCCCAGCCGCAGCCCCCCGGCCAGACCGTCAAGCACATGCACCTCGCTGTCGCCGCCAAGGCCGGTGGTGCGCATCGCGACGGCCTCGACCATCGTGCGGTAGGCACCGACCCGCGCGCCCATCGGGTCGATGGCAGGACGCCCGTCGCGCAGCAGGCAGACATCGGTCGTCGTGCCGCCGATGTCGCTGACCAGCGCCTCGGTCTCGCCCGTCAGCCAGCTTGCCCCGGCGATCGACGCGGCAGGGCCCGACAGGATCGTCTCGATCGGGCGTTCGCGCGCCAGCCGTGCCGACACCAGCGCCCCGTCGCCCCTGACCACCATCAGCGGCGCATGGATGCCGCGCGCCGCCATGTGGCCCTCGCAGGCGGCGATCAGACGGTCGATCATGCCGATGAGCCGGGCGTTCAGCACCGCCGTCAGTGCCCGGCGCGGGCCGTTGAGACCTGCCGAAAGTTCGTGCGAACAGGTGACGGGCCGCCCGGTGACGCGCCGGATCAGATCGCGGGCGGCATTTTCGTGCGCCGGGTTGCGAGTGGCGAAACTGGCAGCGACCGCAAAGCCCGAAATCCCGCCGAGGGTCTGTATTTCCGTCTCTAGCCTTGCCAGATCGAGGGGAACGAGTTCGTTTCCGGCGTGACTGTGGCCGCCCGGCAGCAGGATCGCCGGGTCGCCCTTCAGCGCCTCGGACAGGCCGGCGCGGCTCAGTTCGGCCTCGTCGAAGCCGATGAAGACCAGCGCGATCCGCCCCCCCTGCCCTTCGACCAGCGCATTGGTGGCCAGCGTCGTCGACAGCGATACCAGCGCCACATCGGCGGGCGCGATTCCCGCCTGCCCCACCGCCGCGTCGATGGCCGCACCGATGCCGCGCGCCAGGTCGGGCCGCGTCGTCAGCGCCTTGGCCGAGGCAATCACCCGCGTCGCGTCCTCGTCCAGAACAACGGCGTCGGTATAGGTACCACCTGTGTCGATCCCCAGAAGATAGCTCATGTTCCCAGTATCCGTTCCGCGCCCATCCACCCCACAAGGATGGCGGGCGCATTGGTATTGCCGCCGATCAGCGTCGGAAAGACCGAAGCGTCGCATACGCGCAGGCCTTCCACCCCGTGCACCTTCAGGTCTGCCCCCACCACCGACCTCGCCGGATCGGGGCCCATGCGCGCCGTGCAGCTTGGATGGTAGACGGTGCCGGACCGCGCGCGGAAATCGGCGATAAGGTCGTCGTCCGATTGCACCGCCTGGCCCGGGCGCAGTTCCTCGGCGATCAGTCCGGCAAGCGGTGCCTGCGCGGCAATGCGGCGCAGGTATTTCACTGCCAGCAGCATCTCGGCCACGTCATGGTCGGTCGAGAAGGCATTGGCGACGATCCTCGGCGGCACAAAGGGGTCGGGCGAGGCAAGCGTGATGTGCCCCCGGCTGGTCGGGCGGCAGTTCGACAGCCCGATCGACATGCCCGAAAACGGATCGGGCGTCAGCAGCGGCCGTTCGCCCCCGCGCGGGATCAGGGTCGAGAAAGCCTGGAAGTAAAGCTGCATATTGGGCCGGGACAGAGACGAATCCGTGCGGAAGAAACCGCCGCCGTGGTTGATCGACTTGGCCAACGGCCCGGCGCCGGCAAGGAAATACTGCATCCCTGCCCGCAGCTTTCCCCACCACGGGCGCAGCACGTCGTTGTAGGTCGGCACCGTCATCCGCCAGGTGTAGTTGATGCCCTGATGGTCGTTCAGATGCGCCCCGACATTGGCGTTGTGCGCCACCACCGGAACACCCATCGCCTGCAGATGCGCGGCGTCGCCAACGCCCGACAGCATCAGCAACTGGGGCGAATTGACGGCCCCGCCGGACAGGATCACCTCGCGCGCACGCACCTGATGCAGCGTCCCGCCCTGGCGGTATTCCACCCCCACGGCGCGCC
>WBZM01001902.1_pt1 | contig 19113 bp, 16 predicted proteins | sample 5204271 | NCBI WGS metagenome assembly WBZM01 (sample SAMN12344346, study PRJNA552823) | activated sludge metagenome | biome: Activated sludge suspended growth; feature: Nitrification reactor; material: Wastewater; isolation source: activated sludge from nitrification reactor of wastewater...
ATCACGTTGCCACCGGCGTCCTTCAGTTGCACGGTGACGTTGACCGCACCCGCTTCGCCGACCGTCTGCTGACCGTCGCCGTTGGTGTCGTACCAGACGCGATCACCCAGTTCGGCCTTGCGATACAGGCCGCCGTCGACCGTGTTGTTGACGTCGCCCGAGTTCAGCGTGTAGCTGCCGGTGTTGTTCGTCGCCGGATTGATGTCGCTGTCCGACGCGTCGTTGCCAACGTTCGCCGAGGTTACCGTGTAGCCGCTCGGCGGTACGATGGCGACGCTGTACGTGCCGGGCAGCACGTCGAAACCGTAGTTGCCGTTGGCGTCGGTCGTGGCAAAAGCAACCACGTTACCGTTGGCGTCCTTGAGGTTCACGGTGACGCCGCCGATGCCATTCTCGCCCGCGTCCTGCTGGCCGTTGGCGTTCTTGTCTTCCCAGATCCGGTCACCGATATGTGCGCGCTGCACCAGGCCCGCGTCCCAGGTCCGATCCGACTCGCCCGACTCGAGCACGGTCTGGATCGTATTGCCATTGGCCGGATTGACATCGCTGTCGCTGGCGTCACCACCGATATCCTGGCGCGTGAAGATATAGCCCGCCGGAGCGACGAAACTGACCGAGTATGTCCCCGGATTCAGATTGGTGAACAGGTAGTTGCCGTTCGCGTCGGTCTGCTGCGTGCTGATCACGTTGCCACCGGCGTCCTTCAGTTGCACGGTGACGTTGACCGCACCCGCTTCGCCGACCGTCTGCTGACCGTCGCCGTTGGTGTCGTACCAGACGCGGTCACCCAGCTCGGCCTTGCGATACAGACCGCCGTCGACCGTGTTGTTGACGTCGCCCGAGTTCAGTGTGTAGCTGCCGCTGCTGTTCGTCGCCGGGTTGATGTCACTGTCTGACGCGTCGTTGCCAACGTTGGCCGGGACCACCGTGTAGCCGCCCGGCGGTACGATGGCGACGCTGTACGTGCCGGGCAGCACATCGAAGCCGTAGTTGCCGTTGGCGTCGGTCGTCGTCGTAGCGACCACATTGCCGTTGGCATCCTTGAGATTGACCGTCACACCGGCAACGCCGTTTTCGCCAGCGTCCTGCTGGCCGTTCGCGTTCTTGTCTTCCCAGATCAGGTCGCCAAGGTGAGCGCGCTGAATCAGACCGGCGTCGACGCTGCGGTCCCATTCACCCGCGTCGAGGACGACGATTCCGGTCGTGCCGTCAAGCACGTTGGCGTCGGAGTCGGCAGCGTCGTCGCCGCCCAGATCGCGCCCGGTGAAAACATAGCCTGGCGCCGGTGCGAACTGCACCTGGTAGTCCAGACCAGGCGTCAGGGCGATGAACTTGTAGTTGCCGTTGGCGTCGGTCGTCGTGCTGCTCAGCAGTTCATTGGCATCGAAGACCTGGTCGTTGTCGAGATCGCGCCACAGGTTGACGGCGACACCGCTCACGCCGCTCTCATTGGCGTCCTGAACGCCGTCTGCGTCAGCGTCCAGCCAGACGCGATCGCCGAGCGCAGCCGAACGCATCTGAAAGATGATGGGTTGCTGTGCTGTTCCGTCGGCGGTATAGGGGGCAAGCAACACTGCAACGTTGTCGTTGTTCGGGTCGCTGTCGGTGATGTCTGGGCGATAGCCGTCGTGCTGCAAAGCGAGATTGACCAGTTCAGTCACCTTCGCCGGATCACGCGGGCCAATCAACGTGCTGCTCGTGTAGTCGTCGCCGAGCAAGGTCCATACGGCGGCCTGCACTTCACCCGAGGTGTATTCATCAACATTGTCGTCGCGGCTGAAATTCTGGTTGAGCAGCCAGTTCACCGCGTCCAGATTCTCGGGGGTTTCAATCGTCGGGAACGCGCTGGCGACCGAATTTGGCTCATAGGTCGAGTGCACCGTGGCCTGCAAGGTCGTTGAATAGCCGCCCGCCGGGTCGGCATACAGCGATATGTTGAGATCACGGTCCGCACACCACGCGTCGAAGGGGTCCGGCCCGAAGACCGAAGACGAGACAAAACTCAGATCGAACAGGCTGGGGTCGAGCAGCGACCCCGGATAGCTGAGTTTCATGGTAACAATGGGCGGCTGGGACATCAGGAGAACTCCTCATTCGGACAAGACAAGTAAGGCTGTCCGTCGGCCGCGGCGCGAGCGTGCCCAGGACGACGGTTCGGTAAATTGGCGGATCACGCTTGCGCGGCGTGCAAGCTGATCTCGTGTATTGTTTTTTCTCGTTGTGTGGGCGCCTGGCGAAGCTTTCACGAACTCCAGCAGGTCTTTTCCTGGCGCCTGCGCATTCGCGCCAAGTGTCGCCTGGCGGTACATAGGCACTTGATGTGCATGCGTCTCCCGAACGTCACGGACATTGGCAAACCGCTCTCTGGCAATCAACGGCTGGCTGATCGTGGGAAACGCCGAGACGGGGAAGCCGGACGGCCTCCCCGCCTTGCCTTCTCTTACTTCTTGCCACGCCGGACAACGGTCGCCAGCATGGCAACGGCTGCGACGGCCAGCAACGACAATGACTCGGGCTCCGGCACGACGAGAATCGGGTCAGCCAGGACAGGCAGGGCAAGCGACGACAGAGCGAGCAGTGAAATGAGTTTGTGCATGAGAACTTTCTCCGAAAACGTACGTTGGGGGTGGCGTTAGCAAGATGCCAAATGCGCCGTGATGCGGGGAGCAAACTGGGCGCCAGCCGCATCAATGACACCACCATGATTCCTGCGGTACTTCAGTTGAAGCGGATGACGTTGGACAGTTGCGAATTTTTCCGCAGAGCGGAAAACCTGTTGCTGCGTTCCGGTACAGCCAGACACGCCAAGTGCTGCGGCCTCTCTCCCTATCGAGTTGCCAATAATTCTTCTTTTAGTGGCGGCCGCCACTTGCTCAGTTTTTTGCCGACTCTTGCCGGCCTTGACCAAACCACGCGGCAGCACCCTGATGCCAAGCCCGGCGCGGCAAGTGCGCACTGCACCCGAAGACGACGCCGATTCGATCATCACCCGACGTCGACCCTGCTTTCGCTGACAATCGCCCGCCGGTGCTCCACATCGTCCCTCGCTCCACTTCTGCAAGCCAAAGAAAGTAAATGCATTTTTACGTTCCCGCCGATCTGCCATGGGAGCGATCACGGGCTTCCGAAGCAAGGACATGATTTATCGCTGGGTCGTTGGGAACAGCGGGGTAGGAGCTGCGCATACTGCTTTGCTCCCGTGCGCTGTTCCCGCATTGCTTCGCCCGCCCGCTTGACTCGCCCCGGAGGCGCTTCGCTGAAGAGCCCGCAGTTGGACCGGGAGAATGTTCGGCGAGGCGTAAAGCGCGTCCGCGGTCAGCCGAGGGTGGTTCCTCAGCAGGTCTGCGGAAAGGCAAATCCGCTCGGCAGAAGGCGGCTGCCGGCTCGGCAAAGCCGACCCATCGAAGACCGCCCGGGCTCGCACGCGGCCTATGACAAGGCGGTAATTATGTCGATAATTCATACTATTGCTGGGCTTTTGAAAAGGCTCCATGGGCAGATACTGGAAGTCGCCCAGGAGGGGCGCCGATGACGCTGCGAAGAATAGCTTCGCCAACCACGCTGTCTGTGTGTAATTTCACGAATCGATGCACAAGACCCAGCAGGCGAGCCACGAGTGAACCGGAAGTGGCCACTGATCCCAGTGGCTGGCGGCATGAGCGGCGGTTGCTGGGCAAGGGGTCGCGCAAAGCAGTATGGCCAAACGGCCGCGACGCACACGCCGAGGCGAAAGCGACAGGTGCCGAAATGACAGAGGAACTGCCAAAAAGAGCACGTGCGGTCGAGCCGCGCACGGAGGAGAATATGGGTTGTTAGCCGTGCTCTCCAGCGACTGCCTTCCTCGCTGCCACGCGTACGACAACTCCCTCAGCCACTCGCGATAGTCCTCTAGCATTCGCTGCCATGTATCTCATCGAGCCTAGCGAACGTAGCCCGCAAAAAGCGGTGGACGACCCCTTCTTGCGGCGCAGGAGCAACCCGCGCATGGCCGCGGGGGTGGACCCGTGACCAGGCTTCTGCGATGATCGAGGTTTTGCTGTCCGGACCAACAGTGCACAGTAGTTGTCCGGCTCACTGCCGCATTCCGACCACCCAGCGCCTTGTGGCGCGCGCAGCGCGCTGAACCTGTGCGCGAGAAAGACCCCCAATGATTGAGCCTTCGCAACGCCCCGAACTCGCGCAGGCGCTGCTGTCGTTTCGCCAGGCCTTCGCGACCGTCGGCGCATTCAGCTTTTTCATCAATCTGCTGATGCTCGCCCCTTCGATGTACATGCTGCAGATTTACGATCGTGCGCTGGGCAGTCGCAACGTGACGACGCTGCTGATGCTGACCCTGATCACGCTCGGACTGTTCGCTCTGATGTCGCTGCTCGAATGGATACGTTCGATGGTTCTTGTCCGCATCGGCGGACGGCTCGATGTCGATACCAACACGCGTGTCTTCAACGCAACCTTCGAACGCAACCTGCGCCACGCCGGGCAGAATCCAGCGCAGGCGCTCGGTGACCTGTCGTCGGTCCGCCAGACCTTGAGCGGCGCCGGCCTGGTCGCGCTGCTCGACGCGCCCTGGATGCCGGTCTATCTGGTCGTGATCTTCATGCTGCACGTCCAGCTTGGCGTCTTCGCTCTGCTCGGCGTGGCCCTGCTCGTCGTCCTCGCGGTGCTCAATGAACGCGTTTCGGCTGCACCGCTGAGCGAAGCACAGAAGCTCGGCATGGCGGCGGGCGCCCAGGCCAACAACCATCTGCGCAACGCGGAAGTGATCGAAGCCATGGGCATGTTGCCGGCAGTCCGCGAGCGCTGGTTCCAGTTGCACCGGAAGTTCCTTGCCCAACAGGCGCTGGCCAGCGACCGGGCGGGCATGCTCAATGCGCTGACGCGTTTCGTGCGCATCTCGCTGCAGTCGCTCGCCCTCGGTCTTGGCGCGCTGCTCGCGATCGAGGACCAGGTGACCTCAGGCATGATGATTGCCGGTTCCATCCTCGTCGGCCGTGCGCTCGCACCGGTCGAGATCTTGATCGCCAACTGGAAACAGCTCGTCTCGGCGCGCGCCGCCTACCAGCGCCTGACGACCCTGCTCCAGACCTACCCGGCGCGACCGCTCGGCATGCCGTTGCCGCGACCGCTGGGCGAAGTCAGCGTGGAAGATGCGACCACCGCGGCGCCGGGCAGCAAGCGGCCCATCCTCCGGAACGTCACTTTCAAGCTGACGGCGGGCGAGGTGGTCGCGGTCATTGGGCCGAGCGCCTCGGGCAAGTCGACGCTGGCTCGTCTGCTCGTCGGCGTCTGGCCGCCGCTGGCCGGTTCCGTCCGTCTCGATGGAGCCGAGGTGTTCAAGTGGAACAAGGACGAACTCGGTCCTTACCTGGGATACCTGCCACAAGACATCGAGTTGTTCGACGGCACGGTGGCCGAGAACATCGCCCGCTTCGGGCCGGTAGACGCTGACCAGGTCCTCGCTGCGGCGCAAGCGGCGGGCGTACATCAACTGATTCTGCAGCTCCCGAACGGCTACGACACCCCTCTCGGTGACGGCGGCCGCGTGCTCTCCGGCGGCCAGAAGCAGCGCATCGCGCTGGCCCGTGCGCTCTACGGCGACCCGGCGCTGATCGTTCTCGACGAACCCAACTCCAATCTCGACGACCAGGGCGAATTCGCCCTCGCCGAAACGCTGCGCCGCCTGAAGGCAAGACAACGGACAGTGGTGATCATCACCCACCGGATGACGACGGTTGCCGTCGCCGACAGCATCCTCGTTCTGCATGAAGGGACGGTCAAGGCACACGGGCCACGCGATCAAATTCTGGCTGCCATGCGCGCAGCTCCGCCGCCCGCTGCGGCGGCGGCAGGCGCGCGCGGCGCTGCCCCGACAAACCCGCCCGCCGCCGGCCTGCCGGCCACGGCGTCGACCCCTGGCGCCTGAACCGCCTGACTTGAGAACGGCGAGACAAATGTTGCAGCAAGCGAACAAGACGGACGACATCACCGACCTGAGCGAGGTTCCCAACGGCCAGGGCACCGCGGCGAGCGCGCCGATCGACATCAATTTCGGGCGCGTCGCACGCCTTGGCTGGCTCGTCCTTGCCGCCGGTCTGGGCGGTTTTCTCCTGTGGGCGGGAATCGCCCCGCTCGACCAGGGAGTACCCGCCAGCGGCCAGGTCGTCGTCAGCGGCAACCGCAAGACGGTGCAGAACCTCGGTGCAGGCAAGGTGGAAGCGATCGTCGTCAAGGATGGCGACGAAGTAACGGCGGGCGATGTCGTCGTCCGCCTCGACCCGACGCAGGCCCGCTCGCAACACGAAATGGCGCGCAGTCAATGGTTTGTCGCCAAGGCGGCGGAGGCGCGCCTGCTTGCCGACATGCAGGGACGAAACGAAATCAGCTTCCCGGAAGATCTCCTGCGCGAGCAGGACGACCCGCGCGCAGCGAGCGCAATGGCCGTGCAGACGCATCTGCTGCGCTCGCGGCAGGCTGGCCTGCAGGCCGAACTGAGCGCCCTCAAGAACACGCTTGCCGGTCTGCAGTCGTCCGCCAAAGGAATTGACGCGGCGCGGCGAGCGAAGGAAGAGCAGATGCGACTGTTGCTCGAGGAATTGCAGGGACTGCGCGATCTGGCAGCCGAAGGCTACCTGCCGCGCAATCGCCTGTCCGAACAGGAGCGGCTGCTGGCGCAGCTGGGCGGCGCGATTTCCGAGGATCTTGGTAACCTCGGCCGGACGCAGCAAGCGATTGCGGAAACCCGCATGCGTATCGTGGCGCGTGAGCAGGATTACCGGAAGGAGGTCGAAAACGCGCTCGCCGAGACGCAGAAGGAAGCGCGATCGCTGGAAAGCCGACTGGAAGGACTCGCCTTCGACCTGGCGAACACGGACATACGCTCGCCGGCGAACGGCATCGTCGTCGGTTTGAACGTGCATACGATTGGCGGCGTGCTACCGGCGGCTACGCCACTGATGGACGTGGTCCCGAAGAACGAGCCGCTGCGTATCGACGTACAGATTCCTACGCACCTGATCGACAAAGTGAGAATCGGCCTGCCAGTGGAAATCACTTTCCCCGCGTTCAACCAGCGTACGACGCCGCAAATCCCCGGCGAGTTTTCGCAGGTTGCCGCCGACGCGACCAACGACCCGCAGGGAAAGGTGCCTCCGCACTACCGCGGTCAGGTCGTCGTCACACCAGCGGGCATGCAGAAGCTGGTCACACACGACATCAAACCGGGCATGCCGGCTGAGGTATTCATCAAGACAGGTGAGCGCACGATGCTCAACTACCTCTTCAAACCCCTCGCCGACCGCATGCGCTCGGCGCTCACCGAGGAGTGACCATGCGGCGCAGTCTTCAGGCTCTGGCTGCCGGCACACTGATGCTGTCTTTCAACGGTGCTCTCGCCGGCGGCCTGCTCGACGCGTATCTGGCGGCGCGCGCCAACGACCCGACTTTTCGTGCGGCGCGCTACGAGCGTGAAGCCGGGCAGCAGGCGATTGCCATCGGCCGCTCCAGCCTGCTGCCGGTCGTCGCGATCAGCGCCTCCTACTCGAAAAACCGCGGCGAACGTGAATCGACGACGAACACGCTGACGCAGGATCTCGACTACGCCGACAAGCAAGCAGCGCTCACCCTGCGCCAACCGCTGTTGAACTACGAAGCATTCGTGCGCTACCAGCAGGGCGGCGTACAGGCCGCGTACAGCGACGCTGTCTTCGACCGCAAGGAAGGCGAGATGACGGTGAAGCTGGCGGCAGCGTACTTCGAAGCGCTCTTTTCGGTCGAGCGGCTGAGCTTGGCCGAGGCCGAAATCACCGCCTACGAGGCACAGCGCGAACTTGCGCAGCGACGACGCAAGGGCGGCGAGGGGACGGTCACCGAGGTCGCCGAAGCCGAATCGCGCATGCAGCTCGCACGCGCCGGGCGCGCCGACGCGGCCGATCGCCTGCTGGTTGCCACACACGCGCTCGCCGTCATGACCGGCAAGCCGAGTGGCCGCCTATGGGTTCTGCGTCCCGATTTTGTTGCACCCGCTCTGCAGCCGGCGGGAATCGAGGAATGGTTGGCGCTGGCCGAGAACAACAGTCCGGAGTTGCGCGCACGGCGCAAGGCATTCGAGCTAGCCGGCCTGGATGTCGAGCGAGTTCGCGCGGGTCACCTGCCGCAACTCGACCTGGTTGCCCGCGCCAGCCGCTCGGAAAATGAAACCATCTCAACGCTCAATCAGCGGACGAGAATCAACAGCGTCGGCGTGCAACTCAACATTCCGGTCTACGCCGGCGGGCGAGTCAGCGCACTCGCCGAGCAGGCAGTCGCCAATCGCGAGCGCACGCGGGCCGAGCTGGAAGCCGTAACCACCGAGGTCCAGATCGAGGTCAGGCGTCAGTTCCTCGCTGCCGTCACCGGAATCGACCGGATCGGCGCGTATCAAAAGGCGGTCGAGGCCAGCCGCGTGGCCAGCGAAGGTACGAAGCGCGGCATGGCCGCAGGCATCCGCACGAACACCGACGTGCTCGACGCCGAGCGACAGATGTTCGTCGCCCAGCGTGACCTCGCCCAGGCGCGTTACGAGTTTCTCGTCGGCAGTCTGCGCCTCAAGCTTGCCGCAGGAGTCCTCGCCGAGAAGGACATCGCCGAGATCGAAAAACTCCTTCGACCGGACGAGTGAGCCCGCCCGTCGAGCGAGCGCAGTCATGCGCATATGGCGGCGCCGACGCGCTCGCGAGCAAGTGCCGGCTAGACCTGCCGCCGTCCCCGCCGGCGCAACGATGCGGCCAGCAAAGCCGAGGCCAGACCGAAGAGGGCAAGATTGTTCGGCTCGGGCAGCGCATTCGCCGTGCCCCCGGGACCACTGCCCGTACCGCCGCCGGAAGAACCGCTGCCCGTCGTTCCCGAACTGCTCGGCAGATGACCGTCGACCACGAGTTCGAAGAGGTAGCCCCAATGCGGAGAACCCGCGTTCACCGAGTAGCGAAGATAGCGCCCCTGGGTGTTGGCGGCCAGGTTACCCAAGCTGGTGGCATAGACGGCTCCCCAGTCGTCGCTGCGGCTGGCCGTACCGGACGCTCCGGTGTAGCTGAGGTTTGCTTCGGGGTGATAACCGCCGACCGCGAGGCTTGACCAACTGGCACCGTCGCTGCTCACGCTCAGGGTGAATGGGTCGTAAGTGTTGAGCCAGGCGTACAGCTCGACGCGGTCGAGGACGTAGCTCTGGCCGAAATCAACCTGCACCCAGCCCCCGTAGAAACCTGAATTCCACGCATTCAAGCCGGTATTGCCGGTCTGTCCCCAGTCGCCATCCAGGATGTTGGTATGGTCGTACGCGTTCGCCGGGTTGTTGGTGCAGCCCAGGTAGCAGTGCGAAGCACTCGTCGTCAGACCGGAGTGCGTAATGATCAGCGCCTGTGCGGGAGCGGCAACGACGCCTGCCAGTAGCGGCAGCAGAGTATGAAGAAGCTTGCGCGACATGTCTTGAATTCCCTCCAGTTCATTTTGCCGGTGCAGAAAAGCAAAAACAGTGCCAGAGAATGAACTGCAACATAATACCAGCCCTTTACACCGGCATGCCAAGTGCAAGCACCCTGGCAAGTGTAAGAAATGTCGACAGTGCCTGGCGCAAGCGCATGCGGCGTGGATGTCTGGCGCCACCTCTGCGGCGTCGAAACGCCGCCGGCAGTCGCTCGTCGGGCATGATTCGCCGGCCCTGTCGAAAGCGCTTGCACCGCCCGCAGGTCTTGGCAACAATAGCCGACGCGTCGGCCCGACGCTTGGTTTTTCGCCCACCCCGCGCCGGTTGGCTGCGCAGACTGGACCCTCGATCAGTGCTTGACCTGGTCATCGATAACGCGCTGGTATTCGACGGCGTCGGGCACCCGCCCGAACGACTTTCCGTCGGCATTCGCGACGGGCTGATCGAACAGGTAGCGAGCCGCATCGATCAACCCGCGCGGCGCCGGATCGATGCGACCGGGCTCTGGCTCACGCCAGGCTTCGTTGACATCCACACGCACTACGACCTCGAAGTCGAAGTCAACCCGGGGCTGGGCGAGTCGGTCCGGCACGGCGTCACCACCGTGCTGATCGGTAACTGCAGCCTGTCGGTCGCCTGCGGCGAACCGGCCGACCTGGCAAGCATCTTTCAGCGCGTCGAAACGCTGCCGGCGGAACTGATCGAGTGCTGGTTGCGCCAGGGCAGGCGCTGGCAGTCGTTCGCCGAGTATCTGGCGCACCTCGAGCAGTTGCCGCTCGGGCCCAATGTCGCCGCCCTGCTCGGCCATAGCGCGCTGCGCGTCCAGGTCATGGGACTGGCGCGCAGTGTCGGCGGGCTGGCACGTGCCGACGAGATTGCCGCCATGCAGGCGCTGGCCGCCGAGGGAATCGACGCCGGCTTTTGTGGCCTGTCGGTTGACATGGTGCATTGGCACAAAGTCGGCGGCGTCTGGGCGGGTCGCGCGCTCCCCTCGCACCACGCCGACTATGACGAGTACGCGGCGCTTGCCGAAGCGTGTCGCGAACGCGATGCCGTTTTCCAGGTGACGCCGAATCCGGAACGCTCCTCCTCGGTGTGGAACATTCTCAAGCTCGGCGCCGCTTCGTTCAGCCGCCCACCCTTGCGCATGACCTTGCTCTCCGCGCTCGATCTCGATACGCAACCAGCACTGTGGCGCATCTACGCGCCTTTCCTGTGGGCGTACAACAAGCTGGCCGGCAACAACCTGCGCATGCAGACGCTCGCCGAGCCCTTCACGATCGTCTCCGCCGGGCCGCTCACCCCGCTGTTCGAGGAGTTCCCCACCGGCGTCGAGCTGAACAATCTGCGCGAGGCGCGAGAACGGCGAGCGCTCTGGCAGCGCCCCGGCTTTCGCCAGCGTTTCGCGTCCGACTGGCAGCGCCCGGGCATGAAGACCTTCCATCGCGATTTTTCGCGCATCGTCATCGTCCAGGCGCCGACCAGCGAATGGCAGGGACGCAGCGTGGCCGAGGTCGCCGCAGCCCTACACCGGCCGCCGATCGAAGTGTTCATCGACCTGCTGGCAAGCGCCGACGAGGACTTCGTCTGGGTCGCCTCGAGCGCCAACAACCGGCCGTCCATCCGTCATGCGCTGATGGCGCAGCGCTACATCCTGCCCGGATTTACCGACGCCGGCGCACATTGCCGCAATCTCGCCTATTACGACGGTGCGATCTCGCTGCTCCGGCAGGCGGTGCAGACGGGCTTCCTGTCGCCCGAACGCGCGATTGCCCGCGTCACCGGCGAACCCGCTGCGTGGTTGAACCTGGACGCCGGGGTCGTCGCTCCCGGCCGGCGGGCCGATATCGTCCTGCTCGATCCGGCCGCGCTACGCACCCCCCGACCCGAACCGCTGCTGGTGAACGACCCGGCGCTCGCCGGTGCGCTGCGCATGGTCAACCGCGAGGCCCGGCCGCCGGTGCGCGCGGTCTTCGTGAACGGCCAGCTCGTCGCCGACGGGCAGCCGCTTGCCGCGCTCGGCCGCAACAAAGCCGGGCGCCTGCTCGCGCGGCGTTCGCCGATCCGCGGCCTGGCTGCGGTGCGCCAGCGCTACCGAAACCGCATCGACGATCTCAACTTCGACCACGGCTTGACCGACTACTGGGACATCTTCGTCATGAAGCACCGCCGCTGGCCGAATATCTGGCTGCACGTGCTCGCCGTGTTCATCATGTACGGCTCGGCCGCACTCGCCGCCGCGACGCTCGATTACTGGTGGCTGCTCGGCATCCCGCTGTCGAACGTGCTCGGACAATTTGGCCACGCACGCTTCGAAGCAACGCACGTCGACGGCCGCGACGCGCTCTTTTCCTGGCGCGCCCTGCTCGCCTTGACCCGCCTGGCACTGCTTGTCGTGTGCGGCCGTTACCGCGGCGAGATCGCTCGCGTCCAGTCGCTCGTCCGCCGATGAGCCGCGGTCTGGCGCGTCTGCCCCGGATCACGCGCGCCAACGTCGGCCGGGCGTTGCTCGTCGGCTATCTCTGTTTCCTGGTCCTTTACCTCGGCAGCTTCCAGTTGTCGCACCAGCGGGCCCGCGTGCTCGCGCCCAGCGCGCTCGATCTGTACATCCCGGAATCGGCGGCGAGCATCTGGGTCTACCTGAGCCAGTTCATCCTGCTCCCCGCCACGCTGCTCAGCGAAGCCGACGAACAGCACCTGACACGCGCCTACTACGCGATGCTCGGCGCGACGATCGCCAGCGCGCTGGTTTTCGTCATCTGGCCGACGACCGTCGGGCAGACGATGAGCGCCGGCGAAACCTCGCTGGCGATCGTCTGGCGCTGGCTCTACTTCTTCGACGTACCGGGCAACTGCTTCCCGTCGCTGCACGTCGCGCTCTCGCTGATCGCCTGTTCGCTGCTCGCTCGACGTGGAACGCTGTGGCGCGTGCTGGCGCCCGCCTGGTGGCTGGCGATCGCGTTGTCCACGCTGACCACGCGCCAGCACCGCCTGCTCGATGTCGCTGGCGGCTTTGCCGTCGGCTGCCTCGCCTGGCTGATCACGCGGCAACTGGCGCTGCGCCGATGCTGACTTGCGAAATCCGCGCCCGCTCGGCGCTCGACGCGGCAACGACGGCGCAGATGTACACGCTGTTCGAGCGCCATTACGCAGCGACGACGAGCAGCCGCTTCGCGCAAGACCTGGCGGCGAAGGACTGGGTTCTGCTGCTGCGCGACGTCGGCGGGACACTCAGGGGCTTTTCGACGCTGCAGGTCTACCAGCGCGAGCATGCCGCGACGCGCTGCCGGATTCTCTTCTCCGGCGACACGGTGATCGAGCGCGATTACTGGGGCGAGCAGGAACTGGCTTTCAACTGGTTGCGTCTGGCCGGACGCCTGCACGGCGAGCAGCCTGAACTGCGCCACTTCTGGTTCCTGATCTCGAAGGGGCCAAGAACCTTCCGCTATCTGCCCGCCTTCGCCTGCCGTTTTTACCCGAGCTGGAGCGAAGCCCGCCCGCCGTTCGAGGCCAGCCTGCTCGATCAACTCGCACGCGAACACTTCGGAGAGAATTTCGACCCGCACAGCGGTGTCGTCCGCTTTGCCGAGTCGCGCGGGCACCTGCGCCAGCCGCTGGCCGAGATCTCGGCGCGCGAACTCCGGCTGCCGGCGGTTCGCTTCTTCCTGGCACGCAACCCCGGCTACGCGCAAGGCGACGAACTGTGCTGCCTGTGCGAGCTGGCTCCCGCCAACCTGAAGCCGGTCGGCCGCCGTCTGTTTCTCAAGGGCGTGGCCGACGCCGAACGCGAGGTTCCGGCATGCTCGAAATAGGCAAGCTGACAAACTTCAACCAGGCGGTGCTGGTCGAGGGCTGGTATTGGGTGCTCGCCTCGCACGACTTGCCGGCCGGCCGGGTCAAGGCGGTCGAGCTGGCGGGCCGGCCGCTCGCCGTCTGGCGCTCGGCGAGCGGCGCGGTGCGCATTTTCGATGCGCACTGCCCGCACATGGGGGCTCACCTCGCCGAAGGGAAGGTCGAGGGAGAAGCGCTGCGCTGCTTCTTCCACAACTGGCGTTTCGAGGCCGACGGGCGCTGTTCGCACATTCCCTGCCTGGCCCACCAGCCGGGAGCCGGCGTCGGCCTGCGCGCGTGGCCGGCGATCGAGCGCTACGGACTGATCTGGGTCTGGCCCGGCGCCTCGCCCGGAGCGTTTCAGCCCGCACCACCGAGCATCGAAGCCACCGCCGTGCGCAGCATGCTCGGCAACCGCTTCCACAAAGCTTGCCATCCTAACGTGGTCATGGTGAACGCCATCGACGAACAGCACTTCCGGACGGTGCATCGCTTGCCCGGCGACATTCTCTGCCTGCAAGCGGCAGCGCATGACCGACACGCGATCACTTTTCGCAACACCGGCCAGATGCCGCGCACCCACTGGCTCGGCCGGCTGCTGCGCCGCTGCTATCGCGACACGCTGTACTACGAGCTGAGCTACTGGTACGGACACGTCGGCGTGGCCAGCTTCGGCCCGGACTTCCTCCACCTGCACGTACTGTTCGCCCTGCGGCGTTCGTCCGACGGCGGAACCGAGGGCTATACGGTCGCCCTGACCCGACGCCACGCCGGCCTGCTCGGCCGCCTGCGCGACACGCTGGTCCTCTGGTTGACGCGCGCTGGCGCGCGCTACTTCGCGTTTGGCGACACGCGCATCTTCCAGAGCATCCGCTTCAACCTGCGCCATCCGATCGCCGCCGACCGCTCGGTGATCGCCTTCATCCGGCATTATGAGCAGCAAGCAAGCCTCGACTGGAGCAGCGAATGAAACCTGGCACAGTGCTGATCAGCGGAGCCTCGGGCGGTATCGGCGCGGCGACGGCGCGCGCCTTCGCCGACCTGGGATGGCAGGTGCTCGCCGGAACGCGTTTTCCGGAGAAGATTCCCGCTTCCGGAACGATCCGGCCGATCCGCCTCGACCCCGCTTCGGCGCAGGATCGTCAGGCGCTCGTCGAGCTGCTCGCGCGCGAGTTCGCCGGGCGCCTCGACGTTCTGGTGAATAACGCCGGCTATGCGCAGAGCGGCGCGCTCGAACTGCTCAGCGAGGCCGACTGGCACCACCAGATGGCCGTCAACCTGATCGCTCCGGCGCTCCTGACCGCCGCCCTGCTGCCCGCGCTGCGCGCCGCGCAAGGCTGCATCATCAACGTCTCGTCGATCCTCGGCCGCACCGGATTTGCCTGGCAGGGCGCCTACTGCGCGTCGAAATTCGGGCTCGAAGGCTGGAGCGAGTCGCTGCTGCTCGAAACCCAGGGGCAAGGCGTGCGCGTGCACCTCGTCGAACCGGGCAGTACGCGCAGCAATTTTGGCCGCCAGATGAGAATGGTCGATGCGTCCGCCAGCCCGTATCGCGTGCTGGCGGAGAAGTTTGCTGCGACGCGCGCGCGGCTGGCGCAGCGCGCCCAGGCACCCGAGCGCGTCGCCGCTTTGATCGTGCGCACAGCGACGCGGCCGCCGGCGCCTTTCCGTCAAACGATCGGCCGCGACGCACGCTTGACGGCCCTTCTCCTACGCCTCCTGCCAGCGCCCGCTTACCTCGCGTTGAGCAAGGCGCTCGCCCGGCGCCTCTTCGGCCTGCGCGCGCGATGACCCGCCCGACGCTCGAATCGGTTTGCCGCCGGATGGCGCGGCGAAGGTCCACCGACCTGTCCGCTGACCCCGCGGACGATCGGCGCGACACCTGGAATGCGGCGTTCTTTCGTCTGCCGTACACGCGCTTCTGGCACTCGGCCAAGCAGGTCGAGCGCGACGCTCTGCTCGCGCGGTGCACGGCGAACGTGCTTGGCGAGGCGCTGGGTATCGAGGCGCAGGCGATGGACTATTCCGCCAAGCGCGTACTCGCCGCCGAAAACCTCATCGAGAAGCAGGTCTACTGCCTGATCGCCGCCGAAGAAGCGCGCCATCACCGCTGGCTGTCCGGCCTGCAGCCCACCGTTGTCGAGTCCGGCACACCCGCTGCGTTCGCCGGTCTGCTCGCCCGCCTGGTCCGCGAAGCGAGCCCCTTGGCGCAATCCTACCTGTTGCAGATCGTGCTCGAAGGCTGGGGAATCTCGCATTACCGGCGGCTGGCCGCCGCGTCGCTCGACGCCGGCGCGACGCGCGTATTCGCCGCCATCGCGCACGACGAAGGACTGCATTACGCCGCCGGCGTCGCGCATTTCGACGCCAGCCGGCTGACCGGCGCTGAGCGTGCGTTCATCCGCATCGCGCTTGCCGAGCTTTGCACACTGCTCGCCTGCGGACCACTCGCCGTTCTGCACGAAGTCGAACGCTCGGCCGGCGGATTCGCGCCGGTGGAACGTGCGCAGGCGTTCGCCGATCTGCTCGATCGATGCGCTTCGCGCGAACGCCTCGACCATCTGGCCCGATTCGTCGCGCACCAGGGAATGGAAGCCGACGCCATATGGCTGCGCGAACAGGGGCTGCTTGCCCCGTTGCCGGCCGCCACCAGTCTGCATCTCTATTCGCCGCCCTGATCCCTCTGAGCGAGCGTCATCGAGGTCGATCAGCGCGCGCAGAGTCGCCTGGCCGATTGGCCAAGGCCTGCGGCGCGCCGCAGAGCCGCCTCACCCACGCCCGATTTCCGCCCTCAGAGGCAGGCCGTCCGTGTTCTTGGCTGTGCAGCCAAGCCGATCACCGCCATAGCGTATGCCCACCTGCGCAGCCGGCCGTGTTTCTGACGGACGAAACGTTCGCGGATCGATCGTGCACTGTCGCCATGCCGGCGGATAGCCGGCGCGCTCGCCGTTGCCGACCAGTGCCGGATCAGGTCGCCGCCATCTGCTGTTGTGCAAGCCACTCCGCCCAGTAGTCGATACACGCCCTGATCTTCGGCAAGCGGTGCCGCTCCTGCAGAACCACCGCGAAAATCGGCAGCCGCTGCGCTTCGAGTTCGTCCTGCAGCAATGCCACGAGTTCGCCGCGACGGATGAAGCGCTCAGCCAATGCATCCCAGACGCGGGCTATGCCCACCCCCTCGCGCGCCAGCGCGAGCAGCAAGGCAGCGTTGTCGCTACGCGCGTGCGGCCGGACGAGATAGGCAGCGTCTGGCTCCCGCCCGCGCACCGGCCAGCGGTTGAGTTTGGGATTGGTACTGTGCGCAATCAGCCGATGCGCGTCGAGATCGCTCACCGAAAGCGGTCGGCCGAAACGCTGCAGGTACGACGGTGACGCCACCAACGTTCGGCCAAAGTGGCCTATCTGCCTCGCCACCAGCTTGTCACTACCCGCCTGACCGGTACGAATCGCGATGTCGATCCCGTCACGCGCCATGTCGACCAAGCGATCGTCGGCGCAAATATCGATACGCAACTGCGGATACCGTTGGCAAAGATCCGGCAAACTGGGCACGATTAGCATCTCGGCAACGACGACACTGACGCTGACTCGCACCCAGCCGCTCGGACCGCGGCTCTTGCTATGGAGTTCGGCAGCGAGTTCGGCGCTCGTCTCCAGCAGGCGGCGACTGTAAGCAAGCAGCGTATCACCTTCGTCGGTCAGACTCAGACCGTGCGTGCTGCGATGCAGCAAACGCGCTCCACAGACGGCCTCGAGCCGCGTCAACGAGCGACTGACCTGGCTGACGGGAACATTGCGCTCGCGCGCCACCGCCGAGAGCGTTCCCAACTCCGCGATACGAGCGAACAGGGCGAGATCGTCAAGCTGCAACTGCATGCGCTGAGTATGCGCCGTTTTGCAGAAAACGCAAAAGCGTTTTCCGACCGGACTGATTTCCCAGACGCTGAGGCACCATTAGAGTGCTTGCCACGATACTCGAACAGGGAAACCAGCCATGAAGAATCTGAAGTCCGCACAAGCGCATAGCGAACAGCTCGGGCGCGTACACGAGCTCGCGCGTCTGCGCGCGCACGAACTGCGTCGGCAGGCAGTCGACGCGTACTGGCAAGCCACGGTCGACGCCGGCCGACGGGCGGCGACTGCCTTGCACCGCTGGATGCGCAAGACCGTGCTTGGATACCGAATCGAACCGACGTCCAGAACGTCAATGACAGTCGATAGCGAAACACCCGTGTTGACCGGATCGCGCGAACAACGTGCAAGGCGCGGGGCATGACAACCGCCACCGATCGCGCAAGGCCAACACTGGCTGGTGATTCGCCGACGGACAGTGCGCCGGACGAGGCGCCAGTAGTCGCGGTCGGCGAAGCCGAGGGGACGGCTGCGGCGAGCGGCGATGGAACGTCGGGGCCAAATGAACCTTTGGGCGCGGCGGTTCCAGCGGAGCGTCGCCCGGGGCGGCAGTCGGGCGCACCCGGGTTTGGTCGAACCCAGAAGCTGGCGGTTAACGCCGTGCTGGATCATTGGCCGGAGCGGTGCGCGGCGTGTGACGGGCCTTTCGCAGCCGAGCCGGAAAGCCAAGCCTATGGGGGCTACGACGAAATCGAAGTGCTGCCGGCCGATGCGAACGCCCCTGGCCTGCGGCTGTGGGTAACTCAGCACCGATTCCGGGAAGTCCCCTCGGGTGCGCTCACTTTAGTCGCTATCAGCCGCCGCGCGCGGTGGTCCTGCCTGAATGGGAAGGCGCGCGGGTGGATGCTCAGCAGATGCTCGGGCCGCGCCTGGCTGGGCTGATCGTCATGCTCTGCCTGCGCTATCGGCTCTCGCGTGCCAAGGTCCAGGAACTCCTTTGGGAGTTGCTCGGGTTGCGGCTGTCCACCGGACTCATCGACCAGACGATACGGCAAAGCGCCGGCCAGGTCGCACCGGTCGAAGACCTGCTGCTGGAGGAGATCAGGCGTGCCCGCCTGCTGCACCTGGACGAAACGCTGTGGCGAGAAGGTGGCCTGTTGCTGTGGGTATTCAACGCCCTGACGACGGTGGTGTATTTCGTCGGCGCACGCAGTGCCGACATTTTCGTCAATGCCCTGCAGGGCGGTTTTAGGGGCTGCCTGATGAGCGATGCTTACGCGGTCTACCGTTCGTACCTCAACCGCATTCGCTGCTTGGCGCATCTCCTGCGCAGGGCGCGCGGGTTGGCCGAAGCCACTTGCCGGCACACCAGTGAGGTCGGGCAGGAACTCCTCGGCCTGTTGGATGCCCTGATGCAGGCGACTCAGGCCGCCCGCGATGGTCCTTTCGAGGACTTGGCCGAGCGACAGGCGCCGGTTCTGGCCCAACTCAAGGCCTTGTGCGAACGCCATCAACACAGTCCTTTCGTCAAACTCGGCAAATTCTGCCGCGAGATGCTCAACGATTGGGAAGCGATCATTCGGCCACTGCTCGACCCTGGCCTACCGCTCACCAACAATGCCGCCGAACGTCTCTTGCGCCACTGGGTCATTGCCCGTCGCCTGAGCTTCGGTACCCACAGCGAGCAAGGAACTCGAGCGTTTGCGTTGCTCGCCAGCATCATCGACACTTGTCGCGCAAGAAAGGCGTCCGCTTGGGATTACCTCACCGCCGCCCTTCAGGCCGGCCGCCAGGGTCTCCCGATGCCGCCCTTGCCCGCCGTCGCGGTAGGGGGGTGATTGGTTACCTCTAACACCTTGACGACCGACTTCTGTCTGGACGCGGTGCGGGAAGCCCTCCACCGGCACGCTTGCCCGGAGATCTTCAACACCGATCAGGGTTGCCCGTTCACCAGCGGTGAATTCACCGGCCTG